>Ga0208979_100176_pt1 | contig 90862 bp, 83 predicted proteins | sample HotLakConsUCCSLE_FD_184738 | JGI IMG/M metagenome (GOLD analysis project Ga0208979, IMG submission 184738) | Hypersaline microbial mat communities from Hot Lake, Washington, USA - Hot Lake Consortium UCC-SLE (SPAdes) | ecosystem: Environmental > Aquatic > Non-marine Saline and Alkaline >... | reverse complement strand
GATAAAAGAATTAGTAGAAGAAGCAGGTCATCTAGTAATGTTTTTACCAACTTATTCACCAGATTTAAATGATATTGAACACGATTTTAGTGCTTTAAAAAGAGCAAAAATGTATAGCGATAGTACTAGCTAAATGTCTCAGTCTTATTTTGATTGACTATAAATCTATTGTTATGGCTCACTAAATAAGAAAAAAAAGACTGTATATCATCTAAATCAATGTTATTTAATTTAATTTCTGGTTGATTTTTTAAATATTCCCTAATAACTTCTATTATTTTATAATTATTCACCATTATTAATTTTCTAAGTATTGATTATTTATTGGAAACACTAACTCTAATAATACAATTAAAAAAGGTGGGCAATGCCCACCCTACAGTTAATTAATGATAATCAAAAATTTACTCAATACCTTCGATGCGATCTTCCGCTTCTTGGTAAAGTTGTTGTAACTTCTCAATATTCTCATCAGAAGTTTCCCAATAACCACGGCCGTTAACTTCCAATAAAGTGCTAACCATACGACGGAAAGAATTGGGGTTCAAATCCATCAACCGTTTACACATCTCCTCATCTTGGATAAAGGTAGTGTTAGTGTCCTCATATACCCAGTTGTCCACAGCGTCGGCGGTGGCACTCCAACCCATGGTATTTACAAGGCGTTTGGATAATTCCCTTACCCCTTCATAACCGTGGGATAACATACCTTCATACCATTTGGGGTTTAATAATTTGGTACGGGCATCTAGGCGCACAGTTTCCGAGAGGGTACGCACTTGAGCGTTAGCGGTGGTGGTGTCTGCGATGTATGCAGAGGGTTTTTTACCATCATCGCGCAAGGATGCTACTACCTTGGTAGGATCAGAGTCGAAGTAGTGGGATACATCGGTTAAGCTAATCTCGGAGGAGTCTAAGTTTTGGAAGGTGGCATCAGCAGTTTTCAAGGATTTCTCAAAAATGTCTCTGCCTTCATCCATTACCCCCGGATTGTCGGAGTTGAAAGCGAAGGATTTACGGTTTAAGTACATATCCCGCAATTCTTGCTCTTCTTCCCAGCTACTATTTTCTACGGCTAAGTTAACGTTGGAAGAATAGGAACCAGAGGCGTTAGAGAATACACGGGTTGCCGCCTGACGGAGGTTGATACCCATTTCTTCTGCTTGATCTAAGGCGTGTTTGCGCACAAAGTTCATCTCGATGGGTTCATCGGCTTCCGCTGCTTTTTTCACCGCTTGATCTAATAAGTTCATTTGGTTTATGAATAGATCACGGAATACCCCAGAACAGTTTACCACTACGTCAATGCGGGGTCTGCCTAATTCTTCTAGGGGAATTAATTCGAGTTTGTTAACCCTTCCCAAAGCATCAGGTACAGGTTTTACCCCAATCATCCACATGATTTGAGCGAGGGATTCACCGTAGGTTTTGATGTTGTCGGTTCCCCATAATACACAGGCGATGGTTTCGGGATATTTACCACCGTTGTCGATCTTTTGACGCTCTAGGAGTCTGTCCACCACGATTTTAGCTGATTGTACGGCGGCTAGGGTGGGGATTTTTTGAGGGTCTAGGGCGTGAATGTTTTTCCCTGTGGGTAATACATTGGGATTACGGATGGGATCTCCCCCAGGGCCGGGTAGTACATATTCCCCCTCAAGGGCTTTGAGTAAACCGCCTAATTCGTTATCGGCACAAACTTGCTCAAGGCAAAATTCGAGGAATTCAAATAGGGGTTTGATGGCTTTTTCATCCACGTTGGTATAACCAAATTCATGGAGTTTGGCAACCCAAGGTTCTTTTTTACCCATGTTGAAGAAGTTTAACTTGGAAACAAGGGAGACTCTTCCTTCGGCGTTAATTTGTTCTTCTACTAAGGCTCTGACGGCGGCTCTGGTGGCTTCGGTGATGTGTTGTAATAGTTCTACATCGGCGAGTACCCCTCTATCGGCGTTACGATAAATTTCTTCCATATTACGCCCGATACTTCTGGCGATGATGGTGGGTAAGCTCCAGATTCCGTCGTCTTCACGATCTAAGCTACCAATGTTGACTAAAGTTGCGATCGCCTCTTCAGCGGTAGGAGGTTTACCGATGACGTGTAACCCACAGGGTAAAAGACGAGATTCGATTTCCATCAACTTACGATATACCGCCCCAACGATAGTATCCCTTTGCTCTTCGGTGAGGGTGCTAGAGTCAAATAATTGAGGCTCTTGCCCTTCGGGGGTAGCAATTTCAGGAATATCTTTATCAAGGTTACAGATACGGGCTTGATCAACGATGGTATTAACGATTTGCACCGCACGACCACCTTCTTTTAACCCTTGGTAAGAACCGATTAACTCACTCAATTCTTCCAAACCTTTGTAGAGTCCAGCATTTTCAGCGGGGGGGGTAAGGTAAGAAATGGTATTGGCATAACTACGACGTTTGGCGATGGTTGCCTCACTGGGGTTGTTGGCAGCGTAGTAATAGATGTTAGGAATATTACCGATGAGACTATCGGGGTAACAATCTCCAGACATCCCCATCTGTTTACCAGGCATAAATTCGAGGGAGCCATGGGTTCCGAAATGGAGTACCGCATCCACGCCCCAAACTTTTTCAAGGTAGGTGTAGTAAGCGGCAAAACCATGATGAGGGGAAGCCGAGCGAGAAAATAACAATCTCATGGGATCTCCTTCATAACCGAAGGTAGGTTGTACCCCAATAAAGACGTTACCGAAGTGTTTACCGTAAATTAAGAGGTTTTGACCGTCACTGTTAAGATGTCCAGGTGGTGGTCCCCAGTTTTCTTCTAGTTTTTGGGAGTAAGGGGTTAAACGCTCATATTCTTCCACACTCATGCGGTAAGCCACGTTTAACTCAGGGCTAGAGTATTGTGCCTGAGCGTCATGGATGACCATTTCCATTAGTTCTTTGGGGGTTTCGGGTACGTCTTGGATGTCGTAGCCGTTGTGTTGCATTCCCTTCAAGACTTCATGGATAGAGCCGAATACGTCTAAATAAGCCGCTGTACCGACGTTTCCTTTATCGGGGGGGAAACTGAAGACGGTAATGGCAAGTTTTTTCTCTAATTTGGGTTTTTTGCGTAGGTTTGTCCATTTTAAAGCCCTGGAGGCGATCGCCTCTACCCTATCTTGTAAAGTAATAGAGCGTCCAGTATTACCATCTCTACCAGAGAGAATAATAGGCTCAATAGCACCGTCTAACTCAGGAATAGCAATTTGCAACGCTACTTGGATAGGGTGTAAACCAAGATCACTTTCTTCCCATTCTTCCGTGGTTTGGAATACCAAAGGTAAAGCCACCATGTAGGGACGATTGAGACGCTTGAGCGAATCTACCGCCTTGGGATGATCCTGTCTAGCAGGGCCACCCACGAGGGCAAAACCAGTCAAAGAAACCACCGCATCTACAATGGGTAAAGGCTCCACCCCTTGTACAGGCTTATCCCAGAAATACTCATTTACAGGCTTAGAAAAATCCAAACCACCCGCAAATACAGGAATTACCCTTGCACCACGATATTCAAACTCCTGTAACATCGCCACATAGTGGGCATCGTCTCCAGTTACTAAGTGAGTCCGTTGTAATACTAACCCAACGGTAGGAGCAAGAGGATCTTTTAAATCATCACTAATATCATCACGGCTGTTATACCAGTTGAGATACCCTTTGATGTCCTCAAACATAGTGGGGGCAAGGGGATGCCATATACCCATATCAGGATAAACGATAGGCTCAGCATACTTAGCGTTACGGTTAAGTAGAGATTTTTCCCCAGTGAAGACATATTTGTCAGCCAACATCAAGAAGAAGTTTTCGAGGTTGTCAGCAGAACCACCCAACCAATACTGGAAACTTAACATAAAGTTACGAGCATCTTGAGCTTTTTCCACAGGTAAATATTTCAATACCGTGGGAAGGGTGCGTAAAAGTTTGAGCATAGCATCTTCAAAACCAGCCCCCGACTTTTGCTTACGCTTCTTCATAAAGTCGCCGATGACGCTCTTACTTTGTCCGAGTTGTGCCATGCTGAAGCTACCCATTTTGTTGAGGCGCATTACTTCGGGCATGGAGGGGAAGACTACTGCCGCATCTAGGGTGTCACGGTGGGGAGTCACAGCTTCCACCACTTTTTGAGCCAATTCTTCGATGAAAATTAAAGATGCAATGAAAATATTTGCTTCTGAGACATCTTTTTTGAACTCTTCATAGTTTTCAGGGCTTCTCAATTCTTCGATGAGATAACCGCTAATTTCAATGGCGAGATTGGGGTTATGGGCGTTAATCGATTTGATGGCCGCAGAAATAGAACTTTGATACTGAGGTTCTAAAACAACATAAACCACCTTCATTAAAGCACGATCTCCTAGGTTTTCTGGTGCTATGTGTCTGATGGCGGATTTTACGTTTGTAAACATTAATGTTTTTTCTCCTATTTAGGTGAATTTAAACGGGATATGTTAAGAATTATTACAGAGCTTAATATACGCTCTTTATTGTTTGTACCACGAAAATAAGCTCTTTTACCTATATTTTTGGGAATCTTTACGGTAATCCGTAGTATTTTGTTACAAATTGTTACAAGTATGCGGTTTTTGAGAATGAAAATTAAGAAATCAAGGGAAAACCATGGTTTTTCCATAAAAATCAAGTTGTGAAGCAAGGATAATATTCTCGGTTTTTCGCCTTCCCTAGACCATTTTTTCGGTAACGTCTAATTGATGAGGTGATTCTGGGCAGAAGGCTAAAATATGGTACAGTCAATACAAATTTAAGAAAACGTTTTTATATTAATTTGCCTTTTTTGTTTATTAATGATTTAAATCATTGTCATGGAATTAGGTAATTTTTGATTGAGCTAAAGTTGCAGATAAGAAAAATTCAAGGTGATGACAGAATTTCTGGTTAGATATGTATGGTTAGTACCTTTTTATAGTTTACTTGGGGCATTATTTACCCTTCCTTGGGCTTTAGGGTTTGTGCGTCGTACAGGGCCACGGCCGGCGGCTTATATAAATATTTTGATGACTTTACTATCATTTATTCATGGTAGTGTGGCTTTTAGTTATGTTTTGAACCATGATTCTTTTAATTTAAATTTTCCCTGGTTTACCATCGCTGATTTAGATTTATCTTTTGCGGTGGAAGTCTCTCAGATTAGCATGACGGCCCTAAGTTTGGTTACATTAATCAGCTTATTGGCACAGGTATTTGCGATCGGTTATATGGAGAAAGATTGGTCTTTGGCTAGATTTTTCGGTATCATGAGTTTCTTTGAGGCAGCTATCGGCGGTATAGCCCTAAGTGATTCTTTACTCCTCAGCTATGGCTTATTAGAACTATTAACCCTTTCTACCTATTTATTAGTGGGTTTTTGGTATGCTCAACCCCTCGTCGTTACAGCGGCCAGAGATGCTTTTCTTACTAAAAGAGTGGGAGATATTATTCTTTTAATGGGCTTAGTGGCTCTTTCTAGCTATGGGGCAGGGTTGACTTTTTCTGAGTTAACCACTTGGGCGGCTGATCATCCTCTATCTGATTTTACCGCCGCTTTGTTGGGTTTATCCCTTATTGCTGGGCCTACTGGTAAGTGCGCTCAATTTCCCCTTAACCTATGGTTAGATGAAGGAATGGAAGGGCCTAGCCCTGCTAGTATTCTGCGAAATTCCGTGGTAGTTTCGGCGGGGGCTTATGTATTGATTAAATTAGAGCCTGTATTTACTCTCTCTCCTGTATCGGCGGATGCTTTAATTATTATTGGTGCTATTACTGCCATTGGTGGTTCATTAATTGCCTTGGCACAGGTCGATTTAAAGCGAACTTTATCCCATTCTACCAGTGCCTATTTAGGTTTAGCATTTATTGCAGTGGGTTTGGGTCATGTAGATATTGCTTTTCTGATTGTCTTAACCCATGGCATTGCCAAGGCTTTATTGTTCATGAGTGCGGCTTCGGTGATTCTTACTACCACAGCTCAAAATATTACCGAGTTGGGGGGATTATGGTCAAAAATGCCCGCAACAACGATCGCCTTTATGACTGGTAGTGCAGGAATTGTGGGCTTATTACCCCTAGGAATGTTTTTCACCCTTTCTCGTTGGTTTGACGGCAAATTAGATGTCCCTTGGTGGTTATTGGGGATTTTGTTAACGGTAAATCTAATTAATGCCCTTAACTTCACCCGTGTATTTCGTCTTGTTTTCCTAGGACAAACCCAACCGAAAACAAAAAGAGCGCCAGAGGTTATTTGGTCCATGGCTTTACCCATGGTGACATTAACAATTTTCACCTTACTAAGCCCTTTAATTCCTATTAAATACTCTCTATGGTTAAGCCCCATATCACCCCTAACTAATAATAATAGTCAGATATTGACTTTTGCCGTACCCGCATTAATTATTTCTGGGGCGGTGGGAGTCATTGTTGGTTTTACTTTACCACTACATCGATTATGGGATCGTCCTTTAAACAAGTTTGTCCGTTTTACCCAAGATTTACTGGCCTACGACTTCTATTTAGACAAAATTTATCAATATACCGTGGTGGCTTTTGTCACTGCCTTATCTCGTCTAACGACATGGTTTGATCGTTATGTGGTTGATGGGGCGGTAAACTTGGTGAGTTTATTCGCTATTTTTAGCGGTAACGCATTAAAGTACAACACTTCTGGACAATCTCAGTTTTATGTCCTTACCATCTTAGTGGGGGTAAGTCTTTTGATGTGGTCAATTGTGAGTGGTCAATGGGGTAATATTCTTAGTTATTGGAATTTTTAGTTGGTGAGCAATGCCCACCGTACTTGTTGATCTGGCGTTGGTTTTGGGCAAGGGGCTTAAGCTCCTTGTAAGAAAAAATTTATGATTATTTACTTTTAAAAAAATGCTGAGTTTGTTAATTTGGATTTCAGTATTAGGGGGCTTAGTGGTGGGCTTTTTACCCAAAAATAAAAACCCTAATATCTATCGTAATATCGCTTTAGTGTTTGCGATAATTACCCTTGTGGTTAATTTATATATTGCTTTTAATTTTAGAACTGATACTTTCAGTTTACAGTTTACAGAGCATTATCAGTGGTTGGATTGGCTAGGACTTAGCTATGATTTAGGTTTAGATGGTCTATCTTTTCCTCTTATTTGTCTGAATAGTTTTTTAACTTTAACAGCAATTTATATCACTCCCAAAGATTTACCACGTCCTAGACTTTATTATTCTTTAGTTTTATTGCTTAGTGCTGGGGTAATGGGTGCATTTCTCGCACAAAATTTACTACTATTCTTCCTTTTCTATGAGGTGGAAGTAGCTCCTCTGTATTTCTTAATTGCCATTTGGGGAGGACAAAGAAAGGGTTATGCGGCAATGAAGTTTTTACTTTACACCGTATTGTCTGGATTTTTAGTGTTAGTTTCTTTCCTTGGTTTAGTGTGGTTGAGTGGAGAATCAACTTTTGCTTTTGAGCCTTTAAAATCTCATTCTATTCCCGTGGCTAGTCAGGTATTACTTTTAATTCCTTTGTTGATTGGTTTATTTATCAAAATTCCTATTTTCCCTTTCCATACTTGGTTGCCCGATGCCCACGTGGAAGCTAGTACACCCGTATCAGTGTTGTTGGCAGGGGTATTGTTGAAGTTAGGAACATATGGTTTACTCAGGTTTGGGGTTGGTTTATTTCGTGATGGTTGGTTGGTATTAGCTCCCTATCTAGCCTTTTTGGCGGCCATTAGCGCCCTTTATGGGGCATCCTGTGCGATCGCCCAGAAGGACATGAAAAAGGTGGTTGCTTATTCATCTATCGCCCATATGGCATATATTTTACTGGGGGCGGCTGCCACTACCCGCCTAAGTTTGGAGGCTTGTATTTTACAGATGGTAAGCCATGGTTTAATTTCCGCCATGTTATTTATCTTGGTGGGTATTGTGTACAAAAAAACGGGTAGCCGTGATGTAAACTACCTCAGTGGTTTGTTAAATCCTGAAAGGGGATTGCCTGTAACGGGTAGTTTGATGATTTTGGCGGTGATGGCTAGTTCCGGAATTCCAGGAATGATTGGTTTTATCGCTGAATTTTTAGTATTTCGGGGTAGTTTTCCCATTTTTCCCATACCGACTCTATTATGTTTAGTGGGAACGGGTTTAACGGCTGTTTACTTCCTATTAATGGTTAATCGAGTCTTTTTTGGTCGTTTAACTGTTGAGTTGGCTAGTTTGCCTCGAGTAATGTGGTCTGAGCGAATACCTGCGATCGCCCTTGCCATACTTATCATCATCTTTGGCTTACAACCAGATTGGATGCTGAGATGGTGTAAAACCGAAGCCTCGGTGATTCTTTACGGTAATCAAATTGTTGTTGAGCAACAAATCAATAGTTAAAACCATTGATAATTAAGAATGGATAATTGAGAATGGATAATTGAAGTACCCCAATTCCTCATCAACAACATTAACAAAAACCCAAAATATGACGACTACAACCCACTGGACAAAAAAACATATTATTTCCCTAGAAGACTTTAGCAAAGAAGAGTACGACACCGTCTTAACCACCGCTGCTAGTTTTCGGGATGTCTTGAAAAGTAGAACTAAAAAAGTTCCAGCCTTGCAAGGGCAAGTGGTAGCGAATATGTTTTTTGAGCCTTCCACCCGTACCCGTAGCAGTTTTGAGTTGGCAGCCAAGAGGCTATCGGCGGATATTCTTAACTTCGCCCCTAGCTCATCATCCCTCACCAAAGGGGAAACCATCCTTGATACTGCCAAAACCTATTTGGCCATGGGAGCGAATATCATGGTAATTCGTCACAGTCAATCGGGAGTACCTTTAAACATTGCCCAAGAGATGGATCGACTAAAAACGGGGGTAAGTATTTTTAATGCGGGGGATGGCTTACACCAACATCCCTCCCAAGGGTTATTAGACTTATTTACTATCTCTAATTTATTAGATCCCAAAAATCCTCGCACCGCCCTGTTAGAAGGAAAAAAAATTGCCATTGTGGGGGATATAATCCATTCTCGTGTAGCTCGTTCCAATATTAACAGTCTGTTGGCTTCTGGGGTGCATTTGCATCTTTGCGCTCCTCCTACCCTTTTACCCCATCTATTTGCTCACACGGTTAAACCTGAATATAGGGACCGTTTATTTATCCATTGGCACATTAAACCAGCCCTTGAAAATGCTGATTTTGTGATGACTTTAAGGCTACAAAAAGAGCGTATGGCAGATTATTTATTACCTAGTTTAAGGGAATATCATCAATTATTTGGGATTACGCGCGATCGCCTCTTATGGTGCAATCCAGAAGTTAAAGTATTACACCCAGGCCCTGTAAACCGAGGGGTAGAAATAAGTTCAGACTTAATGGACGATGAAAGACTCAGTTTGATTTCTGACCAAGTTACTAGCGGAGTAGCCGTGAGAATGGCTTTACTATATCTCATTGGTAACTTAAAACAAGAAATTAGCCCCCAAATATTATCTACCAATTAAAGTTATCGAGAAAGTTCCTCGACAATTTTATCGCCACGTCGATTATTATATTTGCTATTATCCAAAACATCGGATTTTTCTTCGATAGATAAGGCGCTGGTGATAGATGTACGGAGATGATAACTTGTCTTACTCAACGGCTCAGGTAAAAATTGATCTCCAAAAGCGATAAAAACGATCAATAATAAAGGGCTAGTTCTGAGCAAAAAAAGCATATTTTGAAAACAAAAACTGGTTATATTACTAATAAATTTTTTCATTGCTTTTACTACGATGGGAACATTATAAAAAACTCTCTAACTATTATGATGCCCAAAACAACGCCTTAAGTTATCGGGTAGTGTCAATTACAAATTTCCCTCCATTAACCATTCGGGCGAATAGTGAGAAAAATGTTAAGATATTGTTACAATGACTAACAACCCCAGATACTAAATAATATAGTACGGATCTCATGACTCAAACTACTTCCCCCCAACCATTATCTAATCAAGAAGAAAAGATAATTGATGTCCCGTCAGAAATTGTTGCCACTCCTAAGACACATCAGGAAAATTTAGGCCCAATTCCAGACATCTCCCCCGAAGATTGGGAATATAATCCGGATACTATTATCAAGTATTATCGGGGCAAACCTTTACAAGTATTAGGTCGATTAATCAATATTTCTTTTCCCTTTGCATCATTCATGCTCACTAACTGGTGGCATTCCCTTTTAGGTACATCGAAAAAAAACCAGAAAAAACAGGCAGAAAAACTAAGAAAAATCTTAACCAGACTAGGCCCTGCTTATATCAAAATTGGTCAAGCCCTCTCCACTCGTCCTGATTTAGTTTCCCCTGCTTACTTAGAAGAATTAACCAGTTTACAAGATCAACTTCCCCCTTTTCCTAATGAAATCGCTTATCAATTTATAGAAGAAGAATTAGGCTCTAAACCAGAAGAAGTATATCAAGAAATAACTCCAAATCCCATTGCGGCAGCTTCCTTGGGGCAGGTATATCGTGGCAGATTGAAAACAGGGGAAGAAGTTGCCATAAAGGTACAGCGTCCTGATTTGGTTAGAAGAATTACCCTTGATATATACATCATGCGTAGCATTGCTACATGGGTAAAAGAAAATGTGAAGCGCATTCGCTCGGATTTAGTCGCTATTACTGACGAACTGGCGGCAAGAATTTTTGAAGAAATGAATTATATGAAGGAGGGGGAAAACGCCTCTAAATTTAAAGATTTATATGGTCATTTAGAGGAGATTTATGTGCCAAAAATCTATTGGGAATATACTGGCAGAAGGGTATTGACCATGGAATGGATTGAGGGTACTAAGTTAACGGATATTGAGAAAATCCAAGCTCAAGGTATTGATGCTACCCATTTGGTAGAGGTGGGAGTGCAATGCTCTTTGAGACAATTACTAGAACATGGGTTCTTCCATGCAGATCCTCACCCTGGTAACCTTTTGGCCATGGGGGATGGTAGATTGGCATATCTAGATTTTGGGATGATGAGTAATATTAAGCCTTACCAAAGATATGGGTTAATTGAAGCGGTGGTTCACCTTGTCAATCGTGATTTTGATGGGTTAGCCCAAGATTATGTTAATTTAGACTTTTTGACCCCAGAAACGGACTTAACGCCAATTATACCTGCCTTAGCGGAAGTTTTTAATAATGCTTTGGGGGCTAGTGTAGCGGAGTTGAATTTCAAAAAGATTACCGATGAAATGTCGGCGATGATGTATGAGTTTCCTTTTCGTGTTCCTGCCTATTATGCTTTGATTATTCGTTCTATGGTGACATTGGAAGGGATTGCTATTAATATTGACCCTGAGTTTAAGGTATTGAGTAAGGCTTATCCCTATGTGGCCAAAAGGTTGTTAACGGATCAATCTGAGCAATTACAGGCTAGTTTAAGGGATTTACTATTTAAAGATGGTAATTTCCGTTGGAATCGTTTAGAAAATTTGTTGCGTAATGCCAAAGATTCTCCTGATTATGACTTTGATAGGGTGATGAATCAGGGCATGGAATATTTACTTTCTGAAAGGGGTAAGTTTATCAGAGAAAGATTAGCCACTGAAATTGTTAATTATCTGGATAAGATGGGGCAAAAAACATGGTTTAATATTTCTAGCTCTGTGAGTCGGGTTGTGGGTTGGGATTCTCCTCAACGTCCTGCGGTAATGAATAATGGTTCGGTGGAGAGTCAATCTATGGAACATTTACAGAATATTATCGAAATTTTACAGGAAACCGATGGTTATGATCCTATGAAATTGGTACCGATTATCACGAAGATTTTACAGAATTCTGAGACTCAAAAGTTGGGTCAACAAATTGCTGGGGGTTTGGCTCAAAAGGCTACGGCAAGGTTGATTCGTAATTTATTATTAGATAATAATTCTAATAATAATGGTAATGGTAAAAGTCCTAGTAAAAAAGATCAGTTGTCTTTACCTGTGGCGGCGATGAGATAGTTGTTCGTTGCACTAATTTATATGATTATATGTGTTGGGGTGAGGAGGAATAGGGTATGGTTTTTATGATTGTAAATTAAGAATCTAAATGTTGTTTACTCTTTCTCTAACTAGAATTTAATGAAACGCTATATTCTTTATTGGACAAAGGTTATGGCGTTTTCATCTTTTTAGATTAAATACACCCTAGTTCATAAAGGGGAACTATTTTTTTATTTATACAAAATATTATTTTATGGCAATTTTACCTTCAAAGTTAATTTTAGAACCTTTGTTACGGGGTTGGTTATTAGAGGATATTGGTAGGGGCGATCGCACTACAAACGCAATTTTTACCGAGGAAAATAAATACCAAAAAGCCCATTGGCTATTGAAAGAAAATGGAGTAATTGCAGGTTTACCCATAGCCAAACAAGTATTTCAACTATTAGATGAAAAGGTTATTTTTTCCGAAAAAGTGAGGGAAGGGGAATATTATTCTTCTGGTACTATTTTGGTAGAAATGGAAGGAGAAATGGATGGTTTATTGACGGGAGAAAGGGTAGCATTAAATTTGGTAATGCACCTTAGCGGTGTTGCGACGATGACAAGGAAATATGTGGAGGCTATTGCCGATTTTCCTACTCAGTTGGTGGATACCCGTAAAACTACTCCGGGCTTAAGAATTTTGGAAAAATATGCCACTCAAGTGGGAGGGGCTTTAAATCATCGTATGGGTTTGGATGATGCGGTGATGATCAAAGATAATCACATTGAAGCGGCGGGGAGTATTGCTAAGGCGATCGCCCTTATTCGTGGTAATATACCTTATCCTCTGACCATTGAAGTGGAAACCAATACCCTAGAGCAAGTCCAAGAGGCGATCGATCATCAAGCAGATATTATCATGTTAGATAATATGGCTATTCCTGAAATGATAGAAGCAGTAAAAATTATCAGACAGGCTAATGAGAGAATAAAAATAGAAGCATCGGGTAACATTACCCTCGATACCATTGCCCAAGTGGCTCAGACAGGAATTGATTTTATCTCCACCAGTGCCACTATTACCAAAGCACCATGGCTAGATTTAAGCATGAAATTCTAAACATTCAATAAATATTTAAAATATTGTTATCACTCCTCACCCAAACTAAAAAACAGATCTAAACTTAACAATGCCCCTAGTAAAGATTTAGACCTTGTCACTATTTATTTTAATTCCCATGTTAAAATATCTTCATAAAAGTATTTTTTATATCAATTGAATTTTAAGGACGATGCTCTCAAGGCGAATGATCCCCAATATATTTTACATATAGAAAAAAAGTTAATCTTGACCTGATAAGGGTAAATTTTAATACACTATTTCAATTATTAATCTAGTCAAACTATGACGACAAAAACTGATAACAAAAACAATTTGTTTTCCTGGCAAATAATATCTGTCTTCTTGGTACTTTTTTTTGGAGGGGTAGGTTTTGCGGCTACCGCCATGTTACTAAGACTACCAACTAATAACAGTTGTAATAATTTGTCTTTGTTATTTAGTTCAGCGACTAATCGCTTGTATTGCGCTCAGCTACGAGCAGAAGAAGATACGGTGGAAGGTTTTTTGGCAGCCATTGATTTAATTTCTAACTTACCAGAAGATCATCCTCTCATTAGTGAGGTAGATCGCTACATTACCACCTGGTCCGATCGCATTTTAGCCATTGCACAGGAAAAATATCATCAAGGAGAGTTGGAAGAGGCGATCGCCATTGCTGAAAAAATCCCCACCCGTGAAGCCAACGAAGCATTAATCTCCCAGAAAATAGAAGAATGGCAAAGTGTTTGGGAAGAAGGAGAAAGTATCGTGGCGGACATCGAAGAAAAATTGCGCCGTGGGCAGTGGAATCAAGCCTTTTTAGCCACCGTCCAACTATTAGAACTAGACAACGCCTATTGGAGTAGCACCCAATATGATGAAATGGTACAAACCATTACCCTTGCCCAAGAAGAAAGTAGCGAGTTAGACGAAGCCTTTGCTTCTATCAATAGGGGGGGAATAGATAACTTGATCAAAACCATTGAAATTGCCTCTCGAATTTCTAAATCTAGTTTTTCCTATGATCGTGCCACCGAGTTAGCAAGGGATGCAGAAGGACAAATTATCGATATTGTTAAGGATTTGATCGATGATCGTAACTGGGCAGAAGTTAGCACTATCGCCCGTCAAATACCTCGGAGTAGCCCCATACGAGACAAAGCCGATGATTGGTCAAATTTAGCTAGTGCTGGAAGAAACGCCAACCTAAACACTGTATCAGGTCTAAATCTAGCCATCTCTCAACTAGATAAAATCTCCTCTAGCAGTGGGGTTTATGCCGAAACCAGAAAATTAAAAAATCGTTGGACTTTACAAAAAGAGGATCTGATTTACCTTACCGAAGCCAAAGATTTGGCAAAACCTGGTAATGTTGATAGTTTGCAACAGGCCATCGCCCGAGCCGAATTTATCAGTAATGAAAACCCCTTACACTCCGAAGCCCAACAGGAAATTAGAAAATGGAGAAGGGAAATTCAAGTTAAAGAAGATCAACCCTACCTCAATCGAGCAAGGGAATTGGCTTCTCGTAATACCGTCAGTGGGTGGCAAGAGGCGATCGCCCAAGCCCAGATGATTGAAGCCAACCGAGCCTTGCACAGTGAAGCCCGAAACCTCATAGCCCAGTGGAGAGGAAATATTCAAAGGGTAGAAGATCAACCCACCCTAGATCGAGCCATTTCCCTCGGTAGCCAAAATAGGTACCAAGAAGCCATTAACGTAGCCAGTGCCATCGGGAGCAATCGCTCCTTACACTCCGACGCTCAGTCAAGGATTCGCACATGGCGTCGAGAAATTACCGCCCGACAAAACTTTAACGAAGCCTCTCAAATCGCCCAAAATAGAGATGCTCAATCCCTCTCCCGTGCCATTACCATCGCCCGTCGCATACCCTCCTCCACCGATGTTTCTGCCCAAGGACGAAATGCGGTTAATAGTTGGTCTGAGCAACTTTTGGCCATCGCTAGACGCACTAACTCTTTACAAGAAGCTATCAATATCGCCGACATGATTCCTTCGGGCACCTCAGCCTACAATGCCGCCCGTCGAGATATTCAGCAGTGGCGCGCCCGTTTAGCCCCTCCTCCTGCCCCCCGTAGAACTCCCACCAATCCCCCTAATAATAATGTTGACCCCCGTAATATAACTCCCCCTAATAATGATTCTGACCAAGAATCAACGCCCATTACCCCAGATACAGAAATTTCTCCAGAGCCAACTTTAGAGCAAACAAGTTTTTAAGATGACAAGGGGGGAGAAAAATTTTATGATAATTTTGTCTCTTATTTCTTTTTTGTTATGAGTATTTCCATTAAAAAACCAATTTTAATTTCTGGTGTTGGGCTTTCTTTCCTTATTTTTTTCTGGCAAAAAATTTCTCTCTCTTTTCCCCATCTAGGGGAGTACAGTTTTTGGGGCTTAATTTTAGTTAGTGGTTTTTTTTGGTTATTCAATCCTCGGGGCGAAGAAGATAATCCTCCAGTGGTTTTTAATCCTGTTACCCCAGAAATTTTTGCTCGGAGTTTAGCTCAGGTAAAAAAATTAATTACTATTTTTGCTCAGGAATCGGAATCTTCTGAAACTCCTTTTGCTCAAAGGCTTAATGAGATTATCGAAACTAATCGTACCATAGTCCAAGCGGCGATCGTTAGTAACCATAAATTAAATAGCGAATGCCTGAAAAATATTCTCGAAAAGGAGATAAAAAATAATAACTGTCAATTGGAAACCTTTACTCCATCCTCCCTCAATGCTCAAAAATTTGATCATCTACTTTTTAATCATGACCTCGTTTTATTTGTAGTTCAAGGGGATTTGACGGAATCAGAAAAAGAAATAATCCAAAAATTAATCATAAAGCAACAAAAAACTATCCTAGTATTTAATCAATCTGACTATAATTTACCCGAAGAAAAAGAAATAATTCAAAAGCAACTAGAAACCAGATTAAAAGGAATAATTGACCCCACAGAAATTCTTATTATCTCCACAAAAAGCGAAGTAATTAAAGTTAAAAAATATCAAGATAAAGACAATTATCAAGAATGGCAAGAAAGCATCAAACCTCAATGCGATAATCTTATTAATTCTCTCTCACAAACCCTAGAAAATCATCAAAAAGATTTATTTTTAGCCACTACCTATAGACAATTATTCGGATTAAAAAAAGAAATACATCAACAACTCAACATCATCAGAAAACAAAAGGCTTTACCCATCGTTGAAAAGTATCAGTGGATAGCCGCATCAGCCACCTTTGCCAATCCTGTTGCTAGTTTAGATCTTCTTGCCGTGGGTGCCATTAACACTCAAATGATTATCGATTTAGGCAGTATTTATCAACAAAAAATAACCCTCAATCAAGGTAAACAAATATCTTTAGAATTAGCTAAATTAATGATGAAATTAGGCATTGTGGAATTGTCATCTCAGGCGATCGCCACTATCCTTAAAACCAATACTATCACCTACATTGCAGGGGGAGTAATTCAAGGCATCAGTGCCGCTTATTTGACTAGAATCTGTAGTCTTAGCCTAATCGAATATTTAGAACAACAGGATATTACCATAGAAGAAAACAGTTCTAAATTTAACTTAAATATTATTAAAAATAAGATAGAAAAAGTATTTAAGGAGAATCAAAAACAAGCATTTTTAAACAACTTTATCAAACAAACTACCCAAAAACTAGGGTGGCAAAAAGCATAACTTAAAATGTCAGAAAAAACATTAATTATTTTTACTCGCTATCCAGAAAAAGGGAAAACAAAAACTAGATTAATCCCTGCCATTGGTGCTGAAAAAGCTGCTAAAATCCAAAAATTGATGACAGAAAACACCCTTAAAAAAGCAGAAAAACTTGACCCTAATATTAGGGTAAAAATATATTATGCAGGGGGAAATCAAACTTTAATGGAAGAATGGTTAGGCGACAAATGGGAGTTTATTCCCCAAGCCGAAGGAGATTTGGGAGAAAGGATGTTTTCGGCAATAGAATCAAACTTTAACATAACAGGAATGCCCGTAATTGTCATTGGCATCGACTGTCAATCATTAACTGTAGATTTTTTAGAAAAAGCATTTTTAGCTATGGACAATCATGATTTAGTAATCGGAGAAGCTAAAGACGGAGGTTATTATTTAATAGGTTTAAAAGAGCCTGTAAAATATTTATTTAAAAATATGAAATGGGGAACTAATACCGTTTATCAAGATACTCTAAATATTGCCAAAAACTATAACTTATCTATATTTAATTTACCCATCTTAGCTGACATAGATAGACCAGAAGATTTAGTTAATTTACCCGAAAATATTGAAAATATACTTAGAATGTAACTTTTAGTAAAGCACACTTGAGGTTTTATGGTTTAATTTAACTTACAACATAGAATTATTCAAAAAGTCTTACATAATCTAGTAATATTTTGTGGTGAATATCTCCTAAAGGTTGAATTTGATTGGCTTTATGGGAATAAATTTTTCCTTTTCTTATGTCATCAGCAGAAACTAAGGCAAAATCCCATCCGTCCTTAAGGGTTAATTGACTAATATCAACATTGAGGGGAAATTGGAAAACATGGCGAATTACTTTATTATCTTCATAGTTGCCAAATTTAGAAAAGTTGACCACATCATAATCAATTTCTTCCTTTATCTCTCTTACTAAAGCTTTTTCTGGAGTTTTTCCTTCTTCAATATGCCCCCCAAATAACCCCCAGCACCTAGGATAAACTATAGTAGGAATATTGTTTCTCAATTGCAGTAAATATTTATTGTTTTGGTAAATAATTGCGATCGCAAAGGGATCTGCTGCACGGCACGCTACTTGAACCATATTTGATGACATAATTCTAAAATAGAATATAAGAAATGTAAGTCTTGCAAAAAAAGGAAGGGAAGAATATTAGCTCTCAGGGCGAAGAATGTATAATAACAACTATCATGGCATTATTACCGTAGAAAATCTACAGAAAAAAAGCTAATAATGAGTAACTCAAAAAACGTACTAGGAAAATCCCTAGAAATTTGTTGTCAATCTCCCGTGACAGGATTTTATCGTAACGGTTGCTGTGATACAGGGGCAGAAGACTTTGGTTTACACGTCGTCTGTGCGCAGGTGACAGCGGAATTTTTGAAATATAGCAAAGATAAAGGCAATGATTTAATTACCCCCATGCCCATGTACAACTTTCCAGGGCTAAAACCAGGGGATAAATGGTGTTTATGTGTATCCCGTTGGCAAGAAGCCTTAGAAGCAGGAGTTGCCCCGCCTATTGTTTTGGCTTCTACCCATGAAAAAGCCTTAAAATTTGTACCTTTAGAAGTGTTACAAGAACATTCTATTTAATAATAAGAGAAAGTTTATTTTCTCCTCCCAAAAAACTATTTTATGAATACCATTGACTATTTGAGAATTAGTTTAATTGATAAGTGTAATTTTCGCTGTCAATATTGTATGCCAGAAGAACAAGAATTAAACTATCTTTTGTCGGAGGACATCTTAACAAAAAAAGAGTTATTAACTTTACTGAAAAAGGTTTTTATTCCTCTTGGTTTTACTAAATTTAGACTGACGGGGGGAGAGCCTTTATTACGTCCTGATTTGGTAGATATTATTGCCGAAATCAATAATTTGTCTGCTACTCAGGATCTATCTTTGACTACCAATGGATATTTATTAGTGAATCAAGCTCAATCTTTATATGATGCTGGTTTAAAGAGAATAAATATTAGTTTAGATTCTCTCAATCAAGATACATTTGATCAAATTATTGGTAATCATGGCAAAAGTCGATGGCATCAAACATGGTTAGGAATACAAAGGGCTTATGATGTGGGTTTTAATCCTCTTAAGTTAAATGTGGTGATAATTCCAGGGGTAAATGATAGCGAAGTGTTGGATTTAGCTCAGTTGACTATTAATAAAAATTGGCACGTTAGATTTATTGAATTTATGCCCATTGGAAACGGTCAATTATTTACTGAAAAAGCATGGATTCCCTCGGAGGAAATTAGACAAAAAATTAGGGCAAAATGGGGTTTGGAGGAAAGTAATATTAGGGGAAATGGGCCTGCGGATGTGTTCAAAATACCCAATGCAAAGGGAACTTTAGGCTTTATTTCGCAGATGTCGGAGTGTTTTTGCGATCGCTGTAATCGGCTAAGATTATCCGCTGATGGTTGGCTACGTCCTTGTTTGTTAAATGAGACTGGACAGGTAAACTTAAAGGAGGCTTTAAGAACGGGAAAAAATATTAATTTTATTCAAAAAAAAGTACAGGATTTATTATTATTAAAACCTGAGATTAATTTTAAGGAAAGAGAATCGGGGACTGATAATATTTATAGTCGTACTATGTCTCAAATAGGGGGTTAGTTATTTTTTATCAATGTTTTTTAGGTTGACGTTATTTAGGGAGTCGTTGGTATTAGAAGACATTATTTTAGGTAATTGACCATTGGTAACATTAAAAGTTCTTGTGGGAGAATTTTGAGACTGATTTTGATTTAATTCTTCTATTTGATTAAGTAGTTGTGCTAGTTCGATTTGTTTTTCTAACACATCAGTATAGGATACAAGATTGCTTAAACCATCAATAAGACGACGCATATTAAGCCTAAATTGGGGATCTCCTGTTAATTCGTCAATGTCTGAGGTGATTTTGGCAGTATTGGCAAAGGTAACTCTGGCAGAGTCGAGGGTTTGTTGGAGGGCGACAAGGTTTGTGGGGTTATTTAATTCTTGAGAAAGGGCGGTTAAATTAGTGGTAACTTGTTCGAGGTTGGCGATAGTTGTTTCTATATCTTGTCCAAATTTAACAACATCGATACTATCAACGGTTTGATCTACTTTGGTGACTACGGCGTTGGCGTTTCTGACGAGGGTAGCAACTTCTTGGGTTGTGTCGGTGAGGGTAGCAATGGTGCTATTGAGATTTGATTCGTTACTTTCGATAAGTTGGTTTGTGTTGCGGACGAGTTGGTTTATTTCTCTGTTGGTTTGACTAAAATCGTTGGCTAGTCTATTGATTTGAGAGGTGGCACTGTTGGCGGCGGTGTTAAAAGATTCTGAGGTAGTCATGATGCTATCAGCAACGGAGGAGAGTTTGTTGATGTCATCCCCTGCATTTCTGGTAAATTCTGACAACTCACTACTTAATTCGGCTACGTTTTCAGAGGCGATCGCAATGTTAACTATAGCATCATTAAGTTGATTAATAAAAACAGGTTCGGCAAACACGGTACTAAGCCTTGTCATATTAGCAATCAAATCACCGCTATACTCTCCAGGAATAGAATCCCCACTGCATAAAAGTTCTTGCTGTTGTTGGCATTCAGGGCTGGTGGGATCAATTTCTAAAGCCGTGGCGCTCAATTGCTCTTCGGGTACGATGGTGACAATAACTTCCCCTAACAAACCAGATTGGGTAGTTTGAGCCACAACATTTTTCGGTATTCTTAAATCCTGATCTACTTGAGTAATGACTTCTACCCCTTGGGTACTGGGGGTGATAGACTCAATGGTACCCACTTCTACCCCTCTATATAAAACTCTACCGCCCTCCCTTAAGCCACCCGCATTGTCAAACTGTAGTTTAACCTCATATTTCTGTTGACGAAACTGGGTTCCCCTCAAGAAAAAAATAGCACCACCAAATACCACAAATCCTAAAATTATAAATAAACCGAGAGAGCCTTCCCTTACTAACCTTGAACTTGCCATTTTAATCTAACCTCATTAAACTACTTGAATTGGACCTTCTCTTTTTGCACTAAAAAATTGTCTGACTAATTCATTCTCAGTAGTATCAATTTCCCCAACTTTACCTTGCCATTGAACTTTACCATTATATAAGAATACGAGGCGATCGCCCGTTCTCCGAATTGTACTCTCCTGATGACTTACCATAACATAGGTTTTACAAGCCTCACTAGATACCCTTAAATCTGTCACCAAATCTTCAATTACCGTGGAAGCGATGGGATCTAACCCCGCTGTAGGTTCATCATATAAAATAACCTCGGGACATTGCAACGGATTATCTGGGTTAAAAGTAACCGCCCGGGCAAAACTGACCCTTTTTCGCATTCCCCCCGAAAGTTCCGCTGGATATAAATCTCCCCTACCTGGTAAACCCACCATGTCCAGACTTTGATCCACAATACTGCTAATTTTATCCTCTGATAAATGGGAATGTTGATAAAGGAAAAAACCGACATTCTCCCTCACCGTCAAAGAGTCGAACAACGCCGCCTGTTGAAACACCATACTAATGGCCATAGAATCATCATGATCATCAATTAACCCCTCTCGCTTTTCCCCATGGATATATATATCCCCCTCATCAGGAAGCATTAACCCTGCAATTATTCGTAAAACCGTTGATTTTCCCGTACCACTAGGTCCTATAATCACCAGAGCATCTCCCTGATAAATATCTAGATCGATTCCATCTAAAATTGTATTTTTACCAAAGGATTTTTTGATTCCTCGCAGTTTAATAATAGGTTCTTTTTCTGTCATAAGGGGTAAAAAATGAGGAGAAATTATGAATTATAAAAGGTGGTTTTGTTTCGTGGACAAGAAAATATTGATTGATCCTAATTGTCCATGGTTAATTCTTGATTGTCAATTGCTCTGGCATTCTGCTTCAATGTTGGCACGAATTTCCTTCCATGCTTTCATTTCCTCCTCATTTTTAGAGTCAATGGATTTAACTTGTCCTCTACTACTATAAAACTCTTGGTTCGCTCTCATGGTAATATCTGAGCTACTACACTGGGCAATGGGAGATAAACTTCTAGGACTATCGGAATTATCCACCGCATTAGTATTATTAGAAGTAGGAGGATTAGAATTGGTGCTAGTGTTGGTATTGGATGGGGAGTTGGCGGAATTATTGTTATCAGAAGAGTTTTCTATGGTTTGGGTTTGTTCATCATAATCTGACCGAATATCCGCATTAATTTTTAAGTTTAAGCCATCGAGGGCAGCGCGATCGCACCCTACAAGGAAAAAGCTAAGGGTAGACAAGATTAAAATAGTTTTTTTCATACATTTACAGATTGATTAAGTTTTGGTTTAAAATTGAGCCAAATTACTTAACAATCTTAAAGCATCATTTAACAATTTGGGGTTAGAAAATGCAGGGATAACATTTGGTTAAAACAGAAAAATATTATTAGGTTCTTGATAGGCTTGAAAGTATCTTCCCTTAGTTTTATCGTGCAATAAGCTAAAGAAAAATAATTTCCTCTCTAATAATTCTATTCTATTAATATGTTTTTAGAAAAGAAGAGAATTGTTCCCCCTAACTTATTACAGCGCTTCCCGTACCCTGAAACATAAGCCAAGAGAGAATAAAATTTAACATAAAAATGGTAATCAAAGAAATAACCACGGCGGCGGTGGTAGATTGCCCCACTCCTTTGGCACCTCCACTGGTGGTTAAACCCCAGTTACAGCCGATAATGGCTACGGAAGCCCCAAAAATAGCGGACTTTATCATACAAGCAATTACATCCCAAGTACCTAAAAAGTTGCGAATGGAATCAAGAAAAACCCTACTAGGAATATCGTACAAAGACTCCGCAATAATCAATCCTCCCGTAATACCCACCACCAAAGAACACATCGTTAATATAGGGAGCATAAAAAAGCAGGATAAAACTCTGGGAGTCACTAAATAGTCAACAGGATCTGTTTTTAAGATCTGGAGCGCGTCAATTTGTTCAGAAACTTTCATAGTGCCGATTTCGGCGGCGAAGGCACTGCCTACCCTCCCCGCCAAGACCACAGCGGTAAGTACGGGGGCTAGTTCACGGGTAAGGGCGATCGCCAATACTCCCCCCACGGCGCTAGTGGCTCCAAAATAAATAAACTCCCGTGCCACTTGAATAGTAAATACCATCCCCACAAAGGCCGCCGTTATCAGGGCAATGGGTAAAGAAGCAGGCCCGACGAAGGACATTTGCTCGATGGTATTGAGACGATATACTTTCAATTGGATAAGATGAATTACAATCTGTCCCGTTAAAAAAATTGCAGAGGAGATACGTTGAAAAAGTTTATTCATTATGAAGATGCAATGGGGGTAGTTGTTGATTATAAGACGAATGACCCCTTGTATTCTACAAAATTGTCTTTAGTTAGAAACTGATGTTACGCAAAAATATAATTAGTTTAAGATGGTAAAAACGTTGGATGTTCATATTGTGTTTGTACACGTGCTGGTTAGGGGGCTAGGAGTTAGGCAAGGGGCTTAAGCCCCTTGTTAAAACTTAACTTATAAATGAGTGCGTAACGTCAGTTAGAAACGAAAAGAAACATTTACATAGGGCCCATTTTGGTTAACATCCACATCAAAATCCGTTGATCTGGTTAAATTAGAAGTATAACTGGTATAGCCAAAGCGATAACCCAAACCTAAAGAAGTCTTGCCTTCAGAAAACTTCCAATCAACCCCCGTACCAAGATTCCATTGGGTTAAGCCACTAATACCAAAACCAGACACAGAGCCTCCCGTAACCCATGCCCACTGAGGAGAAAGATTAACCCTTGCTCGTCCGCCAATAATAGGCGATACCACCGTTGTATCACCATTAAAACTGGCCCTACCCAAACCAGGGCTACTAAAGTTTAATCCTAGGTCAACCCCAGTGATATTCAGTCCCCCAAACACATCAAAAACCGATCGCCCCAGGTCAAATTCCGTTTCTACCCCATCTGGATTAACCTTCGATGGATCATAAAAACGGTAAGCCCCTCCCAAAGATAAAGACCATAATGTGCTGTCAACCTCACCATTTAAGGTGATGGGAATACCGCCAAAGGAAGGGGGCAAAGTACGAGTTACCGAAGCACTGTTATCGGAAGACAGGTAATCAAAGTCCGCAAAAAATCCCCAACGATAATCAGGATTCCAAGCCTTTACTCTGCCAAAAAAAGCAAAATTGAGGTCATCTTTGATGCTTTTTCTGATCTGACTAGCATCTAGGGAAAAATCACCATTCACACTACCAGCGGCGGCATCACCGTAAATCGTAAAAGGAACATAAATAGAAGGTTGCACGAGAAAATGCCAAGAATTTGCAGAGCTAGTTTCTTCGGTTTCCAAATCCGATGCACTCTGGCTAACGAGTCCATTTTCTTTCATGGTTGCATCCCAAAAAAAGTCTATGTCTGCGTTGATTTGTGTAAATTCAAATCCAGCGTCAATTCCTTTTTGAGTCACTTTAATGTCTTCCGTTTCCCTCTCAGAATCAGTGATGATTTCCTCATTACCGTCAACGATGATGGGATTTATCGGTACTCCAGAGGCTTGAGCATAAGGGGCGATCGCCATTAACCCACCAACCATAACCCAAGGACATAGCAACAAACTTTTTTTGCACATTGAAACTGACCTCAACACCAAATTTTAAATAGATAATCGTAAGTGTAAAAGACAAAAAAGAAAAAAGTCAAAATTTATTACAAAAATGAGAAAAATTTTTTTAGTATCGATACTATCTAATTATGGTATAAAACCTAATTGAATAACGTTAGAAATTTAGACATCAAAATATTATCACCATTCCCCGTTGCCTGTTCCCCGTTCCCTAAAAACGAGCAAGTATAAAATTCATGTAACAAAATCCATACTCATAGTCAAAAAAAATGTAGGCTTAAAATGTAACCCAAAAAGGAGAACCAGATCCCATGCGATCGCCTTATAAAATAATCATAGGATTATTGTTAACAGTTGTATTAGCATTTACAGCCCAACAAACCCTAGCCCAGAGCCAATCAACCATCATGGCTCAAAATTCAGGGCAAAACAGTAGCATTCTCTTTGAAAATGTACGTATTTTTAACGGTCAATCAGAACAACTTTCTGCCCCCTCCAATGTTTTAGTGATTGACAACAAAATTCAAGAAATTAACACCAACCGAATCAACCCACCATCAGGGGCAAACCTCACCAGAATTAATGGCAACGGTCGGATTTTGATGCCAGGATTGATTGACAACCACGTTCACCTAATCTTTACATCTAGCACCCTCCCCGAACTTTTATCCCCCAACGTCACCGAAGAAACCATTTTCGCCAGAGCAGAAGTACAAGCCGAGGAGATGTTATTAAGAGGTTTTACCACAGTTCGAGACTTAGGTGGCCCAGTTTTTCCATTGAAAAGAAAGATTGACCAAGGACAAGTCCCAGGGCCTCGCATTTATCCCAGTGGTGCCATGATTTCCCAGACATCAGGCCATGGTGATTTTCGTACCCTCAACGAACGCTCTCGCCGCTTTGGAGGCACCATATCCCGTGGAGAAGAGATGGGAGCCACATTTATTGCTGATGGACGGGATGACGTACTGACCGCCACCAGAGAGAACTTACGCCAAGGAGCATCACAAATCAAAGTGATGGCAGGGGGAGGAGTTTCTTCCATTTATGATCCCATTGACGTAACCCAATATACCCTCGATGAGATGAAAGCCGCCGTTGAGGCCGCCGCTGATTGGGGAACATACGTCACCGTCCATGCCTACACCCCCAGAGCCGTCCGACGAGCCATTGAGGCGGGAGTAAAATGTATCGAACATGGGCAACTGTTGGACGAAGACACCATGAAAATTTTAGCCGAAAAAGATATTTGGCTTAGTGCGCAGGTATTTGAGGAAAGAGAAACCCCCGGTTTTACCGAAGAACAAAAAGCTAAAAGGACTTTGGTGGTACAGGGGGTAACCAATGCTTTTAACTGGGCAAAAAAATATAATATCAAGTTGGCGTGGGGTACGGATTATTTATTTGTACCAGAACGTAATCAAAGACAAAATCAAGATATTGTCAACCTAACAGAGTGGTTTACTCCTTTTGAAGCCCTAAAACTTATTACCCATGATAATGCTCAACTATTGAAACTATCAGGGGAGCGTAATCCTTATAAGGAAGGTGCTTTAGGGGTAATCGAAAAAGATGCTTATGCTGACCTAATTTTAGTAGATGGTAATCCTTTAGAAGATCTTTCTATTATGGGAGACTATGCCAACAAATTTAGGGTTATCGTTAAAGACGGCAAAATTTATAAAAATACCCTTAGTTAATTAGGTGGTGTTAGGTATTGAAAACCATCGTCCGCCCTATCGAAAAATTCCTTGGGGGCGGAATAATAACACCACAATCATCACCACCAAAGCAACCCCTAACTTATACTCTGAGCCCACTAGAGGAACACTCATTTCCTGAGCCACACCAATAATTAAGCCCCCGGCGATCGCACCATAAGGATTACCAATCCCCCCCAAAATTACCGCCGCAAACATGGGCAAAATCAAAAACCACCCCATCATCGGACGTACCACCGTCACCAAGCCATATAAACCGCCCCCAAAAGCCGTTAACACCGCCGTTAACACCCAAGTGAATAAAATTACCTGCTCCACATTAATTCCCGAAACCCTCGCTAAATCGATGTTATCGGCCACCGCTCTCATGCCCTTACCAATCTTGGTATTTTGTAAAATAAAATGTAACGCCACAATGGCTAGTACCGTTAAAATAATCACAATGACACGATAATAAGCAACCCTTACTCCCCCCACATTAAGAGCCTCCACCAACGGCAAAGCATAGTTTTGGTTACTACCACCCCAAATAAACAAAATGCCATTACGCAAAAATAACGCTAAACCAATGGATATGATAATCAAACTGGTACTACTCGCCCGTTGATTGCGCATCGGTTTCCACAACAGTTGTTCAGTGAGTAACATTAACCCCGTGATTACTACCACCGCCACCCCCATAGACAGCCAAACATTTACCCCATTGGTATTAACTAGCCAAGTGACATAAGCCCCCGCCGTTAAAAAATCTCCATGGGCAAAATTAGATAACTTTAAAATTCCCATGGTTAGGGTTAAGCCCACCGCCGCCAAAGCGATGATGCTTCCCACCGTCAAGCCGTTAAAAAGATTTTGAATTGTTTCCATTTATTAATTAAATCTTAAATCTTTATTAAAAAAATATTGCATTCTGTATCAGGTTTAAATCTTAGCAGTAGAATAGACAAAAAATGACCTACTTTGACAAGGACACATTATAATAATCAGTATGTCCGCTAAAATGTAATCATTCACAAGTAAACCCTTAGTAAGTATAAAAGTTGTATTCGCATATTGGAGAAATTAATCAAAGCCTGTGACCTATAGCAACAATAAAAGAAATCAAAGAGATTTACCAAAAATTAACGATAATATTCGCTTCCCTCAAGTTCGTGTCATCGATACCGATGGAGAACAATTGGGCATCCTCGACACTAGAGATGCCAATCGGATTGCGGATGAGAAAGAGTTGGATTTAGTATTGGTTAGTGAAACCTCTGATCCCCCTGTCTGCCGAATTATGGATTATGGTAAATACAAGTTTGAGCAAGAGAAAAAGGCAAGGGCAATCAAGAAAAAGCAACACACTGCCGATGTGAAGGAAGTAAAAATGCGCTACAAAATTGATGAGCATGATTATCAGGTGCGAGTCAGTCAGGCGAAACGCTTTCTCAATTCGGGAGATAAGGTTAAGGCCACCATCAACTTTAGAGGTAGGGAAGCTCAACACGTTCATCTTGGACAGGAATTGTTAGAGCGCATGGCCCTAGATTTAGGGGAAATGGCTGAAATTCAGCAAAGACCAAAAAAAGAAGGTCGTAATATGATTATGCTCCTTTCTCCGAAAAAATAATGTTTAAAGATTAAAACCCCGGGCAGATTGATGAATTAAGAGAAAGTCAACTGTCCATTTCTTTTAATTATCAATTATCCATTTTAAATTATCCATTATCTTATGACTGATTGGCAAGAAATAGAGGGGGGGATCACTGCCCCCAAAGGCTTTAAAGCGTCAGGGATTACCGCAGGTCTAAAACCTTCTAAAGCCCCTGATTTAGCCCTAATATGGTCGGAAACCGATGCGATCGCCTCAGGGGTGTTTACCACTTCTCAGGTAAGGGCTGCCTGTGTGGATTATTGTCGTCAAAACTTGCAAAAAAAAGCCAGTGCGAGGGCAATTTTATGTAATGCAGGACAAGCAAACGCCGCCACAGGAGAACAAGGGTGGCAAGATGCGATCGCCTCCGCCCAAGCCCTCGGGGAAAAATTAAATATTTCTTCTGACTCTATTCTTCTCGCCTCTACAGGGGTAATCGGACAAAGAATTAAAATGGATGTGATGATGGGGGCAATCCCTCAATTAGTAGATCAACTCTCCGAAGATGGGGGAGCATCAGCAGCCCAAGCCATTATCACCACGGATTTAGTGACCAAGTCCATCGCCCTCGAAACCACCATAGATGGTCGTCCTGTGCGCATAGGGGGCATTGCCAAGGGTTCGGGCATGATTCACCCTAACATGGCAACCATGCTCAGTTTTGTTACCTGTGATGCGGCGGTATCGACTCAGTTATGGCAACAAATGCTCAAACGAGCAGCTGATAAAAGTTTTAATCAGATTACCGTGGATGGTGACACCAGTACCAATGATAGTTTAATCGCCCTTGCCAATGGGCAGTCTCGCACCCCTGCCATTACCACCATGGACAAAAATGGGCAGAAACTCGAGGCAATGTTAACCGCTGTTTGTCAGCATCTCGCCAAAGCCATCGCCCGTGACGGGGAAGGAGCTACCTGTTTGATCGAAGTTCAGGTACAAGGGGCGATCGATGATTCCTCCGCCAATAAGATTGCTAAAACCATTGTGGGCTCATCCCTCGTCAAGTCCGCCATTTTCGGCCGAGATCCCAACTGGGGCAGAATTGCCGCCGCCGCAGGTAGGGCAGGGGTACAGTTTAACCAAGAAGATTTGATCATTAAATTGGGAGATTTCCTACTCATGGAAGGAGGGCAACCCCAAACCTTTGATCGTCAGGCAGCCAGTAACTACCTCAAACAAGCCTCCCAAGGGGAATATTTGAAAGGAGATACGGTTTTAATCTCTGTATCCGTGGGCGGTGGCTCGGGCAGTGGCATCGCTTGGGGATGTGATCTCAGTTATGACTATGTCAAAATTAATGCTGAATATACTACTTAATGGTTTTGGTTTGATTAGACGAAAATTAATACATGAAAGGGGTTCCAAGCCCCTTTCTTAATGACAGCAATAATAAATGAGTCGTAATGTCCTAAGATTAATCATTAGTAGTGGTATTAAAATAGATTTTTCAATGGATAGTTCAATGGTGACTCAAATAGAGAAGATTAAGAAAACAATACCTTCAGATATTCGTCTCATTGCGGTGAGTAAAACTATGCCAGTGGAGAGTATTCGCACAGCTTATAGTGTGGGAATTCGTGACTTTGCAGAGAATCGGTTACAGGAGGCTTTGGACAAAAAAGAGCAGTTGCAAGATTTATCAGATATTTGTTGGCATTTTATCGGGCATTTACAGAGTAATAAAGCAAAAAGGGCGGTAGAAAATTTTCCTTGGATTCATTCCATTGATAGCTTAAAAATTGCCAAAAGAGTCAATCGTTTAGCCGAAGAGGCACTATCGGCAGGGGTGATTACACAGTTACCGCAGGTATGTTTACAAGTAAAAATATTACCAGATGAATCGAAGTATGGTTGGGATGTCGATGCTTTGTGGCAAGATGTGCCGGAGATTAAAGAGCTTAATTCATTAAACTTACGGGGTTTAATGGCTATTTTACCCTTGGGCTTATCGAAACATGAAACTCTGGGGGCTTTTAAGAATGTTAAGGTTTTGGGTGATAAATTGAGGACTAATTTTGGTTCTGATTTTAATCAATTGTCCATGGGAATGTCAGGGGATTATCCTTTAGCTATTGAGGCGGGGGCTACAATGATTCGTTTGGGTACGATTATTTTTGGAAGAAGGAGAAATAATTAGTAATTGGCTATGAATCTTTGATATTTAGGTTCATCATAGAAACATCTTTTCCACATATTAAATAAAAAAGTCTCTTATACCAAATCCTAAACTAAAAGTAAACTAATAACTACTATAAACCCCAGTGATTTCGAGTAAATAGACATACTATCTAAACAGGATTTGGTATTATGTATAAATGGAAAGTAAGTAGGCATAATTAAATCGATTTAGGCAAGGGGTTTAAACCCCTTGTTCATAAGAGTCTTAATAAAATAAGAGCTATAATTAATTTCGCCCAACCTACTTATAGCGTTTTTTATAAGTATGAGGTACATTTATTATTCTCAAGTCCCCCTTATTAAGGGGGATTTAGGGGAATCGTTTTGTACCCCGTAATCATGATAATTGCTATATATCAAAACTTGTTTAATATTATTTCTTTTTTATTTTTTAAGAAGACTTTATATGACAATCTTTTATGTTTATTAAAGTGAGTAATTATGTTTTTTATAATGAGTATTAATTACTACTATTAAATCAAATCAGCCTGATGACAAATAACCGCACATACAGCTGAAAATATAGTAATAGCGGTGGCTACTAATGGATTTTGACCATGACTTACAGCATAAGAGGTAATGATTCCTGCACCCACGGCAGCGGTTAGTCCAGCACTTAATAGATCTTTTTCTTGAGGTCTTTGCATAGCTTTTAAAAAAAGTTTTTAATCATTAAGTATCTAAGATAACATTGTCTCTTAATTAATACTTTTTTTTGTCAAGAAGGTTTATATTTTGCTATATTTCTTTACAATTGACAATTACTCTATTAATTGTTAACAATTATTAATTATTTTGTTTTTATTTTTGTCAATATGTTGTTGCCTCCTCCTTTGAAAGTAAATGATCGATTAATGGCGATCGCCCCTTGTGGTACATTAAGAGAAAAAGAAAAGGAAAAATTTTTAGCAGGGTTAAAAGTCTGGGAAGATAGGGGCTACCATATCGATTTAGAGGAAAACTATCTGGCCCAAGATGGTTATTTAGCAGGGAGTGATGAGATACGCAGACAAGCGCTCCAGAAAGCATGGACAAATCCAGAATACAAGGGCATAATTTGCGTCAGGGGAGGTTATGGAGGAGCAAGACTTTTAGAAAATTGGCAGTGGATGCCCATAGATAGCCCCAAATGGTTGATCGGTTTTTCCGATGTCACCACCCTATTATGGAGTCTTTATCAAGAAAATATTACAACGCTTCATGGTCCAGTTATTACCACCATTAGCCAAGAATCTCCCTCCTCACTACAAAGACTATTTGACTACTTAGAAGGGAAAGCCGTGGCACCTTTAAGGGGAAAAGGATGGGGCGGTGGAAAACAAAAAGGAAGGTTGTTGGGGGGTAATTTAACCGTAGCCACTAATATTTTAGGTACTCCTCTATGTCCTAGTTTTGATGGGGTTATCCTTGCCCTAGAAGATGTGGGCGAAGCCCCCTATCGCCTCGATAGAATGCTGACTCAGTGGCGGTTGATGGGAGTATTAGAAAAAGTAAAAGGTATCGCCCTTGGGCGTTTTAGTGGTTGTGATGTGCCTGAAAATATCCCTAGTTGGACGGTAAAAGAGGTTTTAAAAGAAAGATTAGGGGGGTTAAATATTCCCATTGTTAGTGATTTACCTTTTGGTCATGATGGAGAAAATGCTTGTTTACCCTTGGGGCAAATGGCTTACATTGATGGGGATAAAGGACTTTTGGAAGTAGGATAACAGCATAGATAGTTATTTATTTTAAATCCGAGGTAATCTATGTTTAAAACCACATAATATTTCCCATGAAATTGTCCCGATAGTATTTGCCCAGTCATCGGCACTTACTGCTATATCTTCATCTCTGCCGATTAAAGTTACTATATCTCCTACCTTACACTCAGGAAAATCCGTAATATCTAACATAATTTGATCCATGGTAATATTGCCTATTTGTTGTACATATTTACCGTTAATTATTACTTTCATTTTATTAGATAAAAGTCGAGGAACTCCATCGGCGTACCCGATTCCGATGACGGCAATGGTGGAGGGGCGATCGCACTTAAAACTATGCCCATAACTAACTCCCGTACCCATGGGAACTTTTTTGATGTGGGTAATACGGGTTTTTACTTCCATCACAGGCTTGAGAGAAACTTTATCTCGAAGATGGGGTGCAGGATATAACCCATACAACGCCAAACCAACCCTAACCATATCATAGTGCAACTCTTGACCCACCATTGTTCCCGCCGAATTAGCTAGATGCACCATGGGAATGTTGATATTATTCGCTTTTAGGTCGTTAATAGCCTCTTTAAAACGCTCATGTTGTAAGTTCATTACCGTGGGGTCAAGGTCATCAGCGGTAGCCAAGTGAGAATAAAGACTCTTAATGTGTACATGGGGAGATTTTTTTATTTCCTTGACAAAAGTAACGGTTTCATGCCACAGCGTACCTAGTCTGGACATCCCTGTATCAATTTTTAAATGTACAGGTAAACTTACCCCCAAATCAGAGAGAGTTTTCGCAAAAATAGCTCCCTGTTCAGGGTTACAAATAGTAGGCTCTAACTTCCATTGGATAATCTCCTTTATTTCATCGGGAGTATTGATAGCACCTAAAATCATCATGGGATGGTTAATTCCCCCTTGCCTGAGTTCTATGCCCTCGGATAAAGTTGCGATCGCCAAGTAGTCTGCCCCAGACTCCAAAACTGTTTTGGCCACAGTAATGGCTCCATGACCATAGGCATCAGCTTTAATGACAGTCATTAATTTAGTTTCAGGGGCAAGGATACCTTTAAGGGTGCGTACATTATGAGCTAGGGCTTGATGGTCAATTTTTACCCAAGCTCTTCGGGTTTGAAAGTTGAAATCTTGATTACTCACTATTTAGATGGACGATAAAAAAACAATGAATTTTGAACAATTACAATGTGAGGAATTAATCTCTGATCATAAATGATGGAAAATTATTTTTAGCCGTCTTCTTAATTTTCTTCGATACCTTAAAACTAGCAATGGATTCTACGATACCAAAGGCGAGAAAGTTGGTAAGTAAAGACGAGCGCCCATAGCTGATAAAAGGTAGAGGAATCCCCGTAATGGGGGCGAGTCCCACCGTCATGGCAATGTTGATAATAGCCTGAAAAGCAATCATCGCTAAAACCCCAATGGCAATTAAAGAGCCAAAATTATCTTTTGCTCTGGTGGCAATGTACACCAAACGCCAACATACCAGCCAGATTAACACTAATACTACCGCAGAACCGACAAAACCGAACTGATCGGCGATCGCACTGAAAATGAAGTCCGTATGTTGTTCGGGAACAAAATCAAGTTGAGTTTGACTGCCATTCATAAAACCGTTGCCCCATAGCCCCCCAGAGCCGATGGCAATGCGGGATTGAATTAGATGGTACCCCCCCCCTAAAGGGTCTTGTTCGGGGTCAAGGAAGAGCGTAATTCGGGCTTTCTGATAATCTTTGAGCAGATTCCACAAAAAACCGCCCAATTTTCCAGCGCTGTAATTAATAAATAATACTAAAATACTCCATAAGGCGCGATCAGGTAAAGTAAACCAAGCAATTAAGACCATTAGAGCCGTAAAAACCACCCAACCAGGCAAAAACAAGTTAAACAAAAAGGCACAAAATAAAGGTGAAATCATCAACAGAATCCAACCAAAGTTGGCATTAGCCCAATAAAGCATTGCCAAAGTTACCACCCCAAAAACTAAGGATGTACCTAAATCTGGTTGAATAAAAATTAATGCCCAAGGCACAATTACCACCGCCAATGCTTTAAAAATACTAGATAACTTCGAGGCATCTTGATGATGGAGGATAGCGGCAAGGGTGATAATAAGACCTAATTTTGCAAATTCGGAAGGTTGCACATTAAAACCAGCAATGTTAATCCAACGAGGGGCGCCATTGACGGTTATTCCCGCAAAAATAACCACTAGCAATGATATATTAGTCAGTGCATATAATAGCCAATGGAATTTTAAGAGGGAGTCATATCGCCAACGACTTAAACCAATGAGACAGCCTAAGCCAATGATGCCCATGATTAACTGCTGTTGCCAGTTATCCCCTTGTTCATAAACTTGGGTGGTGTAGATAGTGACACAGCTAATGGCGGTTAAAATTACTGTCAGGATGATTAAAAACCAATCTTTTGATCTTTGAGAAGTTATCATTTTATGATTAATGTGTGGGGAATAGCCCATGGAAATTTAGTTTTTACAAGGTCAATTTAAACCTGATGTTTTGTAGTTCAATACTAATTAGCTAGATGGTAGCGAATAATTAGAGTTATTGTGGTGTTTTCTAATTATTATTCTGGGCAGAATGTTTGTTATATCGGAGATATAAGGGGTTTTAACCCCTTGTAATACATTAGGTTTTGTTTTTTTTATCTAATGTACAGTTTTAGATAATTATGCTAACGCCATTATGGATACTTTAGCGGCTATTTGTTGAGAAATTTTGACAAGGGCTTTGGCTGATTCTGACTCAGGATGGGCGACGGTGACGGGAATACCATTATCTCCTCCTTCCCTCACGGACATTTCGATGGGGATACAGCCGAGTAAGGGTACTTGTAATTCTTTGGAGGCTTTTTCTCCTCCCCCAGAGCCAAAAATATCATAACTACGGTTTTCCATATCGGGGGGAATAAAATAACTCATATTCTCAACGATACCGAGGATATTAGTTCCTAATTGCTCAAACATTTTCAAACCACGACGGGCATCTTGTAAGGAAACAGTTTGCGGAGTCGTGACAATGACGGCGCCTGCGAGGGGTACTGCTTGGGCGAGGGTTAGTTGGGCATCCCCTGTGCCGGGGGGCATATCCACGATTAAATAATCTAATTCCCCCCAGTTGACTTGATAAAGGAATTGACGGATAATACCGTTTAACATGGGGCCACGCCACATGACGGGTTGATCTGGATCGATTAAAAAGCCCATGGATACCATCTTAATGCCATGGTTGAAGAGAGGTTCTAAAATGTCTCCTGCGGGGGATTTGGTGACGTTGATGGGGGCATTTACTAACCCTAACATGGTGGGGGCATTGGGCCCGTATATATCTGCGTCCAATAGACCAACTTTTGATCCTGCTTGGGCAAGGGCGATCGCCACGTTAACGGCTACGGTACTTTTACCTACTCCCCCTTTACCGCTGGAAATGGCAATAATATTCTTTACTTTATCAACGGAGGTGCGATCGGGCAAAGGTTTTTGGGAAGGGGTTTCGGCGGTTACTTCTACCGATACTTTTTCCACCCCCGACAAGGTTTTAACGGCTTTTTCACAATCTTCTACAATAAACTCTCTTAAAGGGCAAGAAGGGGTAGTTAATACTAGGGTAAAACTGACATCTCCCCCCTCTACTTTTACGTTGCGAATCATGTTCAATTCCACTAAACTTTTTTGTAGTTCTGGATCTTGAACTGGTTTTAAAACTTCTAAAACAGATTGGGTATCAACCATGGTTTAATAAATATTCTCTTATAGTTCTGAAATGTTAAATCATTCCCCTATAAGTAAATATATCATCGTTGAGAATTGATAATTGAGAATTGATAATGAATTTTCATATCATCAGGGTTGAACACTATTCAACCCCTACGGACTAATTAACTGTCAAAGTTGCTGATAATGGCATCGGCAAATTCAGAACATTTCAAAGGAGGTTCGACAGGGGGAGTCATCATCCTTGCTAAATCATAGGTTACTTGCCTAGAGGCGATCGCACGGCTAATGCCATCACGAATCAAATCAGCAGCTTCCTGCCACCCCATAAACTCCAGCATCATTACCCCCGAAAGAATTACCGAACCGGGATTAATTCTATCTAATCCAGCGTGTTTAGGGGCTGTGCCATGGGTAGCTTCAAAAATAGCACAATTATCCCCAATATTGGCACCAGGACCCATACCCAAACCACCCACAATGGCCGCTGCCGCATCAGAAAGATAATCTCCGTTGAGGTTCATGGTAGCTAAGATAGAATACTCATCAGGACGGGTTTGGATTTGTTGAAAAATACTGTCGGCGATGCGATCGTTTACCATTACCTTATCCTGCCACTTACCATCCCCATGGGTATCCCAGATAGAAGCCAAAACTCCCTCCACCTCAGCACATATCGCCTCTTTTTTCTCGGGGGTTAAGCCATCATACCCGGGGTCAATTTTACGAGCATTATCTTCGATGGAAATATCAGAATTAGCCTCCTTATTACCCAAAATCCAAGACTCTCTTTCGGTTACACACACATCACGAAATTCCGTCACCGCAAGTTCATAACCCCAATCACGGAAAGCCCCTTCAGTGTATTTCATAATATTACCCTTATGCACCAAAGTAACCATTTGTTTCTCCTTGGGCAGACGGAGAGCGTTTTCCATGGCACGACGCACCAAACGCTGAGAGCCAGTTTTACTAATGGGTTTAATCCCAATCCCTGCATCGAGGGGAATTTTTTTATTTTTATGCTCAGGGGTAGCAGGAATCAAGTCATCATTGAGTATGCCAATCAACTTTAGACCAATTTCCGAACCTTCCTTCCATTCAATCCCTAAATAAATATCCTCTGTGTTTTCCCGATATACAATTACATCTAATTTTTCAGGGCTTTTGTGGGGGGAAGGAGTACCCTGATAGTAACGACAAGGGCGTACACAGGCATATAAATCAAAAATTTGTCGTAGAGCAACGTTTAAAGAGCGAATACCACCTCCTACGGGGGTTGTAAGGGGTCCTTTGATGGCGATACCATACTCCCGAATAGCCGTTAAAGTGTCCTCTGGTAAATATTGAAAAGTACCGTACTTTTCACAGGCTTCATCCCCTGCATAGATTTTAAACCAGTTGATTTTACGTTTACCGCCGTAAGCCTTAGCCACAGCGGCATCAATAACTTTCTCTGAAGCAGGCCAAATATCTACCCCTGTACCATCTCCACGGATAAAGGGAATAATGGGATCATCAGGAACAATGGGTTTACCATTTTCAAACTTAACTTTAGTACCTTCTTGAGGGGGGGTCAATTTTTCAAACATATTCGGTTGCCTTATCAAAAGTTATAAATTGCGTGATTACAAGATCATAATATATCAAGGGTTTGTCATTTAAATGTCAAAATTAAACTTCTTTTTTTTGATCTTGTGAAATTGCAAAGGTATTTTCTCAATTCATCATTCCCTAATATTATCAACTAAATGGAAGCATCAAATTTTCACCATTCCCCATTGCCTATTCCCCATTCCCTACTAAATAATTGACAATGGACAATAGACAATGGACAATGGACAATTAATTTCTAATCCATATTGTTTGCTTGCTTCTTGTATCGGTAGCAATTATTGATTATTTCTTTCTATTATTCTTTTTGTTATGTCCATTAAAAATGTCGGTTTAATTATTGAAATTCCTTTGGCTATTTCTTCTTTTATTTTTGCGAAAGTAAATAAATTTTTGATCGGCAATCTTTACACTATTTATTTAAAGGTTAATCAAAAAAAAGCTAATCAATGGCGGGTAATTGATAATCAATTGGTGTCTTCTGCTATTAATATGGGGGTACTGATGACTAAAGCACCCCGTTGGAATACCCATGCTATTATCGGAACTTTGGGCCCTTTTATGGTGGAAAATGACCTTAGTTTAGAGGTAGCTTCGGCGAACAATTCCGCTAAATCTTGGTTTGCGATTTTTTATAGTTTTCCCAATTACGATACCATCGACACTATTGCTTCAAAGGTTGATAATCAGGAGCAGTGGCAATCAATTAAACTAAAAAAAGGAAAATATACCATCGGCTTAAGGTATTACAATTATGGAGAAAAATTAACCTTACCTGCGGTAAGAATAGACGGTAAAGAATTTACTCCTACCAAGAAAATACCTAATGATAGTAATGGTTTTTATAAAACTATAATTCAGAAAAAAAACTGGTATTTTTTAGCTATTCATTATTACATTTATACTGTTTTAAAACTGAAAATATATTTGCCTGATTCCTTTGTTAAGTATGAATTTTTACCCGTAGGGGCGATCGATACCAAATTTTATTATGATGCTTTAGATAAAGGGGAAATCCTGACTATTGAAGTTGATCAAAATACCCTTAATAAATATGATATTTATATTACCATCTACGATCGCACTAGCCTTCCCATACAATGGTTTCAATTAAAAGATTTGACAGAAAAAACTAAACCAGTAACAAACAAAGGCTACTATCTAATTAGGGTGAGAAATCAAGGAAAACCACCCCAAGAATTTACCGATTTGCACATTACTTTAAATACATCTTTTAACAAATAAATCCATGCAAATATTAACTCAAAATAATTTTCCTGATGTTGCTTTTATTGCTGATAACGCCTCTGTCATGGGGGATGTCACCCTCGGAGAAGGAGTTAGTATCTGGTATTCTGCCGTAGTCAGGGCGGATGTGGAGAAAATAATAATTGGTGATTATACTAACATTCAAGATGGAGCCGTATTGCATGGAGACCCAGGCAAAGTTACTATCTTAGAAGAATATGTCACCGTAGGGCATCGGGCGGTAATTCATTCTGCCCACATTGGGAAGGGATGTTTAATCGGCATTGGGGCGGTGGTTTTAGATGGAGTCACCGTGGGAGAAGGTAGTATTATTGGTGCTGGTTGTATCGTCACCAAAGATGTACCACCCTATTCTTTAATGGTAGGTATTCCTGCCAAAAAAGCGAAGGATGTGACTTCTACTCAACAAAAAGAATTAATTGAACACGCTATGAAGTATTATCAATTAGGGTTATATCATCGAGGTAGAAGTAACCATAAGGGTTTTGAGTAAGGATTATTAGTTGTCATTGGTGATTTTTTCCAGCGCACCTTAACCGTTAAGTAAAAAATAAACACTAATATAAATAGCTGAAACCATTAATTGAGCAATGGTAATGGGTAAACCATAACGCAAAAAAGTACCATAAGAAATCGTTTTCCCGTGCAACTCAGCCACCCCAGCCCCCACAATATTAGCAGAAGCCCCTACTAGGGTGGCATTTCCCCCCAAAGTAGCCCCAAACATCATCGCAAAAAATAAAGGCAACACCACCGAAGGATAATTGCCACTAAAATCATTTTGTAGCACCTCTGCCCCTACTAATCCTGCACTAAATAAATATTCTTTTAACAGAGGTATCATCCCTACCACCAGAGGAATATTAGGTATAACCGCCGATAAAGCACCCACTACAAAGATTAAAACAATAGAAGCCATAAAAATATTTTGCCCCAACAAAAAACCAAAAATATTGGAAATGTTACTAATAACCCCTGTTTTTTCCAATCCCCCAATTAAGACAAATACGGACATGAAAAAAAGTAAGGTACTCCAATCTACATCCTTTAAGATATTTTGTACCGTGTCAATTTTACTTTGATGGGCTAACAATAAAGCTAAAGTTGCCCCCATTAAAGCAACAGCTGCGGGGGAAAGGGGTATGGGTAATAAATCTCCAAATATAAAAAATAGCAGTACAAAAACCATGATTAAAGTACCTGCTACTAAAACACGAGGGTGATTAATTTCAGGCATGGGTAATTGGTCAAAATTGGTAAATTTACTATGCCATATTTCTTTAAACAGAAAAGGAGTCATGATAATCACGGTGCCGACAGCTAAAACTCCAGCAAAACTCATGGAAGTGAGGTAATCAAAAAAACTCATATTAATAGAATCTCCTACTATAAAAGTAGCAGGATCTCCCACGATGGTTAATAATCCCGCACTATTAGACACAATGACCATCAAAATAATTAAAGGAACAAAATTAATACCTATTTCCTCTGCCAAAGGAGGAATTAAAGGGGCAAGAAGGGTTACGGTGGTAGCATTGGGAAGTACTGCACAAATAGGGGCAGTAATACCGATAATACCTAATAGTAAATAATTACCCCTACCCTTTGACCATAAAACAATTTTGGTTGCTAAATAAGCAAAAATATTGGTAGGTTCAAATGCCCTAACTAAAACCATTACACCAAAAAATAAGCCTAGGGTAGCGTGACTTCTACTAATATATTCTACCGCTTCCCCTAGGGTCATAATATGGGCAAATACCAAAACCAAAGAACCCAATAAAGCTGCCACGGTAAGATGTACCTTTTCCGACATGATAAGGGCAATAACAGCGACGAAAACGCCTCCTGCCACTAAGCTAGACAAATTGATCATTATTTTTTTTAAGATTGAATAAGGTTTAATGTGATGAAGAGATGCGTCTTATTCGGATACCTAAATTGATTATAGTTTTCTCACAGAACACTACTTTTTTGGTCTCCTCCCAATGCTTACGAGGTTAGCTGACGGGCTAGGACTGAGAGATGTCCTTCTTTAAATTACCTTTAAAGATAAGCCCCAAAATTGGTTCCCCCGCTCCTCTTTTTTTAATAAAATTAATACAAACTTTATTTGAGGACTAAGCTGACTTTCTCTACAAGAAATATTAACAGATTCAATTTTATTTTGTGGTGTTTTGCGTAACAAAAATTATTCAATTTTTTAGTTGTCCATTTGCCTTAATGCTCTAGTTTCGTCAAGGAGAGCTTCAATTTCTTCGTCGGAGGGTTGTCTGACGTAGTTAATTTTTATTTCTTCGAGTAGATCATATAACAGAGATTCTACAACTTCAAGGTTATGTTTTGCACCTACGGAAAGGGTTAGAGTGGAGCCTGATTTTGTAATAATTTTTTCCACATGGTCATCAAATACGGGATCTTCTTTTAACATTTGTTGAATAGTTTTTAATAGTATTGAATATACTTGGGTAGATGTTCTTTGACTAATATTTTGAGGAAATTTTGCTAAACCAGGAAGATGAGCGACACTTTGATAAGCGGGAGATTCGGTAATACTTTTTTCGATAAGGTAGTTTAGTAAGTCTTCTACTTCGGGGCGGATTTCTGGTAATACTTGATTGGCTACTAATTCAATAACTAATTTGAAAATTTCTCCAATTTCGTTAGTATCGTTTATGTCGATATATTCTTTTTGAGTATTTTCAGGAGATAAAGAATTTTCTATGTAACCATCTTTGATAACGTTTTGTAATTGATTGAGAATTCTTAAAATAATTACTTCGGTAATATCCCCTGCAATACTGGCAACAAATCCTTGACTGGCTTGTCTTTTAATAGATTTTAAGGAAATTAATTTACTTTCATCAAGTCTGACTGCTACGGGGATTATTCTTAACCATCGTAGGGTTGGTAAAAAGAATATTAGATCATACCAACGCCAAAAAATTGCGTCTTGGATTTTGATTCCGTGATAGCGTAGGCTAATGACAAATGACCTTAGCAAGAAGTCAGCAAATATTATGACAATAAAGGGAAAATCTATTAAGCCGAAATAATCTACAAATTGACCATTTTCACCGATGGGACGATAATAATTAGTGTTAATTAAGGGGGCAATTTCTCTTTCAAAAAAGGTTAATTCTTCGTCTATTTGTCCTTCTAAGTGATCCGAGTTCCAAAAGTTTTCAAAGGCTACGGTGGCAGAGTCACGAGGATTTGAGATGGGATCTGCCATGCGATCGCGCATTATATTTTTAATCTTTTCTAAGTTACCACTTTTATTGGCTAACTGAAAAGGGTCTTGAGAAATCATTTCGGCACTCATTTCCCGTAACATTGCCAATACTTCCCTTGTTTGAGGAGAATCTAAACCAGAGGCATCAATGGTATTTTGCAATTCAACAACGGTATCTAAATATTGTTGGGTATCTCGATAAGGCTCAATTCCTTTGACAGCATCATACTCAATTACCGTTTCTCGCACTGATTTTGGCACAATGGTAAGTCTGTAACCGTCGTACTCGTAAGGGCCAACTTTGAAATTGCCTACTGTAATCACTCCATTTAGCCATATATCACGGAAGGGAATATAGGTTAAATCAAAGGCAACTACTCCCAAGTTAGCAAGGGAAACGAGCGCCATTAGTTTAGCCACATAGATATTATCAAACCAGAAATTATAAATCCAAGATACTGGTTTGGTGGTTTTTTTGATATTTTTAACAATGGGACTTTTCATTGGTTTTGATAATTGTTGTTGATAAATAATAATTTATTCAAAATAAATATTATCCTATAACCCTTAATAAACAAGTATTTCAACCTAATACCTGCACGGATTTAGCATTCTGGCTCATCCACCACTTGCCCCATTAAAGCACTTTTTCACCAAATCCCATTTGATACCTTTAAAGATTTCACTACTGACATAGCAATGTTTTATTACACTTTATAAAGTTTTTAAAGAAAATACTCTATAGTAGATAATAAAATAATATACTTTAATCAATAGTTGTCTCCTGTTAGGGCTGAGAAATAACAATCTAAATACTAGCCATAGCAAGGAATAAAGAAAAAAAATTGAGCAATATACTTATGACATCAGATTTATTGATTAGACAAGCTGAAATATTTTTACCTGATGGGGATATTTTACTAGGAGACGTACGGGTAAAACAAGGTAAAATTGCAGAAATCGGCACAGATTTAGAAGTGGGAGACGAAAGAATAATCGATGCTCAGGGGTTAACTCTTTTACCTGGAGTAATTGATCCTCAAGTACATTTCAGAGAGCCTGGTTTGGAGTATAAAGAAGACTTGTTTACCGCTTCTTGTGCCTGTGTCATGGGGGGAGTTACCTCTTTTCTGGAAATGCCTAATACTCGCCCCCTAACCACTACCCAAGAGGCTTTGAATGATAAGTTATACAGGGCTTCTCAAAAGTCTTTGGTCAATTACGGCTTTTTTATGGGTGCCACGGCGGATAATTTGGATGATTTGCGAGATGCTAACCCCAGTTGTGGTATTAAAATATTTATGGGTTCATCCCATGGGGCTTTGTTGGTGAGTACGGAAGAACAAATTGAGCCGATTTTTGCCAAAGGAAGCCGTTTAATTGCGGTTCATGCGGAGGATCAGGGTAGAATTGTAGAAAGAAAAAAAGAGTTTCATGGTATTACAAAACCTGCTATCCATTCCACCATTCAGGATGAGACGGCGGCGTTAAATGCCACTAAGTTGGCTTTGAAGTTGTCCAAGAAGTATCAGCGTCGGTTACATATTCTCCATTTGAGTACGGGCATTGAGGCGGAATATTTACGGGAGCATAAGCCTAGTTGGGTTTCTACGGAAGTAACCCCCCAACATTTATTGTTAAATACCGATGCCTATGAAACCATTGGCACTTTTGCCCAGATGAATCCCCCGTTGCGATCGCCCGAAAACAATGATATATTATGGAAGGCGTTAATGGATGGTGTGATCGATTGCATTGCTACTGACCATGCACCCCACACTTTGGAGGAAAAAGCGAAGGAATATCCTAATAGTCCTTCGGGAATGCCGGGGGTAGAAACTTCTTTGCCTTTGATGTTGACGGAGCATAAAAAAGGACGGTGTACCCTTGCCCATGTGGTCAAATGGATGTGTAGCGCCCCTGCTAAATTATATAATATACCGAATAAAGGTGCGATCGCCCTTGATTATGATGCCGATATAATCTTGGTGGATTTAAAAAATCATCGTCCTGTGTTACGTGAAAACCTGCAAACTAAATGCGGTTGGAGTCCTTTTGAGGGTTGGAGTTTAACAGGCTTTCCAGTTTATACCATCGTTGGTGGTCAAGTCGCCATGGAAAAAGGTATTATTAACACTGAGGTAAGAGGTAAAGCCCTTTCTTTTGATGCTTAGATGTTGGGAATTAAGTGTTATTAAGTTCGGATAAATCTTTACCATGAGAAATCCCCCAGAATTGGGGGATGTTTTGCGGACGAAAAACCGATCCTCTTCATAACTGATTACTCAAACATGATATTAGGTTGTGGGAAAATACAAGAATGTAAGTAAACTTTAATTATCCATTCTCAATTATCCATTATCCATTAAGATTATGATTTCTGTAAAAGTTCCCTCCATTGCCTGTGAAGTATGTGCTGAAACTATTACCAAGGCTATCATCAATAGTGAGCCAAAAGCTCAAGTTACGGTGGATATACCTAATAAAATAGTTAATGTGGAAACTCTAGCTAGTGTAGATATTATTAAAGGTGCGATCGCCCAGGCTGGTCATGAGTGCGCTGATTAGCTAAATCTTTTTTACCCCTCTACTTCACTGGAGGGGATTTTTTGTGTATCGATTTGTAACAAAATTACCTTTCCTTCTTGTTTTGGGGCTTTTTTTGAGCTAATATAAGACTATGTTTAATATAGTAGAAATCTGACTGTTTGTACTTAAAAAACTTTAGCTTTCTATTGTTTTACAGGATAACATAAAAGTACCCCCCGAACAATAAAGAATCTATTTTTCGAGAAAAAATTAATACTTCGACACAAAAAAACAGAAAAAAGGGAAGGAACATTTTAAGATAAAATCAAATTCGGGCAAAAGTAGATAATTGCCTAAATTATTTGATTAATTTCCCCGAAGCAAAATAGAATGAAGCAGTTTTTAGAATCAGAAGTTATATCTAATTACCAAGAATCAGAAGTAGTTATTTTACCGATTCCCTATGAAGTAACCACCACCTATCGTAAAGGTTGTGAATATGGTCCAGATGCGGTGTTGGAAGCCTCTGATCAATTAGAATGCTATGATGAGGAGCTAGGTATTGAAACTTGTTTTTGTACTAAAATTTTTACGGGCGATCGCATTGCAGACACAAGAAAAAATCCTGAACTAACCGCAGAGCAAATGTTAGAAGCGACCAAAGAAGCGGTAAAAAAAATGGTGGCAGACGGTAAATTTGTAATCGGTATTGGGGGAGAACACGCCATCACCACAGGATTAGTACAAGGTTATTTAGAAAGTATTAATGAACCTTTTACAGTAGTACAAATAGATGCCCATGGAGATATGCGCCATGAGTTTGAGGGTTCTATTCATAATCACGCCTGTGTGATGAGGAGAGTATTAGAACTAGGATTACCAACCCTTCCCGTGGGCATTCGGGCTATCTGTCAGGAAGAAGCAGATTTAATCAAAGAAAAAAACATTCCTGTCATCTGGGCAAGGGATATTTATTACAACCCCCACTGGATAAACCAAGCCTTAGAAAAAATCACCACCAAAAAAGTATTTATAACCATGGATTTAGATGGTTTAGATCCTAATTTTATGCCAGGAGTTGGTACCCCTGAACCGGGGGGGCTTGACTGGTATCAAATTTTGGCATTTATGAAGGCGATTTTTAATGGTTTTGAGGTGATTGGTTGCGATGTGATGGAATTAGCTCCCACTAAAGATTCAGTGGTATCAGAGTTTACCGCCGCTAAGTTAATTTATAAGTTAATAGGTTATTGGTACGTTAGTAAGTGAGGAAATAGGGCATAAGGAATGCTCAGGTAATCAGGAGTTGTTAACAAAAGATCAAGTAATAGGCAGACACAATATAAATAACAAAGAAAAAGCCCCTCGCCTGTGGGGGAGGGGTTAGGTGGAAAATAAAATAAATTAGATTTAACGGCCAGGTAAAGTGTATTTAAAATCGGTGTTGCCTGTGTATCCCGTTAACTGGGCTAAACGCTCAAGGGTTTGAGTACCCTCATAAACTTCCCCATCAATTAACCAAGTGGGAAATGCTCTCACAACTCCTTCGCATTTTTGAGGTTCACCATTTAAACCATCGGGGGTACATTCCACATGGGGTACGATATTATAGGCTTCTTCCCCAAATAGTTGTTTTTGGTCATAACAGTGGGGACACCAGTAGGCAGTGTATTTTGTAGCACCTACGGAAGCCAAATGTTCGGCCAGTTCAATTTCCGCTGGCCCTGAGGTGGTGGTAATATCCCATCCTGTGGGGGGTTGAGGGGCGCTGTTGGGGCGAGAAATGGGAATTTTTTCTCCTGGGGCAACGGGGGTTTCTTGATTGGCAATGGGGGCATTAACGTTGGAATATACTCCGATCGCCCCTACAATGGTTACAAGAACGACAATGGCACCAACAAATAAAATTTGTCCTAAATCATCCCAATCATGACCCACAAAAGTCATGATAAGAAAACTGAGGGAGAATATTGCTGAACCAATACAATAATAACAAGCGGTTTGTAACTCAAAGGCGAGAACATACATTAAATAACCGCTAAAGGTAGCCATGGCGAAACTTAGGGCAAGAATTAGTAACCAGCTATTGGCTTCTAGCTTTTGTCTTAATTTTTTCTTGTTTTCTGAAGAAATGCCGAGGGGAGCAAGGGATAAAACACCCATGGTAAGATACCCTAGCATACCAAATACGCTGAGGGGAGGCCCTGTTTTCCCAGCCGGATCGAGGGGATAGGCATAGGCACTGTCTAGAACGCTACCACAAGCCCCCGCTTCTTCTCCTGTGCAAACCACTTCACCGCCACCAAGGGAGGTTATTGTTAAGTATGAAGTTAATATAAGACCTATAAGGGCGATCGCACCTATAATTAAACGTGAATTTTTTTGTATCCACGGTACATTGCGACGACGACGAATCATAATATTTTCTCTATATTTATTTAGATCTGAATTTTAGCAATTATTTTTTATTTCAGGTATCAAGGGGCAAAAGACAAAAAAGCCATTGTCCATTATTAACTCCTCATCTCCTTAACTTTTTCGGGCTTTTTTTCTACAACTTCTCCTGCCGCCTCCACAAACTGAGATACCCTAGTAGGGTCAATGGTTTCATTTATATCACCTTTTCTTTTGATTGAACTTGCCACAATCACTCCATCGGCAGACCCCATCAATTCACTAATGTTATCTATGTCTGCACCACTACCTATTAATACAGGAGTGCCGTTAGCCGCCTGTTGAGCCAGTTCCAAATCTTCGAGATTGGGGGGTAAACCAGTGGCCCAACCTGAAAGAATTACCGCATCAGCAAGACCTCTTTCAATGGTATCCTTAACAGCGTTGGTTAAATTAGGACTACCTAAAGGACGGGCGTGTTTTACCAACACATCAGCAAAAATGGCTATATCCTGCCCCAATTCTCGGCGGTAGCGTTGAATGTCGTGGGCTTTACCCTCTATCAACCCTTGGTCTGTAGCCATTACTCCTGTATAGACATTGACTCGGATAAATTTTGCTCCCACACAAGAGGCGATCGCCAATGCGGTCATGGCATCATTACGCAAAACATTCAACCCGATGGGCAACATAACCAAATTCATAATGCGGTCAACTATAAGCGTCATGGCGCTTACCACCGCAGGATCTACTTTATCTTTAGTAAAAGGAGCATCAAAAAAATTTTCAATAATAATACCATCAACACCCCCAGCAGCCAAAGCCGTGGCCTCTTGCTCTGCCCTTTCCATGACGGCTTCTAAGTCTCCCCCCCATCGGGCAGAAGTAGGCAAAGGTAATAGATGTACTACTCCGATGATGGGATTTTTTTTGCCAAATATTTGTTCAGTGATCATAAAAATTTAATATATAGTCTGTCCTTGGTGAGCCGAAGTAGAGTCAGATTAATTTATATTCTTAGCAAGTTATTATTTTAATGGTGCGTGGTAACTTAGCCAAATATTTCTCTGTTTGGTGCCATACAAATCACAACCATCCTGATAGAATAAAGCAAATTATATTTACATGATCTATAGCTAATAATCTATCAATGAATCAAGTTTTTTTTACCCATAAATGGTTCTCTTTTCGTCCATTAAAACTATTATCTTTGTTTTTTGCCTCTTATTTCACAATTCTTGTGATCGGTGGTTGGAGTATTCCTGTATTTTCTCAAAATACATCGGAAATTAGGGCAGTATGGTTAACCACGAGCGATACGGATACGATATTTGATCGTCCAAAAATGAAAGAGGCGATCGCCAATTTAGCCTCCATGAATTTTAATACTATTTATCCTGTGGTGTGGAATTCAGGCTACGCTCTCTATCCTAGCCCTGTGGCACAAAGAGCAGGAATACAACCTTTTGTCCATAGGGGATTTCAAGGACAAGAGCCTTTAGCAGAATTAGTACAAGAAGCCCATCGTCATCGATTACTGGTGTTACCATGGTTTGAGTTTGGTTTTATGGCGCCTCCTACCTCGGAATTAGCCCTAAATCACCCCCATTGGCTAACTCAAGCCCAAGATGGTAGTCAAACCACTTCTAGTGCTGCGGGGGAGGTTGTGTGGCTCAATCCATTCCATCCAGAGGTACAAAAATTGATCACTGATTTGGTGATGGAGGTGATGAATCGTTATGATATTGATGGCATTCAATTTGATGACCATTTAGCTTTACCTGTTGCTCTGGGTTATGACACTTATACTCGTAATCTTTATCGCCAAGAAACCAACGAAAATCCCCCTACTGATTTTCGGGATGCGGCTTGGGTGCGCTGGCGGGCGGATAAAATAACCAATTTTGTAGAACAACTGAACCGGCAAATTAAGGCAAGAAAACCCAATGCCATTTTTTCTGTGTCTCCCAATCCTTACAGTACGGCGTATAATTCCTTTTTGCAAGATTGGTTAGACTGGGTAAGAAAAGACTTAATCAATGAGTTGGTGGTGCAAGTCTATCGGGCAGATTCTTCCGCTTTTCTTCGAGAAATTACCACCCCCGAAATTCGTGAAGCAAGACAAAAAATTCCTGTGGGAATTGGTATTTTAACGGGGTTAGGCAATCGTATTAAACCCATTGAATTTATCAGAGAAAAAGCCTTGGCAGCTAGACGGGAAAGGTTAGGAATTGCTTTCTTTTTCTACGGTAGTATGTGGAATAGAACTCCTGAACTAAAAGCCGAGAGAAAATCCCATTTCCGTGCGCTATTTCCCCGTCAATCCCATCGCACTGCTACTAATATAAATCCTTTGCCCCGTCACGGGATTTAATTGTTTTCTTGGCTAATGGCTTGGATAACGGTGTCATGGATTTCTCCATTGGTTACTACAACCCCACGGTTATCATTCATTTTGGAGGCGGTGGCAAAGTCTAGGGGTTTACCATACATATCCGTTACTTTGCCCCCTGCTTCTTCCACCACGATCGCCCCGGCGGCATGATCCCAAATATTTTCTCTATAATTAGGATATTTTGGAGAAGGTAGGCGTAAATAAAGGGCAGCTTCCCCAGAGGAGACGATGCCATATTTGGCTTGGGAGTCCACCCGCACTGATTCGGTGGTAATGCCTACGGATTGGGCGATGGTATTTTGCAGAGATTGGTTTCCATGACTGGCTTCGACACTTTCAACGAAACGAAAACGACTAACGTCTTCTTTGGTGACTACCTGTTGTTTGGTCATTTCACCCCCTGCTATGGGCATTCTATAAGCCCCTTTGCCTCTCTGGGCGATAAATAACCATCCCATATCCCCTTGGCTTAATTGAAGGGCAGGGCAACCCAATAAGCCTAATTTTACCTCTCCTTCCACAATGAGGGCAAGGGCGATCGCATATTGATCTTGACGTAAAAACCCTTTTGTGCCATCAATGGGATCTAGTGTCCAGAAACAATCTCCTACAGTACCATTACCGTAGTCTATCCAGTTCAAAACTTCCTCGGTGGTAGCAGAGGGAATAATATTTTTTACATATCCTGTAATTTTGTTAATGGTATCTTTGGATTCGGATTTTCTTAATTCCGTGGCATCTTCTTCGCCGACGATGGGAATATCGGGAAAAGCCTCTTTCAATGCTTTACAAATCAGGGCTTGAGAGCCAAAATCAGCAACAGTTACGGGGCTTTTATCTTCCTTTTCTATGGCTTTGGGAATATTTTTTCTGACTTCCTCGCACAATGTCGCTGATTGTTGGATAGATGCGATCGCTACTTCTGTAAGTCGATTATAGTTCATTGAATGTAGTAAATTATTAATATGTGCCTAATAATTATTAACTATAATTGTTCAATATAGTAGTCTTAAATCATTTATGACAAAATAAAACCCCTAACTATTCGCAGACGAGCAGTTTAATCCCCTTGCTCAATAATATATTAATGATTAATTATGTATCAATAAATTACCATCAATAGTTTTAGGATAAGAGATTTCAATATTCTGTTAGATATTATTATTGAATTTATTTAGTATTTTATAACCCTGCATAAATAAAAAATTTATTACTTATTTTGAGTATTCTTTTTACAAGAAATACTTATAATTTATTTATCCACAAAAAAAGTATATTTTTTACTGGCAAAGGGTTCTAAAATTATCATCTATATCGACTTCATTCTTGAACAATAAAACTGGGTAAGTAGGTTGGCGAAATTAATCATAGCTCTTATTTTATTAAGACTCTTATGAATAAGGGGTTTAAACCCCTTGCCTAAATCGATTTAATTATGCCTACTTACTTAATATAGTTCTAAAAATCTAAAATCAATGAAAAATATACCTTATCCGATAGATTATTATTTTATTCTTTTAGCTATCAAAATCTTTTTTTAGTTTTATGTATTTCTTTTGGTCATTAATTTTATCGTTAGTCGTTATTAATTTCTTTTTAACTTACTTTTTAGTAAAACAAAAAAGAGAAGGTACAACCCTAAAACATAAACTAGATTTAAAATCCTATGAAGTTTTATCTTTTCAGGAGAAAAATAATTTACTAGATAAAAAATATCAATATCAACAAATAGTTGTCAAAGAGTCAAAAAATCTTGCCCTCATCAAAAGTCCTTATTATTATGGTCATCTAATCAAAGTTATTAATGATGTCCTAAATATTTCCCATAGTTATTATTTCAAATATAATCCGAAAGATAATGTATTCAAATTAAAGCATCTCACGGGTTGGAGTCAAAAAAAATATAAAAATTTGACGGTAAATAATAATGATAATGAGTTGGCTTATCTATGGCAATCTGATTGTAATTATTTGTTTATTGATAATCTAAAAAAAGACAATAAATTTAAATTAAGTTTTCCTTTAGAACAAGACCATTTAGTATCGGGAATTATCTTTTCTGTAGCTCATCCCGATAACCAAGAAAGAATTGGTATATTAGGATTTTATAGTCCAAGACAAGATTCGTTTAATGAAGATGAAATAGATTTAATTCAAAATTTAATCATTCTTCTACAGCAAAATATTAGCTTTCTTAGTGAAAATAAAACTTTATATTTATTAGAGCAAGGAATTAATTTTAACTCCCATGGTATCGTTATTATGGATGCTCAAAAAATAGACTATCCTATTGTTTATGTTAATGATTGTTTTTTGAAGTTAACTGGCTATAGTCAAAGTGCTATTTTAGGTAAAAATTATCTTTCTTTTTTTAATCAAAAATTTCAACAATATGGTTTACAAAATTTACAAAATGCGATCGCCCTTGCACAAGAAACAAGAATTATTGTTGAAAAAAACCGTAAAAATGACGGAAATTATTGGGGTGAAATTAATTTACATCCTATTTATAATCAAGGAATTTTAACTAATTTTATTATCATTGAAAAAGATGTTACTGACCAATATCATGATCAAATATCTTTTAACATTGAAACAGGACACTCTAATTTATTTGAAGAAAAACTACAAAAAATTAATACTATTAGTTATGATTTAAACCAAGATCTTAGTTACAATTTAAGGGAATGTTTAATCAATGCTTGTGATATATTGGGAATGCAAATAGGCGTAGTAATGGAAGTATCAGAATATAGATCTTTTATTACTAGTCAATATTTTTCTTTTTCAGATACTTTATTTTTTGACCAAGATAATTCCTTGATTAATATTCTTTCCCGAGAAATATGTTATGCCAGAGATACTATTTATAATGGTTTATCAATTCATTTTAATTCCCTTACAGAAAACAATTTTATTAACAATTTTACTGTCACTAATTATTTAGCTACTCCTATTTGGATTAATGGCGTAATATATGGCACAATACATCTTTTTGATACAGAAAATAATGTACATTATTTGAGAGAACAAAAGTATCTATTAGAGGCGATCGCCCATAACATTGGAAAAGTAATTATTGCCGAAGAAAAAGAGCTAGAAAAAGAACATATTAGAATAGCCTTAGAAGAAAGTCAAGAAAGATTAAAAGGGGTATTATTTTCCCTAGAAGACGTAATTTGGTCTATACATCCTAAGACATTACAGCTAATTTATATTAACACCGCCGCCACTATTTTATATGAGTGTGAATTGTCATTATTTTTTCAAAAAAGATGTTTTTGGTTAGACTTAGTACACCCCGAAGATAAAGAAAGAGTCAAAGATTATTATAGTAAAATTTTGAATATTGCCATCCTAGATAATGATGCTAATAGCCATGATATAGAATATCGCATTATTTCTTATAATGGAGAGGAAAAATATGTAAGAGATAGAGCCTATTTAGTTTTTGATAATCAAAATAATCTTATTAGAATTGACGGCATAATAACTGATATAACCAAAAAATATTTAACTCAAAAAGCCCTTAAAAAAAGTCAGCAAGAATTGCAACTAATCTTTGAATTAGCACCTATTGGTATGATGATTACCAATAAAAAAGGTATCATTCAAAAAACTAATAATTCTCTATGTAAACTACTTAATTATTCCGCCTTAGAATTAATTGATAAAGACGAAAAAATACTTCATCATCCCGATGATGTTTCTACAAATTATTTTTTTCTACAAAATATTCTCAAAAATAATCAAAAACAATACACCCAAGAAAGAAGATATATCAGTAAAAACGGTACTGTAATTCATAGTATTGTTGACACTACTATTTTACGCAACAGTCATGGAGAGATTTTACAATTAATTCAACAAATTGTTGATATTTCCGAAATTAAAAATATGCAGGAACAAATCTTGCATAATAGTATGTATGATGACCTAACAGGATTGGCAAATCGTTTTCTATTGATGGATAGATTAGCTCAAACTCTCAAAAGGTGCCATCGTAATCCGAGCGAATTATGTGCCATACTATTGGTGGATATTGATAATTTTAAAAAAGTAAATGATACCATAGGACATCATATTGGGGATCAACTTTTAGCAACTATCGGCAGTAAAATCGCATCCTCCGTCACCGAAAAAGATACCGTTGCCCGAATTAGTGGTGATGAGTTTGCCATTCTTTTAGAAGACTTAGACTCACCTAATCAAGCACAGAAAATAGCAGAAAATATCATCAATATTTGTAATACCAATTATCATTTAGAAAATAACTACATAGCTTCATCTGTAAGTATAGGTATTACCCTAAGTTCTATTGGTTATAAACACGCCGAAGAAATGATAAGGGATGCTGATTTAACCATGCACGAAGCCAAAACCATGGGCAAAAATTGCTATCAATTATTTAAGCCTATTATGCACACAGAATTGGTGCAAAAATTAAAGTTAGAATCCTATCTTAGACAGGCATTAGAAAATGATGAATTAGAATTATTTTATCAACCAATTATTGACTTAAAAACAGATAAGATAGCTGGTTTTGAGGCCTTAATTCGTTGGTTTAATCCCGAATTAGGATTTATTTCTCCCGTCACATTTATTCCTATCGCCGAAGAAAATGGTTTGATTGTATCCCTTGGGGATTGGATATTTTGTACCGCTGCCCGTCAGGCAAAAGTGTGGCAAAATAAGTATCCTCATCTTAATTTATCCATTGCTATTAATGTTTCTAGTAAGCAGTTATTAGAGTCTGATTTTCTTGCTAAAATAGACCGTTTTTTGACGGAAATAGAAGTAAATCCGAATAGGCTTAAGTTAGAAATTACGGAAAGTGTTTTAATGGATAATTTCCACACTGCTAAATATATTCTTGATAATATTCAAGCACGAAATCTTAAAATTTCTTTAGATGATTTTGGTACAGGTTATTCCTCTTTGAGTTATTTACACACTTTACCTTTTAATACCTTGAAAATTGATAGAGCTTTTATCGAGTCAATTAATGTAACGACTCCTCGAAATGCTATTGTGGAGGCGATTATATCTCTTGCTCATAATCTCTCCCTTGATGTGGTAGCAGAAGGTATTGAGTTACCTATTCAGGAGGAAATTTTGAAGGAAATTGGTTGTGATTATGGTCAAGGATACTATTATTCTAAGCCTATGGGGGCTTCTTTGGCGGATGCTTTTATTGGAAAATGGAATCAATAAACTAGGGTGTCATGAAAAAGTAGAGTTATGAAGGCGAAAAATATAGGTAAGGGTAAAAAGCATTGTAACCTAAAAAAATATGAGGACTTAGCCATGCTAAATCCTCTACCATCTAACTCTCAATACCTTAACTCTGTAAGGACTGCAAACGGGCAAATTCTTGATCAAATATTTGTAAGTCAATATTATCATCTTCTTGTTCAAAGAGCGATCGCCTTAATTGTCCCAAATAAATAGGATAAGTAAAACCATCTCCATGATATTGCGCCCTAGCCCTAACAGTTAAGTTGGCATCTCCATCGGTGGCACTTCTACCATAGGAAAATAAATCGATGGCGGCTTGTTGGAGGGTAGCTTCCAATTGCTCTTTAGTAATATCAGTGGATACCGCAATCACCGCTTGATTTGCTCCATTATCATAAACAACGTTAAATCTGACGGCATTGGGGATGCTAGGGCGCCCAAATAAGCCCAAACTTAGACCAAATAAACCAATGGTTAGGACTATCATAAAACCCGTTGCGCCGATAAAGCGAAAGCGAAAACCCCATTTAAAAATAAATCCGACGATGGCTAAAACAAAAAATGCGATGGTGCCATAGGCAGACCATAATGTATAAGTGGCAAAATCTAATGTAGATTCCATAAATATAATTGATGATTAAGGGAATGGGGAATAATTATTAATCAAAGGCAAGGGGTTTAAACCCCTTGTTAAATAATGGTGAATATCGAAAACTAATTACTGTTTATTTAATTAATTAGGCTTCATTTAAAGCAGCAATACCAGGTAATACTTTACCTTCTAATAGTTCTAAACTTGCACCACCACCTGTGGAAATGTGGCTCATTTTTTCAGCTACACCGACTTTTTCTACCGCCGCTACAGAGTCTCCACCGCCGATGATAGTAATTGTACCACCTTCAGTTAATCCTGCGAGGGTATGGGCGATCGCCTCTGTACCTTGAGCAAATTTATCAAACTCAAATACACCCATAGGCCCATTCCATATAACACTACCACAATCAGCGAGCGCATCTTGGAAAGTTTTGATAGAATCAGGCCCAATATCTAAGCCCATCCAACCATCAGGAATGCTATCAATGGCAACGGTTTTCGCATTAGCATCAGGGGCAAAATTATCAGCTACAACCACATCGGTAGGTAATAAAAATTCCACACCTCTTTCTTTCGCCTTAGCTTCTAAAGCCTTAGCTAAATCTAACTTATCTTCCTCAACCAAAGACTTACCCACAGCCAAACCACGGGCTTTATAGAAAGTGAAAATCATTCCACCACCCACAATGAGTTTGTCGCATTTTTCCAGTAAAGTTTCAATTACCCCAATTTTACTAGAAACCTTAGAACCACCAATAATGGCTACTAGAGGACGTTTGGGGGCTTCAATAGCTTTTTGTAAAAATTCTAATTCTTTCTCTATTAATAAACCAGCTACAGAAGTAGAAAGATGGTGAGTAACCCCCTCAGTGGAAGCATGGGCGCGGTGGGCAGTACCAAAAGCATCGTTTACATATAAATCAGCATTACTAGCTAATTTTTTGGCAAATTCAGCGTCATTGGCTTCCTCTTCTTTGTAGAAACGGAGATTTTCGAGTAATGCCACATCACCATTATTTAAACCATTAACAGCAGTGGTTACAGCATCACCGATACAATCATCACATTTAACAACATTTTTACCCAGTAACTCAGATAAACGTACACCCACAGCGGTTAAACGTAAACTGTCTTTAACTTCACCCTTGGGGCGCCCCATGTGACTACATAATACAACTTTTGCACCTTTGGAGGTTAATTCGTTGATGGTGGGTAAAGCCGCTCTAATGCGGGTATCATCGGTGATTTTTCCACCGTCCATGGGTACATTAAAATCAACCCTAACTAATACTCTTTTTCCTTCTAAATCTGATGCGGTTAAATTCGCAATAGTTTTTTTTGCCATGGATATATGTCCTTTTGTTTATCAGAAATTTAATATATTTAAAGTAAAAAATCTTACTCTTTGCAAATTTTACAATGACACTGGACAATACACAATTGATACCTGTGCTTGAATGACAATTTTAAGGTTGATTAGCGATGAAGCATCGGTAAAAAAAATAGACAGGAAAATTATATCTCCTGCCCTATTATTATTCAATTTTGCTTTTACTTGTTTGCGTCTCTATTTTGAAAAAGAGAATATCTATGAATTAGATACTGAAAGTAAAAAATTAATTCTCAATTTTCAATTCTTAATTACTCTAGTATCCTTTGTTTAAGGCAAATTCTACCTGCTTAAACTCTTGAGTTAAGCGTTTTTGTAATTTATCAGGAATGGGGCGATTTCCGTAAGAGGTGTAATAACCAGCAAGGGAATTGAGGGCAGTTTGCATTGTCGTAAAAGATTTTAAACCACCATAATTACTATTTTTGCGGTAGCGGGAAATGTAATCGTTAATTTGCGCTCTGGTTTCATTTTGGATTTCCTTCTTTTCTTCGATGCTGATTTCAGTGGGAAGGGCGATCGCAACTTGGACTTTTTCTAGTACAGTCATCGTATCTTGGGTATAATTACCAGTCAAACCAGTGGTACTACCACAACCAACTAAACCTACAACTACAACGAGGATAAGAGCTAGTAGCTTAGAAAAATAAGATTTTATAATCATAAAATTATCTAATATTGTTTTATTATTTACACTATCCGATTTTACCAGCATTAAACCCATTTTCCAATTAGATCAAACCTTCAAAAAATTAAGATAATAGAAAATAAGATGATAAATAAACAAGACAATATCAATTTAATTTTTATTATCCGTTAGCAATTTTGTATAGTTCATTAAAAAAGCCCATCATTAATGGTCAATTGCTAAAATTATCGATGCCCATTCGTTCCGAGATATTGATATGATATTAAAAGCACTAATAAACATCATATATTTTAGTTATAAATACTCATGTCAACCACTATTACAACAGGATGGACAAAAGCAGAAATACAAATAACTGAACAAGTTTTAAAAAAAGCCTACGAGCGAGAAACAAAAACTCTAGTTCAACAAGTTAAAGATAAAATAAACAATCTCGAAGATATGGAAGAACTTTGGCAAGTCCATGATCTTCTTAGCTCAAAACGCTATGATCTTGATGGTAAATACGATAACAGAGAACCCATGTTAGTATTTACTTTTGCCGAACTTCTTAAAGAGGGTTGGATAAAACTAGAAGAATTAGCTGGGTTGGATAAAGGCAAATTAGCACAAATATCTTCTCTATCCAGAATGTAGATTAACGGGGATGGGCTTTGCCCACCCTACACAGAATCCTTTTATCGTAGTCAAAGGGATACCAATGGTTTTTTTACAAAATTTTTAATCTCCTCATTAAATTCAAATATATGTTCAACTTACGTATATTTCTGGTACTTTTACTTATTAGTAATGAACGTTATATAATTGCTTGAGAGTTAACTTTGAATGAATGTGGAGCAAAGTTTGATCGAATTACCTTCTGATTTAGTTCCCGAAAAAATGCCCCGTCATGTGGCAGTAATTATGGACGGTAACGGGCGATGGGCAAAAAAACGTGCCTTACCCCGTGTAGTGGGACATCAAAAGGGTGTTGATGCTCTCAAAAATTTGCTTAGGTGTTGTGATGATTGGGGTGTGGATGTTTTAACAGCCTATGCTTTTTCTACGGAAAACTGGGGAAGACCTCGTTTAGAGGTAGATTTTTTAATGACTTTGTTTGAGGGGGTTTTGCGCCGAGAGTTGGCGGAAATGATGACGGAAAAAATAAAAATTCGATTTGTAGGAGATTTGAGCGTTTTACCAACTTCTTTACAACGGGAAATTGCTCACGCGATGGATACCACGGCTAATAATACGGGTATTCAGTTTAATGTAGCCACTAATTATGGTGGTCGTCAAGAAATTATCCATGCTTGTCGTCATATTGCCCGTCAGGTACAAGAAGGTAAGTTGGAGGTGGAGGATATTGATGAGGAAATTTTTGAGAGTCATCTTTATACTAAGGGAATTATTAATCCTGATTTGCTGATTCGCACGAGCGGAGAAATGCGTCTAAGCAATTTTTTGTTGTGGCAAATGGCCTATGGGGAAATGTATGTTACGCCTACTCTTTGGCCTGATTTTAACCGTCAAGAGTTTTATCAAGCTCTTCTGGACTATCAAAAGCGCGATCGCCGTTTTGGCAAAGTAAAAGAGGAGTAGAATTATCTTGTGAAAATTGTCAATCAACTTTTGCTGACAATATAACTATTGAGGAAAGCTATTGTTCATTGCTAATTGAACAAGGATATTTGATAATTAAGATAAATAAATATAGTAATGTGATATGGCAGAAGAAAGAATCTTACCAAAATTTGATCATTCTACGGTAGAAATATCTAAAGAAGAAAGTTTAGTTTATTACGAAGATATGGTTTTAGGACGCTTATTTGAGGATAAGTGTGCTGAGATGTATTACAGGGGCAAAATGTTCGGTTTTGTTCACCTCTACAATGGACAAGAGGCGGTTTCGAGCGGTATTGTTAAGTCTTTGAGAGCCAATGAGGATTATGTCTGTAGTACCTACAGAGATCATGTTCACGCCCTCAGTAGCAATGTCCCTGCTAGGGAAGTAATGGCGGAGCTATTTGGTAAATCCACGGGTTGTAGTAAAGGACGTGGTGGCTCTATGCACATGTTTTCTGCGGAGCATAAATTGTTGGGTGGATATGCCTTTGTGGCTGAAGGAATTCCTGTGGCAACGGGCGCGGCTTATCAAAGTATGTATCGCCGTAGGGCTTTGGGTGATGAAAGTTCTGATCAGGTGACGGTATGTTTCTTTGGTGATGGGGCTAGTAATAATGGACAGTTTTTTGAATGTCTCAATATGGCTGCTTTATGGAAGTTGCCTGTGATTTATGTGGTAGAAAACAATAAATGGGCTATTGGTATGGCTCATGAGCGTGCTACTTCTCAACCTGAAATTTATAAAAAAGCCAGTGTCTTTAATATGGAAGGTTATGAGGTAGATGGCATGGATGTTTTGGCGGTACGTGATGTGGCTCAAAAGGCGATCGCCCGTGCTAGAGCAGGAGAAGGTCCCACCCTTATCGAAGCGCTAACCTACCGTTTCCGTGGTCACTCCTTGGCAGATCCTGACGAATTAAGGGATGCGAAGGAAAAAGAATTCTGGAATGCTAGGGATCCTATCAAAAAATTTGCCCAGTATCTAACGGAAAATAACATTGTTACTCAAGCAGAATTAGATGCGATCGACAAAAAAGTGATGGAAACCATCGATGATGCTGTTAAATTCGCCGAAGAAAGCCCAGAACCAGATCCCAGCGAATTATATGACTACATTTTCGCTTAATTAATTATCGATCTAAGAGACCTAAAATGGTCTCTTTTTTTATTAAAAGTAAAATATATTGTTAAAGGTTTTAGGCTAAAAACAATCTTAGAGATAAATTAAAATGGAAATAAAAAGACTGTGGGAAACAATAAATTATTTCGAGATATTTCCGTGGTTAAACTGTTTAACAAATATTTTTAATCTTTCAGAAAAAAGCAATACTAAACCTAATGTACCCATGAATTTAATTTTAATTACTCCTTCACAAAGCAATTTAGCACAACACACTATTAACTATCTCAGAGAGAAAAACTTAAACTTTACGACTATAAATAATATAGAGAAAATAGAAATATCAGACCTAGAAAGAGTTACTAATATAATCTGTTTTTCCGAAAATAATAATCAATCATTATTTGACCTAATTAATAATAACTTAAAGCCAGAAGAAACACTCCTTTTTGACTTTCATAACCCTACCCCAGAAATAAAAAACCTATGGGGAGCAGTGGATGATGTGGTTATGGGGGGAGTGAGTCAAAGTAGCGTAAAAATGGGCGATCGCAACATACTCTTTACTGGCATGGTATCCACAGCCAATAATGGCGGCTTTGCCTCGGTACGCACCAAAAATTTCTCCCAACCTTGGGATTTATCAAACTATCAAGGTATTCGCCTAAAAGTACGAGGAGATGGCAAACGCTATAAATTTATTACCCGTTGTGAAGGAAAATGGGATGGTTTGAGTTATTGTTACTCTTTTGATACCGATGGAAATGACAATATAATTGAGATTAAATTTGATGATTTAATTCCAGTATTCAGAGCCAAAACTGTGCCAGAAGCCGATAAATTTGACTCTAAACAAATGTACTCTATGCAATTAATGCTTAGTAAATTTGAATATGACGGAGGTTATAACCCCACCTTTGAAGATGGTAATTTTGCGTTAGAAATCGAATCTATCACCGCCTATGGAGCGGAAAATGTACCCCAAATTATTCTGATGGGAAATTCTAATGAGTGGGAAAATATTAATCTTCATAGCTCATTTTTGAGAACTTATGCCGAAATGCCTGAAGATTTAAATCTGTAGCTCTGATCATTAAGTCATAAACTATCAATAATATATCTAGTTAATTTAAAGCTAAAAAAATAATTAAATCAATAATGGAAAGAAAAAAATTAGTAGCCGTAATCACAGGAATTATGTCGGTACTGCTAGGGGTTGTTTACCTAGTTTTAGTCCAGTTGTTGGACTCACGGGGGGCGATGATACCAGCACCCATAGAAGATTTATCCGTTTTAACTCAAACAATAATTGGCTTTTTAGGGTAAACTAAATAGAAGAAAGGGCGATCGCCTCGCCCTACAAAAATTATCTGAATCGAGGTTGATGTTGAATCAAGTTCAAGAATTCCTCACGGGTTTTATCTTCATCTTGGAAAACCCCAACCATGGCACTGGTAACAGTCCAAGAGCCTGGTTTTTGTACCCCACGCATAGACATACACATATGACTAGCTTCCATGACCACAGCCACTCCACGGGGGTCAAGGATAGTTTGTACTGCTTCGGCAATTTGACGGGTAAGCCTTTCTTGTACCTGTAAGCGACGAGAATACATTTCCACAATACGAGCAAGTTTACTCAATCCCACTACTTTTTGATTAGGAATATAAGCAACATGAGCTCGTCCCATAAAAGGTAACATATGATGCTCACAAAGGCTAAAAAAGTCAATGTCTCTGACTAAGACCATTTCATTGTGTCCTTCGTCAAAAATAGCTCCATTAACAAGCTGTTCTAAGGATTGACTATAACCTTGGGTGAGAAACTGCATAGCTTCAGCTACCCTTTTAGGAGTTTTGAGCAATCCTTCCCGTTCTGGATCTTCTCCCAGACACTCTAACATTTGGTGTACCGAATCCATCATTTTCTGTTTGTTTTCTTCTTTGATGGCCTGAACTTGAGCTTCTTTGCCGTCGTGGGTGTTGCGATCTGGACGACTGCCAACATTGTTGAATACTTCAGTGACGATGGATTGAGAGTTTAGAGAATTTTCTTTAAGAGAGTCAGAACCGTTGGAAAATACTGTCATGATTAAAGTTTTAAGATTACTGTATGGTTTTATTTGGGTTAACTATCGACAAAATAGTTAAACAAAGTTAGATTTTGATTTAAAGATGGGTTTTGATTTTTATAAATAATTCTTTAAATCTACAGGGGTTTACAACGCGCCCAAACTGGGGGTAACAGTCAGGTTTTCGATTACTGCTGACTGAGGTAGTAAGGCGGCGTGAAGGATGGTTTCGGCAACGATTTCGGGGGTTAACATGGCAGAACGGTTAAGATCTGCGTTAACGGTGTCAGTATCCCAAATGGGAGTGTTTACGGCTCCAGGGGAAACTGTGGTTACTCTAATACCGTTACTTCTTTCTTCCATGGCTAAAGATTGCCCTAGGGTTACCATGGCTGCTTTGCTGACGGCATAGGTTCCCCATTCGGGAAAAGGACTATTGGCGGCGATGGATGCCACATTAATAATTGTTCCTTGTTGTTGTTTTCTCATGGTTGGTAATACTCCCATGATACATTGAAAGACGCTGGTTAGGTTTAGATTGATTACTCTTTGCCAATCTTCTAGGGGGGTTTCCCTTAATAAATTGGTGTAAGCAATACCAGCATTGTTGACTAAAATATCGATCCCACCCCATTGGGTTACAATATTGGCGATCGCCCCTTGAACCTGTGACACCTCCTCCAGGTCAAAGGGATGAGTTTTTACTTGTACCCCATAATCGGCAACTATTTTGGCTACTTCGTCTAGTTTTTGGGTAGAACGAGCTATTAAACATACATCAATCCCCGCTTGGGCAAATTTGATGGCTACTGCTTTTCCTATCCCGCTACTAGCACCCGTAATGATAGCTCGTTTTTGATTGGGGGAATTTTCCATGATATTATTTAATCTTTGTACAACATTTGGGTTGAATGATGATCCTTCAGGTGGGCTGATATTACTTTCCCTGATTGCTTCATCTTCTTTTAACCCTATCCACAGCAACGGTTACACCGAAACTGCTTTTATGAAGTTTTGTAACAAAATTCACAATTAAAATTATAACAGTTTCTGATCCCAGAAAACACGGATTCAATGACAATGGACAATGGATAATTAATTTTTGGTTTGGGTGGGGAATGGGGAACAGGGAATGGGCAATGGTAGTAATATGGGATATTTATTATAATTTGATAATATTTCATACCATGATTAAGGAACGCTTAATTTTTATGGTGTTGTGAGCAATTTTGCAAATTCTCATGGCATATGAAAAATAAATTGTGGGATTAAGAATAGTTCAAAACCATTCCCTATTCCCCTACAGTTTAATGTTCTAGGAATACGCCGATTTTGCGGAATTTATCATAACGGAGATTTTTTCGTTGCTCTGCACTAAGGCTAGAAAGATATTCTAAGTTATCTAAAATGGCTTTTTTAAGAATATCCGCTGCCCCAAGGGGATCTGAATGGGCGCAGTTGGGGGGTTCTGGTAAAATTTGATCGACAATGCCCAATTCCAACAAATCCTTGGCGGTAATCTTGAGGGCGAGGGCGGCTTGTTCAGATTTTTTGGCATCTTTCCACAAAATAGCGGCACAGGCTTCGGGACTAGCGACGGTATAAACAGAGTGTTCAAAGATCATTAACTTCTCGGCTACCCCAATGCCCAAAGCTCCTCCAGAGCCTCCTTCACCGATGACGGTGGTAATAATAGGTACATCGAGACTAAACATTTCTCGCAGGTTATAGGCGATCGCCTCTCCTTGCCCTAATTTTTCTGCATCCAGTCCAGCATAAGCCCCTGGGGTATCGATAAAGGTAATAATGGGCAAAGAAAAACGGTTAGCGTGTTCCATCAACCGCATCGCCTTACGGTATCCCCCGGGGGAAGCCATACCAAAATTACGGGCTACATTATCCTTGGTATCCCTTCCTTTTTGATGCCCAATGATCATTACCCCCCGTCCATCGAGTCGGGCAATACCTCCGATAAGGGCTGGATCATCGTTCCCGCGGCGATCGCCATGGAGTTCAAACCAATCATCGGTCATGGCTTGAACATAATCTAGGGTAGAAGGACGGCGAGGGTGACGCGCTATCTGTAACTTTTGAGAAGGGGTTAAACTACTAAAAATTTCTAACCTTAGTTGCTCTGCCTTGGACTCCAACTCATTTACCTGTCCAGAGACATCAACATTGGTTTCCTCTGCTAACTCCCTAATTTGGTCAATTCTTGCCTGTAATTCCACTAAGGGCTTTTCAAACTCTAACAGGAAAGTACGTTTTTTTTCGGTTTTTACCATATCAGTATCTTAAATTTTCTATCCTTCGATCTTAGAATATTCGGTATTTATTTATAAATGATTAATTATTGACTAATTAAATTGTCCATTGTTCATTGTTCATTGTCAATTTTCCTGAAACATCCCATAAATCAGAAACACAATGCCGATATTGATACAAACATCAGCAATGTTAAACACAGGAAAATTAATCCAACGAAAATCTAAAAAATCTACCACATAGCCAAAAATAAAACGATCTACACCATTGCCAAAAGCCCCCGCTAGTATCAAGCCATAGCCCCACTGTTCGGGATTGGGCAACTTTTCCCATAATCCATAAACAATCAATACCAAACTAACAAACAAAGACAACCACCTTAACCAAAATGCTCCACCACTAAAAAAACTGAAAGCTGCCCCTGTATTTTGTATATAGGTAAAGTGAAATACTCCTTCCCAAATAGGGATAGTATCATTAACATTTTCAAAGGTTAAAATAGTCCAAACTTTAGTGAGTTGATCAATTATTAAACCAACGATTGCCACTGACCAAAAATAAAAGTTTTTCCTCATAGTTTAGGCGGTTTTATGAACCATTAATAGATAAAATATTGTTGTTTATAAATTATATAAAAACGTGCTTTAAATTATTTTTAATGCTTTTAACATTGTTTATGAAAACTTTTAGATACTTTTTTCCCTTGTGCAAGTTAATAATAAAAAAATGCTAGAGATTAATAAAATAAGATAACTCTAATAATAAAAGCAATTATGGCAATAAGGGGGATAAGAAGCATTTGAGACAGAAAAGGAGTGATGGTATAAAGATTAATGGCATCAGTAAGGTAATTTGGGTCTAAATCATTGCCAAATATAGGAGTAATGAAAGTATAGCCCACCAGATAGAGAATGCCACAGAGATGAACTACCAACAAACCAAAAAAGATGGCATAGACAAATATTTCTAATTTTCTTTTACCTGGAATAGCTAGATAACCACATAACCAAGCCCCTGGAATGAACCCAAGGATATACCCAAAACTGGGTTGATCTAAATACTCAAAAGTACCCCCTTGATAAAATACAGGTAACTTAAATAAACCTAGAACCAAGTAAGCAATTTGGGCATAAGCTCCAGCATTTTTTCCAGCGAGGCAACCCGTTAAAAAAACCCCCACTAATTGATAAGTAACACCAAGGGAAGTGGGGTTAAAATCTTCTAGGGCGGTGCCTTGGGGAATGACGAAAAAAACTTCTACAAACGTACCAAATATTGTGAGCATTAAACCTGTCAATGCCCACACAAACTCATATATAGGATTAATTTTGAGTTCTTCTTGGTCGTCTTTAGCCAATGGATTCATCTTGGTAGGGAACAGGGGCTTCTCCCCCCTCTAAGCCTAAAGATTTTAACATGGCTTGGTCTTCTTGGGGGGATTGTCCGAGGGTAGTTAAATAGTTACCGATTAACATAGCATTAATTCCCGAAATTAAACCTTGTTTTTGCCATTCTCCCATGACAGTTTCTCTGCCCCCTGCATAGCGGAGGATTTGTTGGGGTAGAATAAAACGGAAAAGGGCGATCGCCTTCAGGGCTTGTAAAGGAGTAAGTTTGTTCTGCTCTCCTAGGGGAGTACCTTCTCTGGGGTTGAGGAGATTAATAGGCACTGATTCTACTTCTAACTCTCGCAAAGAAAGGGCTAAATCGACCCTATCTTCCCAACTTTCACCCATACCCATGATACCTCCTGTACAGGCTTGGATACCTACAGCCTTAAGGTTTCTGACTGTATCTACTCGATCTTGCCAAGTGTGGGTAGTGACGATTTTTTCGTAAAAATTGGCTGATGCCTCAAGGTTATGATTATAACGGGTTACTCCAGCCTCTTTTAGTTCCTGAGCTTGTTCTTGGGTAATTTCCCCTAGGGCGCAACAGGGCTTAACGTTTGTTTCGGTGATGATGCGACGAACTGTAGAGATAATTTCGGCAAACTCGTTATTTTTAGGACTATTATATTTTACGCCCCGTCCTTGGGACACTAAACAAAATCTTTTTGCCCCCGCCGCTTCCGCTGCTTTAGCATATTCTAAAATTTCATCTTCACTTTTGAGACCATAAACGGGGGAATCTTTACCCTGATGGTGTACCGACTGTGAGCAAAAACTACAGTTTTCTGAACAATTACCCGATTTTACATTAACGATGCTACATAGATCGACCACATTACCACAACAGGCCTGACGAATACGATCCGCATTTTCACATAGAAGGAGAATATTTTCCTCCCCCTCAATGGTGGTAATTTGTAGGGCTTCCTCTTTGGTAATTTTATCTCCCCCTATGATGCGATCGCCCAATTCCCTTAACCATACAGCAAGAGAATTATTATTATCGGTGGAAATATTCTTAATGTTTTGTTCTGGCTTACTGATGGTGTTTACCACAAATACCGTCCCCTCATAAATATGTATATTCTTTGACAATCTCACCCAACCCAATGGTTGAAAATGATGAAATAACCCCCTAAATTATACCCTAAAAACCCATGGACAATGGATAATAAACATTCAAAAATTGACCTTCATAGGCTTCTTTTTACGAGGTTGCCACCTTAGCCGTGATTTTGCCCTAACTGTGTGTGAAAATACCTAAAAAAATCTAAATTTAAAGAAAAAACGAACAAAACAGAAATTATCAGGTAGAATCATAACGAAATATTATGATTAAACTTTATTTTTAAATAAAATCGGGAGGTCAAGGCTATCACTACTTCTATTCAGACAAATTCATCAGCGACATTTACCCAAGACTACAATCATGTTGCCCTAGAAATCATCGGTAGAAAACCCCTCAAAGGGGAAGTAAGAATCAGTGGAGCAAAAAATTCTGCCCTCGCTATCTTGGCAGGTACTCTTTTATGCAGTGAAGAATGTCGTTTAACCAACGTTCCCACCCTCAAAGATGTGCAATTTATGGGTCAGGTATTAAATGCTCTTGGGGTAAAAATCGAACAAAATCAAGATGTGTGGGATATTGATGCCCGTCAACTAAAAGACGCTCAAGCCCCTTACGAATTAGTGTCTCAACTACGAGCTAGTTTCTTTGTAATAGGACCTATTCTTACCCGTTTAGGGGTTGCCCATGTGCCTTTACCAGGGGGATGTGCGATCGGTTCTCGTCCCGTAGATCTTCACGTCAGAGGACTTCAAGCCATGGGTGCTGACGTAATTATCGATCACGGCATTGTTAACGCCTCCGTAAAAGGCAACAAAAAAAGACTTCAAGGAGCAAATATATTTCTTGACTATCCCAGCGTCGGTGCCACCGAAACCATCATGATGGCAGCCACCCTCGCCGAAGGAGAAACCATCATCAAAAATGCTGCCCAAGAACCCGAAATCGTTGACCTTGCCAACTTCTGCAATAGCATGGGAGCAAAAATAAAAGGAGCAGGAACTAATACCATTACCATCGAAGGGGTAAAAAGTCTTCATAGTACCGATTATGCCATTATTCCCGATCGCATCGAAGCAGGTACATTTTTAGTAGCCGGGGCCATTACTCACTCTCCCATTACCCTTACCGCTGTTAACCGTGAGCATCTAATTCCCGTCATCGCTAAATTAGAAGAAATTGGCGTAAAAGTAAAACAAGAATCCCCCACCAGCCTTACCGTAGTGCCAGGAGAACTTCGTGCCACCGACATAGAAACCTCCCCTCACCCTGGTTTTCCTACGGATATGCAAGCCCAATTTATGGCACTACTTACCGTTAGCCAAGGTAATAGCTTGATTACCGAAACAGTATTTGAAAATCGTTTACGTCATGTAGCCGAACTAAAACGCATGGGGGCAGACATCAAAGTAAAAGGTAACTGTGCCATGGTAAAAGGTATTTATCGTTTATCTGGCGCCCCTGTTATGGCAACGGATTTGAGAGCATCCGCAGCTCTTGTTATTGCGGCTCTTGCGGCCGACGGTACCAGCTTAATTCAAGGATTACAACACCTTGATCGAGGTTACGAAAATATTGAACAAAAACTACAAAGTCTAGGCACCCAAATTAAGCGCATTCAGTATCTTAGCTAGATTTTTTTTCCTACACATTACAATTTTTTTTGAGCGTTGAGCCTACAGAGTGATACTGAAAGCAAAACGCTTTAATTTTTTTTGATTCAATGACAACGATCCAATAAACTCGACAAAGTGATGAATAATGGATAGTGAGTAATTAAAAAAAATATAAAAAATTAATTATCAATTATCACGTTCCTATGAAAAAAATTTTACTCGTAGAAGACAGTAAAACCACCAGAGAAATAATTAGTAATTTACTCACCAAACAAGGATTGTTAGTACAAAGCGTCACTAACGGTGAGGATGCTCTAACGATCATGAAAAGTACCATTCCTGATTTAGTAATTTTAGATATAATCTTGCCTAAAATGAATGGTTATGAAGTTTGTCGTCATATTAAATCTGAACAAAAAACTCAAAATGTTCCCGTAATTCTTTGTTCCTCAAAAAAAGAAGAATTTGATCGTTACTGGGGTATGAAACAAGGTGCCGACGCTTACATTAGTAAACCATTTCAAGCTAGTGAACTAATGAAAATGATTAAGCAACTACTCAGAAAATAATTGTTTATAATTTATTTTCTAATGGGAATAATACACTATAATTAATGGTTAGTTATACTTCTCCTAATTTTTATTGTTTAATTCCCATAATATTTACAGAAGTTATACTCTAATTTCATCTCAACAGCATCGAAAATGGTAGATAATCAAAACAAATCCCCATCTATTGACGAATCGCCTTATTCCCTCGCCCTTGATACAGAATTTACCGAAGATGTAGAGGCCTTAGAAGGAGAATCCCATCTTCGTTTTTTTCTTCCATCTGGAAATGAATTTGCCCTCTCTGCCATGGGAATTAGAGAAATTATGCAACAGGAACCAGGGAATATTACCCCTGTACCGAATGCCTCTCCTTTACTGCTCGGCACAATCAACCTTCGAGGAGAAATTATCTGGGTAGCCGATCTCGGACAATTCCTTGGCTATCCCAATATGTTAAACACTGATCGGGGAGAGGTGCCCGTGATTGCGGTGGAAGAGCAAGACATAATCTTAGGATTGGCAGTAAAATCCCTAGGAGCAATTCATTGGCTTGAGGTGGATAAATTGCAAATACCCCAAAATATTCCGGACCACATTGCGCCTTATGTTCAAGGGGAATGGGTAGAAGGAAGAAATCATCATATTAGGGTATTAGATCACATTGCGATTTTACGCTCGGCTCGTTGGGTAGCTTAATCTGAGAGTCGTTATATGATAGACACATTGAGTTTAAACTTAGAATGCAACTGACGGAGAAGTAAAGATGGCATCAGAAACTGATTATCAAAAAAGATACGCTCAAGCACAAAACGCATATTTAGAGGGAAATTTGCCAGAGGCTCGTGATATTACCGATATTCTTGTTAATGATTACCCTAAAGATCCTGCTGTCTTATTACTTCAAGGTCATATTTGCTTACAACAAGATGAGCATGATAGTGCCAAAGCCAGTTATGAGAAGGTGTTGAAACTGAGCGATCGCCCCGACATCATCAATTTAGCCCATCAAGGTTTAGAACAAATCAACGAGCAAGAAAATAGCATTTATCCCATGGAACTAGAAGATCCCAACTTCGGAGATGAGGTAGAAGAGTTTGAAGAAGATGAAAGCGAAAACTGGACCAATAGTCTTTCCTTAGATAACCTAGACTGGGATCCCTCCGACTTAGAAGACGAAGAAATCGAAGATCCAACCTTACAACAAAACCCCTCCTTTACCAATAGTCGAGACAAAGTATCTAGTCACGAAAATAATCCCTTTGAAATCAGTGAAGATGATGATTTTGACGAGGAGGAGTTAACCGCCACCAACTTTGACTCCCTTTCTCAACCCTTTGATTTTGACCCCACCAACAGTACCGATGACGATGACTTTGAATTTGGAGTAACCAATCTCAAAGATTTAGACGTTAATCTAAGCAGTTCGGACATTGATTATGACGACTTACCCCCTCTTAATCTCGATGAGGATGACGAATCAGATGATATAACAGGTAGCCCTACCTTTGTGGTATCTTCCGAAAATCAAGGAAACTCCCAAGAATCTGACCTAGTAGATTTAGAAGAAATGCTCACCAGCACGGGAGGAGACTTTCTCGATGATTTGAGTGATGATGATTATGGAGACTATAGTTCTGCCCTAGAACCTTTAACCACCCCGTCAGGTTCCTTTGCCACCAAAAATCAAACCAACTCCATGGATGAGGATGATGAGGATCAACCCTTAGCATTTGGAGATGACGAGAAATTTTTCCTTGCTCCCGATGATCTTGACGATATTCCTGACATTTCATCCGATAGTATCCCTTCCTCCATCTTTCCCCAACCTCAACAAGCCCAAGCCAATGATGGTTTTGATGAGGAAGACGAAAGCAGTAGTTTTACCTTTAACACCTCCGATCTCAATAGCATCGATTTAGGCGGCGAAGACGGCATCGGCACCAGTGCTTCTTTCTCTCCTTACACAACCCCTGCTTACCAAGCTATGCCCTCGGAATTGGAGATTCATTCCAGCAAATTTGGTAAATATTACAACCTCTCAACTTTTAATAAGCAACTGTTCCACGGTTTACTCACGGGGGCAGTCTCTTTTATTGCGGTAATATTGATTACCTCTTTTCAGGGGGGGGCTGTGGAAGGAGAAAGACAAGGCTTGGGATGGGGAAATAAATTCATCCTTGGTTTATTAACAGGAGTAGCCGCCGGGGGGACTACGGCGGGGGCGGGTTTGGTGATGGCAAAACACGTGGAACGTTATACCAACGATCTTCAAAACCAGTTTGATTCTATTTATCAGGGTAATTATGATGTGAAAACTAGCGTCTATTCCCAAGATGAATTCGGTACCCTCGCTTCTAGTTTTAATCACATGGCGAAAATGATTAAAATGACCACCACGGAAGCGAAAAAAAGAGCAGAGGATACGGAAAAGGCTAGGGAAGATTTCCAAAAACAAGTGGTTAAGTTCCTTGATGACGTAGAAGGTGCGGCACGGGGTGATTTGACGGTTCAAGCGGAGGTTACTTCTGATGTACTAGGGGCGGTGGCAGATGCTTTTAACTTAATCATCAAAAATGTTCGTACCATCGTAACTCAGGTAAAACAAGCAGCAATTCAGGTAAACAAGGGAAGTACCGATAGTGAAGTGTTTGCTCGTAGTCAGTCTAGTGACGCTTTGAGAATGGCGGAGGAGTTGGCGGTAACTCTTAACTCGGTACAGATGATGACCGACTCTATCCAAAGGGTGGCAGAAAATGCTCGAGAAGCCGAAGAGGTGGCCCGTTCTTCTAGTGTTACCGCCCTCAAGGGGGGGGATGCGGTAGAGCGCACCGTAGCTGGTATTTTACAGATTAGGGAGACGGTATCGGAAACCACTCGGAAGGTAAAAAGGTTGGCTGAGGCCTCCCAAAAGATCTCTACCATTGTGGCGGTAATCTCTAACATCGCTTCTCGTACTAACCTTTTGGCGCTTAATGCCTCGGTACAGGCGGCACGGGCAGGGGAAGCGGGTAGAGGTTTCTCCATCGTAGCGGCGGAGGTACGACAGTTGGCGGATAGATCAGCTAAATCTTTGCAGGAAATTGAGCAGATTGTATTACAAATTCAAACGGAAACTGGCTCGGTAATGACGGCTATGGAGGAGGGGATACAACAGGTAATGGATGTTACCCGCCGTTCGGAAGATGCAAAACGTTCTCTTGAGGATATTATTCAGGTTGCTAACCGTATTGATGCTTTGGTGCGATCGATTACGGCGGATACCGATGAGCAACGGGAAAATTCTAAAGGGGTGGCAAAGGTTATGCAGAATGTGGAGTTAACGGCGCAGGAAACCTCTCAAGAGTCTCAACGGGTGGCGGGTTCTTTACAGAATTTAGTTACCATTGCTAGGGATTTAATTGCCTCTGTGGATATGTTTAAGGTTGAGTAGTAAGGGAGCATGGATAAAAAGCAAAGATCAGCTTATTCTCAAGGAGGTTTTTTTGCTCAGACCTATTATGGTTTATTGGGTTTACATCCTTCTGCTTCGGTGGTGGAAATTCGTCGTGCTTATCGGGAGTTGAGTAAGTTTTATCATCCTGATACCACTTCTTTACCCCTTGAGGAGGCTAAAACAAAATTTCAATGTTTAAATGAAGCCTATGGAGTATTAGCTAGTCCTGAGAGGCGATCGCTCTATGACCTACAAATAGGTTACTCCCGTTGGAATGTAATTCAATCCCCCCTTAATTTTTATCAAGATGATCAAGAGGAAGATTATAAAAGTTCCGCCTACCTAGATCCTACCGATAGACCTTTATCATCAGGGGAATTATTTGCCCTCTTACTTATGGGTATCACTCTTCTTGCTTGTCTTATCCTCGCATTATCCCTCGCTTGGCTAAGGGGCTGACTTTTTTTTGGTAAAATTGTGGTGCAATAAATTCTAATTATATCGATAAACATGGCTTCACTATCACCCACTAGCCCCCTTTATAGTTACCCCCTACCTGCGATCGAAGACTGGTTAAAATCCATGGGATGTCAACAAAATACTCAACAACTAAATTGCTGGTATCTAAGCAAAGAACACTGGGAAGCAGAAATAACCCTTGAAACCGAAGACATTAACATTAACTACCTCCAAGCAGGAGCCGATGGCACAGACATCAAAAGAGCATTTCGTTACTCCCTTTCCCGACAAGATATAGAAGACGCTATTTTTTCAGGACCCTAGTTAGGTTTTAGGATAATATTTATTCAAAATAAATAATATCTTAATTTTCTGTTTGCCTTATTGTGTGGGGTAGGGAAGCAATATATTTTGTATAAAAACAATACATATACCACATCCCTACGGTATTTTGTAATAGGATTTTTCAACTATTGAGAGAGTTGATTAGGCCTCTGCTTCAATTTGTAAAAATAATAGTGCCATAACCACTGCAGGCATAACTAAACCAACAGCAGGAACTAAAATAGATGGTAAGAAAGAAGCTGCGTATTCTCCAAGCATGATTGTTATTATCCTTATGCTAAACAATAAAATTAACTACCATGGATATTACAGCGAACCTAAGCAAAAAGGGGCGAAATATAAAGATTCTTAACAAAAAAACTTTGAGAATCAAATCTCAAGTTAGAGTAAGCTACAAACAACAATTTTTGTAAAAAAAATATAAGGAGCTTGAATAAAAGTCCATGAGTACTAACGTAGTTCATTCTGGTGGCGATCCTCAAGTAGGAAATCTTAGCACTCCTATCAACGGATCTGGTTTTACAAAAGCATTTATTAACGGTTTACCTGCTTATCGCAAAGGTTTATCCCCCAATCGTCGTGGCTTAGAAATTGGCATGGCCCATGGTTATTTTCTTTATGGACCTTTTGCATTACTAGGACCCTTAAGAGATACAGATTTTGGAGCTCAGGCAGGTTTACTCGCAACCATTGGCTTAGTTGCCATCTTAACAATTTGTTTATCTATTTATAGTGCAGTGGGTGTTGGTAAACCTACTGAAACCTTGACCACTCCTCAAGTTCCCGCCGAATTGGCTACTAAGGAAGGTTGGAGCGAGTTTGCTTCTGGATTCCTTCTTGGTGCTTCTGGTGGTGCTTTCTTTGCTTTCTTCCTTTGCCAAACCTCTTACTTACAGCCTTTAATTGAAGCGGCCAAAAATGTTTGGTAATTTTTAAGTTTCTCTTAATTGTCAGGAAGAAATTAAAATTCATCAGGCAAGGGGATACATTTCCTCTTGCTTTTTTGGTGGCTTACAACTGATACTGGATTTCTAAAAAGTATATTAATAAAACGAACAATGAGCTTAAGCCCATTGTCAATAAAAAATTAACTAAAACAACAAAAATGTTGTTTAAATGTCCTAAAATAGACTTTAGCAACAAAAATGTTGTTAAACTATATAAGTAGTCAGTCTATAAAAACTAATTAACATGAGTGCCACTGTAAAAACTTTAGTCAATCAACCTTATAAATACGGATTTATCACTGATATTGAATCTGATAGTATTCCCAAAGGATTAAGTGAAGAAGTCGTTAGGTTAATTTCTGCCAAGAAAAACGAACCTGAATTCATGTTGGAATTTCGCCTCAAAGCCTATCGCCAATGGTTGAAAATGACTGAACCACAGTGGGCTCATGTGGGCTATCCTAAAATTGACTATCAAAATATTATTTACTATTCTGCTCCAAAACAGGGTAAAGAAAAGCTTAAAAGTTTGGATGATGTCGATCCTACTTTGCTAGATACCTTTGAAAAATTAGGTATTCCCCTATCAGAGCAAAAAAGATTGAGCAATGTTGCCGTTGATGCTATTTTTGATAGCGTTTCTATTGGTACTACCTTCAAGGAAAAATTAGCAGAAGATGGGGTTATTTTTTGTTCTATATCTGAAGCACTACAAGACCATCCTGATTTAGTTCAAAAATACTTGGGTACTGTTGTACCTACCGCTGATAACTTTTTCGCGGCTCTCAATTCCGCTGTATTTAGTGATGGTTCTTTTGTTTTTATTCCTAAAGGGGTAAAATGTCCCATGGAATTATCTACCTATTTCCGCATCAATAACGGAGATACAGGACAATTCGAGCGCACCTTAATTGTAGCAGAAAAGGGGGCATCAGTAAGTTATTTAGAAGGGTGTACCGCCCCCATGTACGACAGTAACCAACTCCATGCCGCCGTAGTAGAATTAGTCGCCCTTGACAATGCAGACATCAAATATTCCACCGTCCAAAACTGGTTTGCCGGGGATGAAAAAGGCAAAGGGGGTATTTATAACTTTGTAACCAAACGGGGATTATGTAAAGGAGTTAACTCCAAAATCTCTTGGACTCAAGTAGAAACTGGCTCGGCGATTACTTGGAAATATCCCAGTTGTGTATTAGTAGGCGATAACTCCGTTGGCGAATTTTACTCCATTGCCCTTACCAACAATATGCAACAGGCAGATACAGGTACAAAAATGGTTCATATCGGCAAAAATACCCGTAGCACCATCATCTCTAAAGGTATCTCCGCGGGAAACTCCAAAAATAGTTACCGTGGCTTAGTAAAAATGGGTAACAAAGCCAAAGGTGCAAGAAACTACTCTCAATGTGATTCCATGCTTATTGGTGACAATGCCGAAGCCAATACTTTCCCTTACATTCAGGTAGATAATAATACCGCAAGATTAGAGCATGAAGCCTCTACCTCCAAAATTGGAGAAGATCAACTGTTCTATTTTGCTCAAAGGGGTATTTCCGAAGAAGATGCTATCTCGATGTTGGTGAGTGGTTTTTGTAAAGATGTACTCAATGAATTACCCATGGAATTTGCCGCTGAAGCTGATAAATTATTAAGCCTCAAATTAGAAGGCACAGTGGGTTAATCTTTCCACAAATCATAATGGTGGGCAATGCCCACCCTACAAAATAATTGAGAATGAATAGTTAAGAATAAAACTTTCAAATTTGAAAGTAAAGTCTTATTTATCATTTATTGGCAATGGGCTTAAGCCCATTGTTTCTTTTATTCGTATATTTTTCTTTACTATTCAACCCTTACCCTTTGGGTAATCATAGTTGTGCCATCTTCACGGATAAAAATAGCAGAGTACCAATGATCTCCTTCCCTGATGGTAACTCGTTTGAAGATTCCCCCGGCGGATAGGGCATCTAATTCCATGGGTTGTGGATTCGTAAATAAAGCGGGATTTACTCGTTCTTCTTTTACCCCTCCTAATATTAAACCATTACCGATGGGATCTTCTACGATCGCATCTAAATCGAATGCTTGACCTGATCTAACTGTTTGAGGTAATCTGAAAGTAATTTCAGGGGGATTTTCTCCTGTAGTAACACGGGTTTTTTCCGTTAGAATTTCTTGGGAAATTAGTTGTTGATTTTCAAAAGTTTGAAGGGCTGTAATTTCGGAAACCATATTGACAGTCTCCCCATTTTCTTGTTTGCTACCTTCTACAGTGGTGGTAGTGTTGAGAATTAACTGTGTTTGATTTTGTTCGCTGGAGTTGATGGTGGTAGTGTATTTCAGATTCGGATAGGTATTCCAAAGCTGTGCAAGGGAACTTAAAAAAGTCTCATTATCTAAGCCATCTTCGTTGCTGAATTGAGGAGAAATATACTGCTGTAAAGTTTCTATGTCTTGATTATTACTAGCAACATCAATTCTGGTAATAAGTTCGATGATTTCTGTATTAGTGTTATTTTGTGCCGTAGCGGGGTTATGTTTCTGTAGGGAAAAATAAAAACTAACAATAAATAACAAGGAAAAGTTTAATATTCTTTTTATTTTTTTCTTTCTTTTAATCATTATCTGATTTTATTTGATTGATACTTCATAGTGATGACAATAATTATAACAATCAAAACCTTGACTATTTAAGATGAGTTGAAAAAATGCTTTTTTTGGAAGTGTTGGTGATAATCAGGGATTCAAAATATTATCACCATTCCCTATTACCCACTTAAACTAAAAATAATATCTAAATTTAGTAATGAACTTTCGTCAAATATCTGTAATTTTACGTGTTTAACTGTTTTTTTACTCAGGAAAAATCTCTTTGGTATTCTAAGTAAGTAGGCATAATTAAATCGATTTAGGCAAGGGGTTTAAACCCCTTGTTCATAAGAGTCTTAATAAAATAAGAGCTATAATTAATTTCGCCAACCTACTTATCTATTATTTGTAGTATGTATAATTATTTTATATTATTTTAATGTTTTAATAATTGCTAATTATTTCTAAAATATGAGCCAATACAGTGAGTACTTTTACTTAATAATAAAGGAGAAATATTACATTTAATAAACAAAGGTGTTTTTACTAAAAAAGTTTTGATAATTTAGATAAAGAGTGAATGAACAAAGACGATTAAAAATGATCAAACATTTTTCAGAAGATTGGATTAAAGAATGGTGTAACGAAAATGGTTGGACGGACTTATTTTTAAATCGCCGAGATTACTGGGCTTTTCCTCCTAATGGGGTAATGCCTTTACCTATTCCGAGGGAGATATTATTAGATATTAAGGCAGAAAAAGGATTTTCTGATCAAGAAAAAATTTGGGTATCTGCTACTTTAATTGTTAGTCTTCTGGGGGTTATATTTAGCTATTGGTTAAATTCTCCGATGCCTTTAGTTTTTGCTTTTGCTTTTTGTGCCATGGTAGTGGGAAATTTTGACATTGATTAGATAATTATTTTTTACATTGTTGAGTTTAGAGATAATTTTTCGGGGGTTGCTTAATACTCAAATATTATTAAACTATCATAAACATTCAATATCTTATGATATTGTTACGATCGCCCCTTATCCACCTAAACTAAAAATAAGATCTAAATTCAGCAATACCATTTTTCTTTTAGAATGACTGACCAAACCATTAACCTAAGTCCTGAGCTATATAGTTATTTGTTGTCTGTATCTTTGAGGGAAAATCCCGTTTTAGGGGAGTTGCGAAAGGAAATGAAAAGTCATCCTGTGGGTAGGATGCAAATTTGCCCCGAACAAGGGCAGTTTATGGCTTTATTATTAAAGTTGATGGGTGCAAGGAAGGTATTAGAAATAGGGGTTTTTACGGGTTATAGTTCAACCATTATGGCTTTGGCTTTGCCTGACGATGGTAAGTTGATTGGTTGTGATAGTTGTAAGGCGGATACGGACATTGCTAGGAAGTATTGGCGTAAGGCAGGAGTGGAGGATAAAATTGAGCTTTTTTTGGCTCCTGCGCTAGATACCCTTAATGATTTAATAGAGCAGGGGGAAAAGGAAACTTTTGATTTTTGTTTTATTGATGCAGATAAGAGTAATTATCTTAATTATTATGAAAAGTGTCTGTGGTTGGTGCGTAGAGGGGGGCTAATGGCGATCGATAATGTGCTTTGGTATGGTAGGGTTGCAGACAAAAATATTGATGATAAAAGGACAAACAAAATTAGGGAATTTAATCAATTTTTAAAGGAAGATGATCGTATTGATCTTAGTTTAATTCCCATCGGAGATGGTTTAACATTGGCTCGTAAAAAATAATTGGGCGTTGCTGATTTTAGATATAGTTTCTCATTTAAGCAGAGAATAGGGAACAAAAAATGCCAATAATTTTATATTTTTCAAGATAAATAAAAATAGAAAGTTGCTCCCTGATTAACTTGGGCATCATACCAAATTTCGCCGTTATGTCGTTGAATGATTCGCTTCACGGTGGACAAACCAACCCCAGTACCTCTAAATTCTTTCTCGGTATGTAGGCGATGAAAGGGAGTAAAAAGTTTTTCAGCTGTTTGGGGATCAAATCCGGCTCCATTATCTTTGATAAAGTAGATGTTTTTGATACCTTTTTTTATAATTCCAAATTCGATGCGGGATTTTTTTACTTTGGCAGTGTACTTATAAGCATTTTCCAAGAGATTTTCTAAAACAATTCTCATCAAATTCAGATCTCCTCGACAGTAAAGGTTTGGAGTAATGATAAAATCAACGGTGCGATCGCAATTTTTGACTTTAAACTTATCGCTAATTTCGGAAACTACCTCGCTGATGTTGAAATTAGAGTATTCTATATCGATATTTTGTACTTGAGATAAACGCAATAAATCTCGAATTACCTCCGCCATTCTTTTTCCTTCATCTTGGATATATTGAAAATATTCTTTAACATCGGGATCAAATTTATGGGCAAACTCTTGAGCTATTAGTTGACTAAAACCATTGATGACATGAATTTTGTTCTTTAAATCATGGGATACTCGATGACTGAATGCTTCTAAATCTTGGTTTAATAGCATTAGTTCCTTGTTTTTGCGTTCAATTTCCCTTTGCATATTGAGTAAACGCAATTGATTTTCGACTCGGATAACTACTTCTTCAATTTGAAACGGCTTCGTGATGTAATCAACACCGCCCACATTAAAAGCGTGTACTTTGTCAAAGGTATCGTTAAGGGCGCTCAGAAAGATGACGGGGATATGTTTGCTCTTTTCTTGGGATTTGAGAATTTTACATACTTCATAACCATCTAATTTGGGCATTTTGATGTCTAGCAAAATTAAATCAGGGGCTTCGATGTCAACAACCTGCAAAGCCTGTCGCCCACTTAAAACTCTTCGTACATCATAATCATGATCTGTGAGCATGGTAAATAATAATTGCAAGTTTTCGGGGACATCATCGACGATGAGAATGTCTCCTTTTTTAGAGGTTAAATTATTCATTAGTATCACCTTGGGTTAGGTTGATTATTTGATCAAAAAATAAGTTGTTGAGCATATGATTAAGATGATGGGCAAGGAAATTATATTCTGGGGGAATCTCAGCTATTAATGTTTTAATTTTTGCTTCTCTGGCACTCAATGCCGCTTGATGGAGTTGATTTATCCATAGGGAGGGCATTTTTTGTAACTGTGTTTGTGTTTGTTGTGTGTCTGGGGTGGGAGGTTGGATTTTATTTTGGTTTTTATCTCGCTTTTCTTGATAGATGTATTTAACGCCCAGATATTTTTCCATCATTTCAAAGATGACTTTTTCTTGGAAGGGTTTGCTCACAAAATCATTACATCCTACTTGAAGAATGGCTTCTCTTTCTTCGTCGAAGACGGTGGCGGTGAGGGCGAGAATGGGTACTGGTGGTTTGTCTTCCATGGTTTCTAGGTTACGGATATGACGACTGGCTTGATAGCCGTCCATGATTGGCATTCTCATGTCCATCCAAATTAGGTTGGGTTGCCATGTTTGCCAAAGTGCGATCGCCTCTTTTCCATTACAAGCAGTTTGCACATCAAAACCCATGGACTGCAACATTTTTTCCATCAACAGGCGATTATCCTCCACATCTTCTACTACCAAAATACGATAAACAGGTTGTGACTGTTGTAAACCAATTATCTGACGAGAATTACTTTGGGATTTTTGCTCAATCTTTTCGGGAAGAGTCATGGCAATACGACAAGTAAAAATAGAACCTTCTCCCCACCTACTTCTAACCGTTATATCACCATCCATCAACCGGGCAAATTGACGACTAATAGACAATCCTAACCCTGTACCCTCCCGAGAATGAACATTATTATCAGTTTGCTTAAAAGGCTCAAAAATACTCTCTAAATTATCTTCCTCAATGCCTATTCCCGTATCCTTAACCTCAATCAACAATTGCACCTGTCTGCCCACCAAATTATCCGACGATAATAAAGATAAAAATAAATCCACATGACCTTCATCGGTAAATTTAATGGCATTACCCACTAAATTAACAATAACCTGGCGTAACTTACTCTCATCTCCCTCCAAAAATTGCGGTAAATCATCATCCTGATACACACGAAAAGATAAACCCTTAGAATTAGATTTTATAGTTAACAACTCCTGCACCGATTTAATCAAATCATGAAGATTAAAACAAGTTTGGTGGAGAGTAATCTGCCCCGCCTCAATGCGAGACATTTCCAAAACATCATTAATCAAAGACAGCAAATGCTCCCCACTACGATTTATAATGCCCAAATATTCCTGTTGTGCTTCCGAAAGAGAGCAATCCCTGTTCATCATTTGAGTAAAGCCCAAAATTGCATTAAGGGGAGTGCGCAATTCATGACTCATTTTTGCCAGAAACTGACTTTTTGCCAAGTTAGCTGCATTGGCTTGTTTTGTTGTCTCCTCCAAAATATGTTGAGAATATTGAGAAAACTCTAGGGCTGTTAGTAGTAATACTTTCCTTAACTCCTGCGCCGCTTCAATTTCCACAGACTCCCAAGGAAAAGATTTATTTCTCACCGTCTCTTTCCACATCGCAAAAGAATGACGGGGAGTAAGCTGGGAAATATTATCAATCTTTTCAATACTCACATCATAAGGATTACCACCCCAAGGCACTTCGTAAGATTGCTCAGGTCGAAACCAAATTAAATGATAGGTATGATTAGTTAAAAACAAAGATATGCTTAAAATTCCGCACCCTGTATCTTTAAACTCTCTCCCTAGTGGATAAATCATAGACAAAGAGTCTGTAAAAAATATCTCTTGTTGACTTTGATTAAGAAATTCTTTGATTAAATTATTTACCTGACATTGGCTAGGGGTATTTCCCATCAGGTGAACATCATTATCTAAACAAACCGCTAAACCTTGGGACTTAGTAAGGTTGATTAAACTATTTTTATTTCGCATAAAAACTTCTTTTATCAAGTCTGGACTCCTTAATAAACCATGCCTGAGTCGATTTTGAATTCCCTGTATTTGCAAACGATAATTTTTAAATTTTTGTTCTTGTTTACAGAATAGGTGCGCTGATAAAAATTGCCCTAAAAATTCCCCCGCCTTTCTGGTTTCGTAATTAATATACTTCGGAGAATAGTGATGACAGGCGATTAACCCCCAAAGTTTATTTTGATTGAGGAGAGATATGGACATAGAAGCCTTTACTCCCATATTTTTTAGATATTCGATATGACAGGGAAAAACACTTCTTAGGATAGAGTGACTTAAATCTAACTCTTGGTTTTTGAGGGGATGTTGACAGGGAATAATATCAACAGGGGGGGCAGACACATCACAAATAATCCTTAACCAACTTCGTTCATAAAATTCACGGGCAGGGGAGGGAATGTCATAGGAGGGATAATGTAAACCTAGATAGCTTTCAATACCTTCTTTTTTATCCTCGGCAATTACCACTCCGCTATTGTCAAAGTTGAAACGATAAATTAAAACCCGATCAAATTGAGTGATTTTTCTGATTTCTTTGGTAATAACTTGATAGGTTTCTTCTAAGCTATAACTATAGCTAGTATTAAGAATGGCATTATTTAAAAGACTATATAAATCTGGTAAATATTTCTGTTCAGCAAAGTGTAGAGGTTCAAGTTCTAAGATAATACTATCTTGGATCGTGTGAATAGTACCTTGAAATTTAATTTTATCCTTAGATTTTTTGGTTTTAATAATCTCAAAAAAATCATGATTGTTATCTTTTAAAGATGCTAAAATATTTTCTATTTGCTTAGGATAAAGCAACTCTTTTAAGGGCTTTTCTAATAGGTCTAAAGGCGCTACATCTAGGAAATTTTGGACATTATTACTGATTTGAATAATTTTCAGGGTTTCAAGGTCAATAACTATCAAGATTCCGTGGGCTTGAATCGAACCAGGATACCTAATTTCATATTGTTCGTGGTATTGTTGTTCGCCAGTCGTTAGATTAATCATGACAGTTTATTTAATGAAAAGAGGGGGATTTTGAGGTAGCTATTTTTTATTTTTAATCAATGTAAACTGACTTTTTTTCATAATTGAAGTAAGTTTATTTTAGCTATTTTTCTCAAAATCTAGTGATGATTATTTAACAATTATTCATGAATGTTTAGAAAAGTTAAATATCCCAGTCTTCTTCTTCAAAATCATCAAATTCTTGATCTTGTTCATAGGCTGGGGTAATAACTCGATAGGTGGCGTCATAAATTCCCCCTTCCATGGTACGAGAAGGCTGACGGGGAGGTATTTTGGCACTTTTAGGTAATATTTCTGTCCTCTCTCTGGATTGGTATGAGTAAGGGGCTGCTTGACGGGGTTTTTGATTAGTTTCTAATTCTGGTTCTGGTTTATCGGCAGGATCTATTTTTATTTCTGGTTCCGGTTTTTCTATAATTTCTGGTTCGGGAGTTATATCTATGGTTTTATCTTCTTCTTTATATTCTAAAATATCTTGATTTTTTTCTAATATAATTGGTTCTTGAGGAGTATTATTATTAATATCTTCTATTTCTTTATTTTCAATTTTTTCTGATTCAGTAGTTTCTGGATAAGGTACTGGCTCTCTATCTAAATCATCGGGATAAATTGGATCTTCTTTGTATTTTGGTTGATAGTATGGGTGATATTTTTCTTCTATCTTTTTTGAATATTGGCTTTCTCCAGAGGGTTGTGGATTGTTGGGGTTATTAGGATTATAGTTGGAATATTTAGGAGTTTTGGGTGTAGATAATTTGATAAAAAAGTTAATCATTAGGGTAGAAATTATTCCTCCAAAAAAGCCACTAAAAATAATAATTGATAGGGGAATATTAATAGGTGAGCTTCCTAATATGATAATAGGAATAGCTTGAGAATTTTGTATTAATAATAAAATTAAAACTAGAAAAAAGATAATTAATATTAAACTTTTGAAGTTCATGGTCAGGTAAATGTGGCAGGGATATGGTTGGTATTTTTAGTGGTAGTAATATTTAATGATTTATGGCATATTCAAGGGTATTACATATAACTTGAGTTCGGGATAAAATTTATAGTATTGTAAAGGTGTCAGGTATTGGGTATGAGGGGGGCAAGGGGTTTAAACCCCTTGTTAAAAATTCACAAAAACTATGTGTTAATTAATTTTTATATGGTGGGCGATGCCCACCGTTAATTATTTGTGTTTTTTCGGAGATATAGCAATTATAATAGTTACGGGGTACAAAATGATCCCCCTAAATCCCCCTTAATAAGGGGGACTTGAAAATCATAAATATATCTCATAATTATAAAAAACGCTATAAAATTAATAATAAATATTATTTTTCTAGGGGGAAATAAACGAGGGGAAACCAACTACGATGGAGGATTTCTTGGGCAAAACTTTTCACTGTCCAGTTTAGCAGAATATTATCACGATCATCAGCAATGGCGATCGCACTTACATCATAATTAAGGGCAATATCAAGGATTTCCATAATGGGATCACCTTTTTTCACTATAGATTGAACCTCTAAACCCAAATCTTTTAATTCTTGTTCCACTTTTGCTAAATCTTTTTGGGCGTTTTCAAGCCTATTTTCTAATAATAAAGAAGAACGAGAAACCTCTTCTACTACAGTTAATAATAATATTTGATGTTGAGTTTTCAGAGACTCTTTTTGACAATATTCTTTGACTTTATTAATAAGATAACGAGAAGACTTACCACCTTTGTAAGGTACTAGCCAAAAACGATTGAGATGCTTACATCTTAGGGCTAATTCCTCATCTCGATAAACAGAGATTAATTGAGGGCGTAAAATCATAAAAGGGACTTTTAATTTTTTGGTTAATTTGGTAGCGGTTGAGCCAAATATACCTTCTTGAATAGCAGTTTTTACCGTGGTACCAAGAATTACAAAATCTATATTATATTTTTCTACAGTTTCAATTATGTTGGCGGTAGGTTCTCCTGATACCACTTCTAAATTGACTTTAATGGAGTCTGGAACATTCTCGAATTGAGAAGATAGAAAACTTTTAACCTCATCAATTCTATCTTGATCGATGCGAGGAATTTCCCCTTCTGTCCAGAGAGGAACACTATGTAAAAAGGTAATTTCCTTTAGACCACTATGTTCAAAACTACTTACAAAACGGGCTAGTTTTTGTAATCCGTCTTTTAAGTCTGTACAAATCAGGCAACGCTGGAGCATATATTTTTCTTTAGTAATATTTTATTTTAGGGTAACATTTAATCATATTAATTATTGATTAAACTTTAGATGATAGTGATAAATATTATTTATTAATATTATTTTAAATCTTTTCCCCACTGAGGATAAATACAGGGGCGATCGCCGCAAAAACTTGACTGATACCCCTTGTTTCTAGGCGATTAATAGATGATTGTACTACCTCGATATTTCGAGCGTGTAATTGGGCTAGACCTTCGGAGAGTTGGTAAAGATTTTCAAGGTTAGATGCGATCGCCACTACCCGACCACCCCCTTGTAAATTATCCCAAACTTCTGTCAAAACAGCCTTCACCGACTTACTACCCCCAATAAAAACTCGATCAGGTTTAGATTTGATCTCCCCAAGACAATCAGGGGCGCAACCCTCCATTACTGTAACATTAGTTACTTTAAACTTTTTACTATTTTTTTTAATTAAAGAAACAATTTCGGGATCCCTTTCAATGGCAAGAATTTCGCTCTGGGGGCATAACAAACCCATTTCAATGGACACTGTACCAGTACCGGCACCTATATCCCAAATTACTGATTTATCCTCCAACCGTAAAGCCGACAAAATCAATAATCTGACCTCTCTTTTCGTCAGGGGAATTCCCGGTAAACGCTCAAAAAGTTCATCGGGGATGCCTGAAGTTTTATATTTCCACACCATAATTTAAAAATTTATTATATTTACAATCAAAATAATGTCTTTAGGGAGTAGGGGGCAAAACCAAACTATATATATAAAAAGAATAAACATTGACAAAATCAGCAAAATATTGTCTTTTTTCTTCTTTATGCTCTAATCCCCATATTACATGACAAGCTGTCAAGACAACTTACCTCTTAATCCTTTCAAGAAAAAAAACATAATATTCCTTCTTGCCTACTCCATTGATGCCACCCTTTAAGAATTGAAACGTATTCAAACAAATCATACACCCTGACCACAAAAGAAACATGATTTCCACCATGGAGATGTGAGAGTAAGACAAATGCCAAAACTAAATAAATTTATAGAAGGATACTTATGTTGTTACAGAACAAAAGAACAAGAAACTTAGTAGAAGTCATAGATCTTCAATCATTACTGACCCCAATGACAGTACGATTTTAATCCAAATACAAGCGGGGGAAGACTTGCCCATCTGTTGGTTAGATGTCAATTACACAAAATCATAATTTTTTTGAGGTAAAGAAAATGATTTCATTTCGACACATTCGTAGATTTTTTATGATTATGAGTTTAGCTGTAACAGTGGCAGTTACAGGAACCTTGGCTCTTGGCTCTTCCAATAGTTGGGCTAACGCACTCGAGCCTAACCAAATTGTAGGACAATTGCCGAATTTGTCGCCTCTTTTCTAGCCGTAAAACTGAGTCTATGAGTCAGCGAGAAGATTTGAGCGAAGAACAAGTCAATCAAGCCATCGACCAGATACAATCTGCCGTTCGTAATGTAGTCAAAGCTCCCCGTCGTTTGGCAAACCGTGTCCAAAAAGAGGCGGTTGATTTTAAAACGAATTTAGAAGAGTATCTGCAAAACACTGATAAAGAAGAATTAAATCCTGATGGCATTAAGCGTGATTTACAACTTCTGTTGCAACATCCTCGTGCAGGGTTAAGTAGTCTGGGCGATCGCACTTCTGAATTCGATCGTCAAACCTTTGTCGCCCTTTTGGCTCAACGGGAAGATTTGAGTGAGGAGGAAGCCAATCAAATTGCTGATCAGGTGGAATCTAACTTTAAGGCCATCATTGAACAAGTCCAGCAAGTACAACAGGCCATCCAGTCAAAGATTGATAAAGGATTTGATAATGTTCGCAACTATCTCAATGGTTTGGAACTCCCTGAACTCAACTATGAAGGCATCAAGCAAGACTTTGGCACACTGTTTAATGATCCTCAGATGGGTTTGGAGGCTCTGCGCGATCGCTTGACTCAGTTCGACAGAGAAACCCTCGTGGCGATTCTGAGTTCCCGTGATGACATCTCTGAAGCAGATGTTCACCGAGTTATCGAGCAGGTAGAAAGCGCACGGGATAACGTTTTACACAAAGTTGAAAAGATTCAGCAGGAAACACAAAAACGCCTTGAGTCTGTCAAACACGAAGCACAAAAACAAGTACGAGAAACTCGAAAAATGGCGGCCGGTGCTGCTTGGTGGGTATTTAGCTCGGCTTTATCATCCTTGGCAGCCTCGGCGATCGCTGGTTATCTAGCGGTTACTCGGTTCGCCATTTTATAAACCATAAACATTACAAGGAAATAAAAATGAATACAAATAACAACACAAAAAAACGGGCGATCGGTACATTCCCGACTCGCAAAGCGGCTGAACAGAGTCTTCATGAATTAAAAAATTCAGGTTTTGCTATGGATCAGGTGTCTGTAGTGGCTCAAGACTCAAAGCAAAATGAAACCATTGTTGAGGGAATCAATGTCAGCGATCACGCTGGGAACAAAGCCGACGATGGAGCAAAAATGGGTGCCTTGTCTGGTGGTGCTTTAGGTACTCTGACGGGATTACTGGTCGGTCTTGGTGTTTTAGCCATTCCAGGTGTGGGCCCTATTTTGATGGCTGGAGCCGTTGCCACCAGTTTGGCGACCACAGTGACAGGAGGTGCGATCGGAGCCGCGGCAGGGAGCTTGGTAGGGGCATTAATTGGGCTGGGTATTCCTGAAGAAAGAGCTAAAGTCTATAATGATCGGGTTTCTGCAGGGGAATATCTAGTGATGGTTGATGGAACCGATGCTGAAATTGCCAAGGCCGAAGCCATCTTAAACCATAGCGGTATTGAAGAATGGGGGGTATATGACGTTCCTGCAAAGGAATCTGCTACCACAAACCACACTGCTGATACGGCCCCTTCCCATGAAATGAATGATCAAGTCACTCCAAGACCCTCCGAATCTGTTACTCATACACCAAAAAGCAATCAGCCCACTTCATCCAATGATGTCAAAAAAGTGAAACTGCACGAAGAACGTATGGTTATGAATAAAGACCGCCAAAAAATAGGTGAGGTAGAAATTGGTAAGCGCGTGGAAGTAGAAACGGCTAACGTTGCGGTACCACTCACAAAAGAGCGTCTTGTGATTGTCACAGTTCCCCCAAGCAGTGAGAAGGTTTCCACCGATAATATTGATGCGTTTCATAACAGTGATACCGTTCGGGTGGAGGTTTACGAAGATACTCCTACTATTCATAAGGAGACTTTTGTTCGTGAGGAGGTCACCATCGGAAAAGAAGTAACTCAAGAAACGGTTAACGCAGAAGAAAATTTACGTAGAGAAGAACTAGATGTGGATACTCAGGGCAATCCTTTCATGGATAACAGTTCTAATGGCAGTGATAACCCTCGCCGTTAACCCCCTAAATTAAAGAAAAACTCAAATTAAAAGGGAGTTCAGTGCCTAAGTGCTGGACTTCCTATTTTTATGACTGTAACCCCCTAAAAAGTTAAGAGTTGAAACTTATTGATACAAGATATACATTCTCATAACATATCAAACACGATTTAACCCGCCCGAATGTCATGGTGTAGAAAGTCAGAAGACTAAACAGAATAATATATTTTGAAGTAACAATGATGAAAAATAACGCACCAAAGATTAAAAAACCCCTTGATCCTAACGAAGTTAGGACACAACCCGTTTCACTAGCTGATGCTGAAACAGTGAAGTTGTACGAAGAGCGCATGATTGCCGATAAAGAACGCATCAAAACAGGGGAGGTGGTCATTGATAAGCACACGGAATCAGAAACTGCCCGTGTTTCCATGCCCATTGAAAAGGAGCATATTGTGATTGAAAGGGTTCCTATGAATGGCGACACGGTTGCTACGGATAATGTTGATGCCTTTCATGATGATGATACTGTTCCCATGGAAGTTTATGAAGATACCCCAGATATTCGTAAAGAAGTTTTTGTTCATGAGGAAGTCACCATCGGAAAAGAGGTGAACCAAGAAACCATTAACGCCGAAGAAAATCTACGTCGGGAAGAACTAGATGTGGATACTCAGGGAAATCCTGCTATTGACAACCGTTCTAATCGCGCTGAAAACCGCCCCATTTAAAGACTTTCCCACTGACTGCATTATCATTTTTATTTTGCAATCAGTATGGCTCAGCACTTCGCCCATCATGAAATTAAGGAGATTTATCCATGGAAACAATCAATATCGGACTGACAGATAAACAACGTCAAGGGGTGATCAATTTGCTCAATCAAAGTTTGGCAGACACCTATGTACTGTTGGTGAAAACGAAAAAATATCATTGGGATATTGTGGGACCGCAGTTTATGACTCTGCATAAGCTATGGCACGCTCATTACGAAGCTCTCACTATCAATGTAGATGTTATTGCCGAACGCATCAGAACCTTGGCAGGGTATCCCGTAGGAACCATGAAAGGATTTCTCAAAATTTGTTCTCTCAAAGAGCATCCTGGTGATGTCCCTAGTGCGACGGAGATGGTATCGCAACTGCTAGAAGACCATGAAAAGGTTGTGCGAAATTTGCGTGAACAGGTTAAGAAATGTAGCAAGGAGTTTAAGGATGAAGGAACTGCTGATTTTCTCACTGGGTTGATGGAGCAACATGAGGAAATAGCTTGGATGTTACGTTCTTTTATTGAGGGAGAAGCTCTCCAAGGGAATGGCTTGAAACCAAAGGGAGACAAAAAGGTGGTAGGGGTTTAGCAAATCGTTTGTCTTGAAGGAGTTTCGGTAAATATTAAACCACGAAATTATGGAGGGAAATAATTCATGATATTAACTGTCCATTTATTGGCAATGCTCAGAACAAGAATTGTTGAACTTGATCGAAAACTAGCTTTACGCCATGGCGATCGCTACGACAAAATCAAGCATCAATTGGACGAGGCAAAAAAGTGGTATCAAACCACAAAATCGGAAGCCCAAAGCAGTAACACCATCCCCCTGGAGCAAAAGCAGGAGGAAACAACGGATCAATTTGCCAAAGCTGGATCAGGTGCTGCCCGTCAAGAAGATGTTATCAAGCAGAAGTTAAAAAAACTTTTGAACAATCGAATCAAGGCTAAATAACAATTTATCTATTTCTTTTCTTATTCATTTAATAAAATTTACATTAAAAACCATGAAATTACTATATATCGTTCTCGGCATTCTGCTTCCCCCTGTGGCTGTTTTCCTAAAGTTTGGGGTTGGCTCAACACTATTCATCAATATTGGGCTAACCATACTCGGTTGGATTCCAGGCAGTATTCATGCAGTATGGGCGATCGCAAAAGAAGACCAAGAACTGAACGGAACTGTTTAAAAAGAAGCAGTTAATCCATCTAAAAGCTCTAATGGGTGAGCGCTTAACATCAAAATTGCTCAAGCAAAACTCATTGTTACCACGTCGTTTATTGGATTAAAAATATGAATAATATCATCGGATATCTAGTTACTACTTTAGCAACAGCATTAGGTTTACTGATCGTTGATTTAGTTGTGCCAGGGGTAAACATTGCCAACTTTCCTAGCGCATTAGTGGCAGGGGTTGTCATCGGATTCGTCAATTCTGTCATTCGACCAGTGCTTTCTACCCTATCACTACCCATTAATTTTGTGACCCTAGGGCTATTTTCCTTAGTCGTCAACGGCTTTTGTTTTTGGTTAGCCTCTTTATTTGCCCCCGGTTTTATGGTAAGTGGTTTATTGGCATTCATCCTAGGGCCAGTTATCTTATCATTTGCTAGTACCTTCTTAAATACTTATTTTGCGGAAAAGAATATTGGTCAATTCTCTTCTTCACCCACCATTGAAAACTCCCCCCATTAAATTTTCCTGATTTCCTATGGTTGAGTTAAGAGCCTTTACAAAAGGAAAGTCCTTTCCTAAAGTAGTATATGTATAATCTTAGCTTTACCAAAGTTTTGAGGGTATATTCCATCATGAAGACATTTATTGCGATGCCCTCATCAATGGCTTGAAACCCAAATTTTTGGTAAAAGATGGTTTCTTTATCTTATCAATTTATCAAAAAAAATATGGCGATCGCAACTTTGATCAAAAGTATCCAAGACATTATGCGCAAAGATGTGGGGGTTGACGGCGACGCGCAGCGCATTAGTCAATTAGTATGGATGCTATTTTTAAAAATATTTGATGATAAAGAACAAGAATGGGAATTTACCATAGACCATTACCAATCCCCATTACCAGAGCGTTTTCGTTGGTCATCTTGGGCAAAAAATGACGAAGGCATCACAGGTGATGAGTTAATCGATTTTGTCAATAACGAGTTATTTCCTACCCTCAAAGCATTGGCCACCGCTTCGGGAGTTTCTGAGCAGGGCCGGGTAATCGGTTCGGTGTTTGAAGATGCCTATAACTATAGAACCCATTTGGTATCTCAGGAAGCAGTGAGTCTTTTTAAAAGTAATCGAATAAAACATAAGTTAACTTTTTGGGTGGAGTTGAATAAGGTTCTTTCAAAGTTTTTGACCAAATTTTTACAT
>Ga0208979_100175_pt1 | contig 91061 bp, 91 predicted proteins | sample HotLakConsUCCSLE_FD_184738 | JGI IMG/M metagenome (GOLD analysis project Ga0208979, IMG submission 184738) | Hypersaline microbial mat communities from Hot Lake, Washington, USA - Hot Lake Consortium UCC-SLE (SPAdes) | ecosystem: Environmental > Aquatic > Non-marine Saline and Alkaline >... | reverse complement strand
TGACAGCCGGATAACCCGGCTGTCGGGTAAAACAGACCACCTGAGGTGGTCAAAGATGGATCGCTGAAGCGATGATCGGGCCATTTTGGCTCTTCAACTATCTAGAACAGCATTGTTCAGCGTTTCCTTAGGCCTATGACAGTGAACACTCTCCATCACAGTAAAAAAACGAAAAAATCTGTTCGCAAAGGCCTGCACCCGAAGAACCTACACAACGAGGGCTATGACTTCCCTGCTCTCGTAAAAAGCCACCCAGCACTAGCCCCCCATGTGAAACCGAACGCTTATGGCGACCTTTCCATCGATTTCGCGGACCCGCTGGCAGTAAAAACGCTCAACGCCGCGTTATTAAACCGCTACTACCACATTGTCGGTTGGGACATTCCAGAAGGAGCGCTTTGCCCTCCCATCCCAGGCAGAGCCGACTATATCCATTACATGGCGGACTTAACTGGGTCAGGGCTTGGCCGTGAACAGCCCAACATCAAGCTGCTCGATATAGGGACGGGAGCGAATGGAATCTACCCGCTACTGGCCTGCCAAATTTACGGCTGGCAGTGTGTCGGTAGTGACATTAACCCTCAGTCGCTTGAGAACGTCGCCACGATTATCGCCCACAACCCCACCCTTAAAGATCGCTTCACGCTGCGCACGCAACACGATAAAAACCACATTTTTGAAGGGATCATTCAAGCGGGTGAGTTCTTTGACGTCAGCGTATGCAACCCACCCTTCCACGCCTCACTCGATGAAGCCCTTAAAGGTAGCCAGCGTAAACTCAATAACCTTGCGCGTAGTCGCGGTGAACAAACAGCAAATACCCAATCGCCTGCGCTGAATTTTGGCGGCATGGGAGCAGAGCTTTGGTGTAAGGGAGGCGAACAGCTGTTTCTTAAAAAGCTAATAAGAGAAAGCCAAGCGTATGCAACTCAATGCCGTTGGTTTAGCAGCCTGGTGTCAAAAGCTGACAATGTTAAGCCTGCCAAGAAGTTGATGCGTAAGCTTGGTGCCGTTGATATACGGGACATCGATATGAATCAGGGAAATAAGATCACGAGGATTTTGGCCTGGACATACATGTGAGCTATTCCTGAGCCGGCACATGATTATGCGAATCCTGCTGTGGCATTACTCTGCTATAAGCACATCGCACCCTTCGAATGTCGGCTGAGACCAACCCTTCGGCGTATGGGTAACAAAGGATGAGGAGTAGACCAATGATATGTCAGCGATAGCACCTGAGTTCAGAGATCGTGAAGGCGGTGAATGATGTCCAATGCACGCATGAGATGGTTTCCTCTGAGGTCTAACGATGCAGATAAGGATAAAAATTGGCAGCGGGCTCATGGACCAATGAAGCGGCACTCTGCCCACCATTGTGCTGCAGGTATCGGTCGACCACCGCATAACCGAGGCTGTAACCCACCCAATGAGGAAGGCCCCCTTGGCCAAAGAACCATTCCCCATGCCGATAGGATGGCGCAAACCACGCCTGCTCTGCCTTCACCGCACACGCAGTCATTTCCTTCTCGCTTAACGAAGACTCCCAAGGCTCCGGGGCTGAGGCATAGAGCTGACGACAAAAATGGCCCGCCAACCCCTCGGAAACCAGCGCTTCTCCCAAGGTTCTCCCGTACCCTGGCCCTCGCCAACGCATCACATGGTGGAGCTCATGCGCCACCATTCGTTCGAATGGCTCGCCCATGCTGCCGGCGAAGTTGGCATTACCAGGGTCAAGGGTTAACTGCATCATGGTTCCCGTAGGCGCATAACCAACAAACCCTCGGCAATCGATGACTTGTCCGGGCCATACCTGCACCACCACATCCAAGCTGATCGCCGTCGACACTTGCTCAGCTCGATAACGTGCTGCCTCTATCCCCTCGCTGATACGTTCGATCCAACCATCGAGTTGCCCGCAGGCATTCGCGTAATGCACTATCCACTGTGCCATGTGGCCTCCTATTTGCTTGATACGATGCTCTTCACCTCTTGCTCATCCTACGCAAGGCTATGCTCATACCCTTAGGGTTGTCTGAAAAGTCGATGAGCGACGGCCAGGCAAGGCAAAAGACGGCGAAAAGACGGATCGTACTCGCGCACGAGTTTACGTCGTGTAAATGAGTACTTTGAGCCGAATGCCTGCACTTATTAGACAATTTTATTACCCAGCAAGAATCTCAGGCTCACATCCGACGTCAAAATTGACGGAATTGGCAATAAAGCAGAACGAATGCGCTTTTTCGTGCAGGGATTTCGCAAGCGCACTGTCGTCAGCCGCCCCTATCCGGATGCGTGGCTTCAGCGTTACGCTCTCGAAATAGCCACTGCCATTGGTCGTCTCAATCATTCGACCCGTGGCGTTGTCTGTATATTCCGTTACCGTAATGCCAGCGCTGGCGCACAGATGCAGATACCAAAGCATATGACATGCCGAGAGCGAGCTTAGCAATAGCTCTTCCGGGTTATAACCGGACGAGTCACCCAGGAATGCGGGATCTGCCGATCCGGCTATTGTCGGTTTACTGGCGCACGTTATCTCGTGATCACGCGAGAAGGCGCGATAATGTTTGGTACCCTCGCCTGAATTACCCGTCCAGACAACGGTAGCTGAATAATCGTGACTAGCTTTTTCCGACATTGGCGCTTTCCTCTTATAGACATGACTCGCTTAATAGCGCTGCCGAGCAGCGGAGAGGTGTAAGCCCCGCGACAACAACGCTATTGGTTAGGCCTGGCCCCCAGGCGGGCTTTTGAACAAGCCACTTTCGAATCTGCAATGAACAAGTAAACGCAGTTGCTAGCCCACTGGATCGATGATTAAGCGTTGAGCCAATGCTTCGTGGAGTGTTTGCCGGGCAGCTTCATCGAATAAAACAAAGCGGATCAGGCGTACTTTGTGCAAGGTGGGCAGTATGCCTTCAGGGTAGTCGCACACACTTGGGGGAACTACAGCCTCCTACAACAGCCGCTTGTTAGCCCCTGAGTTCAAGGTCTTCCCGGATGACTTCTGGATGGCGGAAAGCAATCTCAATGAGCGCTTTTGCCGGCCCGGAGGGTTTACGTCGGCCTTGCTCCCATTCCTGTAGGGTGCGGGGAGAAATATGCAGTACCTCAGCAAACTCTATCTGGGTCAGGCCAGTTTTTCCGCGGGCCTCGGCAACCTCGTTGGGCTCAATACGACTTATTCGCGCCGCATTACCCGCCTTCATTTCTTTAACAGATTGGAGCAACTTGCTGCCAAGTTCCTCTGCACTCAGGGTATCGTTACTCATTTTCCAGTACCTCACGAATCGACTTCAGGATATGCGCAGGTATGTTTTCCTTAACAGCCTTCTTGTAGATTACCAATAACCAGATCTCACCATTAGCCAGCCTGGTGAAGTAGATGACTCGCACCCCACCACGCTTCCCAGAACCCCCTACCGACCATCGAACCTTTCTACACCCGCCACTGCCAGGGATTGGGTCGCCAATTTCCGGATTGGCTGCCAACCAGGCAAAGAAGGCACTTCGCTCATCATCGGTCCAGATCTTTCTGGCATCTGCTTCGAATGTAGGGGTTTCGATGATGGTAAACATAACGATCAATATACGTCATTGACGGAGGTACGCAAGGGGCTATTAGGAGGGTTAACGCCTGGCGTTGCGGCGTGCCGGAGCGCCAGCGTAGGAGCATCCGACAACAGCCACTGGTTAAGCTGCTTCGAAGTCCAAGGGGTGGATGTCATCGAGATTGACAGTATTGCGGGCCACCCAAAGGTCGTACATATCCTGCATGGCCAACCAGCTCTCAGGAGTACGCCCAATAACCTTGGATAGCCGAAGAGACATTTCCGGGCTAATACCACTATCCCCTTTGAGCAGCCGAGACAACGTGGAGGGTGAGACCCCCAGACTGGACGCAAGCTGACGAGAACTGATACCGAAAGGCTCAAGGTACACCTCCCGAATGAATTCACCGGGATGCGGCGGATTATGCATAGTCATTAGTGATAATCCTCATAATCAAGAATGTAGGCGTTGCCGTCCTGAAATTCGAACGTCATGCGCCAATTTCCGTTAACCCGAATCGACCACCGCCCTTTGTCTTTACCCTTCAATGGATGAAGCCGAAAGCCGGGGATGTCCATGTCTTCCACCGAAGTAGCCGTATCCAGAGCAGCTAGCTGCATACGCAACTTCTTCGCGTGATCGGGCTGTATCCCCGCCGTGTTGCCGGTCGAGTAGAAACGCTTCAGTCCTTTGTGGCGGAATGATTTAATCATGAGTCAATCTTAGCATGTTGCGCACCACGCAACAATAGAGCTTAACGCCCGCAGCACGCGCGGCTTTACAGTAGAGGCGTAGCCGCAACGAAAAAGCCGTCGCAGTGCCTGCGATTGTTAGGAAAATATGTGACTACCCATGAAATCTACATGGACGTGTTTTTTCCCTGAGTTATTTATACAGCATTTCTTGTATTTTTTTCCGCTACCGCAGTAACATTTTGAGTTTCTTGGTAACTTAACCCATTCAGGATCAGGTCTCACGAACTCATAGAGCTCCACATTAGAAAAGCCAAGGGGCGAAAGCTTTCTTTCATTGAAGTGTAAAACTGCATCTTTGAATAAATTAAACTGAGCATGACTATTATCACAACCAATAGTTAGTCTTTTATTTGTTGGATTAGTAACAATAGCAAAATGGTCTATGTCTTTTATATCTCGTGCAACGGCATACGCTATCTCACCAAAATACAGCTCACCTTTCATATGTGGGCAGAGATCTGAATCAATGTCATAACCGCAGATACTACACTCAAATCTGTCAACTATAAATCCAGGGCTGGAGAAAAGCTTGTACGGATACAAAGTCTCTAGTTTTATCAGCTGCTTTTCAAAAAAACAAACCACCTTATTTTTTTTATGTGGGTAAAACCTTTTCAGGGTCCTCAGGTAATCTATTCCGTCTTGCAAGGCACACCATGATTCATGATAACTTTCGCTTTCTATGTGGCGCCAATAAACTGACAAGCTAATAAGAAATTTAAAAAAGATAGTTAAAATGTAAGTCGCATTAAGCTCAACTTCTTCAGAAGCGGAATCTTTTATAGAATTAATCACCGTAATAAGCGCTTCAGCTTCTTTAATTGCATTATCATAACTTCTTGCATCAATTTTCTTTAAAATAGACACAACATGATTTTCGTTTTCTTGAAGCCTGTCGGGAAGCAAATCAATGGCGTACATCAATTGTCATCCATGAATTTATTAACATCAAATTTCTTGATGCTTTTCTCTAGCCCCTCCACAGAACCTTTGAAATCAAATGATTTCTTCTTCCCTTGTTTCGAATCTTCATAAATTACACTTAAGGTGACTTCATCCCCCTCACCATCCAGATTGCCTCTAAAGTAGTAATTGGAATATTCGACGACAAAGCCTAGGTTTTGTACGAAAAGTTGGCTCGCAAGCAACGGTCGATGCACGCTACGCATACCATCGCCTGAAAGCTACTTGCCAGCTTTTCATAGCGTGTTGCGATGCGACGTAATTCTTTAAGCCAGCCAAAGCAGCGCTCTACCACATTCCGTTGCCGATATTTAGGCTTATCGAACCGCCTGGGCAGTCCAGGCCGGACTCTTCGGTGCATGTTGCGTTGTGCAATCACAGGTTTCATGCCGTGCCTGTCGCAATAACGACGCAACTCTTCGCTGTCGTATCCTTTATCGGCCACCATATAGCGACTACGTTTGCGTGGTCGCCCGATGTTACCTGGCAGATGAATCCTCTCTAATGTTGGAATGAAGTGCCGAGAATCTGCTTGTTGACCGGGAGATAGGGTGAACGCCAGAGGCCAGCCTTGGCGATCGCAAACCAAATGAATCTTGGTGGTTAACCCTCCGCGGCTCCGGCCAAGCTCGTGGTCTAATGGTTCTTTCGAGCCCCCTTTTTACCGCCTCCAGCGGCAGCGCGTGTGGCTCGCACTGAAGTGGAATCAATCATCCAGGTGTCCAGGTCCATAAGGCCATCTTCACGTAACTTGAGCTGCAAGCGAGCAAGAACCGCTTCAAAGGTGCCATCATCCCGCCACTTGCGGAATCGGTCATACACCGTCGACCAAGGACCATATCGCTCAGGTAAATCACGCCACTTGGCGCCAGAGCATAATACCCAGAAGATGCCATTGAGCATTTGTCGGTCGTCTCGCTTGGGTCTGCCCATGGATTGAGGGGGCGACACGATATCTTCAATCTGTGCCCAGCCGCCATCAGAGATCTCGTAACGTCCAACCATTACTTTCCCCTATGTTGCTTTAGCATAGGTAAAATTAGCAGATAAGACTTTTCATACAAAACCTAGATAGTTAACCAAGCTCATATCAGCCGCAAGGCTCACAAGAGGCATTATTAATGAATAATCATGCAGGTCAAACTTCGGTTTATCACTAGGCACCACGACTTCTACAGATGGGTGATGTTTTTTCATCCATTTCTTAAAATCACCTGCTTGGTGAGCAATCGAACCACCAAACTGTTCTGATACTAACACTTCAATTTTCAAGGTTTACTCCTGACGATGAAATTTTCCTAACGCTCCACTCACCCGCACATACTGCGGAGAGCGTTTTTGTGTAAAATGGCGCGTAGCGACATACAAAAACGAGCGTAACAGTATGTGTCGGTGTGCAGCGGCTTGTTAGCTCTGTAAAACTGAATTTGCATTATTCTTTAATATTTCTATTGAAGCAACCGTGGCTTTGTTTTCCACGAGAGCATCGACGAATGATATAAGACTCAGTGGGTACCCATTTTTCAATGGGTTAATCATAAGCCCTCCCAACAGCTCTGCTGCTTTGGAATTATCAGCAAAGCCATTTCTCAGCAATCTTCGAACACCGGACGCCAGCAAATCACTTATTTGAACTCCAAAAGAAGACTTCGAATCACAAAAATCTAAGTCATCCCACAACAATTTTCCTATATTAAGCGACCCTTCAGAAGAAGATCGCTTGATGCCATAGTGTTCTTCTAAATAAGTTGGCTCCGTTTCCTTTGTATAGAAATACTTATCCATAGCAGTGTAATCAAATTCCTTGACAGTAACAAAAGGCTCCCTTAAAGACCTTGTTTGAAGCAGGCCTGGTGTAATTTTTTCAAAAGCCTCCTCGTAATCAATTTTGGCGGTGTTTTTTTGATCAATGTGCCAAGAGAATTTCCTTAGGTTTCTCGGGTGGCTTTGAACAAAATAAAGTATTCCTTTTTCTATAACGTCACATATTAATATTAACTGACAAAATAATTGTAGGTATAACTGTGGTGACACCCCTGTGAGCTTATCGTGTAGAGCCTGCACCATTTCACGACCAGCTTCATAAAGCATTTTATCTCTATTTTCGATTACCCTTTTAGCCTGCTCTTCTTTATGCTCATTTATATCTTTTTCACTGATGAGCGAACAATCCGTTGCAACACAAAGCAACACTCCTTTTGTTTTTGACAAAGATTTTAAAAAATCAAAGTATATTTCTTCATATATATCGTTTAACTTAATTTCATCATTGTATTTTTTACCACCATCCAATTTTAATTTAGCAAGTGATTTCTTAAGCTTTCTACTATCAGATTCTGGAGATAGATAGGCTGCCACGCAATTCCAAGCATCGTCATGACTCGCGCACACAAAACTTCCTGATTCATCAATAAATATATTCATAGTCGTAAGCTAACGCCAGGCTAAGCCGCCGGTTGGAGCGCCAGCGCAAACCGGTCGGCTTGAGCCACTGGTTAACACTGATGCAACTTTTTGATGTCTTCTAAAAGGTTTATCAATGACTCGCGAGAGCCAAGGTTGAATGCGTGGGCACTTCGGTCCCACTCATTCGTAATGCGGTTCATAAGCTTTTTCGTTACTTCCACAAGACTACGAAGCTCATTTGGTTTGACCTCTGCTTCCTCAAATACTCCTTTGACCGTGTGAGCATTTGAACGGTGACCAAATGCCTTATTTCTGAGTATGCTCACCTTGATCCACAATGGCTTTGCTTCGTCCTTGTACAACCTTTCAATTTCTTCCAGAACCTCATTGGAAAAAGCATTCTGATCCCGAAGCTCTTTGATCAAGCCAGGAATGTTGTATGTATCATTGCGTGTTTCGTATAGCCGATACAGCTCCACCAGAAGGGCCACAAAGTGCGCATGGATAGAAGTTTGAAAGAAAAGGCTGTACTTGTTCATACCATCCACGTATTTGGGACGGGTATCTTTGCCTTTGTAGACCCACCACACCTCGTAATTTAGTCCAGCAACTGTCGTAGTGTGCCGTAATTCTTCAATATAACTTCCGACATTCTCACTCATGCTTCCTGCACCCACTGGTGTTAACGTCCGCCACAACGGTTTAGGCAAGATGGCGGCATTTTTTCAGCTTCTTGCAAAAATGGTGACAGCTTGCCCAAATCCGCTTGCTGGCGTTTGTTAGGTGTTTTATTGATCACGGTATGGAATATCACTTTCTAAAACCTCTACGTGCTCAAGATTAGAAACAGATTTTAATACTCTACTCACTAACGCTTTATATTCACTTTTTCCTTTTCGTGGTGATACACAAACTTTTTTTAGAATCTTTGGATTGAAGTGAAATTCAATGTATGGTTTGTTTACGCCACCAAGCACTGGTATGCCAAATGTATCCTCTTTCATTGGGTGAAAAAATAACCTGTGTTCATTTTCAAATTTAAATGCAGGGTGTTTAATAAACATAGCATTAGTTAATAATGTTGTTGATGGATTTTTTTCAATTGTTATAAAGCCATCAGGAACTGGTTGGTTCTTAGCAATATATTTACATGGCCTGTATCTAGGTTTTTGAATTTGACCTGGAAACTTTGGGGTGTAAACAAAGAACTCCTGATTTTCAGAGTCATCTAAGTTGTCTGGAATCTCAAAACCTAATGCCACCCCACCTTGATCAGGAGGACAATAAACTAACCACTGATACAATGAATCACAATCTTCAGAAACGCTAAAGCTGTATAGCGCATGATCATTATCATGTTTTAGGTAATCTGAGAACGTCAACTGCAATTCGGAGCTATTTCTAATATCTGGATTGTCGTTGAGCTTATTAACCACCCGCTCCAAACCATGCTTTAACTCAGAACTATCGTTTAGGTATAGAACATTGCTTGCACGCAGTGTTGGCAACCCTGAATTATGAGAAAAAATTGTTATCAGAACATCAATAGAAGTGTAATGCCAAACGAGCATATTATTACCTAACAGGTATTAGAAGGCGCGTCCTATGATTGGATGAACGCGCCAGCATGTTTACTTAGCAAGTATAGCCTACCTTTCGTGTATAACCACATGACTTCTCATTAAATTAATATTAATTAGGCTATATTTGCTGGATTCGCACGCTTGCGCGTTTGGCCAAACTCAATGATACTGTATGCATATCCATAATAGAGGGATAGAAACCAAATGGATATGCAAAGCAAACCTCCGAAGCTGATGGATCGTGTGAAAGCTGTTATGCGAGTAAAGCGCTACAGCCCACGTACCGGAAAAACATATACGCTAAACGAAGGCACGCTACCGCCCCGGTGCGTCTGGGATGCGTTAACACACTCCGCTTGCGACCGTCTCACCAATCTTAATCGCCTATTTTGGATTACACAGACGTTATATCGTTGACGTTACTCAGTTCTCTTTGGCATTGCAAAGCAGACACTAATTTTTTGCTATGGCATTCCTCACCCCAAGTTCATGGCGGGGTTTTGGCCTTTTCATCGCTCGGCTAGTCTGGCTCCTGCATTGGTTTGGTGCTTGTAGGGGGTTGCGTACCGCGGTGGGTTTCTGGGCATTTTGGTGGGTGGCTTTCTTGAATCCATGCATGCGTTAGGTGTTGCGGCCTTATCAATCGCCCGACAAGTCGAGCTCCTACATTGGTGTCGTGCATGTATATAGTATCGCAATATATTGAATTTATTAGCATTTCTATTAGTTCCTTTTTAGAATCCATGCGTGCGTTAGGTGTTGTGGCTTTATCATCGCCCGACAAGTCGAGCTCCTACATTGGCGTGGTGCTTTTAGTGGGTTGCGTGACGCGGGGAATTTCTGTGCATTTCGGTGAGTGCCTTTACCGAACTCAGTTATGCATCAAACTGCGGCCTTGCATACCGGGGCTGGCCTTCCGTTGCAAACCCGATTAGCCTGCTAACTCAACCAGTAAGGGATTGAGATGCAAGAGACGACTTCTCGGCAGCGCTTGGCGGGCGTGCTGATTTTGCTTGGCTTGGTAGTGCAAATAGTGGGGTTTAGCGGCTGGGTGGCGACCACTCAGGCGGTTAGCTATGTGCTGTGGGCGGCGGTTTTTTTGCTTTGGCGGGATATTCCCCGCCGTTCGCGCATCCAGGCGGGGGTGTTGATTGCGCTGGGTGCGGGCATGCTGTTGGTGGCGCGGTTTGTTTACGGTGCTGAGGTTGATTGGCCTGCCATGTTGCAGGGCAACGTGTTTGTAGTGGCCATGCTGGTGGGCGTTAGTTTTATCTCGCTGATTGGTAAGCAAGGCAGCAAAGGTGCCTCGGGGAGTCGGGTGACCGGTGCGGGTGGCGTGCTGCGTACCTGGCTGGGCGTGCATTTTTTGGGCACGATCCTGAATCTTTCTACCGTTTTGATGGTCGGCGATAAGCTGGCCCGGCGCGGGCCGCTTGCGATGCCACAACTGTTGGCGCTTAACCGTGGGCTTTCCAGCGCCGCGCTGTGGTCGCCTTTTTTTGCTTCGATGGGCCTAGTGATCTCGCTGGTGCCGGACGTCCAGTACGCCCAAATTGCTCTGGTAGGCTTTCCCTTGGCGATGCTCTCGGGGCTGTTCACCACGCTGGAATTGCGTCGCCGATTTGACCTACGCGAGGTGGATGGTTATTCGCTGGCACCGCGCAGCCTGCTGATGCCGGTGGGCATGGCGGCGCTGGTGATGCTGTTTCACTTCTGGCTGACGCCGTCGCTGACCATTGTCAGCATTATTACTTTCCTGCTGCCGGCCGTTGCCGTGCTGAGCAACCTGCGCGATGGGCCGCGTTTTACCCTGCGGCGTGTGCGTCAGCATACCCTCACCCGCCTGCCTGCTATGCGCGGCGAGGTGTCGTTGTTCCTGGCGGCGGGGTTATTGACGCTGGGGCTTTCCACGCTGGTGTCGGCCGCGGCGGGTGACGATTGGACGCTGTTTACCGATTTTGGCACGCCCCAGGCGATGATCAGCTTCGCCGCCATTTCGCTGAGCGCACTGGTCGGGCTGCACCCTATTATCGGCGTGTCGGTATTGGCCTCGATACTCAACCTGGAGGGCGGCGAGCAAACGCTGTTTGCCTTTGTGGCATTGAGCTCGTGGGCGGTGGGCACCAGCGTGGGGCCATTGTCGGGCATCAACCTGTCACTCCAGGGCCGCTACGGGGTGAGCGGCTACCGGATGATGACCCATAACCTGCTGTACGCGGCCGTCCTGAGCCTGCTCTCGCTTGGGGCGATCGCAGGCGTCAGTGTGATTGTCGGCTAGCGTTGTGGTTAGCCAGGCATTAGGTCTCGACGATTTTGCTTGGGAAGCGGTAGAAGTAGCGGTGGCCACACTGGTGGCAGGGTTCCAGCCGGGCGACGCTTTCAAGCATCACCTGCTCATCGCAGTGCACGCACGCCATCAGGCCGGGCGCGGCCATTTCGCCTTCGCAGTAGTCGGCGCGGGCGGCTTCCAGGTCGTCGGCAAAGCGCTCGCGATCGACAATGCTACGGTCGGCAATCGAGAGTAGCGACTCCACCACACGGCGGGAAAGGTGCTCTATATCGATGCCCAGCCAGTGGGCTACCTGCTTGCCGGTATCGGACATGTAGTGGCGCATGTCTTTAAGGTCACGCTCGACCCAGGCACGCAGCAGCGCCAGTTCGTCCTTGGTGTATTCTTCCAGCTCCGCTTCAAACTCGACGGCGTCGTCCAGGTCCTTTTGCAGATTTTCCCAGGTCAGCTCGTCAGCGCCGTCCTGCATCCGCTCCAGCAAACGCTCGTAGCCTTCGCGTAGGCGATGGTCATTGCGTTGTTCACTCATGGTACCTCTCCTTTTGTCGACGCGGGGTGTGGCCTATCATCGGCTAGCCGTTCAAGGATACACCTGCATAGGATACAATCGACGCCACTTATCTGACAGTCGTCATCTATCATTCACTTTGCGCCCCAGTTGGGCGATACGCCAAGGCCTTTAAAAAACCGATGGACGCACAATACAGCCCTCGTGAAATCGAACGTGACGCCCAGCAGTATTGGGATCAACATCAGTGCTTTAAAGCGGTAGAGGACGCCAATCGCGAAAAGTTCTACTGCCTGTCGATGTTCCCCTACCCCAGCGGCAAGCTGCACATGGGTCACGTGCGTAACTACACTATCGGCGACGTGGTGTCCCGCTTCCAGCGTATGCAGGGCAAGAATGTCATGCAGCCCATGGGCTGGGATGCGTTCGGCATGCCGGCGGAAAACGCCGCGATTCAAAACCAGGTGCCGCCCGCCAAGTGGACGTACCAGAACATCGACTACATGCGTAACCAGCTGAAGGCGCTCGGCTTTGCCTACGACTGGAACCGTGAGTTCGCCACCTGTGACGCCAGCTACTATCGCTGGGAGCAGTGGTTCTTCACCAAGCTGGTCGACAAGGGCCTGGTGTACAAGAAGATGTCGACGGTCAACTGGGACCCGGTCGACCAGACCGTACTGGCCAACGAGCAGGTGATCGACGGCCGTGGCTGGCGCAGCGGCGCGCTGGTCGAGCGCAAGGAAATCCCGCTGTGGTTCCTGAAGATTACCGACTACGCCGATGAGCTGCTTTCGGACCTCGACAACGTCGAGTGGCCCGAGCAGGTCAAAACCATGCAGCGCAACTGGATCGGCAAGTCCCAGGGCGTCGAGTTGTCTTTCGACATCAAGGCCCCCGACGGCTCGAGCGGCGAGCCGCTTTCGGTCTACACCACGCGCCCGGATACGCTGTTCGGCGTTACCTACATGGCCGTCGCGGCGGATCACCCGCTCGCCAAACAGGCCGCTGAAGGCAACGCTGAGCTGCAAGCCTTCCGCGAAGAATGCGCCCGGGGCGGCACCTCGGAAGCCGAAATGGCGACCAAGGAGAAAAAAGGCCTGCCGACGGGACACCGGGCGATTCATCCGCTCACCGGCGATGAAGTGCCGGTATTTGTGGCCAACTTCGTACTCATGGAGTTCGGCACCGGCGCGGTAATGGCGGTACCCGCTCACGACCAGCGCGACTGGGAGTTCGCCACCAAGTACGGCATCGAGATCAAGCCGGTCATCGCCGATGAAAACGGCAACACGCCGGATCTGTCCCAGGGTGCGTACGCCGAACACGGCACGCTGATCAACTCGGGCGAGTTCGATGGCCTGGACTTTGCCGCCGGGTTTGACGCCATTGCCACCAAGCTTGCCGAGCTGGGGCGCGGCGAGGTGAAAACCAACTACCGCCTGCGCGACTGGGGGGTGGCCCGCCAGCGCTACTGGGGCGCGCCGATTCCGGTCAAGTACGGCCCCGAAGGCCAGACCGTGCCGCTCACCGACGACGAACTGCCGGTTGAACTGCCCATGGAAGTCACCGTCGATGCCTCGGGCTCGCCGCTCAAGAAGATGCCGGCATTTTCCGATCTGGGCGACGGCTGGACCCGCGAAACCGACACCTTCGACACCTTCATGGAGTCCTCCTGGTACTTCGCGCGCTTCTGCTGCGCCGATAACCACGAGGCAATGCTCGATGAGCGCGCCAACTACTGGCTGCCGGTGGATCTGTATATCGGCGGTATCGAGCACGCCATCCTACACCTGCTCTACGCACGCTTCTTCCACAAGCTGATGCGCGATTTCGGTCTGGTCGATTCCGACGAGCCGTTCCAGCAGCTGCTGACCCAGGGCATGGTGATTGCCGAAACCTACTACCGCCCCACCGATAACGGCGGCAAGCAGTGGTTCAACCCCGCCGATGTGGAAGTCAAGCGCGACGAGAAGGGTCGCCCGCTGAGCGCGATCCTGATGAGCGACGGCCAGCCGGTGGAGATGGGCGGCATCGAGAAGATGTCCAAGTCGAAGAACAACGGCGTTGACCCGCAGTCGATGATCGACAAGTTCGGCGCCGACACCGTGCGCCTGTTCATGATGTTCGCCGCGCCGCCGGAACAGTCGCTCGAATGGTCGGATTCCGGCGTCGAAGGCGCGCATCGCTTCCTCAAGCGCCTGTGGCGCCAGGTGAATGATCACCTGGCCGCCGGAACGCCGGATGATCTGGACGTGGCAGCGCTGAACGACGACCAGAAAGCCCTGCGCCGCAAGACCCATGAGACCATCAAGAAAGCCAGCGACGATATCGGCCGCCGCACGACCTTCAACACCGCGATTGCCGCTGTCATGGAGCTCTCCAACGCCCTCGCTCGCTTTAATGACGAATCTACGCAGGGGCTTGCGGTTAGCCGCGAGGCACTGGAAGCCTGCGTACTGCTGCTGGCACCGATTACCCCTCACCTGTGCCATCGCCTGTGGCAGCAGCTGGGTCACGCGACGCCAGCGATCGAAACCCCGTGGCCAGCGGTCGATGAAGCAGCACTGACCCGCGACACCATCGAACTGGTGGTGCAGGTCAACGGCAAATTGCGCGCCCGCCTGGAAGCCCCGGCCAGCGCCGACAAAGCAGCCATCGAGCAGTTGGCGATGGAAAATGAGAACGTCCAGCGTCACCTGGAAGACAAAACGGTGCGCAAAGTCATCGTCGTGCCGGGTAAGCTGGTCAACATAGTGGTGAGTGGATGAACCGTCGGTCCTTTTTAGCCATCAGCATGGCCGCCTCGGCGGCCCTGCTCCTCAGCGCCTGTGGTTTTCGCCTCCGCGGCACTGGCTCAATGCCGAACCTGCCGCCGTTGACCCTTGAGGGTGACACCCAAAGCGACATGGCTCGCGAGCTGGCGACGCGGCTGGAACGCCAGGGCAACACTGGCGGTGATAATGCGCAATGGCGCGTCTCGCTGGGGTCCCCCAATCTGGACGAACGGCGCCTGGGCGGCGAAGGCCGCGCGACCCGTGACCATGAACTGACGCTGAGCAGCACGGTGTCGGTTCAGCGGCTGGATGACAACGCCTACCTGCTCAATGGCGAGACGCTGTCGGTAAACACGCGCATCCGCGTCAACGACGATGATCTGCTCAACCGCGAGACACTGTTCAGTGACGCTGAGCAGTCCCTCAACCGCGAGTTGGCAGAGCGCATTATCGAACGCCTCAGCGCGCTCAATAACGCCTCGTGAAAGTCTTTGCCGATCAACTCCCCGCGGCGCTGGCCAAATCGCTGCCCAAGGTCGTGATCGTGGCAGGCGACGAGCCTCTGCAGCACCGTGACGCCTGCGATGCGGTGAGAGCCGCCGCCCGCCAGGCGGGTATCGAGGAGCGCGAGGTGCTCGACGTCGAGCCCAACTTTGCCTGGGGACGACTGCTGGAAGTGGCCAGCAACCTGTCGCTGTTTGCCACCAACAAGCTGCTCGAACTGCGCCTTGGCAACCAGAAGCTCGGTCAGGAAGGCAGCAAGGCGCTAGCGGAATACGCTCAGCATCTGGGCAACAACGATGACCTGCTGTTGATCAGCATGGGCAAGCTGGACGCCAAGCAACAGAAAAGCGCCTGGTTCAAAGCGCTGGACAAGCACGGGCTTTTCGTTCCGGTGTGGCCGGTCGATGTCTCCCGGCTGGGTTACTGGCTGCGCGACCGTGCCTCACTCCATGGCCTGCAGATCGATCTGGACGCCGCCCGCCTGCTCGGCGAACGCACCGAAGGCAACCTGCTGGCTGCAGACCAGGCAATGCAGAAACTGGCGCTGATTCATCCCCAAGGCACGCGACTGGATGCGCAAAGCATCGCCCAGGGCGTGGAGGACAGCACGCGCTTTGATGTTTTCACCCTGGCCGACGCCTGCCTGAAAGGCGAACCCAGCCGCGTTTCGCGGATTATTACCGGGCTGCGCGGTGAAGGCGTCGAAGCGCCCATCGTGCTGTGGGCGCTAACCCGCGAGCTGCGCACCCTGCTGTCACTTCATCAGCACCTGGACCAGGGGCAAAGTTTCGAGCACGCCTGCAAGGCGCAAAAGCCGATGATCTTCGACAAGCGCCGCCCCGGTTATCAGAAGGCCGTGCAACGGCTGCCCATGAAGCGTTTGCACAAGCTGTTATTGATGGCCCAGCGTTTGGACCTGGCAGTTAAAGGCGCCTCTCCGGTGCCATTGTGGCCGGGGTTGCACGACCTGGCGATGACCATGGCCGGCGGGCGCGGCCTGCTTTCGGAATCCGCCTGGACATACCGCGTCGCCACCAGCGTCTAAGGCGTATCGCTGGGCACGCCCAGGGTTCACTCGAAATAAGCACGAACCGTGAATTATCAGTGCCAAAGCGTACATGCGGCTTAAAAAAGTGCTGAATTATTCCTATACTCTTTTCACAAGCCCATTGAGCTTGCCTGCACCCCCTATAAAAGTCTAAGGATCAAGACGATGAAAAAGATACGTGCCTATCTCTCGACGCTGCTGATTACCGCCCTGGTCATTACCAGCCTTCCGGTGGCTGCCGCACCAGCAGCTTCACCCTCATCGGATCTGGTCAGCACCCAATCCGCATTAGCCAACGATAGCGGTCAGGCCGACCGTGAACGCATCCACCAGTTGCTCAACCGCGCCGACATTCAGGAAGCGCTCGTCGAACAGGGCGTTGACCTGGACGAAGTCGACGCCCGCGTTGCCGCATTGAGCGATGCCGAAGCGCAGCAGATGGCTAACCAACTGGAAGAACTACCGGCCGGTGCCGGCGTGATTGGCGCCCTGTTTGCGGTGTTCGTGATCCTGCTGGTCACCGACATCCTCGGCCTTACCGACGTCTATCCGTTCACACGCTAAGCCATGTCGATACGCCATCGTTTACAAAACGCCCGCCTCGCGGGCGTTTTGCTGTTACTCAGCCTGTTATCCGCCTGCGCGAGTGCGCCGCACCTGCGCGAGAGCACCGAACAGAGCCTCCCCCGCCAAAGCGAGCTCAGCGAAGTGCCTTTCTACGCCCAGACCGAGTATCAGTGCGGCCCGGCAGCGCTTGCCATGGTGCTTACGCACCAGGGCGTCGACACTGACGTTGAGACGCTGATACCCCAGGTATTCATCCCCGACCGCGAAGGCAGCGTGCAACCGGAAATGCTGGCCACCGTGCGTCGCCACGAACGACTGGCATTCCCGATTCGCGCCACTTTCGACGCGCTGCTTAAGCATCTGGCGGCGGGCGACCCGGTGCTGGTCATGCAAAACCTGTCGCTTCCGGCGTTTCCCATGTGGCATTACGCGGTGGCGGTTGGCTACGACCTGGACGAGGACACCCTGACGTTGCGTAGCGGCGAAATCGAGCGGCATACGCTGTCCTTCAGCCGCTTTGATGCGACCTGGGCGCGTACCGATCGCTGGGGGGTCGTAGTGGCCAAGCCGGGCACCTTGCCCGAAGGCATTACCCCACGCCACGCGGTCAATGCCATCAGCGCTTATGAAGAGTCACACGGCCCCAAGGCGACGCTAAGCAGCTGGCAGGCGATGGTCGAGCGCTTCCCCGATCATGCGTTTGCCCGCTTTGCCCTGGGCAACGCCTACTACGCCGATGGACAGCCTGACGAGGCGCGGGATGCGTTCCAGGCGGCCACACGCCAGGATCCTGACATGGGGGCTGCCTGGTTGAATCTGGGGCTTATTCATCGTCAGCAGGGTAATGTCGACGAAGCCCACAAGGCACTCAGCAAAGCCGCCTCTATTGAAGGCAGTTGGCAAGCGCGGGCTCAGTCGTTGCTGGATGAACGTTAGTCCCACACAGCAAAACGCCGTGGCAAGCCACGGCGTTTTTAGTCATTGATGTAGGCAGTGATTAACGACGGGCGGCGTTATACCCCAGGTCTGCGCCACGACTCTCGTCGCTACGACGACGCACGCTGCCGCGCTTGCGGTTTTCTTCCTCGCAAACGTCATCCTTGCCGCCGCAGATATCGCAGCCGTCCTTCATGCCGATCTGATTCAGACCGCCGCAGGAACCGGCAATGGGTTTACGGCCCATGATGACGCCAACGGCCATGACGGTCATGACCAATGCCATGAACCCGAAAACAAGTAGCCAGGTGGCCATAATTACCTCCTCTCGACGGGGCTATCCCATAGACAGTGACACGTCTGAATAGTGCCTTAATCCCTGACATGAAAAACAACGGGGCCAGCCAGTGGCCAGCCCCGCAACGACTCGGTGGTGGAAATTAACCGCCGAAATCATCCAGCATGATGTTTTCCGGCTCCACACCCAGGTCAAGCAGCAGCTTGATCACCGAAGCGTTCATCATGGGCGGCCCACACATGTAGTACTCGCAATCTTCAGGGGCCGGATGGTCCTTGAGATAGTTTTCGAAGAGTACGTTGTGAATGAAGCCAGTCGGCCCTTCCCAGTTGTCTTCAGGTAGTGGGTCGGACAATGCCAAGTGCCACTCGAAGTTCGGGAACTCTTCAGCCAACTTATCGTATTCCTCATTGTAGAAGGTTTCACGCCATGAGCGAGCACCGTACCAGAACGAGATTTTACGATCCGTCTCAAGGCGCTTGAGCTGGTCGAAGATATGGCTGCGCATCGGCGCCATACCGGCACCACCGCCGACAAAGATCATTTCGGCATTGGTGTCCTTGGCGAAGAACTCGCCGAACGGGCCCATGACCGTGACCTTGTCGCCCGGCTTCAGGCTGAACACGTAGGTCGACATCAGGCCTGGCGGGTGGCTGGTACCGGGAGGCGGCGTCGCGATACGAATGTTGAACTTGAGGATACCCTTCTCTTCCGGGTAGTTCGCCATTGAGTATGCGCGAATGATCTCCTCGTTGTTCTTGTGGGAAACGTCGAACAGGCCAAACTTTTCCCAGTCGCCACGGTATTCTTCCTCGATATCAAAGTCGGAAAACTTGACATCGTAAGGAGGCGCCACCAACTGAACGTAGCCGCCGGCACGGAAAGCGACTTCTTCGCCTTCGGGCAGTTTCAGATTCAGCTCCTTGATGAAAGTGGCAACGTTGGGGTTGTCGATAACCTCGCATTCCCACTTCTTGACGCCGAATACTTCTTCGGGCACTTCAACTTTCATGTCCTGCTTGACGGGCACCTGGCAAGACAAGCGCCAGCCTTCTTTCTTCTCACGCATGGTGAAGTGCGATTCTTCGGTGGGCAGGATGGAACCGCCCCCCTCTGCCACCCGGCACTTACACTGGGCGCAGGAGCCGCCGCCGCCGCACGCTGAAGACAGGAAGATACCATTGGCCGCCAGGGTGTTCAGCAGCTTGCCGCCAGCCTGGGTCTTCAGGGTATGTTCCGGGTCTTCGTTGACCTCAATGGTCACGTCCCCACTACTCACTAGCTTACTGCGCGCTGCCAGAATGATCGCCGTTAAGCTAATAACGATGACCGTGAACATGACAACACCGAGCAAGATGACAGTTGTATCAACCATGTCGGTTTCCTATTGCTGAGGGTTTTCTGTGACCCGGCGAGGCCAAGGCTTCGCCGGGAAAAACCGGCTCCGATTAAAGCTGAATGCCCGAGAAGGACATAAAGCCCAGCGACATCAGCCCTACGGTGATAAAGGTGATACCCAGGCCCTGCAAGCCACCCGGCACATCGCTGTACTTGAGCTTTTCGCGGATGCCTGCGAGGGCCGCAATCGCCAGCGCCCAACCGGTGCCGGCACCGAACCCGTAAACAACCGATTCGCCAAAGTTATAGCTACGCTCGACCATGAACAGTACGCCACCGAGGATGGCGCAGTTCACCGTGATCAGCGGCAGGAAAACCCCCAGCGCGTTGTAGAGCGCAGGCACGTATTTATCCAGGAACATTTCCATGATCTGGACAAGCGCTGCGATAACGCCGATGTAGCTCAGCAGACCCAGGAATGACAGGTCGATATTCTCAGCGCCGCTGATACCGGTCCAGGTAAGCGCACCTTCCTGCAGCAGGTAGGTGAACACCAGATTATTGACCGGCACCGTCACGGTGAGTACGACAATAACCGCAATACCCAGGCCAATGGCTGAAGAAACCTTCTTGGAAACGGCCAAAAAGGTACACATGCCCAAGAAGAAGGCCAGCGCCATATTCTCAACGAAGACCGAAGCAACAAAAAGGCTTAGATAGTGTTCCATGTTACACGGCCTCCTTCGGCTGAGTGTTTTCCTTCATCTTGAACTCGTTCTCTTCAACCTGCTCTGGGTTGACCGAGCGCAGCACCCAGATCATCAGACCGATGATAAAGAACGCCGAAGGTGGCAGCAGCAGCAAGCCGTTAGGCACGTACCAGCCACCATCCTGAACGGTGGGCAGCACGGTGAAGCCAAACACGCTACCCGCGCCCAGCAGCTCACGGAAGAAGCCGACGACCATGAGTACGAAACCATAGCCAAGGCCGTTACCGATACCGTCGAGGAACGACATGCCCGGCGTGTTGGACATCGCAAAACCTTCCGCACGCCCCATGACGATACAGTTGGTAATGATCAGGCCCACGAACACCGACAGCTGCTTGGACATCTCGTACGCGTAGGCTTTGAGAATCTGGTCCACCACGATAACCAGCGAGGCAATGATGGTCATCTGAACAATAATGCGGATTGAAGACGGAATATGATTCCGAATCAGCGATACAAACAGGTTTGAAAACGCCGTTACAAAAACAACGGCCAGCGCCATAACGAGCGAAACACTCATGCTGGTGGTGACCGCCAGCGCCGAGCAAATCCCAAGAATCTGCAGGGCGATTGGGTTGTTCTGAAAAATCGGGTTTACCAGAACGCTTTTCGCAGTTGCATCCGCCATGATTAAGCTCCCTCCGAATCTTGGAAGTCGGTGTCGGCGTCTTCAGCGTCATCCGTATCGGTTCCGCTGCGGAACTTGGTTAAATACGTTCCGAACCCTTCTTCACTGAACCAGAATTGCAGCATGTTAGTGACGCCATTACTGGTCAAGGTAGCACCGGACAACGCGTCGACTTCATGCTCATCACTGGCACCGCCTTTGGTCAAGTGAATCTCCGGCATGAGGTCGCCCTCTTCGTCGTAGATTTCCTTGCCTTCCCACTGCGACTGCCAACGCGGGTTGTTGACCTCGGCACCCAGGCCTGGCGTTTCGCTGTGCTCGTAGTAGGTGATACTGACAATCGTATTACCATCACCTTCCACGGCCAAAAACCCGCTCATCAGGCCCCAAAGCCCTTGGCCGCGCATGGGCAGCACGATCTGCTCGGGGTCATCAGGGTCGCCAACCAGATACACGGTGGCGTAGTCTTCCACCCGTGATAGGCCTGCGATGTCCTGGTCGCCCGACAGCGTTCGACCGGTAGCCGGGTCACGCGAGGCTTCGATCTGATCAAAGGAATCCGCGTCAAACTCGTCGGTATACTCACCGCTTTCCAAATTCACCACACGGGCAGTGATTTCCTCGCTGAATGTCTCTTCAACGTTCATGCCCGGCTCATAAAGCTTGGCAACGTTTAAGATGTTGGTCTTACGGTCAAGTTCCTGATTGAGCTGCTGAGCGGGGCGTAATGCCACCGCCGCCGTCGAGACAATGACGGAGCACACGATACACAGTGCAAACGCCACGATCAGGACCTTCTTGATGGAGTTGTTACCTTGTGCCATTAGGCAGTCTCCTCGGCCGGTACGCCCGTGCGCTTGACGCGACGTTTGATGTTGGCCTGGACGAAGAAGTGATCAATCAGCGGTGCGAACAGGTTGGCAAACAGGATTGCCAGCATGATGCCTTCCGGGAACGCCGGATTCACCACGCGGATCAACACTGTCATCACGCCGATCAAAGCACCGAACACCAGGCGGCCCTGATTGGTCATCGATGCGGATACCGGATCGGTCGCCATGAACACCATGCCGAAGGCAAAGCCGCCAATCACCAGGTGCCAGTACCACGGCATCGCGAACATCGGATTGGTTTCAGAACCCATCAGATTGAACAGCGTGCTGGTGATGACCATGCCCAGGAAGACACCCAGCATGATTCGCCAGGACGCAATGCGCGTCCACAGCAGCACTGCAGCCCCAATGAAGATTGCCAGCGTCGACACTTCACCTACGGAACCGGGGATAAAGCCAAGGAAGGCGTCCCACCAGCTGTAAGTGTCGGTCAGTGAGCCCATGCCTTCCTGGAAAGCCAGTGATAGCGCCGTTGCACCGGTATAACCGTCAGCGGCTACCCAGATGGCATCGCCGGAGATTTGAGCCGGATAGGCGAAGTACAGAAATGCCCGGCCGGTCAGCGCCGGGTTCAGGAAGTTCTTGCCGGTACCACCAAAGATTTCCTTGCCGATCACCACGCCGAAGGTAATACCCAGCGCCACCTGCCAGAGCGGGATGGTTGCCGGGAGAATCAGCGCAAACAGCACCGACGTCACGAAGAAGCCTTCGTTCACCTCGTGGCCGCGCTTGATGGCAAACAGCACTTCCCAGAACCCGCCGACCACAAAGGTCACCAGGTAGATGGGCAGGAAGTAGGTCGCGCCCAGCACGAAGTTGGCCCACAGGCTGCTGGGGTCATGGCCGGAAGCAACCGTCATCATGATCGCTTCACGCCAGCCATCCATAGAGGAATAGCCAGCGTCGATGGCCGTGTTGGCTTGCCAGCCAGCGTTCCACATGCCGAAGAACATCGCCGGGAAGGTACACATCCAGACGGTGATCATGATGCGCTTAAGATCGATACCATCGCGCACGTGAGCAGTGGTTTTGGCTACCGTCGGTGGCGAGTAGAAAATAGTGTCTACAGCTTCATAAAGCGGATAAAACTTCTCGTATTTACCACCTTTATGGAAGTGCGGCTCGATGTTATCGAGTGTTTGTCGAATTCCCATCATCAGGCCTCTTTCTCGATCATGGTGAGATTGTCACGCAGAATGGGACCGTACTCATATTTGCCGGGACAAACATAGGTACACAGCGCGAGGTCCTCTTCATCCAGCTCCAGACACCCCAACTGCATGGCAACCTCAATGTCGCCCACGATCAGCGAACGCAGCAATTGCGTTGGCATGATATCCAGCGGCATCACGGTTTCGTAAACGCCAACCGGCACCATGGCACGCTCCGACCCGTTAGTCGATGTGGTGGGGGCGTAGTTTCTCAGGCCCTTGATCTTGGAAAGATAGATACCCAGCACGGAGTGGCGATTGACGCCAGGCGACAACCAACCCAGGAAGGAGCGCTTGTTGCCCTCTTCGAGCAAGCTGATTTGGTTGTCGAAACGTCCCAGATAGGTCAGCTTTCCTTCTGCGGCAAAGCCTGAAAAGACTGATCCAGAAATAACGCGGGTGTCTTCCGGTTGGATCACATCACCCGCCAAGAGTTCATCGGTGCTGGCACCTACACGGGTGCGCACCAGGCGTGGATTCTCGGCACGCGGGCCGCCAATGGCGACGATGCGGCTGACATCCAGCTTACCCTCGGCAAACAGCTTGCCGAAGGCGATGACATCCTGATAGCCAATGTGCCATACCTTCTTGTGCAAGGCGACCGGTGACAGGAAATGAATATGCGTCCCCACCAGGCCTGCAGGGTGCGGCCCGGCAAAGCTTTCGGTGGTAACACCCTCTACATCGCCGCCGGGAATGGAGGCGTTGGCACCCGTGCACAGAAAAACGTTGCCCTCGGTCAGGCGGGTTAGCACCTTGAGGCCGTCTTCAAATGCCTGGGTATTTTCATTGATGATCAACGCCGGATCAGCGCTGAGTGGATGCGTATCCACAGCGGTGACAAAAATATCGGCAGGGACACTATCAATGGCCGGCGTCCGCGAGAACGGACGCGTGCGCAGCGCCGTCCAGAGACCGGATTCTACCAGCTGATCGACCACGACCTGGCGGTCAAGCTGGCCCAACGAAGCACGCTCGTGAGAGGCAAAGCTGACCGCCTCCTCCTGCTCGTCGACCTTGATCACCACCGATAATAGACGACGTTTTTCGCCACGGTTAATTGCGAGCACTTCACCGGCTGCGGGTGCCGTAAAGCGCACGCCGTCAGTTTTTTTATCGGTAAAGAGCAGCTGGCCCAGTTTGACCTTATCCCCTTCCTGAACTTCCATCGTCGGCTTCATGCCAACGTAGTCAGTACCCAGGATTGCCACGTGGCGCACAGGACGCGCATCTTCAATACGCTGCTCGGGCGCTCCCGTGATGGGGAGATCCAGGCCTTTTTTGACTTCGATCATAGTCTCGCCCAGTTGATGGATCGGATATACGAAGGTAAGGGGTTCGAATGCTTATTTCTGCTCAGTGAATTGTTGTTTTCTGTTCAGATTGTTACCAGTCAGGCCCAAGCACGCTTGAACCACCCCGAAAAATCTATCGTATTATAAAGACAAGCGAGCCTAATGACTACATCAACTGGTGTCGCCAAAAGTGCTATAGACGTATATATGGACATCTTGTCTGTCCGCATATAAGAACAAAAACGCCACCTTGCGGTGGCGTGGGTCAAGTGATGCGCTGTCAATAAAAAAGTGACGATCAGCTGGCCTGATTGGGTAGCTTGAGAAAGCTCACGTTCGACATCTGCTGAAGAATGCGAATCACCTGGCAGCTGTAACCAAACTCGTTGTCGTACCAGACGTAAACCACGGCGTTGTGTCCGTTGGCAATGGTGGCTTTCGCGTCGACGATCCCGGCGTGACGGTTGCCGACAAAGTCAGACGACACCACTTCAGGCGAATCCACGAAGTCGATCTGTTTCTGATAGGCCGAATCAATCGACATACGCCGCAGGTAGTCATTGAGCGCGGCGGCATCGGTGGTCTTGTCCAGGGTCAGGTTGAGAATCGCCATGGACACGTTGGGGATAGGCACGCGAATCGCATTGCCCGTCAGCTTGCCTTCAAGCTCCGGCAACGCCTTTGCCGCTGCCTTGGCCGCCCCGGTTTCGGTCAATACCATGTTGAGCGCCGCACTACGGCCGCGACGATCGCCCTTGTGGTAATTGTCGATCAAATTTTGGTCGTTGGTATAGGCGTGGACAGTCTCCACATGGCCGTTAACGACACCATATTCGTCGTTGAGCGCCTTAAGCACCGGCACGATGGCATTGGTGGTACAGGAAGCCGCCGAGACGATACGGTCCTGCTCGGTGATCGATTCATGGTTGATGCCATAGACAATATTCTTGATATCGCCCTTACCCGGCGCGGTCAGCAGCGCCTTCGAAGCCCCCGGGCATGCGACATGTTGACCCAGGCCTGCCTCGTCACGCCATATCCCGGTGTTATCGACGATCACCGCGTTGTTGATGCCGTAATCGGTGTAGTCAATATCGCTGGGGCTGTCGGCGTAAATCACCTTAACCACATTGCCGTTGACCGTCAGGGTACGCGCCTCGGCGTCCACCACGATCGTCCCGTCGAAAGGCCCGTGGACCGAGTCGCGACGCAGCAGGCTGGCGCGCTTTTCCAGATCCTTGGCGACATCGCCACGTCCGCGCACGACAATGGCGCGAAGCTGCAACAGGTTGCCGCCGCCGGCTTTCTCGACCAGCACCCGCGCCAGCAGACGCCCGATACGGCCAAACCCGTAAAGCACTACGTCCTTCGGCTCGCCTTTACTGGCTCCGGGCTGGTAACCGTCGACGATCTGGTGGAGCTCCTTGCGCAGGAAGGTTTCTACATCACCACCGCCCTGACGCTTGAGCATGACCGCCAGCTTGCCCACGTCCACATGGGCCGGGCCCAGATTCAGCTCGCACAGGGTCTTGACGATCGGGTAGGTATCTTCAACCGACAGCTCCGTGCCTTCGATCTTGCGCACGAAACGGTGATCTTTGAGAATGCGGATGACCGACTGATTGATTAACGAACGCCCGTACATGGTCGCCACAACATTGTGCTGACGGTACAGACGACCAATCAAGGGGATCATCTGCTCCGCCAGAGCTTCGTTGCTTTGCCATTCTTGAAAAACGTTATCGAGCGTTTGCTGACTCACGTGCGGCCTCATTAAGTAATGAATAATTTTCAAGTGTATTATCCTTAGCCACTTAATTTGCCGCAATGCCTGGATAGTCGCAGACGATGTAGGGGTATTACACAAACGGCCGCCTGACTACAAGCGCGCTGGTTCTGCCTGAAAGCGATGATCGTGTATGATCTAGGTTCCGTTTCAGCGCAGAACGACTTCTTTATTATGCCCACTTTTTCTTTACTTGCTCCGCCCCAGCCCGAGGGGGCGCGCGATACGCTTTACTGGACATCGCCCCCCGGAAGCGCCGCGGCACTGGCCCTGGCCCGGCTCGCCGCCGACGCCCCGCTTTTGGTGATCACTCCAAGCACGGCCAGCGCTCAGCGCCTGGAGCAAGATCTGTCGTTTTATAGCGATGTGCCGGTGCTGCCCTTTCCCGATTGGGAAACGCTGCCCTATGACAGTTTTTCACCGCACCAGGATATTGTCTCGGCGCGACTGCGCACGCTGAGACAGCTGCAGGACGGCGTGCGGGGGCTGGTATTGGTGCCCATCAATACGCTGATGCAGCGCCTGCCGCCGGTGGAGTATATTGCCGGGCGCGTACTGACGCTGAACGTGGGCGATAAACTCGACCGCGAACCATTTCGCGAGGCCCTCTCTCGCGCCGGTTACCGGGCGGTGGAAACCGTCTACGAACCCGGCGAATATGCCATGCGCGGCGCACTGATCGACCTGTTTGCCATGGGTATGGACGCGCCCATCCGGATCGACCTGTTCGACGACGAAATCGATACCCTGCGGCATTTTGACCCGGGCAGCCAACGCTCAACCGACAAGCTCGACGCCATCGAACTGCTGCCGGCCCATGAATATTCGCTTGGCCGCTCATCGATTGCCTGCTTCCGCGAGCAGTTCGAGACGCTGTTCGATGTCGATCCGCGCCAGTGCCCGCTGTACAACGATGCCCTCAAGGGCATTCCCTCGCCAGGGCTCGAGCACTACTTACCGCTGTTTTTCGAAGAGACAGCGTCGCTGTTCGATCACCTCACCAAGGACACGCGGATCGCCCTGCTGCCCGAGGTCTATCAGGCGGCCGAGCAGCACTGGCAGGCGATTGAAAGCCGTTACGCCAACCTGGGCGTCGACCCCACGCGGCCGTTGCTGCCGCCTCACCGCGCTTTCTTCCCGGTCAGCGACGTGTTCGCGGCGATCAAGCAGCGCCCGAGAGTCGAGCTGACCGACGACCCCGAGCAGCGCCATGCCCTGGCGCCCAAGGCCCAGGCACTGCCGCCCGTGGCGGTAAATCCCCGCGCCAAGCGCCCGCTCGGCGAGCTGGCCGATTTTCTAGAGCGCGAAGAGGCCTCCCGCATCCTGCTGGTGGCCGAGTCCCAGGGCCGGCGCGAGGCACTTGAGGAGCTGCTGGCACCGCTGTCACTAAAGATACCCCACGTCGACAGCTTTCAGGCGTTTCTCGACGGCGACCAGCCCATCGCGATTACCGAAGGGCTGATCGACAGCGGCCTCTGGCTGACCGAACCTTCCCTTGCGGTGATCAGCGAGACGGAGCTGTTCGGTGATGTGGTGCGCCAGAGCCGCCGCCGGGAAAAGGCCACCGACGACAACGAGTTTGCCGTTCGCCACCTTTCAGAACTGCGCAAAGGCTCCCCGGTGGTTCACCAGGCCCACGGCGTGGGCCGCTACATCGGCCTCGAAGCGCTTGAGGCCGGCGGCCAGGCCAACGAGTTCCTGGCGCTGGAATACGCCGACGGCGCCAAGCTTTATGTCCCGGTGGATAGCCTTCACCTGATTTCCCGCTACAGCGGTGCCGACGACGAACTGGCCCCGCTGCACAAACTCGGCTCCGACCAGTGGGAAAAAGCCCGCAAGAAAGCCGCCGAGAAAATTCGCGACACCGCCGCAGAACTGCTCGATATCTATGCCCGTCGCGAAGCCCAGGAAGGCGTGGTATACGAAGCCCCCAGCGATGATTACGCCCGCTTTGCGGGCAACTTCCCGTTTGAGGAAACCCCCGACCAGCAGGCGGCCATCGAGGCAGTCATCAACGATATGACCTCGCCGCAGCCCATGGACCGCGTTGTCTGTGGCGACGTGGGTTTCGGCAAGACCGAAGTCGCCATGCGCGCCGCCTTCCTGGCCGTGCAGTCGGGCCGGCAGGTCGTCGTGCTCGTACCCACCACCCTGCTGGCCCGCCAGCACTTCGAGAACTTCCGCGACCGTTTCGCCGACACGGCGGTCAATATCGGCCTTATTTCGCGCTTTACCCATGGCAAGGAGATGAGCAAGACGCTGGAGGACATCAAAAACGGCCAGACCGATATCGTGATTGGCACCCATAAGCTGCTCGCCAACAGCGTCGAACTGCCCAAGATGGGGCTGCTGATCATCGATGAGGAGCACCGCTTTGGCGTCGCCCAGAAAGAGAAGCTCAAGACCCTGCGGGCCGAAGTCGACATTCTCACGCTGACCGCCACACCGATCCCGCGGACCCTGAACATGGCGATGAGCGGCATACGCGATCTATCCATCATCGCCACCCCGCCGGCGCGACGCCTGTCGGTCAAGACCTTTGTCCAGCAGCATCAGGACGGCGTGATCAAGGAAGCCCTGTTAAGGGAGATTCTGCGGGGCGGCCAGGTATACTTTCTGCACAACGAAGTAAAAACCATCGAGAACGCCGCCGAGCGCATCCGCTCCCTGGTGCCGGAAGCCCGCGTGGCGGTCGCTCACGGCCAACTCCCCGAGCGCAGCCTCGAGCGCGTGATGTCCGATTTTTATCACCGCCGCTTCAACGTGCTGGTCTGTTCGACCATTATCGAAACCGGTATCGATGTGCCCAGCGCCAACACCATCATCATCGAGCGGGCCGACAAGTTTGGCCTGGCGCAGCTGCACCAGCTGCGCGGGCGGGTTGGGCGCAGCCACCACCAGGCCTATGCCTACCTGCTGACACCGCCACCCAAGGTCATGACCCGCGATGCCATGAAACGCCTGGATGCCATCAGCGCCTCCGACGACCTGGGGGCCGGCTTTACGCTGGCGAGCCACGATATGGAAATTCGCGGCGCGGGTGAACTGCTGGGTGACGAGCAGAGTGGCCAAATGGAAACCATCGGCTATACCCTGTATATGGAGATGCTGGATCGCGCCGTGAAAGCCATCCGCGCGGGCAAGACGCCCAATATCGACGCGCCCTTCGATAGCGGCGTCGAAATCAGCCTCAACCTGCCGGCGCTGATTCCCGACGACTACATTCATGATGTCCAGCAGCGGCTGGTAATGTACAAGCGCATTGCCAACACCCAAAGCGACGCCGAGCTCAAGGAACTACAGGTGGAATTGATCGACCGCTTTGGCCTGCTACCCGCGCCGGTCAAGCACCTCATCCGCCAAACGCGGCTTCGTCACCGTGCCGAACAGCTGGGTATCAAACGCCTCGAAGCCGGGGACAAGCGCGGACGCGTCACCTTCGATGCTCACACGCAGGTAGATCCCTATACCCTGGTGACGCTCATTCAGAGATCACCCCAGCACTACCGCCTGGACGGCTCGGATACGCTACGTTTTGAATTTCCCATGGAAAAGATCGACCAGCGGTTTGAACATATCGAGTCCCTGTTAACCACGCTCAATCAAAAAGTGGCGGCCGCGTAACGGTTGCGGCAAACTTCGCCTGTTGCCATCGCCAGAACCAGCGATGTATTCACTGATTAGGAACGCCCATGAACATTCGTCATAACCTTTTCCGCTGGGGCCCTACCAGCCTGGCGGTACTGCTAGCGGCGAGCCTTTCGGCTCCCGTGATGGCGCAATCAGACGATGAGTCGTCGAACGAAAATACCCCTGAGGTCAGCGAAACGGCCATTGAAAGCGCCGATCTCGTCGCGCTGAAGGCGCCCAACAACCTGCCCCGCGGCGAGTTTCGCCTGCCCGAAGAAGGTGATGTGATTGGTGAGCACTATACCGTCACCGTCGAGGACCCTGACGACACGCTGATCGATATCGCACGGCGTCACAATATCGGTTATGAAGAAATCCGCATGGCCAACCCGGACGTCAGCATATGGGTGCCGGGTGAAGGCACGGAGGTCGTCATTCCGTCTCGCTACATCCTGCCGCCGGGTGAGCGCGAAGGCATCGTTATCAACCTGTCGGAGCTGCGTCTCTACTACTACCCTGCCGACAAGCCCGGCATCGTCGAGACGTATCCGGTAAGCGTGGGTCGCGAAGAGTTCGCCACCCCCGTTGGCAAAACCAAAACGACCGTCAAAGTAAAAGACCCCGCTTGGTCGCCGCCGGAATCAATGCGCCGCGAAGCAAAAGAACGCGGTGAGCCGGCTCCCTCGGTGGTGCCACCAGGCCCGGACAACCCGCTTGGCCGTCATGCTATTTTGCTGGGTTTGCCGAGCTATTTGATCCACGGCACTAACCGTCCAGATGGCGTGGGCATGCGCGTCAGCCGTGGTTGCATTCGCATGTATCCAGAAGATATTGAATCGCTGTACGATCGCGTGCCTAGCGGTACGCAGGTCAATTTGATAGACGCACCTTTTAAGGCGGGCATGGCGTCTGACGGCACATTGTTTATGCAGTCCTATCCACAGCTTGAAGAGAACCTAGACAGCTTTGAGCCACTGCTGAAAGCCATGGAGCGCGTTTCTGAACTGACTGAAGAAAAGAACATTGAGGTCGATTACGCACGCATAAGGCACGCCGTGGAATCCCCCGATGGCCGCTTTATCGCCCTCTTTGGCCCCCAAGCGCCGCTTCCCGAGCCAGAGGAGCCCGCTGCCGAAGAAGAGCCCGACCCGCTTGAACAAGGCATCTTTGAGCAAATTGAGCTAAGCGACAAGCGCCGTGGCGACGACGAGGCTTAAATGGCCTAGCACTAAACGGATCAGCGCTTAACGGCCAGCCACAAAAAACCCCGCCGAGGCGGGGTTTTTTGCATGCTAAGTGGCTACTAAAACGTGTCCCAGCAACCGCTAAGTCATATTACTTCTGCATAGAGCGCTCAAACATACGCTCCATTTCTTCACGGTTTTCCTCAGACATCTGCAGGGCAGATTGCGCGTCGCGCTGAGCCTGGTTTGCAGTGTTCAGAGCTTGAGAAGCCATGCTACGTGATTCAGCGGCATCAGCCTGTGCTGATTCAGCTGTCATGCGAACTTCTTCCAGTGCGCCGGTAGAGGCACAACCAGCCAGGATGGCCAGTGAGGCGGCAGCAGCAGACATCTTCAGAGTTGTCTTAAAAGTCATGGTGTTCTCCTTGAATCTTCCTTGGGTACAACATTAGGGGTATGACAAACATCAGCCTAAAGCCTAAATTTGTCTACCTGCGGTGCAGGTTCTTGACTGTGACTTGTGCCGCGAAGCACGTGAGTCAAACGCTGTTTTATTATAGTCCACAACGATTGTCTATAGCCACTAGTGTAAAACCTCGAACTTCCTTCAACAACACCAGCTTAGCGGATCACTACGCGAGTGCCAACCTCGACTAGTTCGGTGAGGCGTTCGATTTGTGAATTGGTCACTGCGACGCAGCCTTGCGTCCAGTGATAGCGACCGTGAATATCCGGATCTGCATCGCCTAGACCATGAATACCAATGGCGCCGCCAAGCACGGTATCCTGGGGCGGCTCTCGGTGGCGTCGGTAGTAATCAAAGTAGGCATCGTAATCCGCTTGCGAGTAAGTGCCGTTTTGTAGCGCCATGCGCGCATGCGTCGGAGTCGGATAATTGACCCCCATGAAAATGTGCCACTTGCTGTCATGATTGAAGCGATTGATGCGAAACTCGCCCAGGGGCGTCGCGTTGTCGCCGCGCAATCGCTGGGTGCTGGCACCCCCTCGGCCAAGTGATATGGGGCGAAAATCCTCAACCACACTGTCGCCGCGGTACAGCGTCAGCGTCGCCGCCTTGTCGTCGATGAGCACCCATTGTTCGCTGGGATCACGCGGTGATGCCGCGCGCTTGAGCTGATTGGCCACCAGGTCAGGATAGGCTTCGGAAGACAGCGTAACGCGTGCCGCCGCGCTGGCAGCAGCAGGGAAACCAATGGCTAAGGCCAGGAAACGACGGCGGGAGACCGGCTTCATTCAAAACTCTCAACACAGGACATGGGTAACGGCAAAATGCCACAGTAGCAGCTTTATACATTACATCAGGGCCGCCACCAATAGGCATGATCCCATTAAACGCCTTGCAACTCTTCGATACTCGCCACGATGCGCCGCAACTCGGCATTGTGGCCGTCCGCCAAGGCGTTGAAAAACTCCGCCTCGGGTTCGATCACGGCCCGGCTCACGCGGTGGCGATAGAGCGCCTCCAGGGTGCGATGCGCTTCAACGGCTGATTTCATCACCGCATCGATGGAGTCGCCCAGCGGTTTGTCGGCCAGCTGTTGTAGCTGGGGCGGCTGAGGGAAATCGCTGGGATCGTCGAACCACGTCTCAAGCACCTCGCGCTTCTCGTGGCTTTCATCGAAAATAGCGCGCAAACCCGCCTGCATACGGGTTTCGTGATCGGCCAGGTAGTTAAGCACCATCTGTAGCCGCTCGCTTTCACACTCCGCCGCAAGAGCGCTGTACTGGCTGGCGAGGCGACCATGATAGGCCTCGACCCAGGCGATCAAGTCTTTTACTTGGTTATAGCGCATTATCTCTTCCTTCTTGCCTTCTCTTACCGGCCCCAGTATCCAAAGGCCACTCTCTTACAAGCCAGGCGCTTCACGCGGCCCGGTCTGCTAACGCGTTACCACTCCTGACTGGTTTCGCGCAGTGCGGCCACTTCACGCTTGGCCGCGTTGAGCTGTACCGCAAGTTGTTCGCCCAAGCTGGCCTGCTCGCCTACCGCAATCATCGATGGATGGGCGGCACGTCGCTTGGCGGCGCCGTCGCTGCTATGCAACTTGTCCAACTGACCCACCAGCCAGGAAAGCCAGCTGTCCGGCTCATGCGCGAGGTCGCGCAGGCGCTGTAGCTCAGCCATCGCCGGCCCTTCGTCTGACAGCAGATAGCGCCAGTCGTGCTGTGACAAGCGGGCGTGCTCCGTCACTTCTCGCAGCAACGAGGTAAGCGCCAGCTCAAACAGGGCCAGCGCACCTTCTTCCTGCGCCATGCGTCGCGCGGTCGCGTGTTCGTCATCATCGGTGGTTGAAGTCGCCAATAGCTCTGCCTGATAGAGCAACTGATTGGTGCGTGATTGATCGCTCATTTTTTGCGCTTGTCCTCCACGTGCCACTTGCCGCCTTCATAGGTTGCCTTCCACCCGGTGGCCTTACCCTCTTCATCGGTCATCACGTACTGCTCTTTGAACTTGCGCGAGTATCGAATCTGCGCGGGGCGTCCATCCGGGTCCTCACTCGGCGCGTTGAGAATATAGTGGTATTTCTCAGGCAGCTCGTCGGCGTGGGCCTTGAGCTCCTTGACCAGCGGCGGCCGCGTTTCGCGATTCTTGGGAAACTTGCTGGCGGCCAGAAACAACCCGCTCGCGCCATCACGCAGCACATAATGGTCATCGACCTTCTGGCAGGCAAGCTCCGGCATTGAAATGGGGTCCATTTTAGGTGGTGCCACTTCGCCGCTTCTTAACAGCTTGCGGGTATTTTTACACTCGCTGTTGGTGCAGCCGAAATACTTGCCGAAACGGCCTGATTTAAGCTGCATGTCGGCACCGCACTTGTCGCATTCGATCAGGGGTCCGTCGTAGCCCTTGATCTTGAACTTGCCGGTTTCGACCTCGTAGCCTTCGCAATCCGGGCTGTTACCGCAGATATGCAGCTTGCGGGTTTCGTCTATCAGATAGTTGTCCATCGCCGTGCCGCATTTCGGGCAGCGCCGCTTGGCGCGCAGGGCATCGGTCTCGGCCGCTTCATCGGCATCGGCGGCCACCGCTTCTTCGCCGGGGATCAGGTCGATGGTGGTTTTGCAGCGCTCCTTGGGCGGCAGGTTGTAGCCGCTGCAGCCCAGGAACACACCCGTGGACGCCGTGCGGATCTGCATTTTGCGGCCACAGCTTGGGCAGTCGATATCGGTGGGTACCGGCTGATTGGGCCGCATGCCGTCTTCGCTTTCGGCCTGAGCAAGCTCGTCGCGGAATTCGGCGTAGAACTCATCCAGCAGGGCCTGCCAGTTACGCTCGCCTTCGGCCACTTCGTCCAGGCTGTCTTCCATGCGGGCGGTAAACGAGAAGTCCATCAAGTCCGGGAAGGACTCTTTCAACCGCTCGGTGACGATGTCGCCGAGCTTTTCAGCGTAGAAACGGCGATTCACCAGCTGCACGTAGCCACGGTCCTGGATCGTCGAGATAATCGAAGCGTAGGTCGAGGGCCGCCCGATGCCCTGCTTCTCGAGCTCCTTGACCAGGCTCGCTTCGGTGTAGCGCGCAGGCGGCTTGGTAAAGTGCTGCTGCGGGTCGAGCGCTTCCAGCGTCATCGGCGTGCCGGTAGGCAGGTCCGGCAGGCGCTGGTCTTCGTTTTTACCGCCGGGTTTCATGACCCGGGTATAACCGTCGAACTTGAGCACGCGCCCTTTGGCCCGCAGCTCGTAGCCGTCGACTTCAACGCTCAGGGTGCTGGAAAGATACTCAGCAGGCGTCATCTGACAGGCAACGAACTGACGCCAGATCAACTCGTACAGACGCTCGGCATCGCGCTCCATGCCTACCAGCTCTGTTGCCTGGCGGTCTACGCTTGACGGGCGAATGGCCTCGTGCGCTTCCTGGGCGCTTTCCTTGCTGCTATAGCGGTTGGGCGTCTCGGGCAGGTAGCGCGGCCCGTACTCCTCACCAATAAAGCTGCGCGCGTTTTCCACCGCGTCTTTCGACAGGTTGGTGGAGTCGGTACGCATATAGGTGATGTAGCCCGCCTCATATAGCCGCTGGGCCATGGTCATGGTCTTTTTGACCGAAAAGCCCAAGCGCCCGCTGGCGGCTTGCTGCAGCGTCGAGGTGATAAAGGGGGCCGTTGGCTTCGAGCTGGTCGGTTTATCTTCCCGGGAGGTAATCGAGAGCTTGGCTTTTCTGAGCTGCTCGATGCGCGCCAGGGTGTCTTTTTCCGAGGTGGGACGAAACGCCTTGCCATCCTGGCGCACCAGGGCAAAACGCACCTGATCGCCGTCCGGCGAAGCCAGGTCGGCATGCACGTCCCAGAACTCTTCGGGGATGAACGCGCGAATTTCACGCTCGCGTTCGACAATCAAGCGCACCGCCACGGACTGTACGCGACCCGCCGACAGCCCCCGGGCGATCTTGGCCCAGAGCAGCGGCGAGAGCATGAAACCGACCACCCGGTCGAGGAAGCGTCTGGCCTGCTGGGCCTCGACCCGCGGAATGTTCAAGGCACCCGGCGCCTTGAAGGCATCCTGAATGGCGTTTTTGGTGATCTCGTTGAACACCACGCGCTTGTAGCGGCTGTCGTCGCCGCCAATCGTTTCGCGCAGGTGCCAGGCAATCGCCTCACCCTCGCGGTCCAAATCCGTAGCCAGATAGACGGCGTCGGCCTTTTCGGCGAGCTTTTTAAGCTCGGCTACGACCTTTTCCTTGCCGGGCAGCACTTCATAGTGCGCTTCCCAGCCGTTGTTCGGATTGATGCCCATTCGCCGAATCAGCTGGTCCTGCGCTTTGTGCTTTTTATATTCAGCTTTCTCGTCCGCCGACATCTTGCGTGTTGCCGCGGCTTGGCGAGCGCGCTCCTTGGGGTCAGAGGCTGCCTTACCTGAGCCGCTGGTCGGCAGGTCACGGATGTGACCCACGCTCGACTTTACGATGAAATCGTTGCCGAGGTATTTATTGATCGTCTTCGCTTTGGCGGGCGACTCGACGATGACCAGTGACTTGCCCATAGTGCTCCACTTTCTTAGTGCACACGCTGACGGTGCGATGAATACGTTGCCGCCACAGCCCTCAGAGGCCGCGCGGTCGGAAAAATGCGCCTACCCTACCCCAGCCCATTGCGAAGCGCCAGTGGTGAGCACGAGGATACAGTCGTGTTGATGGAGACGAGCATCACCCTTTTCAATCAAAGCGTAGCTAGACACTAGACTGCCGTTAGCGCAACGGCAACCCAAAAATCCTGAGCTTTAAACGCAAACGCCCCTGCCAATGGGCAGGGGCGCAGCGCGCATTCAACGTCATTACACGTCTTTAGGCGGGGTTTTGCGTTTCGTGGGCGTGGCTTTTTTGGCACTCGCCGTCGCCGGTTTGGCCGCGGCGGGCGCCTTAGCCACTTCCTTGGCCGCCTGCTGCGGGGCTTGCGGAGTTGACGCCACCTGCTTCTGGACAGGCGGGCGGGCCTGGTCGAACAGCTCGCTGACCTGGGTCAGACGTGATGCGACATGCTCAGACAGCTCACCACTCGCCGACAGCACATCTTCCAGATGCGACATATGTGCGTCGATCTCGTCGTTGCTTTGCCCCTTCAACAGGGCCGGCAAGGCATTGAGCGCCTGCTCGCGGTCCAGCTTCAGGATGAAGAACTGCTCACGCACCAACTGCTTGAAGTCGCACAGCTTGGCGTTGGGCTCAAGGGCCGCCCGTGATGCGCGTAGCCGCTTGAAGTTGCGCTCGTCGGTGGCCGGCGCACCACCCAGAATATAGATCAGGGCGCGCATAACGGCTTCGTGAGAGCCACCCTTGGCAATCTTGGCGCGCAGTTCGTCCTGGCGCTGCTCAATAAAGCGACGGTGCTCGGGCTCGGCGCCGGGACGGCGGCGGTGTACATGCGCGTCGCCGTAGAGACCAACAGCCGCCTGCAGGAGGGGTTGGCCGTAGATATCCATGAACAACCGTTCGGTGGCGCTATCCCGCGCATCGCGAAAGGCGTTGAGACCGGTGACGATCTGATCCGACGCCATGGTTTCCACCGCCTTGAACAGGTTGTCTTCACCCACCGGGTGACGCGACTGACGCACCTGTTCGGCCATTACCGGCAACGGCACGGTCAGGGGGTTACGATCCGAAAGCAGCTTGTAGCCCAGCCGAATGGGGTGCATGCGACGAATCCAGCGGGCGGCTTCCGGCGTCATGACCGCTTGCAGCCAAGGCTGCATGTACAAACGGTAAAGGCCAAGATTGATTTCAGAAATCCGCGCCACCGTGGCAAACCGGCGGTCGTCCTCCGGCTTGTGCATGACCTCGCGGTCCAGCTCGTCGAAATCGCGCGGGGCAAACTCGAGCAGGTAGTCGCGCTCGATCAGCTCACCTTCGTCGTGATCATCGGTATGGGTGATCGTGGTCTCGTAGAGCCCCGGCGGCATCACATCGATATAATCCATGTTGGCCGTGAACTCGGTATGCTCTTTGCGCGACACGCTGCTCGACACGAAGATCCCCAGGTGACCGGTGGTATCGTGCTGACAGTAAACGATGGTCTGCTCGTTGGCGATGATATCGTTTTCGTCTTCGTAGAGATCACGAATCCAGCCCAGCGCCTGGGGCGGCGGGGTAATATCGTCGCCGCGCGAACAGAACACCACGACCGGCGAGCGCACGTTGCGCAGATCGATCCGACGACCGTCGCGGGTTACCAGTTGGGCGGTCGACAAGCGATTGCCAACAAACAGGTTATCGACGATGTACTGGATCTCTTCGCCGCCCAGCACCACATGGCCGCCCCACCAGCGCTCGAACTCAAGATAGCGGTTTGACTCGGTATCCACGTTGGCAAACAGGTGGTACTGCTTTTTCCAGTGGGTATTGGCCGGGTTGAGGCGTTCGAAGTTCTGAACCAGCCAGGCACCGTCGAACAAGCCGTTACCCAGGTCGCTGGTAAATGCCGTCACCCAGCTGCCGCCGGTCATTCCGCCGGTATAGCGCATCGGCGCCTTGCCGTGCTCGCCTGCCCAGTAGGATAAGGGTGCACCGGCAATCAGAATCGGGCCGAAGACGTCCGGCTCCAGGGCGGCCGCCATCATCAACTGCCAACCTGCCTGACAGTTGCCGACGACCATGGGCTTTTCAGTGGTTTCGGGATGACGCTCGATCACATGGCGCAGAAACGCGACTTCCGACTCGACCACATCCTCGACCGTCTGGCCCGGCTCGGGAAACGGCAGGAAACCGATGAAATAACAGGGATGGCCTGCCTTCAGCGCCACGCCCAGCTCACTGTCGGGTTTGAAGCCACCAATACCCGGCCCGTGCCCGGCTCGCGGGTCGACCACCACAAAGGGACGCTTGAGCGGGTCAATCTCGACGCCGGCGGGCGGCAATACTCTCAATAGTTCGTAATTGGTGGGCTGGGGCAAGGTGCGCCCGTCCATCAACACTTCCGTTTCAAACCCCAAAACGTTGGGCTTGGTCTGCTCCATGTGGGCGAGATACTGATTACCACGCTCGCGCATCACATCCATGTAAAGCACGCTACGTTCAACGCTGTCTCGCCAGTATTCAAAGGCGGCACGCCCAAACCCGAAAGGGTCAAACAGCGACGCCATGGCATCGCTTGCGGATGCCGTCGCTTTCTCTTGGCTGGCTGATGGGCGAGCTTGAGTTGGCATTAGAGGGTTAGCGAAGAAGTTCATAGAGTCTCCCATTGGGTTAATGCGGAAGCATCGAACCCGAAAGCAATGATGCTGCAACGCAATATAGTCTAAGACACTCGCCGCGACACGTCGATGCCTATTACCGACTCATTGGTATAACCTATGGCCTAGGCGCCGGCTGTTGCGGCCTTGAACCATTGGCCGCCGACGACGCTCTCACCGGGCAGTGACCGTTTTTGCCGCCCCACCGTTGATTAAGGATCGCCATGTCGTTGCTAAACCGCCTAACGTTTCGCCAGCTCCAGGTCTTTCAGGCGGTGCTTGTGCAGCGTTCCTACTCCCGGGCCGCCGCAGAGCTGGGACTTACCCAGCCCGCGGTTAGCGCCCAGATTCGCCAGCTCGAACAGGCCCTGGGACAACCCTTGTTCAAGTACAGCGGCAAAACGCTGCATGTTCTGCCTGCCGCCGAGACCCTTTCGCACTCGACACGCGAAATATTTGGCCAGCTATCGCGCCTGCAGATGACCCTGGGCGATCAGAACGGCAAGCTGTCAGGCGAGCTGAATTTGACCGCCGTGTCCTCCGCCCAATACGTGGTGCCTTATCTGCTGGCCAGATTCCGCGCCCACTATCCGGACATCAATGTGCGGCTGCATGTCTGCAATCGCCGCCAGGCTCTCGAGCGCCTGGGCGAACAGCGCGATGACCTGGTGATCATGGCAATGGTGCCGGATGATGACCGCCTGGTGGTGACGCCGATCCTCGAGAACGAGCTGATTGCCGTGGTCTGGCCCCAGCACCCGCTCCTTTCGATGCCCAACCCCACCCTGGGGGACTTTGCCCGCCACTACGTGCTGATGCGCGAACCCGGCTCAGGAGTCCGCAATGCCTTCGAACAGCTCGCCGGACATCAGGAGGTGGCGCTTGCCCATTGCATCGAGATGGGCACCAACGAAGCCATCAAGCAAGGCGTCATGGCGCAGTTGGGCGTCGCCGTGCTGCCCCGACTGGCCGTCAAGCTGGAGATCGAGCAGGGGCTGCTCGCCGAGTTGGCACTGCCCGACTTCCCCATTCGCCGCTCCTGGTGCACGGTGTATGCCCGCGAGCGCTTTCCCTCGCCGGTCACCGAACTCTTCCTGCGTTTCGTGCGCAATCACCTGGACGAGCACCGTGAGCATTTCCGGTCGCCGCCAAGCCCGCTGCCCAGCCACGGGGTCGCTTGCCTGTAGGCGACGGTGTCGTGCAAAAGGCAAGTTATGTTACATTATGGCTTACTACCTACGTATCAATCGGCATGCCGTCAGACGCGGCTTCCCCGCCAGGTGACGTCGCCTGCCGCCCAGTAGAGAGGCTCTCTCGCTATGAGCAATAACACCTCGCCACGTGTCCCCAGCGGTGAAAAATTCCGCAATGAGCACGGCATGACGGTGATCAAAGATGGCATGAAGCAGCGTAAGGCCGAGGCAGAGGCCCCTTCTTTAGATCGCAAGCCCAAATGGCTGCGCGCTCAGATCCCCGGCGGGGAGCGCTTTGAGGCGGTTAAGAAGAACGTCGCCACCCATCGGCTGAGTACGGTATGCGCCGAATCCCACTGCCCGAACATGGGCGAGTGCTGGAGCAACGGCACCGCGACGATCATGCTGATGGGGTCGGTGTGTACGCGTGCCTGCCGCTTCTGTGCGGTGGACACCGGCAACCCCCGGGGTTGGCTGGATCACGCAGAGCCGGAGAACACGGCAAAGTCGGTCGAGCTGATGGGTCTGCGCTATATCGTGCTGACCTCCGTCGACCGCGACGACCTGGACGATGGCGGCGCCGGTCACTACGCCAACTGCATTCGCGCCATCAAGGCCCGCACCCCTCACGTGGTGGTGGAAGCATTGACCCCGGATTTTGACGGAGTCCCGGCGGCGATCGAACAAGTGGCCGACTCAGGGCTTGAGGTCTTTGCCCAAAACGTCGAAACGGTCGAGCGGCTCACCAGCCGCGTCCGCGACCCACGGGCGGGCTATCGCAAGACGCTAGACGTGTTGGCCCATGCAAAACGCCATCGTCCCAGCGTGATCACCAAGACCAGCTTGATGCTCGGCCTGGGTGAAACCGACGACGAAATCCTTCAGACATTTGACGACCTGCGCGAGATCGGCGTCGATATCGTGACCTTGGGACAGTACCTGCGTCCGACCAAGAACCACCTGCCGGTGGAGCGCTGGGTGACCCCTGAGGAGTTTGATCGCTACCGCGAGATCGGCCTTGAGAAGGGCTTCATGGAAGTGCCGTCGGGCCCGCTGGTACGCTCGAGCTATCGCGCCGACCGGGTGTTTGAAAAGAACAACCTGGGGCTGGCTTCACCCGCCAAGGTGCCGGGTCAGGAGCCGGATCCCAACTTAATCCCGGCGCTCAACGTCGGATAGCATCATTACCCTGCCACCGCTACTCGGTTAGCGGTGGCGGTTCAACGCCCGCCACCAACGTCCGCTTCAGCTTCGCCGCCAGTGCCCTGGCAAGCTGCTCGCCTACCTGATGATCACTCGGCAGCGTCGCCCAATCGGCCAGACGGGTCATTGGCATGCCCGCATAGCCGCAGGGATTGATACAGGTAAAAGGCGTCAGGTCCCCGTCCACATTGAGCGCCACACCGTGGAAGCTCGCCCCGCGACGAATACGCAACCCCAGAGAAGCAATCTTGGCCTCGCCTCCGTCGCCGCCCACATAGACGCCCGGCGCATCAGGCCGCGCGCTCGACGTTACGCCATAGCTCGCCAGCACCTCGATCACGGCGTCCTCAAGCGCAGTGACCAGGGTGCGCACCCCGAGTTGCGAGCGCCGAACATCCAGCAGTGGATACAGCACTACCTGTCCGGGGCCATGATACGTCACCTGCCCACCACGGTCGGTCTGCACCACAGGAATGTCGCCGGGCATCAGAATATGCTCTGGCTTGCCGGCCTGCCCCTGGGTAAACACCGGGTCGTGCTCGACCAGCCAGAACTGGTCCGGCGTGTCGGCGTCACGCTGGTCGGTCAGCGAGCGCATGGCCTGCCAGACCGGCAGATAGGGTTGACGACCCAGCACGTGCAACTCAATGGGCGACGCGGCCATTACACCACCATGTGTACAAGACCGGTGGCTTTTAGCTCGTCGAACAGCTGGCTGAGCTGCTGCTCACCAGTGGCCGTAATGGTGACACGCACCGACTGAAATCGTCCGTTACGACTATCAATGACCTGCATGGTCGTTTCATCGAAGTCAGGCGCATGGCGGATGATCACCTGACAGACACGCGCTGGAAAATCTTCGGTGGCATCCCCCACCACCTTTAGCGGATAGGGGCATGGGAAGCTGATCTTGGGCGGCGCTTGCGGCGCCGGCTTGCGCAGATCGCGAAAGCCTTTCTGTCCACCTTTTGACATGTCGAACTCACTGATTTCGCAAATGATAGCCTGTCCGCGACGGTCAGGCGGTCGCTACCTAGTCAGTAAAATTACTGATCAGGTTGGAGAAGAAGCGCCGCGCCTGATCGAGCAGTTTTTTGAAAATGCCACCTTCCTCGACGTCTTCCAGGGCGACCAGACGACGTTCACCAACCACGTTGTCGCCCATGTGGATCTCAAGGGTACCCACCTCATCGCCCACGGCCAGCGGCGCCTGAAGGTCGGCATTGAGGTTCAGCCGTGCTCGCAGCTCGTCGTTGCGGTTACGCGGCAGCGTCATGGTGACTTCTTCATCGACCCCCACGCGGACTTCATTGATGTCGCCGCCCCACACACGCGGAGTCGCCAGCACAGCGCCGCGCTCATAGAGGTTCATGGTTTCAAAAAAACGGAAGCCGTAACTGAGCAGCTTTTGAGTTTCCTGAGCGCGGGCCTCTTCGGAATCGGTGCCCATGACCACCGAGATAAGGCGCATGTCGTCACGCTTGGCTGAAGACACCAGCCCATAGCCAGCTTCGGAGGTCCAGCCGGTCTTCAAACCGTCCACCGAGGGATCGCGCCAGAGCAGGCGATTGCGGTTAGGCTGTTCGATCCCCCCGTAGGTAAAGTTGCGCTGCGAATAGATCGCGTAGTGCTCGGGATAGTCATTGACGATGTGCTGGGTCAGCAACGCCATGTCATGCGCCGACGAATAGTGGTTCTCACCCGGCAGCCCGGTGGGATTCTCGAAGTTCGAATTGCTCATGCCCAGGCGCGCGGCGTGCTGGTTCATCAGGTCAGCAAACTGGTCTTCGCCGCCCGCCAGGTGCTCGGCCATGGCCACGCTGGCATCGTTGCCGGAGACGATCACGATACCGTGCAACAGGTCTTCGACGGCCACCTGTTCACCGACTTCGACGAACATTTTCGAACCGCCGGTTCGCCAGGCGCTCTCGCTGATGCTGACCTGATCGTCGAGAGCAATGCTGCCCCGATCGAGTTCGCGTTCCACCAGGTAGGCCGTCATCAGCTTGGTCAGACTGGCAGGCGGCAGGCGTTCGTCGGCATTCTGCTCGGCCAGAATTTCACCGCTGTCGGCATCCATCAGAATCCATGATTTGGCAGCCAACTGGGGAGGCGCCGGGATGATGGTTTGCGGCTGCGGCGCGTCTTGGGCACCGGCAGTGGGAACGACAACCAGCGCCGCAGCGAGTACACACAGCCGAGCGGAAGAAAACAGGGTAACTAACACATTCATGGTGACAGTCTCATTAACTTGAAAAGGACGCGTACCGGGGCACGCGCCGACACAAAAAATTTGGTGCGCGATTATCGCACGATAAATACGTCGGTAAAGCCTGCATCTTGTAACGCTTTGCGAGCAGCCGTCTCTTGATCAGCGGCAACCGGCCCCACCTGCACACGATACACGTCATCGCGCTCGTCTACCCTTACCTCATGCGTTAGTTCTTCGTTCAGACGCGATTGCAATTGCCGGGCCGTCTGGGCACTGCCAAGCGCCGCTATTTGCAGATAAACCTCTGACCCGTCGCTCTGCTCAGGCGCTTGCTCCTCGCGGTCGCTGTCGCGGGATGGCGATGCCTCAGAGGGAGATGGCTCCGGACGCGACGCTACCCGAGGTGCGGAAGCGTCGCCGGACTGCTCCGCCCGCCACTGGTCAGGGTCAATCGCTTCGACCTTCACCGCACCGGTGCCCTTATCCAGGATATCCAGCCGTGCGGCGGCGGCATAAGACAGATCAATTTCACGGTCGCTGTGGAAAGGCCCCCGGTCGTTCACCCTGACGATCACCGACTGCCCATTGCGCTCATTGGTCACCCGCGCGTAAGTGGGAAGCGGCAATGAACGGTGCGCTGCCGACATCTTGTACATGTCGTAAATTTCACCGTTCGAGGTGGCGTAACCGTGAAATTTTTCGCCGTACCAGGAGGCCAGCCCCCGCTCGCGGTAGCCCTTGGCATCCTGCAGCACGTTGTAGGTCTTTCCCCAGACCTCATAGGTCGACCGGTTGCCCGCCTTCGAACGCGGTTCATCACGAGGCTCGGCATCGGGTACGTCAGAGACATCCGGCGGCTCAAGCGGGTAGGCGTCGCCGCTCATGGCATAGCGCCCCCCGGCCGTCTCCCGGTCATTATCCTGCTTCGTCTCCGTCGTGCCTGCGGAGCGGTCGTCGGTCGACTGGCCCGCTCCGCTCGGCTGCTGGCTGGCGCAGCCACTGACCAGTGCCAGCACCAAGGCGGCTCCGCCAAGGCGCATATAGACGCTAGCGTCATGCTTCATAAGTCGCTCTCACCCTGTGCCTGTCGTTGTGCCTGTCGTGTCGCATCCTCTATCGCCTCAGCCAGTTCGGCCACCGCCATGGCATAAAGATGGCTGTGATTGTAGCGAGTAATCACGTAAAAATTATGCACACCAAGCCGATAGGAGGGCTTGCCGTCTTCCTGAATGAGCACCAGCGGCGACACCTCTATGCCCTCTTCCAGCGACACACCAGGCGCGATGCCGGCTTTTTCCAGCGTATTCAACGACGTGTCAGGCGGCGTAGTTTGGTTCACTGCCAGATCGGCAGGCGCTGAGTCCGGCCCTTCCGCAGGGTAATAAATAGCGCCGTCTTTCTGCCAGCCGTGCTCAGCAAAATAATTGGCCACACTGCCGATGGCGTCGACCGGGTTATTCCACAGATCGCGCTGACCATCGTCGTCGAAGTCCACGGCATAGGCTTGATAGCTTGTCGGAATGAATTGCGGGTAGCCCATTGCCCCGGCATAGGAGCCCGACAGCGTGGTCGGGTCGACCCGTTGCTCATGGGCAATCTGCAGAAATGCCGCCAGCTCACGGGTGAAAAAATCCCCCCGCGTGGGGTGCTCAAATGCAAGCGTGGCCAACGAATCCAGCACCGGGTGGCTGCCACGGTAGCGCCCGTAATAGGTTTCGACACCGATGATGGCGGTAATGATGTCACGTGGGACACCGTATACCGATTCAGCCTCAGCCAGCGCATCGCCGTGCGCCTGCTGAAAAGCCACGCCTTCCTCAATGCGCTGGTCGGTAATGAAAATATCCCGATACTCATGCCACGCGAGGCGCCGCTCGGCGGCCCCCTCCATGGCATCCAGCACCGATTGACGGCGCTTGGCCTGACGCAGTTGGTGCTTTGCCCACTCCGCGGGCACCCCGTCGCCTTCAAGTTCTGCCACCAGGCGCTTCGCTCCCGCATGCTTACCGGGGTTGAAGTCGCCGGTTTCCTCCTCCGCCAACAGGGGGAGCGATACGCTGCCGAGCATGACGCTTAGCATGCCGACACCTGCCATCCGTTTGGCTCTACTCATTCACTCGCTGCTCCTGTGGAATGCCCGCTGCTCCGCTGCGTCATCGCTAGCGTGGAAGTAATCGACGATGCGCATGTATCGACATGAGAATACCGAAACCCACCATCAAGGTCACGCTCGAGGTCCCCCCGTAGCTGACCAGCGGCAAGGGTACGCCCACCACGGGCAATATGCCGCTAACCATGCCAACATTGACGAACACATAGATAAAGAACGTCAGGATGATACTGCCGGCGACCAGACGGCCGAAGGTGTTCTGCGATTCGCTGGCCAGCCAGAGCCCACGACCGACGATCAACAGGTAAAGGAAAATCACCGCGATCATGCCGATGAGGCCCAGCTCCTCACCCAGCACCGCAACGATAAAATCGGTATGCGGCTCGGGCAAAAATTCCAGTTGCGACTGGGTGCCCTGGAGCCAGCCCTTGCCGAACACACCGCCGCTGCCAATGGCCGTGGTCGACTGGATGATATTCCAGCCTGAGCCCAGCGGGTCGGTGTCAGGATTGAGAAAGGTCAGCACACGCTGGCGCTGATAGTTGTGCAGGTTCATCCACAGTAGCGGAAACCCTGCTGCCAATAGTGCACAGACAAGGCCAATCAATCGCCAGGATAAACCGGCCAGCAACACGACGATAATCGCTGCACTGGCCACCAATAGCGAGGTTCCCAAATCCGGCTGGGCGGCAATCAACGCCACGGGAAGGCCGATAATCACCGCGCACACCGCGATGTCCTTTAGTTTGGGCGGCAACTCACAGCGGCACAGATACGCGGCCACCATCATGGGAACCGCAAGTTTCATCATTTCCGATGGCTGAAAGCGTATCACCCCAGGGATCACCAGCCAGCGCTGGGCGCCCATGCCGATATCGCCCACCAGTTCCACGGCCACCAGCATCAGCACGCCAATGACGTAAGCCACGGGCGCCCAACGCAAGAAGAAAATCGGCGAAAGCTGCGCCACGACCAGCATCGCGACCAGGGCAACGCCAAAGCGAATGGCCTGGGCGATGACGACGTTCATGTTCTGCCCGGAAGCGCTGTAGATGACCAGCAAGCCCCCACCCATCAGCACCAGCAACAAGCCGAGCAGCCAGGGGTCCAGGTGAATGCGCTCCCATAGGCTGCGCCGTTTGGGGATACCGCCACTCGGGCGCACCGGTCGACCGCGTATGGAACGCGTCAAGGCCTGCCATGGCATGATCAGTTACCCTCCACGTTGCTGTCATCGGTTTCCAGCGTCTCGCGTACTTCTTCGGCCTCCGGGGCCTCGTCATCGAGCAGCCACTCGTCGGTCATGGCCCTGGCAAGGTGTGCCGCATGGGTACTGCCACCGCCCGCGTTTTCGACAATCACCGCCACGGCAATCTGCGGGTCTTCGATGGGTGCAAACGCCATGAACAGTGCGTGGTCACGCAGGCGCTCTTCGAGCTCATCGGCCTCGTAACGCTGGTCCTGGCCGAGCGAGAATACCTGGGCGGTGCCCGACTTGCCGCCCATGCGATATTCGAGCCCCTCGCCTGTCCGCCGGGCGGTGCCTTCGCTACCGCTGACCACTTTTTCCATACCGCTGAAGATGCTGTCCCACCAGTCATCCTGGGCCAGCACGATGTCCTCGGGCGTATCGGGCAGCTCCCTATCAAGCGGCGCATCACCAATTTTACGCGCCATGCGGGGTTTGACCCACTCCCCGCGGTTAGCGAGCGTTGCGGTGGCACTGGCCAACTGAAGCGGGGTGATCTGCCAATACCCCTGACCAATCCCCACGGAGAGCGTCTCCCCCGGATACCAGGATTGATCGAAACGCTCGCGCTTCCAATCGCGCGAGGGCATCAGGCCCGAGCTTTCGTTATGCACATCGTGAGCGACGCGTTGGCCAAAGCCGAAATTGCTCATTTGCTCGTGGAGGCTGTCGATGCCCATCTCATGGGCAAGGGAGTAATAATAGGTGTTGTTGGATACCGCCAGCGAGCGCTCCAGATCGACCTTGCCGTGGCCCCAGCGCAGCCAGTTGCGATAGCGGCGTGAATCATTGGGCAACTGATAATAGCCGGGGTCGTTGATAGTGGTGTCCGGTGTGATCGCGCCGTCGGCGAGGCCGCCCAGCGCAAGGAACGGCTTGATGGTAGAGCCGGGAGGGTAGTGACCGCGAATGGCACGGTTGAAAAGCGGCAGGTCGAGATTTTCCTGAAGCGCCTGATAGGAGCCTCTGTCGATGCCGGTGACAAACCGGTTGCTGTCGAACCCGGGCGTGGACACCATGGCCAGTATCTCGCCGCTGCCTGGCTCTATGGCGACAATCGAGCCGCGACGACCGTCCATCAGCTCGTAGGCCAGCATCTGCAGCGACTTATCCAGCGTCAGTGTCAAATTCTTGCCCGGCACCGGATCGGTCCGCTCCAGCTCGCGCAGCACCCGCCCCCGGGCGTTGGTTTCCACTTTACGCAGGCCCGCCTGGCCATGCAGTTCATCCTCGTAAAACCGCTCGATACCGGTTTTGCCGATAAAGTGCGTACCGGCGTAACGGGTGGCATCCAGGTTGGCGACCTCTTCGGCGTTGATGCGCCCGACGAAGCCCAAGGCGTGCGCCATCACCTCGGCATCCGGGTAATAACGCAGCAGTTGCGCTTCTACCTCGACGCCGGGGAGCTGATGACGGTTGATCGCCACGCGGGCGATCTGCTCCTCGCTGAGATCACTGGTCAAAAGAACTGGTTGAAAGGGGCGCTGCCACTGTTGAGAGCGCTCATAAAAAGTGCTGGTTTCTTCGTCGTTCAGCTCGAGGAGCTCGACCAGCAGGTCAAGCGTTTCGTCGACGTCCTCGGCGCGCTCGCGCACCAGCGTCAGGTTATAGGTCGGTCGGTTTTCGGCCAGCAGCACGCCGTTGCGGTCGTATATCAGCCCCCGGTTGGGCGGCAGGGGCTCGACGCGCACGCGGTTCTTTTCGGAGCGCGTACTGTAGACATCGAACTGAACCACCTGCAGATAGCCCAGGCGACCGACCAGCAGGCTCGTCAAAGCCACGACGACCACCATGGCCAATAGCGCTCGGGCACGAAAAATCCGCAGTTCTTGCTCGGTGTTCTTAAGCTTGTCGGAGCGCTGTGACATAGCGGTGACTAACTCTCATTCAATCGGTGGCGAGCACCCAGTAGCATCCGGCTGCTTAAACAATTAACGATGGTAGGGATGACCGACCAGCAGCGTCCAGGCACGATACAGCTGCTCGGCGAGCATGATACGAACCAGCGGGTGCGGCAAGGTGAGCGGCGATAACGACCAGCGTTGTTGCGCCATCGCCGACAGGCCGGGCTCGAGTCCGTCGGGGCCGCCGACCAGCAGGACAACGTCCTGGCCCTGCAGACGCCAATCATCGGCTTGTCTGGCAAGCTGTTCGGTAGTCCAGGCATGGCCGTCCACTTCCAGCGCGACCACATGTTCATTGCCGCGCAGCTTGCTGCGAATGCGCTCTGCTTCCTGCTCTCGCGCCCTGGCAATATCGGCATTCTTGCCCCGTTGACCAAGCGCTATCTCTTCGATATCCAGGCTAAAATCCCTGGGCAGACGCTTGCGGTAGGTTTCGACGCCCTCTTCCACCCAGGCAGGCATTTTGCTGCCCACCGCCAACAGGCGGATTTTCATGACATGCTGGCCTGCTCGTCAGTGATGGAAAGCTCGCGCAGGCTGGTGTCGCTGGGCAGGTCGGCCCACAGACGCTCCAGGTCATACAGGGCACGGGCTTCAGGCAGCATGACATGAACAATCACGTCGCTCAGGTCAACCAGTACCCAGTCGGCGTTGTCACCGCCTTCGACGCCACGTGGCGCCAGCCCGGCAGCCTTGGCTTTTTCGACCACGTTCTGGGCCAGGGCCGCCACGTGGCGAGTTGACGTGCCGCTCGCAATTAACATGATATCAGCAACGTCGGTCAGTGCGGCGACGTCTAACTGAGCGATATCGCGGGCCTTCAGTTCTTCCAGCGCATCAAGCGCTACGCTCTTTAATGTATCGATGTGCATATCTCCTAACGAAAACCCCGTGTAATGCGCTTTTGAAGCGGGCCATTGTAACGACTAATAGGCGGACTGCCAGCGCTGATACAGTCCTTCGCGTAAAATGGCGTTTTCAACCGCCTCGGGCACCAGATAGCGGATGCTTTTACCTTCGCCAAGCCACTGACGAATATGGGTCGCTGAAATGGCCATCGCTGAAGGTAGTGTTATGTGCAACAGGCGCCCATGAGGTTCGGCCATTAACCGGGACACGCTATCGACTTCGCGATCGCCCAGCAGTTCCAAAAGTGACGATGAGGGCGCTTCTTCATGACCAGGACGGGCAACCACCACCAGGTGGGCAACATCGAACAGCTGCTCGGGCGCACGCCATTGATCCAGCCGCAGGAACGCATCCCAGCCGATCGTCATGACCAGCCGCGCCTGCTCGCCGTATTCGTCGCGCAGCGAGCACAGAGTGTCAATGCTGTATGAAGGCCCTTCACGCGCCAGTTCGCGGGCATCGGCCTTGAGACCCGGTGTATCAGCAATCGCGGTCTCCAGCAGCGCCAGGCGCTGATGGGGCGATACCTGAGGCGTGTCACGCAGCGGCGGGTGGGGGGCCGGAATCATGTGCACCGCGTCCAGCCCCAGCGCATCGCGAAGCTCCACCGCGCTGCGCAGATGCCCGTTATGGACGGGATCAAAGGTACCGCCGAGCATGGCAATGCGAACCGGCCGGGTCATTCACGCACCTGGCCGTCACCCAGGACCACGTATTTCTGGGTGGTCAAGCCTTCAAGCCCCACCGGCCCCCGAGCGTGCAGCTTATCCGTGGAGATACCGATTTCCGCGCCCAGACCGTACTCAAAGCCATCGGCAAAGCGGGTCGAGGCATTGACGACGACGGAGCTTGAGTCCACCTCAGCCATGAACCGGCGGGCCAGCGAGTAGTCTTCGGTCACAATTGCATCGGTATGGTGCGAGCCGTAACGCTCGATGTGCGCGATGGCCTCGTCGATATCGTTGACGACCTTGATCGCGAGTATCGGCGCGAGGTATTCAGCGCTCCAGTCCTCTTCGCTGGCCGGCAATGCCTGGGGCAGCAGCGCCTGGGTTTGCGCGCAGCCGCGCAGCTCGACGTCGTGCTCGGCATAACGGCGGGCCAGTTCCGGGAGCAGCAGGTCGGCAATCGCCGCGTCGACCAGCAGCGTTTCCATGGTGTTGCAGGTGCCGTAACGATGCGTCTTGGCGTTGACGGCAATCGCCAGCGCTTTGGCGGGGTCCGCCAGACTGTGCACGTATACGTGACAAACGCCGTCCAGATGCTTGATCACCGGCACCTTGGCCTCGCGGGAAATACGCTCGATCAGTGATTTGCCGCCGCGCGGAATAATCACGTCGATGTAATCGGGCATGGTGATCAGCTCACCGACCGCCGCGCGGTCACTGGTGGCGACCACCTGCACGCTACCCAAGGGCAGGCCTGCATCCACCAGCCCCGCCTGGATGCAGCCGCTGATCGCCGCATTGGACTCTCGCGCTTCGGAACCGCCCCGCAAGACACACGCATTACCCGCCTTGAGGCACAGACTGGCAGCCTCCATGGTCACGTTGGGGCGCGACTCGTAGATAATCCCGATCACCCCCAGCGGAACCCGCATCTTGCCCACTTGAATACCGCTCGGCCGATAGCGCATGTCGTTGATTTCACCCACCGGGTCGGGTAGCGCCGCGACTTGCTTTAGCCCTTCGATCATGGCGTCGATGCGCCCATCGCTCAAGGCCAGGCGGTCGAGAAGCGCCGCGTCCAGGCCGTTTTCCTGGCCTCTTGCCAGGTCGCGGGCGTTGGCCGCCAGCAAATCCGCACGCGCGGCGTCCAGGTGTTTCGCCATGGCGATCAGGGCGCGATTTTTCTGGCCGGAATCCGCGCGACGCAATTGACTCGCCGCCTGGCGGGCGGCTTTACCCAATGCTTGCATGTAGGCCGCGACATCGCCAGCCTGCAGGGACAGCTTGGCATCGTCGTCTAACGATGTTGAAACGCTCATGCGATCTCCAGGGGTTGTTCGGTGTTGATCCGTCCAGCCGTGTGACAATTGGCTTGCCGGCGGGGCAGTATACTAAGCCATTTTAGCGCTATACTAGGGGCCTATTTAACACTTCTTGCTACGTAAATGATGATCACTTTACGCCTATTGTGCTCACCATCACGCGTCTCTCATAGGGTTGATAGTAAGCCACCATGCAAAATAAATACAAAATACGTCTGCTGAGGGCGAACTTGCTGGCGGCTGCCGTGGCGCTTGCCTTATGGACCCCCGCGGCGCCCCCGTCAGCGGCGCTGGTGCTATGGCTTTCGGTGGGCTGGCTGTTCATCACTGCCCTGCTGCTCGACTTCAGCCATCGCTATTCACGCGGCCGGCCTTGGCAGCTGTTGCCAGGCGCGCTGCTGCTGGGGTTGATTGCCGCGGCCCCTGAACGTCATGGCCTGTTGATCTGGGCCTGGGCCGCCCTTTTCATGCTACCGCAAATGAGCTGGGTAGCCGCTTTCAACATCAGCGCCGGGCTGCTCAGCGCCGTGCTGATTGCGCCGCAGCTGTCGACGCCTGCCTGGTTACTGATGGTCACTTCCCTGGCGATTCTGTGCGTGCTGGCACTGGCACGCGCCCAGCAGCTTATCGATATGAACGGTGCCATTCGTCAGCGGCTTCGGCTGATCCCCGGCCTGAACCTTTGGGCCGGCGAACAGCTGGTACGCGATATTCAGCGCGAACAGACGCGTTGCGCCCGCGAAGGCATATATGGCGAGCTGTTGGTCCTGCGCGTAAAACGTCATCAGCTTTGGCCCACGGCAAAGAAGCTCTGCGAACTGACCCACGACTTCGAGAACGTCTACCGACTCGATGGCACCACCCTGGCTACCTTGATGCTGTCGCGCTCGGCGCTCGAGGCCCAGGAGCGTTATCGATTAATGATCAATGCCCTGCCCGACAACATCAGCATCGATCCTATCGAACTGATGGACGTGCCACCCCATGCCTCGACCCTCGTATCACTCAGCCAGCGACCAGTGAGCGCGCTTCGGGGGCAGCCATGACACCGCATCACTTCCCAAGGCAACTGATGACGCTTGCCTACCTGGCAAGCATTGCCTTGATGAGCAGCTACGCCATCTGGCTGTATGCCATGGGCGAGTATCGCGACCTGGTGGTGCCGAGTTTCATGAGTTTGCTGCTGCTGACGGCATACCTGCTTCACCTGGGTCAGGACATCCGGGCTCACCTGCCGCGGCTGGTGCTGCTGACGTGCACCTATGGCAGCGTGATTGCCACCCTCTATTACCAACCCGAGACACCGCTGCTGTGGATAGGCCTGCCGATGACCGCCGCTTTTCTGCTGCTTCCTCTGGCCTCAGCGGTGGTATTGCACCTTGCACTGATGCCGCTGTGGTGGTTGCTGCCATCCCTTGGCCAAGCGTCGCCGACGATAATAATGGGCTATATCGCCCTGATACTGTTGCTGGCACTTCCGCGCTGGGAACATGCGCGACGCCGTGCGCTGTTGCGCGCCACCGACCCCAATGACAGCGAGTGCGACGCCTACCATCTCGATACGCTGAAGGATCGCCTGCACAGTGAACACCAGCGTGCCGATATGCTCAACCAGCGTCTGGCCGTCCTGGTGATTCATTTACCCCAGCGGGACATGGCGGAAGAACAGTTCGGTCCGCGTGCCGCCCAGGCCCTGCTGCACGCCCTGTGTAGCGAAGTCTACAGCTGCTGCCGCGATCACGACCTGCTGGGACGCGCCGACACCGCAACCTTCTGGCTGGTACTGCCCGACACCAGTGAAAGCGGCGCATTGCTGGTCCGAGATCGCCTTCAGCGCGCCCTGTCTCGGCGAGTCCTCGTCGAAACCGGGCACGTTGAGGTGCGTATCGCCGCTTGTCTGCCTTGCCCCAAGGAGAGCTTTGAACACTATCTTCAGCGACTAGAAGCTCGCGGCGCCACCCTTTCTAACGCCTAGCTCCCGCTTCCGATGACACTTACCTGCCGCAGGAGACGTCTGTGCCGCTCGTCGATACACTGCACTCATTAATGTTTAACCCTGTTCTGTTAGTTTGCGTCGTGTTAGCGATTTCATTAGTGGAATCGCTTGCCCTGGTGGGTTTGCTGGTGCCGGGCGTGGTGTTGATCACCAGTGCTGCGTCCCTGGCGGCGCACCAGGATATCGCCTTGGCGTGGTTAATCGGCGCTGCCTTTATAGGGGCTGTTTTAGGCGACGGGATCAGTTTTGTGCTGGGCTTTAAATATCGCGAGCAGGTCACACGGCGCTGGCCATTGTCACAGCATCCCGAATGGCTGGCCCGAGGGGCGCGCTTCTTCAGCCGCTATGGCGTGTGGTCGGTTTTTATTGGCCGCTTCGTCGGCCCCGTGCGGCCGATTATTCCATTGGTAGCCGGTATAATGCGGATGCCACCGCGCACGTTCATCTGGGCCAACCTCGCCTCGGCGGTTTTATGGGCGCCCGCTTATGTCCTCCCCGGTTATTTACTGGGTCGCACCTGGCAGCGCCACTTCAACCTTCCCTCGGGTCTAGAGACCGCACTGCTCATACTCGGCGCGATTATCGTCGTGCTCGCCGTGATTTTTTCCTGGGGACGGCATCAAGCCTCTCGGCATGGCAGGCTTTATCGGGCCATTGTCGCTGGCATTCGTCGTTTGCCCCTGCTGCGCCGACCTTGGCTCGCCTTGAGCCAATCCGGCGATGTGCCGCTGGCCTCGCTCCTGCTGCTGGTCATCTCTGTGGGCGGCCTGTCTGGCTGGACATTGCTGGTGATAGGCCACGATGGTCCACTGAACATGGATCTATTTGTTCAGCAGCTGCTTACCCGGCTGCAAAACGACGCCGCCTACACCGTAGGGAACATGTTTGCGCGTACTGGCGATACCCTGGGCATCGTGGCCGTAACCCTGCCATGGGCGGCGTGGATGCTGATGGGCAAGAGATGGGACGCCATATCACACTGGTGCGGTGCTTTGGCTGGCATCGCCCTGCTCAACATGGTGGGCAAAGGATTGTTTGAGCGCGCACGCCCAGACACGCCGGACTATCTGATGGGCTCGAACTCTTACCCCAGTGCCCACACGTCGACCGCCGTGGTGCTGTGTGGTCTTGCGGCGGCTTTCGTTGCGGCCGAAATGCCTCGCCAGCAGCGATTCTGGGCTTACTGGGTAGCATTGGCGCTTGCACTTCCCATGGCGTTATCGCGGCTGGTGGTGGGCGTACACTGGTTTAGTGACTTGGTGGGAGGCGCGCTACTGGGGTTGGTCGTCTGCGCACTCACACTGCTGTACTGGCAGCAGCGGCCTCGCGCCCCGCTAAGCCCCTGCCCTTGGCGGCTGTTGAGCGTGGCGTCACTGGTACTGATAAGCGCACGCGTCAGCCTGCTACCGCCGGTTTAGGCTGGCAACAGGCCCTAACCAAGCGCCAACCAGAAGCCAACGCCGATCATCAAGGTCCCCGCGATACGGTTCATTAGCCGCACGTTGCCGCTTTTACCCAGCACGCGGCGCAGCGTTTTACCGCCGGTGGCGTAGACCAGCATGCTGGCAAACTCGATGGTCAGGATAACCCCGATCAGCACGGCAAGCTGTTGGCCGAGTGGCCGACTGCTATCCAGAAATGGCGGCAGCAGGACCATGAAAAACGCCCAGCCTTTGGGATTGGCAACGGCCGTGACAAACCCCTGGAGGGCCAACTGCCAGCGCCCTGCCGGAGGTCCGGCATCGAGCTCGCTGGGAATGGCCATGCGCCCACGGGAGCGCCACATCATGATGCCCAGGTAGGCCAGGTAAGCGCCGCCCACCCACTTGAAGGCGATAAACAGCCCCGGCTGGCGAAGCATCAGAGCGGCCACCCCGGCGCCCGCGGCCGCGGCCACCAGACCGACCCCGATCAATTCACCGATCATCATCCATAACGTGCGCTTGATCCCCTGGGTCATGCCCAGCACCATCGCCAGCGTCATGCACATCCCCGGCGTTAACGAGACCAGCAAAAACGTCGGTACAAAAACCGTGAGCGTGGCCCATGACATCATTGGCTATCCATCCTTGGTGGTTGTTGCAGGCGCCTGATCTTCTCCCCAGCGGGGCATCAGTTGGTGGTCAATCCCCAACTGGTTGAGAATCCGCGCGACGATAAAATCAATCAGGTCATCGATGCTTTGCGGGCAATGATAGAACCCCGGTGCGGCGGGCAGAATGACCACGCCCAACCGGCTCAGGGTCAGCATATGTTCCAGGTGAATCGGCGAAAACGGGCTTTCCCGCGGCACCATGACCAGCGTGCGGCGCTCTTTGATGGCCACGTCGGCAGCGCGCTCGATCAGGTTGTTGCTGGCGCCCGTCGCCACCGCCGAGAGCGACCCTGTAGAGCACGGGCAGATCACCATGGCGGAAGCCGCCCCTGAACCAGAGGCGACCGGCGCCATCCAGTCCTCGCGACCGAAGCAGCGTATCTGCCCAGGCGCCGCGCCGGTCCGTTCGCTCAACGCCTCCGCAAGCCGCTCGGGCTGAGCCGGCAATTGCACGTCGGTTTCGGTGGCGATCACCATATGCGCCGCCTTGGAAATCATCACCCACACCTCGTGCTCGGCTGCCACCAGCACCTCGATCAGCCTGAGGCCGTATTGAGCCCCCGAGGCACCGGTCAGCGCCACGGTCACCGGCGGCTTGAAAGGCGTCGCTTTTGGGTGAGTCATCAGCCTTCCTCCCTGGCGGCCAAGGCGCTTAGCAGGCGCTCATGCACGCCTTCAAAACTGCCGTTGGACATCACCACGATACGGTCCTGCGGTGACGCTTGCGTGACCACGGCCTCGACCAGACGGTCAATGTCGTCGAACAGGGTTGCGTGGGCCTGGGCGTCGACCAGCGCTTCCATGGACCACCCCACAGCGGGCGGCTGAAACCAGAACACCGCATCGGCCTCGGCCACGCTTTCCGCCAGGCGGTCGTGCATGGTGCCCAGCCGCATGGTATTGGAACGCGGTTCGATGACCGCCAGCAGCCGCCCCCTGGGGGTCGCGGCTCGCAGGCCCTGAAGGGTCGCGGCAATGGCCGTGGGGTGATGGGCAAAATCATCGATCACCTGGACACCATTGACCTCGCCGCGGACTTCCTGACGGCGGCGCGGCGTCTCGAAGCGCGCCAGGGCCGCGCAGCCTCGGGCCATATCAACGCCGCAGTGCCAGGCCGCAGCCAGGGCAGCCAGCGCATTGCGAGCGTTGTACTCGCCGGTCAACGCCCACTCGACCACGCCGTCCTCTTCACGCTTGCTTTCCGGGTCGCGATAAATCACTTGAAAGCGGCTGGCATCCGGACGTTCGAGACGCAGCTGCCAGGCGCTTTCCGGGTGGTCGCCCAGATAATCCACCGGTGTCCAGGCCCCTTGGGCCAGCACGCGTTCCAGTGCGGGCTGGCCGTCGGCCACCAGCAAACGCCCCTGGCTTGGAACGGTACGCACCAGATGATGGAACTGACGTTCGATGGCCGCCAGGTCGGGAAAAATATCCGCGTGATCGTACTCCAGATTGTTGAGCACGGCGATATGCGGGCGATAGTGAACGAACTTGGAGCGCTTATCGAAAAACGCCGTATCGTACTCGTCGGCTTCCACCACGAATGGCGCATCAGCCGCCCCCAGTCGTGCCGAAACGTTGAAGTTGCGCGGCACGCCGCCAATCAGGAAGCCCGGTGACATGCCCGCGCTTTCCAGCAGCCAGGCAAGCAGGCTCGCGGTGGTGGTTTTGCCATGGGTACCGGCCACGGCGATTACCCGACGCCCCGGCAGCACATGCTCAGCCAGCCACTGGGCCCCTGAGGTGTAAGCGATACCGCTATTCAGCAAGGCCTCCACCTCGTCGTTGCCGCGGGATAGCGCATTACCTACCACCACCAGATCGGGAGCCGGCTGTAGATGGCTGGCCCGATAGCCTTCCATCAGGCGAATGCCCGCTTCTTCAAGCTGGGTACTCATCGGCGGGTAGACGTTGGCGTCAGAACCGCTCACTTGATGCCCCAACTCGCGGGCCAGCAGCGCCAGGCTGCCCATGAAAGTGCCGCAAATTCCGATAATATGCAGATGCATCGCTACGCCTCTCAACATGCCTCAAAACAAGCCCGCAAGCCTAGCACGCCACGCCTTTCCGCTCACCTGTCTTGATACGTGGCCAATTCACGCATGCGCCAAGCGAATGCACGAGCCGACTGCCTGTGCCGCATCATATGTCCTGGTAACGCCTCCGTGGAACGATCCTCCAGTGACAACGTCAGTTAGATATTGCACGATGCCCGCTCAGTTCAGACACTGACTTTTTTCACCGCCTTACCCTGCCGGTAAGCATCCACACGACGAGGGTTATATTGATGCGCACATTGATTCGCTACTTTTTCCGCGGCCTACGCGTGATACTGGCCCCCATCATGATAGTGGCGGAAAAGCTCTCGACGCCCCAGTCGGTCACGCGCACCCCCGAAGAGCAGGCCGAGGTCGACGAAGCCTGCAAAGACCTGGCGCTCTATCAATTCCGTACCTGCCCGTTCTGCATCAAGGTGCGCAAAGAAATGGCCCGTCTGGGGCTTTCCATCGAGAAACGCGATGCCCAGCTTGACCCCGAGCATAAAAAAGCCCTCCAGGAGGGCGGCGGCCGCGTCAAAGTACCCTGCCTGAAGATCCACCACGCTGATGGTCGCGAGGAGTGGATGTATGAATCCGATACCATCATCGCCTGGCTTCACCAGCGTTTCGGTTGATTTTCCGCGTTTAGCTAACCGCTTCTGCCTGTTTCGTCTTTAGTCGCATTTCTCCCCCAGCGCTACCCGAACGGCCCGCCTCATTCAGTACACGAATGAGGTCAGTCATTATTTCGATTGTGGGATGCTATCGCCACTCTCTATGTTAGTAGCGTGGCTTTCGAGCTGACCGTGTCTGTTTTGTTGCCGCCATGCGCCGCTTGTTTCATCGGCGGTGCGTGGCCGAGCAGCAAAGCGAACAAAGAATAATCCTTCTTGGGAACGACGATTAGGAATAATGATGACGTTCAAAAAAACGCTACTGGCTTCCGTGATTGGCGCTGCACTGACCGGCACCGCCCTACTTCCCACCACTGCAAGCGCTGAAACCCTGCGCATCGGTTACTCTGCCGACCCCGAAACGCTCGATATTCACGAGCAGCTTTCCGGCGGTGTCCTGCGCTTTTCGCATCTCGCCTTTGACCCGCTGGTGCGCTGGACCAAGGACTTTGAATTCGAGCCGCGTCTGGCGACCGAGTGGGAACAGGTCGACGATACCACCATGCGCATGACCCTGCGGGAAGGGGTCAAATTCCATTCGGGTAACGACTTCACCGCAGAAGACGTGGTGTGGACGATCGAACGTCTGAAAGAAAGCCCGGATTACCGTGGTATTTTCGAACCGGTAGAAAGCGCTGAAGCGGTAGACGACTATACCGTCGAAATTAAAACCAGCGAGCCCTACCCGCTGCTGATCAACATCGCCACCTATATCTTCCCGATGGACCGCGAGTACTACAGCGGCGAAACCGATGACGGCAAAGATAAAGGTGAAATCGAAAAATCCGGCAACTCATACGCCTCGCGCAACGTCTCGGGTACCGGGCCGTTCCAGGTAACTGACCGCCGCCAGGGCGTTCGCGTTGAGTTTGAGCGTTTCGACGACTATTGGGATACCGAGACCGAAGGTAACGTATCACGCATTGAACTGACCCCGATTTCTGAAAATGCCTCGCGGGTTGCCGCCCTGCTGTCCGGCGACGTGGATTTCATTGATGCGGTACCGCCCAACGATTTAGACCGTGTCCGTGATGCAGATGACGCCAACCTGATCGAAATCGATGGCACGCGCATTATCGGTTTCCAAATGAACGAAGAGCGCGTTGAGGCTTTCCAGGACCCACGCGTGCGCCAGGCCGTGGATCTGGCGATTAACCAGGAAGGCATCGCCGACCGGTTAATGCGTGGCTTCGCCAACCCAGCTGGTCAGCTCTCGCCAGAGGGGTATTCAGGCTACAATTCAGACCTTACCCCGCGCCATGACCTGGAACGTGCCCAGGAGCTGATGGCCGAAGCAGGCTATGAAGACGGCTTCGAGATCGAGATGATCGCGCCGAACAATCGCTATGTGAATGATGCGCAAATTGCCCAAGCGGTTTCCAACATGCTGGCACGCATTAATATCGATGTGGACCTGCGCACCATGCCGCTTGCCCAGTACTGGCCGGAATACGACGAGCGTGAGTCGGACATGGCAATGATTGGCTGGCACGCCGATACCGAAGACACCGCCAACTTTTTCCAGTACCTGACATTCTGCCGTGATGAAGAGTCCGGCGCTGGCCAGTACAACTATGGCGGCTACTGCAACGAAGAGATTGACAAGCTGGTGACCGACGCCGACAACGAAACCGACCTGGAAAAGCGTAACGAGATGCTCCAGGAAGCCGAAGCAATGCTTTACGAAGACGTTGGCTTCATTACGCTGCACTGGCAAAACCTGGCCTACGCCGCCGCTGAAGGGGTGGACGTTGAGCCGGTGGTCAATGCCATTGACTTCCCCTACCTGGGCGACTTGGTCATCGATCGTGAAGATGACGAATAAGCTGCATAAACAAAGGTGCTGATAAAGCGGGTTTTCTAAACGCTTTAGCTTATCGCAAGGACGCTTCGCTCCCCAGGCTTGCCCGGGGAGCGAAGCCTTTTGTTGGGTGATTTGCGATAACCTCCTTGCCAATTCCTACGTTGAACCCTTTCATATAGGTGGCGTACGCCATGATTGCCTTTTTAATCAAACGGCTAATGCACGCCGTGTTGGTGATGTTTGTCATCAGCGTGCTAGCCTTCGCCATTCAGGACAACCTGGGTGATCCCATCCAACAAATGGTCGGCCAGTCAGTGCCTGAAAGTGAACGCGAAGAACTGCGCGAACGCTTCGGCCTGAACGACCCCTTCCTGGTCCAGTACACCCGTTTTGCCCTTAATGCGCTACAGGGCGATTTTGGCTACTCCTACTTTTATCGCGAGCCCGCGCTGGATGTCATTGCCCTCCACCTGCCCGCTACCCTTGAGCTGGTGTTTGCCGCAACGCTGATTATCGTGCTGCTTTCTGTGCCCATCGGGGTATACAGCGCAATCAAGCCTCGCTCGCCTATTTCCAAGTTTTTCATGGGTATATCCATTGTCGGTATTTCAATACCGGTATTTTTGACCGCCATCGTACTCATTCAAATTTTCTCCATTGGCCTGACGGTCAGCCTGTTTCCAGAAAGTACGGCGTGGGGTAGTTGGCTAAACGGCTTTTTCTCCACTGAAGGAAGCATGCCATCGTTCGGACGCGGCGATGGCACGGTGCCGGTATTTGGCTATTGGGAAACCAACTTCGCCTCCTGGGAAGGGATGCGCAACATCATCTTACCCTCGGTATCGCTGGCCTCGATCATGCTGCCGCTATTCATTCGCCTGATCCGCGCTGAAATGATGGAGGTTTTACAGTCCGACTACGTCAAGTACGCCCGCGCCAAGGGCATTTCCATGCGCCGGGTCTACTTTGTCCATGCACTTAAAAACACCATGCTGCCGGTCATTACCGTCGGCGGCGTGCAGATCGGCACCATGGTGGCGTACACCATCTTGACCGAAACAGTCTTTCAATGGCCGGGCATGGGCTTGATGTTCCTGGACGCCATCAACCGCGCCGATATTCCGCTGATCATTGCCTACCTGATGATTGTCGGGATCATTTTCGTGGTCACCAATACCATCGTCGATTTGATCTACGGACTGGTGAACCCCACTGTCAAACTAACCGGTAAGCCCGCATGACAACGACAACGCACTCCGTTCCGAGCCGCTGGCAGCGCTTACGCGATTCTTATCTGTGGTACAGCTTCAAACGCGACTACACCGCGCAACTGTGCCTTGCAGTGTTTGTCTGCCTGGTATTTGCCGCCTTTGCAGCGCCGCTGCTCGCCCCTACCGACCCTTACGATCTTGGCCAGATCGATATACTCGCCTCCGAGCTACCACCGTTCTGGATTGACGGCGCCGACGAGCGGTACACACTGGGCACCGATGCCCAGGGGCGTGACCTGTTATCGGTGATTCTCTACGGCGCGCGCGTGTCGCTGATTATCGGTTTTGGCGCCGTGGCACTGCAGGCGTTGATCGGCGTTTGTTTTGGCCTACTCGCCGGCTACCTGGGTGGACGTATTGACGCTTTCCTGATGCGTCTGGCGGATATTCAGCTGTCGTTCTCGACGCTGATGGTGGCCATCGTGGTGGGCGCCGTGGTCAAGGCCACGCTCGGCAGCTCGTTTTACAGCAGCTACGCGGTGCTGATGCTGGTGCTGATTATCGGCCTCGCCGAGTGGCCCCAGTACGCGCGTACCGTGCGCGCCTCGGTGCTCGCCGAGAAGAATAAGGAATACGTTGATGCCGCCCGTGTCATGGGCCTTCGCAGCAAGCGCATCATGTTCCGCCATGTGCTACCCAATACCCTGTCGCCGATCTTCGTTATCTCGACGGTGCAGATTGCCAACGCGATCATTTCGGAAGCCGCCCTTTCGTTTCTCGGTCTGGGCATGCCCGAAACCCATCCGTCGCTTGGGTCACTGATCAAGTCCGGGTTTGACTATATCCAGTCCGGTTCGTGGTGGATCACGATGATCCCAGGCGCGGTACTGGTGGTCCTCGTACTGTCCATCAACCTGCTGGGCGACTGGCTCCGTGACGTTATGAACCCGCGACTCTACAAAGGCTGAGCACACCATGGCACTACTGGAAGTGACAAATCTGGACGTGCGCTTTGGCCTGCGCCAGGGCGAGGTGCGCGCACTGCGCGACGTCAATTTCACCCTTGAGCGCGGCGAGCGCTTGGGCATTGTCGGCGAATCTGGCGCTGGCAAATCCGTGGCCGCGTTTTCGCTGCTTAATCTGATTGCCAGGCCCGGCTTTATCGCCGGGGGCAGTATCAGCTTCGAGGGACAAACGCTTAACACCATGTCCGAGCGTGGGCTACGCAAAGTGCGCGGCAACCGCATCTCGATGATTTTTCAGGACCCAATGATGACGCTGAACCCGGTGCTCTCCATCGGTGAACAGATGATCGAGTGCCTGAAAGCCCACCGGCGTATTTCCGGCAAGGCGGCACGCGCCATTTGCCTGGACAAGCTGCGCCAGGTGCAGATCCCCTCGCCCGACACGCGCCTTGATCAGTACCCCCACGAACTCTCCGGGGGCATGCGCCAGCGGGTCATCATCGCCATTGCGCTCCTGCTTGATCCGGACATCATCATCGCCGACGAGCCCACCACGGCGCTGGACGTGACCATTCAAGCCGAGATCATGGCACTGCTGCTCGAGCTCTGCGAGCAGCACAACGTCGGCTTGATCCTGATCACCCACGACCTGGGGGTGGTGAGCCAGGTCACCCAGCGCATGCTGGTCATGTACGCCGGCCGCGTGATCGAACAGGGGCCCACGCGGGAGATCATCAACGATCCCCAGCACCCCTACACTCAAGGGCTGATTAACGCCCTGCCGCAGATGGCCACCCCCGGTGAAAAGCTCAATCAGATCCGTGGCAGCATGCCGTCGCTGTCGAATCTGCCCAGCGGCTGTGCGTTTCACCCCCGCTGTGACTTTATCAATCGCGCCGACGGTCAGCCCCGCCTGGCCTGCACCCAGCAGGTTCCCGGCTTTGTCGAGTCCGGCAACTGCCGCGTCGCCTGCCATATGGTCGCTGAAATGCTCGAAGACCGCCGCGTGAAGGAGGAAACCTCATGAGTTCGCCCGCCGAGGCCATGGCGGCCAACCCTACGCCGACACAGAACGAAAAAAGTGCCGACTCGCTGCTGCAAATTCGTGATTTGAAAAAGCGCTTTTCGCTGTCGGGCGATTTCCTGGAGCAGCTGCGCTTCAAGGGCGGCAAACTGGTTCGCCACCAGGAATATGTCCACGCCATCAACGGCGTCGATCTCGACATCAAACGCGGTGAAGCACTTTGCGTGGTGGGCGAATCGGGCTGCGGCAAGTCCACCGTCGCGCGCACGGTGATGGGGCTGATCAAACCCTCCGAGGGCGAAATCCGCTACGCCGGTGAACGCATCGACAATCTCAGCGCGCGCCAGCTGCTGCCTTACCGCAAGCGCATGCAGATGATTTTTCAAAACCCCTACGCGTCGTTGAACCCGCGCATGACCATTCAGCAGACGCTGGAAGAACCGCTCTGGCTTCATCACCCCGACTGGAACCGCCAAAATGTCGAAGCCAAAGTCTACGATGTCATGCAGTCGGTGGGCATCGACCCGGACTGGGGCAAGCGTTTCGGCCACGAGTTTTCCGGCGGTCAGCGCCAGCGGATTGCCATTGCTCGTGCCCTGGCGGTCGACCCGGAGTTTATCGTTGCCGACGAGCCGATTTCGGCACTGGACGTGTCAATCCAAGCTCAGGTCCTCAACCTGCTGATGGACGCCCAGCGCGAGCGCAACCTCACCTATCTGTTCATCACCCATGACCTGGCGGTGGTCGAGCACTTTGGCACCCGAGTTGCAGTGATGTATCTGGGCACGGTGTGTGAAATCGCCACCACTGCAACGATGTTTGCCAAGCCACGTCACCCCTACACCCAGGCGTTGCTGTCGGCGATTCCGCGTCTTGAAGACGACCGTCCCCAGCATATCCGGCTATCCGGTGAGGTACCGACCCCGGTCAACCTGCCCAGCGGTTGTGTATTCCACGGCCGTTGCCCGCATGCCAACGCTCGCTGTCGGGAGGAAATTCCCCACCTGCAAACACAGGATGACGGTACGCGTGTGGCGTGCCACGCTGTAGAGGAGGGCCGTCTATGAGGCGGTCGTTGGTTCTCGCATGGAGAGTTAAGGCATGGAAATTCGCTGGCTAGAAGATTTTATCGCCCTGGCCAGAACGCGACACTTCTCCCGCGCTGCTGATGAACAGAATGTCACCCAGCCCACTTTCTCCCGGCGGATCAAGCTGCTGGAAGAAGAAATGGGCGTGACCCTGATCAACCGACAAACCCTACCGCTGTCGCTCACGCCGGCGGGGGATGAATTCTTGACCATGTGCGAACAGGTGACCGACCGGGTTCGCCTGACCCGCGATCGCGTTCGGGAAATCAGTGCCGGTCAGAAGCGCCGCATTATGGTGGCCGCGCCGCAGAGCCTGCTGGGGCAATTTCTGCCCGAGTGGCTGGCGAACACCGGCTGGCAGGAACGGGTCCAGCCCTATCTGCGCGCCACCGGCTGGGTTGCCAGCGACTATTTCCAGGCGCTCCAGCGCGGTGAATGCGACCTGGCGATATGCTACTGGCCGATTGGCCGCTGCGACCTGGAGATCGACACCAGCGCCTGCACCTATCGTGTCATCGGCCATGAACGACTGATTCCAGTCACCGGCGTCGACGAGCGGTCGAGGGCACGGGCTCTGCTGCCCGGCAGTCGGCAGCAGCCGCTCCCCTGGCTTGCCTACCCCAAACGCGGTTTGTTGGGGTCGGCGGTGAAAGCGCATCTGGCACGCTTGCCCCAGAGCACTTATTTGACCGCGCAGAGCGAAAACCTGTATGCGGCGGGTATCAAGGAATTGGTCATGCTCGGCTACGGGATGAGCTGGCTACCCGAACGCAACGTGGCCGAAGAACTTCGCCAGGGCAACCTGGTGCGCGCGGGCGATACCCGTTGGGACGTGCCCATGGAGCTGCGCCTGTATCGCCACCAAGGCCAACACCACGCCGGACTGGATAGCTTTTGGAGCGAACTTACCCCGCTTCGCACTTACTAGGGACTCTGCATGTCAACGCAACTCTATCATTTGCAGCAAGAGCACCTGGCGCGCTTGCAGCGCGACTATGCCACCTTGCTCGAAGAACACCGGCTCGACTGCCTGGCGATCTACAGCGGGCACGCCAACGCCTTCTTTGGCGACGACCAGACGCCGACCTTTCAGACCTACGGCCACTTCATGCACTGGGTACCGCTGGCTGATTTACAGCATAGCTGGCTGGTCATTCGCCCCCACCAGCGGCCCCAGCTTTACCTTTACGCGCCGACCGACTTTTGGCACCTGCCCACTCAGCTACCGGAAGAGCCTTGGGTGGCAGAGTTTGATGTTCACCTCTGCAGCGACAAGCGTCAGCCAACGCTGGAAGGCCACGCGGCGTTTATCGGTGATATCGCGCAGCTGCCTACTGCAAGCCAGCATGCCCAGCTCAACCCGACCTCGCTGGTGCATCGCCTCGACGAGCTGCGCATCACCAAATCCGCCTACGAGATCGCCTGCCTGCGCGAAGCCAACCGGCTTGCCATGGCCGGCCACGAAGCCGCCCAGGCGGCATTCATTGGCGCCTCGGGGGAATTGGATATCCAGCTCGCCTACCTGGCGGGCAGCCGTCAGCGCGAATCCGCCGTGCCTTACCAGAACATTATCGGCCTGAACGACCATGCGGGCGTGCTTCACTATCAGCACTACGACCTGAGCCCACCCAAACAGCGACACAGCCTGCTGGTGGATGCGGGACGACGCTTTCGCGGGTATTGCGCGGACATTACCCGCACCCACGCCGGGCCGGATGCCCCAGCGCTGTTCGGTGAACTGGTCCACGCGCTGCACACACTGAAGGACGAACTGGTCGGCGGCGTTGTGTCAGGCGCTGACTTCGTTGCCCTGCACGAGCAGATGCACCAACAACTGGGCGACATACTGGTCTCCCACGACCTGTTTCAGGGAAGCAGTGACCAGGCGGTGGCCGAGGGCGTCACGCGCGCTTTCTGCCCCCACGGCCTCGGCCACTCGCTGGGGCTACAGGTGCACGATGTCGCCGGCTTACGCCAGCCGGACGGCTCCCCGGCCCCGCCGCCCAACGCGCATCCGGCGTTGCGCCTTACCCGCAAACTCGAACCCAACATGGTCGTGACCATCGAACCAGGTCTGTATTTTATTCCCATGCTACTTGCGCCTTTGCGTCAACAGGGGCTGCCCATCAACTGGACCCTGGTGGACCACTGCCTGGCCTGCGGTGGCATTCGGATCGAAGACAATATCGTGGTGACCGACAAGGGGCCCACTAACCTCACCCCGTAATGGGTTGCCAGCGACAAAAAAACGCCCAGCAAAAGCTGGGCGTTAGCAGGCAGATCACAACTCGCTTATTAGAAGCGGTAAGTCACACCGCCACCAATGGTAACCGGGTCGATATCCACCGAGCCGACTTTGCTACCGCCAGAATTAATGTCTGCATCCACGTTGGCGTAACTGATATTGCCGTTCAGCAGCACATTCTCGGTGACGGCCAGATCCAGACCGACCTGGCCGATCGCACCATAGCTATCGTCCACGCTGACGTCGACGGAGGTATCTTCGCTATAGAAATTGGTGTAGTTAACACCTACACCCACATAAGGCTGGATACGCGAATCAACACCGCCCATCGGGTAGTAGTTAAACAGCGCATTGACTGGCAAACGCTCAACGCTGCCGGCATCGCCATCCGCAGTGGAAAGGTCGTGCTCGAAACCTTCACCGCTGTTCAGCTCAACGCCAAACTTATCGTGAAACAGGTAGCCTAAACCGTAGGTGTACCCATTTTCGCTTTCGACGTCCAGGTCACCGCCAAGCACGGTGCTGTCGTCGGAAGAGATGTCTGTTTTAGCGACCCCACCGCGAACAAATACATCGCCAGCGCTGTAAGCCAGGGCTGCCTGGCTTGCCAGGGCAAGGCCGGTGGTCATTACAGCGGCAGATAAAATCTTAAATTGGTTCATCAGGGTCATCCTCATTGCATTTGCTAGGGACTCATCGCCGGTAAGGCAACTTGTACAAGAGTGAGTATACGAACACTGTTTCCAAACGTCACGTAAAATTTTGTTATAGCATTAAGCACAAAATATGCAGAGGGAGGCCAAATGACACGCAAAAAAAGTCCCCCGAAGGGGACCCAGGTGGAGCACGCCAGCTCACTCGGTATATCGCTGACCGAACGGTCGCGATGTAGGTGAAGAAGGGAGAGAAGCAACTTATCTAAACCGTTGTATCTCTATTCACTCACCCTTTGCCGTAATACGTAGCGAACTGTGTGCCACTTTTTTAAAAACAAATACAAAACAATGACTTATTAAATAATTATTTAATCTGTCGTCATTTCTCTCGCACTACAGCAAGTAAGCTGCACCAGCACTGCGCAATTTTCATCTCTCGTGCATCACAAAGTATCATGTGAGCTCATTAGCGCTTAAAAATCTTCACATTAGTGATTAGGTGTCACGATGATTTTCACCTGGGCTTTGTCGCTTAGCAGCGCTTCAAAGCCCTCCTCCACGATATCTGCCAGTGGAATGCGCTGGGTGACCATATCTTCGGCGCGGAAGTATCCCCGCTGCATCAGCGCCATCACCGCTGGGTACACATGGCGATAGGCGATAATGCCCTTCATGGTGCGCTCTTTGATGACCAGATCATTAGGCTGAAAGCTGGCCTCGCCTTCCCAGATACTGACCACCACCACTTCACCGCCTTCGTGGGTGCTGTGTAGCGCCTGATTCAGTACAGCAGGAATGCCAGTTACCTCAAACGCCACGTCTACGCCGCCACCGCTCAGTGATTGAATCGTTGCCACCGCGTCCTCCTGCTGCGGATCAACCGCAATGGCTCCCAATGCTTCGGCCTTGGCTTTGCGAGAAGGCGCGACCTCGACGGCATAAATTTTAGCAGCCCCGGCGGCCTTAAGCGCTTCAATGGTCATCAGCCCAATCGGCCCCGCGCCGAATACAGCTGCGCTATCACCGGCTTTCAAGCAGCTTTGACGCACCGCATGCAGAGCGACCGCCGCGGGCTCTACCAAAGCGCCTTGTTCGTAGCTCAGCTCATCCGGCAGCTTATGCACCATGTGCTCACCCATCACGGTGAACGCCGAGAAGCCACCACCACCGCCCGAGAGGCCGTGAAAACCCAGCAAGGGCGTCAGGTTGTAGCGCTCCATTTGGTAGGCGCCGTCCTTATTGGGCGAGAGAATCGGTTCAATCGCCACGCGGTCACCCACTTTCACTCGCGTGACCTTATCGCCGACCTCGACCACTTCTCCAGCGAACTCATGGCCCATAATGATCGGCGCCTGTTCACCGCTAATGGGGTGCGGCTTGCCCACCGGAATAAAAATAGGCCCGGCGGCATACTCGTGCAGATCACTGCCGCAAATGCCACAGGCAGCCACTTTCACCTTCACTTCATGGGGGTCGCTGATAGTGGGAACCGGCACTTGCTCAACGCGAATATCTCTTGCTGCGTACCAAACCGCTGCCTGCATGCTTGACTGATTCATGGATTGCCCTTCCTTGTTACGACGTGTGGTGAACCGGCTGCAGACCGTAGACAGGCGTTTCCAGCCCCTCCATGCGTGCTTTCAACTGCAACGCCAAATAGTGCGAGTAGTGCCGCGACTGGTGCAGGTTGCCGCCGTGGAACCACAGCGCCTCTTGCTGGGTGGGTTTCCACATATTGCGCAGCTCGCCCTCCCAAGGGCCGGGGTCTTTGGTGGTGTCGGAGCCCAAGCCCCAGCACTTGCCGACTTTATCCGCTACCTCCTGGGAGATAAGTCTGGCCGCCCAGCCGTTCATGGAGCCGTAGCCAGTGGCATAAACGATCAAATCTGCTTCTAGCTCGCTGCCATCGGTCAGCGTGATGGAATGCGGGTTGATACGCTCAATGCCTACGCCGCTGCGCAGCTTGATATCGCCACTGGCGACCAGATCGCAGGCGCCCACATCGATGTAGTAACCCGAGCCCCGACGCAGGTACTTCAAGAACAGCCCAGAGTCATCGTCACCGAAGTCGAGCAGAAAGCCCGCATCTTCGAGCTTCTGATAAAACTCGGCGTCGCGCTGTTTGATCGCCTCAAACGCCGGGCGCTGGAAGTCTGGCAGCACCTTGTAGGGGATCGAAGCAAAAATCAGATCAGCCTTGTCATGGGTTAAGCCACTGGCCACCGCCTCTTCGGAGTAGAGCGGCCCCAACACCTCTTCCATCAACGAATCCGACTTAACGATATGGGTGGATGAGCGTTGCAACATGGTCACATCGGCATCGTGTTCCCATAGTGCCGCGGCAATATCGTGAGCAGAGTTATTCGAGCCTACAATCACACACTTCTTGCCAGCATAAGCATCCGGCCCAGGGTGCTGGCTGGAGTGCTGCTGCTCGCCCGCAAAGCTCTCCGCGCCTGGGAATTGCGGCACATTGGGCATACCTGACATCCCGGTGGCCATCACCAGTTGTTTCGGGCGTAGCGTGATCTCTTCGCCGTTGCGCTTGACGTTCACCACCCACTCCCCTGCGGCTTCGTCGAAGTGAGCATTCTGACACTCGGTGGAACTCCAATAATTGAGCTCCATCACCTTTGTGTACATCTCCAGCCAATCGCCCACCTTGTCTTTGGGGGCAAACACCGGCCAGTTTTCAGGGAAAGGAATATAGGGAAGGTGGTCGTACCACACCGGATCGTGGAGGCAGAGCGACTTATAGCGATTTCGCCAGGAGTCCCCCGCACGTTCGTTGCGCTCGATAATAATGGTCGGCACGCCCATCTGCTTTAGTCGCGCGCCCAAACCAATACCGCCCTGGCCGCCGCCAATAATCACGCAGTAAGGCTGCTGCGTGTAACCAAGCTCCGCTTCTTCGCGCTGTCGTGATTCCAGCCAGGTTTCACGCTGCTTATTGGCACCATGCTCAGCGCCTTTAGGACGGTGGTGATTACGCGGCTCAGGGAAGTCATGCAGTGACTGCATCGTGGTAAGTAGCGTCCAGCATTTGCCGTCTTTAAGGCGCAAATAGCCTTTGCCGCTGGCAACCGCGGTCTCGAAGGTGAACCACGCCTCAGCAACATCGCCATTTTGGGTCGCTTCGCCCTCTAGCTTCCAGTTCGAAGGGCGCGCGTTCTCCAAAGTGGCATTGAGCATGGCTTGAATCGCGTCTTTGCCCTCGCAGGTCTTTAAATTCCAGGTGAAAGTAAGGAAGTCGCGCCAGTAGCACTCGTCATTAAACAGCGCGAGCACACCCTGGATATCCTGGGCTTGCAGCGCCTGATCAACATTACTCAGCCAGCCTTGAACAGTAGCTGTGGCGGTTTGTTGGGTTTGTGTCTCTGACATAGCGGGTACTCCATGCAGGTTTGTTATTGTTGATTGCCTTGTGACACACAACACTAAGCACCCGCTATGCCAATCACTTAAAATCAACCTCAAGATATTGAAAAATATAAATAAAAAATAAAAAAACCGTTAGCAATTGAGCGTGATGTAGAGCGTACACCTGTCACACCGTTTACACTCTGGCGTTACAGGTGTAACACACGACTAACGGCGTAATGGCACGTCGTTGACACCCACGCCAGAGCGCATAGGCTGGAAGGACAATAACAAGCCCCAGAGTGAATCACGCCATGCCCACTCAATCGCCCCTGCCTGCACGGCTGCAATCCGTTCAGCGCCAGCATATCGAGCATGTTTTCCAGCTCGGCGAAGGCTTGAACGTTCCGCAGTTACCGGCGCAAGCGACCATCCGGCGCTCCTGGCTGCGCTGCCTAAACGAGTACCAGCTCGACCCCACCCGGCCTCGCCCTGCCCGCGTCGTACCCCAGCAGACCCTGATTGAGCACCGGGAATCTGTCGATGAGCTTTTGCACGTAGCACGCGCAGGGGTTGACCAGCTCTATCAACAAATCGCCCAGCTAGGCTATGTGCTGCTACTCACCGACCACCGCGGCATTACCGTTGAGTTTCGCGGCGACCCTAACCAAGACCAGCAGCTGCGCAGAGCGGGCCTCTACCTGGGAGCCGATTGGGATGAGCGCTTTGCGGGTACCTGTGCCGTGGGTACCTGCCTGTACGATCGCCAGGCGATTATCTGCCACCGCCAGGAGCACTTCGACGCCTCGCATATTTCGCTCACCTGCACCGCCGCGCCTATCGCTGACCCTCAGGGCAATGTCATAGCGGTGCTGGATATCTCCGCGCTGCAATCGCCTACTCAGCGTGAGAGCCAGAATTTTAGTCTCTCGCTGGTAACGCTCTACGCGCGCATGATTGAAGACGCTTACTTTTTACAGCGCTATCGCGACTGCCTGATGGTTCGCCTGGATACCTCGCGAGAGTTTGTGCACGTTAACGGACGGGGGCTCATCGCCATTGAAGAGAACGGGCAAGTGATTGCCGCCAACGCGGTAGGACGTGAGCTGATCGCCGAGCACCAGCGCCGCTGGCCACCCTGGTCGCTAGACCCTACGCCCATGCTAGGAGAATTATTCGAGTGTGATATCGCCGATGTGCTTAGCATCAACAGCGCCACCGACGATCAACTGCGCGCTTTTCGTGCCAGAGTCGACAACACCATTTACTTTATTAGCCTGCTGGAGCCGCGCCGCCCACGCCCGGCTCAAGTGCATCCGGCTCCCTCCGGCCTTCCGGAGCCACTGGTTCGGCTGGGCGCTGACGACCCGGCTATGCGCAAGGTACAGAAGCTAGCGGAGAGGCTGTGCAACGAAGCCAGCGTTAATGTGCTGATTAGTGGTGAAACCGGCACGGGGAAAGAAGTGGTTGCCCGAGCACTTCATGACAGCGGTCAACGCGCCAAAGGGCCCTTTATCGCAGTGAACTGCGCCGCTATCCCCGAAGCGCTGATCGAAAGCGAGCTGTTTGGTTACGAGCCAGGCGCCTTTACCGGTGGCCGTTCCAAAGGCATGCGCGGGCTAATCCCTCAGGCCCACGGCGGCACGCTGTTTCTGGATGAAATCGGCGATATGCCGCTGTCACTACAAACCCGGCTGCTACGCGTACTGGCCGAGCGGGAAGTCATGCCGCTGGGTGCCAACACACCCGTGAAGGTCGATATCCGGGTGATCACCGCCACCCACCGTGATATCGATGCGATGATCGAGCAGGGAGAGTTCCGCGAAGACCTCTACTATCGCCTTAATGGGGCTCAACTGCGCCTGCCCGCGCTGCGTGAACGGGCCGATAAGCTCTACGTGATTCGTCAGGTGTTTAACGACGTGGTCAACGAACGCGGCGGTCCCCTTTCGCCTCGCCTGCGCGCCGATGCCATCAGCGCCCTGCTCGCCTACGCCTGGCCCGGCAATATCCGCCAGCTAAAAAATGCACTGGCGTTTGCCCTGGCCACCTCGGAAAGCGACGAAATTACCGTTCACGATCTGCCCGAACAGTGCCTGAGCCAACGCATTACCCAGCAGAGCCCCCACAAGCCTGCAGACGCTCATGGCGACACCGATCACACATTGCTGGAAATGCTTAAGGCACAGCACTGGAACATAAGCGCCGTGGCTCGCGCGCTTGGGGTTTCGCGGCCTACCGTATACCGGCAAATGCAGCGCCAAGGCATCGTGCCGCCGAATTGGCAGGGGTAACAGAGAGTGTCAGAGGAGAGTTAAGCCATTTAAGTAGGACGAAAGATATCTAACGCCAAGCCATCGATATGCCGGTAATGTCGATCATTGGCGGTTAGCAACGGCACGCCAAGTTCCATGGCAGTCGCAGCAATAAGCGCATCCGCCATTTGCATGTTATGGCTAAGCGCATAACTTTCAACCAGGAAGGTGGCACGCGACGAGGTACCTTCGTCCAAATGGACTATTTTTGCCTGCCAATAATGCAGCGCTTGACGCAGTTGATTGAGTTCCTGCTTGTTGCGCATGCCCTGGACCAACTCCATATAACTCACTGCGGACAGCGAAAAGCCCGGTAAATCATCCAGGCGTTCCGACGCCGCCGTATTACCGCGCAGATTCCAGATCAGTACGTCGGTGTCGACCAGCATCACTCACCCACCTCGAACGTACGCGGCGCACGTAGACGCCGAACCTGTGACTCAACATCGTTGCCTTTCGAGGAGTCCTGATCAGCCCATAACCCGAAGGCAGGGTTACGGGCTGGACGCGTTTCCTGACCGCTCTCATCGAGACCCACCAGTCGAGCACAAGGCTTGCCGCGATAAGTGATGTCGACGGTTTCTCCACGCTGTGTCGCCGCTAAGAGCGCCTTGGTTTGTAAACGCAGTTGCTTTACGTTGGCATGCATGGCGTAACCTCTCGTTAGACGCTGTCATTATCCCTATTATGGCAACTATGACAGTTGCCGACTCACTAAGTTACTCAAGCTAGTGTAACTTTACCAATAACGCTAGACCAGCCATTGGCCTCGAAGGCGACCCTCACGTACACTTGTTTGAATCCGTTTACCCTTTTATAACCCTGCTTTCGACAAGCCGAGGCTCTCCCATGACGTTTGACTCCACCTCTTCTTATATTGCCACCGATGCGCTCAAGCAGGCGGTCAATGCTGCCGTGGTTCTAGAGCGGCCGCTGTTGATCAAGGGCGAACCGGGCACCGGCAAAACCCTGCTGGCCGAAGAACTCGCAGAGTCGCTCGGTACCCAGTTGATCACCTGGCATATCAAATCCAGCACCAAGGCGGCCCAGGGTTTATACGAGTACGATGCTGTCAGCCGTCTGCGGGATTCGCAGCTGGGTGTTGAAGGCGTGGAAAACGTCGCCAACTACATCAAGCCCGGCAAGCTGTGGGAAGCGTTCACCGCCAATCAGCGCGTGGTGCTGCTCATTGACGAGATCGACAAGGCCGATATCGAATTTCCTAATGACCTGCTCCAAGAGCTGGATCGTATGGAGTTCCACGTTTACGAAACCGGCGAAACCATCCGCGCCGAGCAGCGTCCGATCATCGTTATCACCTCGAACAACGAAAAAGAGCTGCCGGATGCGTTCCTACGCCGTTGCTTTTTCCACTATATCGAGTTCCCTGACCGCGAAACCATGCAGGCCATTGTCGATGTTCACTTCCCGGATATCGCCCCCCGGCTGGTCAGCGAGGCCTTAGAGGTATTTTTCGAGCTACGTAAAGCCCCCGGCCTGAAGAAGAAACCCTCCACCTCGGAACTGGTGGATTGGCTCAAACTACTAATGGCTGACAATATTGCTCAAGAGGCGCTCTACAACCGCGACCCGGCAAAAGCGCTGCCGCCCATGGCGGGTGCACTGGTCAAAAACGAGCAGGATACCCAACTGCTTGAGCGTTTGGCTTTTATGATCCGTCGCCAGAAAGGCACAGGCCGCTAAGCCATGTTTATTGGCCTGTTTGAGACGTTAAAGCGCGCGGGCGTGCCGGTATCGCTGCGCGAGCTGCTGGATCTTCACGCCGTGGTCGAGCGCGGTGTGGTGTTTGCTGATATGGAGGCTTTCTATCAGGTGGCCCGCACGGTCATGGTCAAGGATGAACGCCACTTCGACCGCTTTGATCGCGCCTTCGCCGCCTGGTTTAAAGGCCTCGAAGACATGGACGCCGCCATTGAGGCGCTGATTCCAGACGAATGGCTACGCCGGGAATTTGAGAAGCAACTCACAGACGAAGAGAAAGCCAAAATTGAATCCCTGGGCGGCCTTGAAGAGCTCATTGAGACATTTAAAAAACGCCTGGAGGAGCAAAAAGAGCGCCACGCCGGCGGCAATAAATGGATTGGTACCGGTGGCACCAGCCCCTTTGGCGCCTACGGCTACAACCCGGAAGGCATCCGTATTGGCCAGGATGGCTCCCGCCACCGCCGCGCCACCAAGGTCTGGGACGAGCGGCGTTTTCGCGATTACGATGATTCTCTGGAGCTGGGCACGCGCAATATCAAGATGGCGCTGCGTCGCCTGCGCAAGTTTGCCCGCCAGGGAGCGCTTGAGGAATTCGACGTCGACAGCACCATCCGCGAAACCGCCAAGGACGCCGGGCTACTCAACGTGCAGATGCGCCCAGAGCGTCATAATGCGGTGAAGGTGTTGCTGTTCTTGGACGTCGGCGGCTCAATGGATGACCATATTCGCGTCTGCGAAGAGCTCTTCTCGGCCGCGCGCTCCGAGTTCAAGCACCTGGAGCACTATTACTTCCATAACTGCCTTTACGAAGGGGTTTGGCGGAACAACATGCGCCGGGGTAACGAGCGGATACCGACCATGGACGTGCTGCACACCTATGGCGCGGATTACCAGGTGGTGATTGTCGGTGATGCGGCCATGTCACCTTACGAAGTTACCCACCTCGGCGGCAGTGTCGAGCACTTCAACGACGAAGCCGGCGGCGTGTGGTTGAAGCGGCTATGCGAAACGTTTCCCCGCCTGGCGTGGCTTAACCCCATGCCGCCCCGCGCCTGGGAATACACCTATTCGACCCAACTGATCCGCGAGATCATCGACGACCGCATGTACCCCATGACCATGGAAGGCCTGGAAACCGCCATGCGCGAGCTGGCAAAGAAATAACCCTGGGTGTAGTTAAAGGGACTCGGGAAACTGCGCCAGGCCATCGACGAAGCGTTGCTTGGCGTCTTCAAACGCTGCCGGGTCGTGCTTGAAACGGCGCAGGATCAGCGCTTCATCGATGGCAAGCGTCGCTGCCAATTCATCAACCGACTGCGCGGGATGCCGTGCACTCAGGCCAATGCGTTGGCCATTGTCGCCATCGAACCAGCGTTTGATGCCGCAACGCTGGTAAAAAGCTTCCTGCTCGGCGTCATCCACCTCGACTTTCAGCGGCGCCTTGAGGGTCAGCTCGTTCACCAGCCAGGCCTTCGCCTCCGAGGCATTCAGATCGCAGGCGTGAGTGAGCGTCATGCCCTCGCCCTGCTCATCGAGCACCAGCAGCGCCAACGCCTGGGGAGCGCCATCGCCGTCCACGGCGGCGAGCAGCCGTGCAGCCTCCTGGGGCAGCAGTACATTGAGGGTACCGGTGAAAACGACAAGCGGTGTCAGCCCGGCCGCTTGCCCATAAACCTCAGCACACAGCCGCGCGAGGCAGGCATCACGCTGTGCTGGCTGGCTAATTTGCATTACCTTCATGGAGTCCCCCGCTCACCAAAACCGGCAAGCCTAGTGTAAACGGCGTTATTTTAACAGCGCCAATCGCCTTGAACCTCCCTCAGAAAGACGAGTCAAAGCGGTAATGGAAGCGCTATAAAAGGATGATTATGACGACCTATACCAACGACCCCACCCTCCCCACCCCGAGTTTTCCCGGCAGCCATATGGTGATCGATGATCGCTATGTATTTATTTCAGGGCTGACCGTTTCTGATTTATCCAACGGCAAGGCCGCCCAGGGCGACGTCAAGGAAGAGACCCGCCTGGTGATGCGTGCCATTTCCCGCATGCTGGAAATGGAAAACGGCAGCATCGCGGATATCCTGCGCGTAGACGTACACCTGACGGATCTCAAGAACATCAATGACATGGACAGCATCTACGCCGAGTTTTTCGAGCCTGGCCGTTACCCCGCCCGAACCTGCACCGAATCACCCAACATCTGCGGCGGCAGCCACGTCGAGATCACCGTGATGGCAACGCGTCAGCTCCCAGAAGAGCAATAATCGCGTCGATATCCAGGTGCGCCTCGAGCGTATCCGCCAGACGTTCCAGTTCGCGCTCCCGGTGAGCGCGATAGTCGACAGGCTGGGCCATAGCCAACCCCAGGCGGACCAGTATCGCCTGACAGGCTTCTTGATGATCAAACAGACCGTGCAGGTAGGTGCCCATCACCTGCCCGTCTTCGTTGATGGCGCCATCTTGGTGGGTGCCCAGATCAAACAGCGGCCGTTCAAGCGCTTTGCCCTCGCTGACGCCGTTGTGAATTTCGTATCCGGTTACCGCCGCGCCCTCGCCCAGCAGCACGCCGCTAACGTTGCGCAGCTGCTTACCCGCCACCATGCGCGTGGTCAGCGGCAAGAGCCCCAAGCCAGCCACTTTTTCCGGCTTGCCCTCCAGGCCGTCAGGGTCATCCACCCATTCGCCCAGCATTTGAAAACCGCCGCAAATACCCAATACCTTGCCACCGTAGCGTAGGTGACGCTGAATGGCGTGATCCCAGCCCTGGCGTTTTAGCCACTCAAGGTCGCTGGCAGTGCTTTTACTACCGGGCAGAATGATCACATCGGCGGCGGGTATCGGCTGACCAGGTCCCACAAAGGTCAGGGATACCTGGGGGTGAAGCCGCAAAGGGTCAAAGTCGGTGTGATTACTGATGCGCGGCAGCGCTGGCACTATCACGTTAAGCGTCTGGCCCGCCTTTTCGGCATGGGTCAGGCCAACGCTGTCTTCGGCATCCAGCAATAACCCCTGTAGGTAAGGCAGCGTGCCCAATACGGGCTTGCCGGTACGCGTGGCTAGCCAGTCAATGCCTGGGTTTAACAAACTGATATCGCCACGAAAGCGGTTGATCACAAACCCTTTCATGCGTGCCTGCTCGCTTTCGCTGAGTAGCTCAAGCGTCCCCACCAACTGGGCAAACACCCCGCCTCGGTCAATATCGCCGACCAGTATTACCGGGCAGTCGGCGGCTTCGGCAAAGCCCATATTGGCGATATCACCCTCGCGAAGATTGATCTCGGCGGGGCTGCCCGCGCCTTCGGCAATAATCACGTCAAAGCGGCTTTCCAGCGCCTGCCACGCGGCCATCACGCTTTCTTTGGCCGTAAGCTTAAACGCGTGGTAATCCATGGCATCCATATGGCCGTAGACCTTGCCGCGTAAAATGACCTGCGAACCGCGATCACTTTCCGGTTTGAGCAACACCGGGTTCATATCGCTATGCGGCGCCACCCCCGCGGCCTGGGCCTGCAACGCCGTGGAGCGGCCAATTTCACCGCCATCCTCGGTAACCGCGCTATTGAGCGCCATGTTTTGAGGCTTGAACGGCGCAACGGAGACACCACGCCGCTTTAGAACGCGGCAAAGCCCCGCCACCACGGTGCTCTTCCCCGCATCCGAGGTAGTGCCTTGAATCATCAGTGTGGCCATTAAGCTGTCTCTTCATCCTTCAAGGCCCAGGCAACGGCCTCGGCGGCGTGAATCTCGGTGGTATCGTAAAGCGCAACGTCCGTGTCCGCACCCTTGATCAGCATGCCGATTTCGGTGCAGCCCAGAATGACGCCTTGAGCACCCCGCTCGGCCAGGGCATCAACGATGCCAAGGTAAGCCTGCTTGGAACCCGGGTCGATGATGCCTTTGCAAAGCTGTTCAAAGATAATCCGGTGCACCGTTTCACGTTGTTCAGAGTCGGGCACCACGACGTCGATGCCCCGGGCCTCGAGGCGCTCGCGGTAGAACGCCTGCTCCATGGTGAAGCGCGTACCCAGCAGCCCCACGCAGGTGACCCCGTCGCGCACCAGCGCGTCGGCGGTGGCCTCCGCAATATGCAGCAGCGGCAGCGATATCGCCGCGGCCACCTCGTCTGCCACTTTATGCATGGTGTTGGTCGCAATCAGCAGGCCGTCCGCCCCGGCGGCTTCCAGACGCTGGGCGGCGTTTGCCAGCATGCTCGCCATTGCCGGCCAATCGCCTTGGCGCTGCCGCGCTTCGATGTCGGCGAAATCCACGCTGTAGAGGACAATCTTCGCTGAATGAAAGCCGCCAAGTGCCTGCCCCACCTGCTGGTTGAGCAGTCGATAGTAGGTTTGCGTTGATTCCCAGCTCATGCCGCCCAGCAGGCCAATGGTTTTCATGCGTGCCTTCTCCCTGTAAAAGTGACGGCCGCCACCTGCAGTGGCTGACGACCATTGGACGCTGCTGATAGGTTCACTCGACGAGACATACCTGATAAACGGCGAGATCCTCCGCTGAAAAACAGCAGAAGGTCACAGACTCGATACCGTTATGTTCGTTAAGCGCCTGTTTAACCGTCGCGACAGCAATCCTTGCCGCTTCGTTGATGGGGTAGCCGTAAACCCCGGTACTGATGCTCGGGAAGGCCACCGAGCGCACCTCCAGCGACGCGGCCACTTCAAGCGAACGCCGATAGCATGACCGCAGTAATTCGGCCTCATCCCGATCTCCTCCATGCCACACAGGGCCCACCGTATGGATGACATAGCTGGCCGGCAGCTTGAACCCCGGCGTCGACTTGGCATCCCCGGTTGCGCAGCCATTAAGCTCCTTACACTCCGCCAATAGCTCAGGGCCCGCAGCACGGTGGATAGCGCCATCCACACCGCCACCGCCGAGCAGCGACGTATTGGCGGCGTTGACAATGGCATCGACGTTTAGGTGTGTGATATCCGCTTGAACCGCCTCGATGGGCATGACCGTCACCTCCTAATCCACTCAAGCCAGCACACTAAACACAAGCGTCAGCGCTGGCGGTTGTCGCTTTTAACTGAGCCGATTCCCAGGCTTGTACTATCTGTTTTTTCTCGCTTCCCCAGCGGTAGCCACCCAGTGCCCCACTTTGCTGGACCACCCGGTGACAGGGAATCCATAGCGCGATGGGGTTGGCGCCCACGGCATTGCCTACCGCCCGGGACGATTTTGGCGTGCCCAGTGCCTGAGCAATCTGCGAGTAGCTGGCAAGCTTGCCCTCAGGAATCGTCAGCAACGCCCGCCAGACCGCTATTTGAAAGTTAGTACCGCTCACGTGCAATGACAACGAGGCTGCCCCTTGCTCAGGGGTGGCGAATAGCCCCGCAACGGCATAGCGGGTCGCCTCACTGTCATGATAAAGCGTGCTGTGCGGCCACTCCTTGGCGAGCTTGGCCTGAAGCGACTCGGCGCTGGTAGCATCGACGAAGCCCATTCGGCAGATACCCCGAGGCGTAACGGCCACGAACATGCGCCCCAGCGGCGTGTCGTGAACACCGTAGGCAATCTCAACGCCCTCCCCCTTGCGCTTGTACTCGCCGGGCGTGACGGCCTCGAGCTGAACAAAGTGATCGTAGAGCCTGGAGCCACCGCTCAGCCCCAGCGTATGGGCGACCTCCAGCAGCGAGGCGGATGATTCCATGAGCTGCTTGCCCCGCTCAAGGGTCAGCGCTTGCAAAAAACGCTTAGGGCTAACGCCCACATAGCGACAAAACAGCCGCTGGAAGTGAAAGGTGCTTAGATGAACGTGGGCGGCCACCGTTTCCAGGCGAGGCTGTGCCGCCGCGTGGGCCACCATAAAGGCCAGGGCTTTTTCGATACGTGCATAATCGTTCATTATCGCCTCACTCAGCGTCAGTTATCCGTGTCATCGAAGTACTTATGGTGGCAGATTAAGCGATAAAGGTCTGATTGCCGACCCGAATCTTGCGCAATCGCCGCGCAGTAGATCATGCGTTCGGCACTTACACTGCTCTGGCGTCAGCAGACAACTCCGCTATTTTCCGCTAGGGTGTGGAACCGCTCCCATCGACGGTACCTGAAAGCTCATGCAAGACTTGATCAACGACATTGCCGCGGCGATGGCCAAGGCCGAGGAACGCGGCAAGGTGGCCGACTACATTCCCGAGCTCGGTCACGTTGACCCGCAGCAGTTTGGCATTTCGCTCGCCACCATAGACGGCAAGGTCTATTCCGCAGGCTGCGCGACCACGCCGTTTTCGATTCAGAGTATCTCGAAAGTCTTCACGCTGACCATCGCCCTCGGCCAGATGGGCGATTCGCTGTGGTCCAAAGTAGGCCGCGAACCCTCGGGCGACCCGTTCAACTCCATTGTCCAGCTGGAACACGAGAGCGGCAAACCGCGCAATCCGTTTATCAACGCCGGGGCCATTGCCGTGGTCGATGCGATCATGATGGGCCACGAACCCAAGGAGACGCTGGGCGAGATTCTAAGCTTTGTGCGCTACGTCGCCGATGATGACAGCATCTGCTTCGACCACGCCGTTGCCGCCTCCGAGATGGCCCACCGCGATCGCAATGCGTCACTCGCGCACTTCATGAAAGCCTTTGGGCGTCTTCGCCATGATGTCGACAAGGTACTAGGCACCTACTTCCATCAGTGCGCGATTGCCATGAGCTGCGAGCAGCTTGCCCATGCGGGTCTGTTCCTGGCCTCGGACGGCGTCAATAAGCCCAGCGGCATCCGCGTGGTCGCCCCCCAGCGGGCACGACGTATCAATTCACTGATGATGATGTGCGGCCACTACGATGCCTCGGGAGAATTCGCCTTCCGAGTCGGCCTGCCCGGCAAAAGCGGCGTAGGCGGCGGCATCCTCGCCATCGCGCCCGGTCACGGTGCGATTGCGGTCTGGTCACCGGGCCTGGATGCCTACGGCAATAGCCTGCTAGGCACCCAGGCGCTTGAAATGTTTGTCCAGCGCACTGGGTGGTCGGTGTTTGGGGATTAAACGCGAAATGTGGAAGGCAATGGCTTAAGTAGCCACCTCAATTTTGTTCAATACGACCAGAGGGTGCTCCAGCAATCTCCTTGCACTACCAAGGAGAACGATAATGAGCGCGACCCCATTGCTGCCCCTGCTTCTACCCATGTCCGCATTTGCCCTTGCTGCGTCCATTTCGCCAGGGCCGGTCAATATCGTTTGCTTGAGCAGCGGCACAAATCACCCTATTAGCCAAGGCCTTATATTTGTAACTGGGGCCACACTAGGTTTCATCGCCCTGTTTTTAGGGATTGGTGCAGGGCTTTACTCGCTACTGCAAGTGGTGCCACTACTGGAAGATATTTTACGCTGGGCAGGCATCCTGTTTTTGCTTTACCTCAGCTATCAACTTTTCCAGCACGATGGACGCTTGCATGAGCAAGGCGCCGAGAAAGCGCCAGGATTTATGTCCGGCGCGATGATGCAGTGGCTTAACCCCAAAGCATGGCTGGCGTCTTCCGCCGGTATTGGCGCCTACACCACCGCGAATGAGCCCTATCTGCTATGGCTGTTCGCCAGCCTTTATCTGCCTATTTGTTGGCTATCGCTAGCCAGTTGGGTATATGCAGGCGCTTTTCTGCAACGCTATGTTCATCGTCCTATTATCTTACTGACGATTAACCGCGCACTCGCCATCTGCCTGACGGCTAGCGCTATTGTCTTACTAGTTGATTAGCGGATAGCGATACTGGTTGGGTGTCGCTGCTACCAGCCGCTTAAACGTTCTTTGAAAGTGTGGCTGGTCATTAAAACCAGCGCTCAAAGCCGCCTCAACGATAGGTTGACCTTGTTTAAGCGCCTTCTGCCCCACCTGAATACGCTGGTTGATCAGGTAAGCATGGGGCGTTAGTCCAAAGTGCTGTTTGAAGACGCGAATCAAATGCCCCGCGCTATAGCCGGACTGCTGGCATAGGCGTTCTAGCGATATATCAGCGCTACAGTTGGCACGCAAATAGGCCGCGACCTGCTCTAGCGCACTGGGCGCTTGAGGTAGTGCCGCAGGGGATTCTTGAGCAAGCACTTGCAGCATGGTAGACAAGTACTCAACTAGCGCCGTTTGCTTTTCGCCAATATCGTGTTGTTCGTCCAGCAAAAAAGCGGCCATGTCACAGTACCCAGCATACAGTGCTGGTTGGGTAATAACGGCGGTGGCGATATCTTGCCAGTCAGGGGTATTGAGCAGGCCCAATTGATAGCGCAGCTCACTCAGCCACTCGGTATCGACGTAGAACATCAAATACGCCCAGGGCTGGTTTTCGATGGGGTTGCAGGCAGGCACCCAGTGAGGGTTCATCATCACGATGTCACCCGCGCTAATCTGATGCGTCGCATCACGATAACAAAACGTGCTTTGACCTGCGGTAACAGCCCCCAGCGACCAATGAGTATGGCTGTGCGGCGCATAGCAAACTTGTCGTGCGTCGTTAATCTTGCGAAGCTCCACATAGGGCATACGCGCATCCCGCCAAAAGATAGGTGACAAAATTGTACTCATGCTCTGCTCTTGTTATTCAAAAATAGTGGAAATAGCAATTGTTCCTGCCACTTGGCTTGGGCTGGACAATAACACAGCACAAGCACAGTATGGGCCGCTGAAAACGCTATATAAACTAAATTGCATAGGGATATGCAACGCCAAATTCGTCAGGAGGACGCCATGGCCAGTCGTATGAAAAACCCCGACCACCGTGATGCAATTACCCTTTACGCTCGCATGGGTTACGCTTCCCGCGGCATTGTGTATGTATTAGTAGGTGGCCTCGCGGCGCTGGCAGCGTTTGGACAAGGCGGCCAGACCGAAGGCAGCCGTGGCGCCTTAGAGCGCGTGCTCACTGCCCCCTTTGGTAACGTGTTGCTAGGCCTCATTGCCGTTGGCTTGTTGGGCTACGCTATGTGGCGCACTATCCAAGCGGTTAAAGACGCCGACCATCACGGCAACGGCGCCAAAGGGTTAGCGATTCGCGCAGGCTTATTAGCGAGCGCCATTACCCATACGCTATTGGCATTTTTTGCCGCTACACTCATCTCCCAATATGCTGGCTCTTCTGGTGGTTCAGGTGGCAGCTCGCAAGGAGTGGCTAGCTGGCTGATGCAGCAGCCTTTCGGGCGCTGGCTGGTAGGCGGGGTTGGCTTCATCATGATTGGCGTAGGCATCGCCCACGCATTTAAAGGTTATAAGGCCAAATTCGACAAACACTTCTCTATGCCGACACAGACGCAACAGTGGGCCTATCCTATCTGTCGTTTCGGCTTGGTGATTCGTGGCGTTGTGTTTGTGATCGTGGGCAACTTTTTTATCATCGCCGCTTATCAAATCGACCCCAATGAAGCAGGTGGTATGGGTGAAGTGTTTAGCACCCTGCGAAGCCAGCCCTACGGTCAATGGCTGCTTGCGTTTGTTGCTCTGGGGCTATTCGCATTCGGCCTTTACAGCGTGTTAGCGGCTATTTACCGGCGCATTAATCCCCAAATGTAATCATCACCATGGCCCTAACATCAAAGCGAACTAAACAGTGGTTCGAGCGCATTAACGGCTCAAAGAACATGCTGTGGCTACTGGGAGCCCTCTCTTTTCTTGAGACCATTATTCTGCCCATTCCCATCGAGCTGGTATTGATACCGCTAATGGCAGTGAACCGGCAGCGTATCTGGGCAATTGCCAAGGCCACAACGTTGGGCTGCTTGGTTGCGTCAATCGTTGGCTATGGCGTGGGCATGGTGCTCTACCAATCCGTCGGTACCTGGTTTATCGAATTTATGGGGATGGAGCAGAGCTATCAGGCGTTCCAGAGCTTCTTCGACCAGTACGGTTTTGCTGCGATTCTGGCCATAGGCATATTGCCTATCCCCTTTCAGGTGGCGATGATTACCGCCGGGCTGTCTGGCTACCCCATGCTGCTTTTCGCCCTGGCGGCACTTATCGCCCGCGGCCTACGCTATTTCGGTTTGGCTTGGCTGGTTCACCGCTTTGGTCATAGCGTGCTAGTGTTGTGGAAACGCCATGCCTTGGTAACCAGTTTGGTGTCAGGGGTTGTTGTACTTGCGGTGGCCCTAGGGATGCAGGCACTGGCGGGGTTGGTGGTTTAGTGTTAAATCGAAATCAAGCGGGATATTCCACCGTTATAGACTACCCAACTAGACCTTATTGCCATTATCTAAAGGTAATGTGCCGTACTCCTTCACCGGCTGAATAGCGAAGTTGCTGCGAATATCACTCACCCCAGGTAGACGCAGCAGTGTCCCCGTTAGAAACGCCTCGTAAGCCGCCAAGCTTGGTACCACCACCTGCAGCAAAAAATCAGACTCCCCAGAAACTAAGTGCGCAGTGACTACTTCGGGCAGTTTAACCACTGCCTCGCGGAAGGCATTCGCCTGCTCTTCATGGTGGCGTTCAACCTTGATCCCCACAAACACCGTTAACTCAAGCCCGAGGCCGCGACGATCAAGCTCAGCATGGTAACCACGAATAATACCGCTAGCTTCTAAGCGTCGGACTCGGCGCAAACAGGGAGATGGCGACAAGTTTACTTTCTCCGCGAGTTCCACATTCGTTAAACGAGCATCATCTTGAAGCAAGGCAAGAATGCGACGGTCGATAGCGTCTAACTGACCAATTGGCATAAGCAAGCACTTTCCTATTAAAATTTGATACAAAACACCAATAAACATTTTTTTTAAAGTCAAAATGGCAAGAAATCGCTCACCTCTTTAACGGTACCATAGCGCTTGCGAAGACACTATTTGTGACCTGAAGGAAGCAGCGATGGAAATTGGTCTTTTTATTAGTGCATTAGCCATTGTTTACCTAATTCCTGGTCCCGATATGTTACTTGTATTGCATACCAGTAGCTCTCAGGGGCGTGGTCATGGGCTCGCCACAGTGCTAGGGCTAGGCATGGCTCGAGGGCTGCATGTAGCGTTAGCAGGATTGGGCCTAGCCGCTCTATTTACTGCAGCCCCGTGGCTATTTGATGTAGTTCGTTACTTGGGCGCAGCCTATTTGGTTTGGGTAGGCGTGCAGCTTATTCGTAGCCAGCATGGCTCCGATAGTAATCACCATCCAGCATCGCTTAATGGAAGCTATTACCTAGCTTGGCGTCGAGGGCTTCTAACTAATTTACTGAACCCGAAATCACTCCTTTTTTGTTCGGTGTTACTGCCCCAATTTATACATGCTCAGCAAGGCACCGTTGCGCTTCAATTCACGCTACTGGGGGCGGTGCTGGTGGGTGTGGGGCTTCTCTATGATGTGCTATATGCTTGCCTGGGAGCGCGGATGCAACGTTGGTTTTCCAGCCACTACAAACGGCAAGTACTACAGCGCTGGGTATTCGGAACACTGATTATTGGCTTTGCACTGCGGTTAGCATCTTAAAGTTGCTCACCATAGGTCTGTTCTCAACTGCGCTTAGTACTATTTAGAAATGTACTGTTGATACCTAAATAGCTAATCTCGCTCGACTTTGGCGATACGGGCTTTGAAGTGCTGGTACCACTGCTGATGAACTAGCTGCTGAGCCTCTTGATGCTCAGCATGAGCTTTCCAGGCTTTAATCGATGATATATCAGCCCAGTAGGAAACCGTCACCCCCACTTCATTCCTGGCGGACTCCACGCCCAAAAAACCCGGCTGCTGGGCGAAAAGCTCAACCATTTTTACCGCCATCTTGTCAGAGTCATCATCGACCTCTGTGCGGAGAGAAGTAAAAATAACCGCGTAGTAAGGGGAGCGGGGGTGTCGGCAATCAGCGGCATTAGTTATCCAGCTTGGTTAAAAGCTTACGCCAGCGTCACTGGTCAGGTTTATCGGCGTTTTGTACCGGTGAGACATGCTTAGCCTTCATATCCCTAAAGGCCTCCATGATATCCATCGGTAATGGGAAAACAATCGTCGAAGCGTTCTTGTTGCTCATATCGCTCATGGTCTGCAGATAGCGAAGCTGAAGCGCGGCGGAGTTTTCCTGCATCACGTTGGCCGCCTCGACCAGCTTCTTGGAAGCCTGCAACTCACCCTCAGCGTGGATGACCTTAGCGCGCCGCTCACGCTCTGCCTCGGCCTGGCGGGCAATGGCGCGGATCATACTCTCATCCAGATCCACGTGCTTGATCTCGACGTTCGCCACCTTTATACCCCAGGAATCTGTCTGAGCGTCGAGGATTTCCTGGATGTCGTCGTTGAGCTTGTCGCGCTCGGAAAGCATTTCATCCAGGTCATGCTTACCCAGCACCGAACGCAGCGTGGTTTGCGCCAGCTGGCTGGTGGCCTGGGTAAAGTTCTCTACCTGAATAATCGCTTTTTCCGGGTCCACCACTCGGAAGTAAAGCACGGCGTTGACCTTCACGGTGACGTTATCCTGGGAGATCACGTCCTGCTCGGGCACGTCCATGGTGATGACGCGCAGGTCGACCACCTGCATCTTTTGAATCGCGGGGATCACGATGACCAGGCCCGGCCCTTTCACCTTCTGATAGCGGCCCAGAAAGAACACCACGCCGCGTTTGTATTCCGGCAGTATGCGGATGGATGCGGCGATTAGTAGCACCACCAATACGACTGGGACAAGATACGAAATAATCATGGGGCACCTCGTTTAGCGGATGATCAATTACCTGACGACGGCCACAAGGGGGCAGCGTCGCTAGGGATGTGAGACATAGACCGTCAAGCCTTCAAGACGCACCACTTTCAGCTCGTCACCCTGCTTGACGGGAGCATCGCTCACCGCATTCCAACGTTCGCTGTGCAGCCGAACGTGGCCGTTGGTTTCAAAATCTTCCAGGGCAACGGCGCTGGCGCCAATCATCTGCTCGATTCCGGTATGCGCCGGGCGACGACGCAACGTAGCAAAGCGCGTCAAAGTCCACAGCATCAGGCCGCCGGAGACCAGCGCCACACCGCCAATAAGCGGTAGCGAAATTGCCATGTACTCGGCATCCATGAGCATGACCGACCCAAGCACAAAGGCAACGATGCCGCCGAGCCCCAGCACGCCGAAGCTGGGCATCAGCGCCTCGCCCACCATCAGCGCCAGCCCGACCACAATCAGCGCCAATCCGGCGTAATTGATCGGCAGCAATTGAAATGCAAATAGGGCAAGCAACAGACAAATCACGCCAATGGTGCCGGGGAACAGGCTGCCGGGGCTAGCAAGCTCGAACACCAGCCCATAGAAGCCGATAATCATCAGGAAGAAGGCAATATTGGGATTGGTGATTAGCGAAAGCACCTGGGTGCGCCAATCAGGGTCGAAGCGTTCAATGGTTAGGTCGGCGGTCTCGAGGGTGGCATCACCGCTTTCCATGACCACGCTCATGCCATCGATCTGCTCAAGTAAATCGGTGACATCGCGCGCCACCGCCTCGATGACGTTCTGCTCCAGCGCTTCGCTGGCGGTGAGGTTGACGGCATCACGCACCGCCTCTTCGGCCCAGTCGGCGTTACGGTCATGACGCTCGGCCAGGCTGCGGATAAAGCTCACCGCGTCTTCCATCACCTTGCGCTCCATGGCGCTGCCCTCGCCTTTCGAGTCGTCAGCCGCGCCATCATCATCGCTTTCTTCACTGCCGGGCAGCCCGCCGCCCATCTGAACGGGCGTGGCCGAGCCAAGATGCGTCGAGGGGGCCATGGCGGCCACGTGGCTACCGTAAAGCAGGTAGGTGCCCGCGCTTGCCGCGCGCGCACCGCTGGGGGATACGTACATGACGACGGGGATATCAGCGTTGAGCATTTCGCGAATCATATCGCGGGTGGTATCGACCAGCCCGCCGGGGGTATCGAGTTCGACGATCACCACCTCGCTGTCCTGCTCGCGGGCTTGTTCCAGGCCGCGCTCAAAGTAGTCCTTGGTCGCCGGGCCGATCGCGCCTTCGATATTCATGACCAAGGCGTGACGCGATGACGTTTGAGCTGATGCCTGCCAGGCAAGCGACAGTGCCAACATCAGTAAACCTACCAGCGATAACCACAGCCAAGGGGATTGGTAAGAAAGCCTTTGCATATCAGCTCCCCGCGCCTCGCGTCTTGACACCATTTCTTGACAATATTTTGCGTCTTGGTCAGCTGCCCTAACGGCAACTCATCTAAAAGAAAACACTTCATGTACAAAACTTAAACCATGTACATTTATCGGACAAGAAATATCGTTGCGCCTGGATACTTTCAACATAGCATGTGTGGTGGGTTTGGTAAGGAAGCATGGCAAGCAAACGGTGTCGCCATTTCTAACAGCATGTCGTTACGTCAACGTACCTGAAAGCCTGACGCTCTGATCGCACATCACTGGTTCGGTAATTGAACGCAGATGTGCAGTGCCATGAGTGAACATGCTGGAAGCGCCGACCTTCAACTCGCTCTTGAGCGTGCGGGTTTGCCGGCCAACCGCTGGGCAAGCCTTCAGCAGCAGCGGCAGCATATCGTTAAGCAGTGCCGACAAGCGCAGCGCTGGTAGGTGGCAAATCAGGGCGCTTCCACGTAATAGCTGCTCACCCGCCAGGTGCCGTCTTCGAGGTGTGGAGTAACGGTCTCGAGCCGGCGGCCGCTATTCTCGAAGCCGGTTTGGAAGGTAAAGACGATATAGTCACCACTCGGCGCACCCGGCATGGACGTTTCTTGGCTGGCACGCAGGCGCTGGCGCGATGACACCTCGCCAAAGTCCCGGCGTACAAGCTCAATGGTGCGGGCAAGCATGCCTTGAGACAGCGGCGCTTTCAGTATCGGCGACGAGGACTCCCAGGCTTTTTCGTAGTTACCGTTATCGATCGCTTCCAGCCAGGCAAGCGCAGCGGCCTCCGCCTCGTCGGTATTGGCAAAAGCATTTGAGCTGAGAGACAGCAGCGCTGCCGTAATAATAAAGCGCAATATGTGGGGCATGGCGGGCTCTCATGACGTGGGGTGACGGTCGTGCACGTTCGTCGTTATAGAGAGTTATCGGAAATAAGCGGAGTTTCTTTAGCACAAATCTTTACGAAGGCAGCGCCGCCATGCCCCGAGGCGGACAAAGCGAAGCGCAGTGTCTTGTTACTTTTACCGAGAGCGGCGCGCTGCCGTCGTTAAGGGCTTCTTTCAGGCTCCGGGGCTAGCGTCTTCAGAACTGGGCCGCAACTGGCGCTGAATGCCAAGCAGGAAATTGCGCAGCATCTGGTCTTTGCACTCACGGTAGTTTTTGTGGCTCGGCTTACGGAAAAAGGCACTCAGTTCATGGTGGCTCAACGGCAGCCCGACCAACTCAAACACCTCCAGCACATCATCCGCCTTCATGTTCAACGCAATGCGCAGCTTCTGGAACACCATATTGTTGTTCAACTGCGCTTCTGGCGCAGGCTGTGGGCCCTCGCGCTTGCCGCGCTTGAAGCTGATAAACCCGTTCAAGAACGCCGCCAGCTCTTTGTTTTTCATCGCCACAAAGGCATCATCGTCATCCTTCTTCAGCCAGGCGGTTACCTGCGACTGGGTCACGCTGACCTCAGCCAGCGAGAAGATATTCACGATGGTGTTATCTTTTAAATCAAAGGTGTAACGGATACGGCGAAAAATATCGTTATTGATCAAAATGGGGTTCCTGGCCGGTGTTGAGGGATTCAAGCAGTTCGTCGATGTCGGCTTTCAGCTCATCATCTTCAATGCTCTGAGCGCTGGTTCTTGCCTGTTGCAAGCTTACAATAGCCGCGCCGGTTTGGCCCGTCTCGGCCTGCAACGACGCCATGGAAAAACCGATAGAGGCAATATGGTCATTCGATTGCTTGGCCACAGCCTTATCCAGCGCTTTTTGGTAGATGGGCAGCGCGTCTTCTAGCTCTTCGGTGAAGTCCGCCAGCGTTTCCCACTGTTCTGGATGGTCTTTATCGGTGTTCTCGTTATCGATACAAATCGCCCGCAACTCGGCGTACAGCGCATCAAATGTTTCTCTGTCATCCTTGGCGGCGGCCTTCATGAGCTTTTCCGCTAATCCGTAAACCGCCTTGTATATCTTGGTGTTGATCATTATTGATGACCTTTTAATAAAATAAATAAAATTTACATTTAATGGAATTAACGATTGGCGGTCTCAAGTTCCAAGTGCGATTTTATTGCATGGCCTCGTTAGCTTTGCTTATAGACATGTTTTCGGTGTCCCACCTTCACAACCGTGATGACAAGCAATTCATCTACCACTTCATATATGATGCGGTATGCCCCTTGCCGAATCCGGTAACGTTCTTGCCCTGAAAGCTTTTCACTGCCAACGGGACGAGGATTATATGGCAGTTCCTCTATACACTGCAGAATACGGGCAACATCCTTATTGGGGATTGACCGAAGATCCTTCGAGACAGACTTTTTGAATACCAGCTTATATGTCGGGTCCCGCGTGATTAATTGCTCGTTTATTAAATAACTCGGGGCGCTTAATTTGCCATTCTTTCATCGCTGAGATCGGTGACTGATGGTGCAGCGCCTTCTGGGGGATATGGTGATTGTAAAG
>Ga0208979_100174_pt1 | contig 91174 bp, 80 predicted proteins | sample HotLakConsUCCSLE_FD_184738 | JGI IMG/M metagenome (GOLD analysis project Ga0208979, IMG submission 184738) | Hypersaline microbial mat communities from Hot Lake, Washington, USA - Hot Lake Consortium UCC-SLE (SPAdes) | ecosystem: Environmental > Aquatic > Non-marine Saline and Alkaline >... | reverse complement strand
AAAGATGAACCCGATCTCATCTCGGAGGCAAGCAGCATGACTTAAGAATTTTGATCCTCATTGTCGTCACCGATTTACCCACTGACGACATAATGAAGATGACCTGCCCATGATGGCAAAACTCCCTTGGGGCACCGATTGAGGGGCAGTTGGTACAAATTTGCTAATAGTCTTATTCAGTAAATTTGTACCAGCCAGGGCTCGTTGGGGAGTGTTCGGAATCTTGTGGGATAGGCATCCTGCCTGTCCCAGCTAAGCAGGCGAGACGCCTGCCCTACAAGGCTTGCGGAAAACTTGATGGATCGGCTTGTTGGCCCTTACACAAAAATCAGATCACTCTCTGCTACTGTGCCCCTGAATTTTGGGGGCTAGCTGACCTTCTACCCCAGCTGCCGCCATCCGCACCGCATGGGCATGCCTTAGGTCATATAAATGAAACGGCAGTCCAAGGCGTTTGAAGTATTGGGAGCTGAGAGCGCCGTAGTCACTGTTCTTACGAACGGTGAGCTTAGGTAGGCTAATTTTCTGCCCCTTAAACCACATCTCCCACCACGATGGCGGGAAGGGCACTATAAGTCGCTCATTAGTTTTTCCATCAGTTTTAGCTACTGGATCTAGGGCAAGGCATTGTAGATTGATATACCAGCATTCGTGGTTTCTGATCCCATAGATAACCATGAGCCGGTAGAACGACTTCCATTGTGGATCCGAGATTTTTTGCTCCCATTCCAAAATCAGTTCATCGGAAGGTATGTTTCTTGGATTGACTGCTTTGGGACTGTATTTGCCTTTCAGAGATTTCAGGTCGACGTCCATCTCAATGTTTACGAAATTAGCCAAGGCACTATAGGCCATGCAATAGCGCTTCCTGGACCTCGTATTTGGCTCTGTTAGTAAGACTCCGGCCTTAATCACCTCGGAGGTTAATGGCTCATCCTGAGGCAAACGGCCATAGGGAATTCGATAATCTTTGTCCCAAGTGGTCTCAGTCTTAGGAGTTTTGCCACGCTCTTCAAAGTAGTTTCGCTCAAAAGCTATAATCCATTCCCTTATGGTCCTTGCTGTCTGCTCGTCCTCTAGCCAGTCATCCCAATCAAATAGACCTTCATTGAGCTGCTCAGACACTCAATCGTGACCCTAACCTTGGGTTTGGCCCCATGCGGGTATCCTCCCACCGATAGGGAACAGCCACCCTCAAAACACCAGGCTCCATTTCACGGTAAGATCTCCAAGGCGAAAGCGGAGGTAGAGCAGTGGTTGAGCGTCCGATTAAGAAATCTGAGCGAGCCCAGCGGTCTGACGATGACGAGCAGCGGTCTGAGCATCGGGAAAGAAACCGTCGGGGCAAGGGCAAAGGCCGAAAAGGAGGACGGGATCGGGACGAGCGCGATCGCAAGCCCGCCGTACCTCCAGCCCTGATGCGTGGCCCCAAGCCCCAGCCCGCTAAATCCGTAGAAGAAGAGCCCCCAGCAGAAGCCACTGCTGAAGGTGAAGCACCAGAAGGCGAAGCTCAAGCAACGAATATCGAGTCCATCAGTCCGGAGGGCGCAACCGAGGAACCGACCTCTGACGAAAGCGACAAAGGGGCGTAGTTCGCAAATTCTATCGGTAGTCTGATTTACCATCTCAATTAACCATCTCAATTAGCTACGAGGAAGGCGTTTCCCTTTAGGGAAGCGCCTTCTCGGCTTTTGCAAGGACAGTCAGCCTGCCTATCCCCCTCCCCCTCATGGGCATAGTCGGCGCGTCAACCCTCGCCTTATTATCTAGACGCACCCACATGAGAGGAGAGCCTCATGGCTTACGAACTGCCCCCATTACCCTATGCCTACGATGCTCTAGAGCCCCACATCTCCAAAGACACTCTGGAGTTTCACCACGATAAACACCATGCGGCTTACGTCAGCAAATACAACGATGCGGTCAAAGGCACCGACATGGACAACAAGCCCATTGAAGATGTCATCAAAGCTATCGCCGGAGACAGCTCCAAGCAGGGACTGTTTAACAACGGTGCCCAGGCCTGGAATCATACTTTCTACTGGCACTCCATGAAACCCGGCGGCGGTGGCATGCCTACGGGGGATTTGGCCAAGAAAATTGACGCCGACTTCGGCAGCTACGAAAAGTTCACCGAAGCCTTCAAGCAGGCCGGTGCTACCCAATTTGGCAGCGGCTGGGCCTGGCTGGTGCTAGAAAACGGCACCCTCAAAGTCGTCAAAACTCCCAATGCTGAAAATCCTCTACCTGCAAATCAGGTGCCCCTGTTGACCATGGATGTATGGGAGCACGCCTACTATTTGGATTACCAGAACAAACGCCCCGCTTATATCGATACTTTCCTCAACAATGTTGTGAACTGGGACTTTGCCGCTAAAAACTTCGCTGCGGCCTAGGTCACATACCGTTGTCGTGCTCCGCGACTTTGGGTAGGAACGGTCAGGCTTGGTACCGTTCCTACTTTTTTCCTGTTAACCCCTTCTAAAATAAGAACCACAATACCCATTCGCTTTGTGATAGCAACAGCTTTTGCACCAGGCCGCCAACCACGCATCCCTACAGAAAATTATTCGTAGTCAGTTCTAGAGAACTGCCATCCCCAATCCCCAATCCCCAATCCCCAATCCCTATTCCCCAATCCCTATTCCCTAATCCCTATTCCCTAATCCCTATTCCCTAATCCCTATTCCCTAATCCCTATTCCCTAATCCCTATTCCCTAATCCCTATTCCCTATTCCCCCTACCTGTTCCCTCCCCCATTCCCATGTTTCACGCCGATCCCCATTTCCCCCACATCGTCCTGTCTTTTGAGTACCGGGGATTTACCCTGGATCTGGAGCAAGACGATGACAACGGCATCCCGATTTACTCCGTTTGGGCGAATCATGATTGGGGTTGTGCCGTAGCTGTTAAAGCAGTGGTAAGTCGGTCAGAAGCCATTTGTAAAGCCAAACAGTGGGTCAATCGCCGCCTGCAAAGATAGATCCCCAAGGTTGGTGAAAAATCCTCTTCCGCAATTCGCAAAGTTTTGTAACAGAATAGAAGGGTATCGACCCAGGTAGGCAACTCACTATGACGGCGACCCAAGATCGAACCATTTCAACCTCAATGCAGGCCCCGATGTCTCTCCCTGCCGGTGGCCCTGATCCGGATCGCTTTGACGTCACAGAAGCCTGGTACCCCGTGGCCTATGTCGAAGACCTCGCCAAAACCCGTCCTACCCGATTCACCCTCTTAGATCGACCCATCGTCATCTGGTGGGACCCTAAAGGCGAAACCTGGAGAGTGTTTGAAGATAAATGTCCCCACCGCCTGGCCCCCCTGTCTGAAGGTCGAGTTAACGAATCCGGTTGGCTGGAATGTCCTTATCACGGTTGGGCCTTCTCTGGCAGTGGTACCTGTGAGCATATTCCCCAGGCCTCTGAAGAGTTGCAGACCGATCTCTCTAGTCGAGCCTGTGTGGCTTCCATGCCTACGGCGGTACGGCAAGATTTGCTCTTTGTTTATCCTGGCAGCGCCGAAAACGCCCCTGAGGTCGCCGTCCCCATTATTGAACCGATAGAGGAAGAACCCGATGGATGGGTTGTTCTCAATACCTTTCGAGATCTGCCCTACGATGCCCTGACCCTGCTGGAAAACGTTCTGGATGCCAGCCACATTCCCTACACTCACCACAAAACCGTAGGTAATCGGGACAACGCGGCTCCTATGGAAATGGAAGTGACGGAATCTTCCAAGCAGGGTTTTCAGGGTATTTGGCCCGAGGGACCCCGAAAAGGGAAATTAGGCACTCAATACACTAAGTTTGTTGCGCCATCGCTGATGTACCACGATCTGACATCTCAGCAATTTGGCCGAACGATGACTGTAGTGTACGCCGTTCCGATGCGCAAAGGTGAATGCCGTCTCTTTGCCCGCTTCCCCTTCAAGTTCTCCTCTAAGCTGCCTGGCTTCTTGATCAAGCGCACGCCCCGCTGGTGGAGTCACATCGGCAATAACGGAGTGCTGGAAGACGATCAGATTTTCCTACACATCCAGGAGCGAGAGCTGGAGAAGGCTGGCGAGAAACCCTATGCTCAGACCTGTTACCTGCCCACCCAGGCAGATAGGTATGTACTTCAGTTCCGTAAGTGGGTCAGTGACTATAAGCCGGATCCATTCCCTGGGCAAACGCTAGGTGGCGAATGGTCAAAGGATGATTTGCTAGATCGTTACAACTCTCATACTAAGCATTGCGGTAGTTGTGCTCCTGCTCTGAAAAGAATTCAAACGACCCGTAAAGGCGCACTGATAACCAGCGCGGTTGCCTGGTCAGCTGTGCCTGCCCTCTCAGTTCTCTCAGGAGGGCTGAGTCCTCTGGTAGCCAGCCTGCTCACAGTCATTCCACTGGCTGCTTTTGCTGTCTGGCTCTGGCTGGGCAATTTAGAACACAAGTTCTATAAGGGGCGGGAATTCCCCCCCCGTAATGCTTTGGGCAAGAGTTAAAAAATCTTGACACACTGAATCGTCTCCTTTGGATGCTTCAGGGAATGTGCGACTTCAGCGAATGGGGAGAACGTTTAACCCGGACTACTCTCAATAATAGGTTCGGCAGGAATGCATACACATTTGCCGGAGGCATTGGATTGCACTCCGTGGTCAGGGCAGACCCGGCGGTCTTGCTCAATCTAACCTTCCCTCAGGGGAGCGCCCCGGTGCAGGTCCAGGTCTCGTGCTACGGTCACCGAACCTGCTGAGGTCCGGTAAATCACGAATCTTTCATCTAGCCGCCGGGTACCGTAGGGTTTTTCGGGGGTGATGTCTCTGGCAAAGGCCACCGGATGCCAAAAGGGTGCCAGGACCTGCCAGTCGGTGGGGCTAAAGGCACAGTGACGCGGCAAAGAGACCGCTTGGGTGGCCACCATGGACGGTACTCCTATAACCGGTAGAAGGTGCCGACACACTCAGTAAGAACACGGTTCGTTCAATACAGCTTTTGACATTACAATTCCTAAACGATTTGGTTTTGTGTAATTCATCGCCTGTGCCTGAGGCGGTGTGACCAATTGCTCCATCTCCATCTTGTTCTAGACCCTAGGGGAATGAAGCCCGTTGCAACTGGATAAATCAATGCAAAAATGAAGCCTGTTGAAACTATAAAAATCAATGCAAAAAGGGCAAATTAAAATTAAGGGTCTTTACGCGCCAACCGATACCAGGTCCAGCTTGGAATCTGTAGCTTTCCCTTAGGCAAAACTGCACTTCTGGACTTGGACAAGGTTGAAATACCCTTCTAACCTCAACCTAGAACTGCATCTGCTTCTCACTTTCCCTTCCAGGAGTCCATGCCTCTCAAACGTCTCAGGGTATTCAGGCGGCTGCCTTTGCAGGCAGCTATCACCATTCCATTCGTCTTGCTGGTCGCTGCTGCCGTAGGGATGATTGGCTATCTCTCTTACAGGAACAGTCAAGCCACGGTGAATGCTCTGGCGTTTCAGCTCAGAAGTGAACTTACTGCCCGCATTTTGCAGCAGCTGGAAGATACGGTAAGTCACCCTAATGTCATTAACCAGATTAATGCCAGTGCTCTGCTGAGAGGCAATTTAGATCTGTTGACCGGAAAGGGTGAACATCAGCTCTGGCAACAGATGCAGGTATTTCCGGCAATTAACTTAATTTACTGCGCCACCGAAGCAGACGGCGCATTTTTGGGCGTGGGGCGTTCCCAGGGTGGCATTGGCAATTCGCTGCAGGTTCAGGTGGCCAATCCATCCACCAATCGTTACTTCCATTTCTTTGATGTCGATGACCAGGGGCAACGGTTGGGGTTGTCTCGCATTGATGGAAAGCTCTATGATCCTCGCCTGAGGCCCTGGTACAAAGCCGCCAAAACCAGAGGAGAACCCACATGGAGCGAGGTCTATCTCGATTTTGAGACCCTACTGCCAACAATTACAGCTAACGTTCCGGTCTACCATCCTGGCAGTCGGCAACTGCTTGGGGTCTGTGCCGCCGATGTCATTCTGTCTAAGGAACTCAACACGTTTCTGCAAAACCTGGATATCAGTCCTTCAGGGATGGCGTTTATTGTCGATACCTCCGGCCTGCTGATTGCCAGTTCTACCCCGGAGCCCATTACCGCCGGAGCGGGCGAAGACACGGTGTTGCTCAGGGCCAGCGACAGTTCTAACCGCCTCATTCGAGGCGGGGTGGCTTATCTCCGGGGGCAGTATCAATCGCTCGATCAGGTCCAGTCTTCTCAGCTGGAGTTTGTGCAGGCAAAAGAACGTTATTTCCTGCAGGTTTCTCGCTTTACCGATGACCTGGGGCTCGACTGGGTGCTGGTGCTGATGGTGCCTGAAGAGGACTTTATGGCTCCTATCCACCATCAGAATCGGGTTACGTTTGTGCTGTATGTTTTATCTCTGCTGCTGGCTACAGCCTTTGGCCTGTTGCTGGCTAACTGGGTGATTCGCCCTCTGCATCAGCTGAGCGATCGTGCCAGCGAAATAGCCCAGGGCAACTGGCACGACCCCATCGAGCTGGAACGCTCCGATGCCATTGGTCAACTGTCCCGGTCTCTGGCTACGATGGCCCGACAGCTCAAAGAATCTTTGACCACCCTCGAACAGCGAGTTGAAGAACGTAACCAGGAGTTAACCCAGGTTAATCAAGAACTGCAGAAACTGGCCCACAGTGACGGTCTTACCCAAACTGCGAATCGACGATACTTCGACACCGTCATCAAACGAGAATGGCAGCGATTATCGCGCGAGCAGCAGCCCATGGCGTTAATGCTGTGTGATGTTGACTATTTCAAGCGCTACAACGATACCTACGGTCACCAGGCAGGTGACCAGTGCTTGCGAGAGGTTGCCCAGGTCTTAGGCCAGACGAGCCGACGTCCGGCTGATCTGGTGGCCCGGTATGGTGGCGAAGAATTTGCTCTCATTCTTCCAAACACCAGTCTGCAGGGGGCCGTTTGTATCGCAGAAAATATTCAAGCCCACCTGCAAAAGTTGACCCTGCCCCACAAAGCCTCTCCCATAGGGCGCATTACCATCAGTATTGGTATTGCCGTTACTATTCCCTCGATCAAGAATTCGCCCAAAGACCTGCTGAAAACCGCAGATCAGGCCCTCTACAACGCCAAAGCAAATGGGCGGAACAGGTTTAGTATTGACAATTATGGTCCTTAACGGGAAAAACTAAGAATAATCAGCATTTATCTGCAGATAGCGAGCCATTGCAATATTATTTGATGGCAATCTATAGACACCAATTCAACCAGCGGCAGTGGATGAACTGACCCGATTGGCACCCAGCCTGCAAACTAAAGCCCAGCAGGGCGATTTAGAGGCCACTACTCAAATTCTGGAGCACATTACCGCTGCCGCCCAGGCCAGGGTTAAGTCGGTGCGCCAGGATCAAACCCTGCGCATTTATCTAACCCAGGTTCATCGGGGTAGTTTAGACGGTTGTGCCCTCATGATTTACGCCGCCATCTACGCGCTGGGGATAGATGGCCTGACCGAACTCACGGTGCTGGAGGGGTTACCCCAGCAAAACCACCAGCAGTGGCAGCAGACTTTTACCCTGGCCAGCCCAGCGGCGGTCGCTGTAGCCGACACCAAAGCAGCGTCACACTGGCGACAGAATTTGCTGCCAACCTCTCAGGACACTGTTGCAGACAATTCCCTGGGAGCTATGCCCCATGCCCCCGACCATGCCCCTGAGCTTGCCGACCCGACGGCTCAAACCTGGTCCAGGCTCCCCTCCCCTCGCCCTCAGCCATGGACGTTACGACCGCAGCGGAATAGCTGGCTGCAGTGGATGGCGGTCTTAGCTTTTAGCTTTTTTTTGGGGGCAGGCATGGCCCAATGGCGTTATGGGCAGGTTGAGGCCACAGGGCAAAATCCTGGCCCGAGCCCCGTAACGTTTCCCCTCACTGCAAAGGCAGAGGGCGGGGCAGATGCCCCCGCAGATACGGTTGAGGCCTCTGCAGAGCCCCCAGCCGCCCAGCCGCTCTACTCCGTAGAAGCGATAGGTCAGGCCCTGGCCCATGACCCTCCCACCCTGGAACCTCTACCTTCGGTTACCATCAAAGCCGTGGGCGACATTATTATGGGTACCAACTATCCCCGTACCCGTATGCCCGCCGATTGGCAGTACTTCTTCGATGGCATCAAGTTTCACCTCGGGGAGGCGGATCTGGTCTTTGGCAATTTCGAGAGCACCTTAACGGAAGTTCCCCACAGTGCCAAAAATGTGAGTCGCCCTAATACGTTCGCCTTTCGTAGCCCCCCCTGGTATGCCAGTGTTCTGCGGGCGGCGGGGTTTGACGTATTAAATGTGGCTAACAACCACTCCCTGGACTTTTTCGAGCAGGGCTTTAACGACACCATCGCTAATATTGAGTCAGAGGGCATGATTGCCGTTGGTCGCAAGGGGGAAATTCGGTACACCGAAGTTAACGGCATCAAGGTTGCCTTCATTGGTTTCAGCTACCTCAGCGTGCATAACACCGTCCACGACCTGGATGCTGCCGGTGCCCTGGTGCAGGAGGCCGAACAAAATGCGGATGTTGTGGTGATCTCCGTTCACGCCGGTAAAGAGGGGACGGATGCCGTATTCAGCCGCAACCAGAACGAATATTTCTACTCCGAAAATCGTGGCAATCTCGTCCAATTTTCCCGCACTGTGGTGGATTATGGGGCGGATCTGGTCCTGGGTCATGGTCCCCATGTGCCCAGAGCCCTGGAGCTGTACAACAATCGCCTGATTGCCTACTCCCTGGGAAATTTTCTGGGGTACCGCACCCTCTCTACCCAGGGGCCGCTGGGGCTATCTTTGATTCTTCAGGTCAGCATTAATGGCGATGGTCAGTTTAAAGACGGGCTCATTATCCCTGCTGCCCTGGATGCCAACGGGGTGCCCTACCTGGATAACCACTTTGGCAGCGTGATTCTGATCCGCAATGCCACCCGCCGGGATTTTCCAGATACCCCCCTGGTGATTGATGATGTCGGCAACATCCTGCGGCGAGAGTAATCTTGCGCTCTGCTTTAAGGAGATTCCCGGCAAAGGTTGAAACCACGAGGTTGGGGGGACGGGCCATGCTGGACTCGAACCAGCGACCGACCGCTTAGAAGGCGGTTGCTCTATCCACTGAGCTAATGGCCCATGGGGTCTATGCAAGGCGAGTGGTGAGATAGCTGCCACCCAACCTCTGTTTCCAGCATACCTGAGTTAATCTCCTATCGAAAAGTCCTCAAATTTCCACAGGCGTCTCAGGTACGCGGTTGTACCTTCTAAGAATGTGTGCCACCCCGAGGCACCCACTGACGAGGTCTTTCTTCAAGAAACCTGGGCCAGGTCCAGATGGGGAGTGTGACCTTAGAGAAACCATGGCCCTCAAGCGGGTCTTGGTTAAAGTTCTGCCTCTGCAGGACTGAGGTCGGCATGCTGTCAGATGCCAAATGCCATAGCTGGTTTGAGACCAGATCTAGAATTACTGCGGCAATAGTATTGGAAACCTGAAGAGTGGGGTAGTCTATGGTAATAGCCCCGAACCCTGTTTAGAGCATAGCTATCATCTTTGCGGAGGACAGCTACAATAAGGCATTTCATGCATATCGGGTAACACCACACGCAAAGTCTTGAAGGACGCGGTTTTCAGTTGAGGAGCAGCCTGGACGGTTGGCGACAGGCTTGCTTTGATGAATGCCGCTCACTCAGGTGTCCAACCCCAGCCAGGAGAAAGCAGATAGCGACATGTTTATCCTTAAGCGGCAGGATGTAGACATTAGAACGGTTCAGCATCCCAAGAAGGATCAGCAAATTCCGATTTTGTCTTACCAGGGGCAAACTTTTCGGCTGCTGAGCGTGTTTAGTGCCGCCCAGGAAGAAGATGCTCGGGCGCTCTGGCGTGATTTGACCGATAATCGGGGCAAAGCCTGTGTGCTGCTAGAAGAACCCGAGCGATACAGTATTTGGGGCAAAATTCGGCTTGAGCAGTTGGGCCTATCTGGGCAGCGGGGTAGTGGCAAAAGTAGCTCTGGGAACGAGATTTACGTCAAAGGATGTCTGCTACTGCTGCAGGTGATGTATATCGACATTGAAGACTTGCTCGGTGGCAAACAAGTAAAACAATTTGAGAGGGATATCAGCGAAGTGTTTCGCGAGTGGCAGTTCCCCCAGACAGATACTCCAGCCGATATTAATACCTGGCTTACGGTTGATCCCTTTGCTTTAACGCAGTTCCCCGACTGGCAAGAACATCATCTGCATCGCCTACTAGAAGCAACCCACCGTATCAGTAAAGATTATTTTGGCAATGCTAACTTTACTGCTCGAGCGATGGAAGCCCTTGAGGACTTAAGCAGAGAAGAGCAAAGTCTGTTTTTAAGCTGGTTAGCTAAATCCCCCGCTGGTAAACTCTGGACATAAGCCCTGGCTCAGTTCATCGGGGGAGTTTTCCCTAAGGAAAGGGGATTCAATCACGTGGGATAGCCGTCTCGGCTGTCCAAGCGCAGGCAGGATGCCTGCCCGACAAAAATTGGATGTGATAAAATCCTCCTTCCTAAGGTAGAACTCCACTGCTGAACTGAAGGGTATCGCCCCAGTCAAACTCAAGCACTGCAGCTTTCTCTACAGCAACTCTCCGCCGCCGGAGTGGGACAGGGTTTAATTACGAATCTGCAATCCCGACGTAACATTTAGGGGTTCTACCGTTACAATTCAGGCGTTGCTGTAGGTGTATTTATAATATAAATTGAGTTTGGCTTAGCCAAGGAGCATACCGTTGAGTAAATCATCCACTGCTTCCTCCGCATCCTCTTCTACCCCAGTTTTGGTTGGGGCTGGCGTTGCCTGGGGTGTTGTCAGCCTACTTTTCTTTTTACTCTTTGGCGCACCGGGAGAGGATGGTAACCGGGCCAACTGGTTCTTGCTGGGGATTACCTTTCTCGAAACCGGTGCTTTTCTGATTGCGGCAGTTCTCTGTTTTCGCAATTGGAAGAGCTCCCAGATCGTCAGCGGACGCAGCGTTTGGTTGTGGATTGGGATTGGTCTGCTGTCCTACACCTTCGGTAATGTGTTCTTTTTCCTGTGGGGGAATGTCTGGGGCCTTGACCCAGCCGTTTCGCTAGGAGATTTCTTCTATATCTTGAGTTATGTCTTTCTTGCCGTTGGCATGTTTAAGGCGGTGCTGCCCCGGCGTTTGAACCTGACTGTTCCGCAGTGGTTGATTGTCGTCGGCATTGGGGTTGCTGGTGTTTTGCTGGCTCTGTTCGTTAACATCAGTGCGGCTGAAGCGACCATAGCCGAACCCTCACCTCCTGCTCCAGAACTGTGGCTGCAAGCTACAGCAACAGCCCCCGCAGAACCGGCCCCGGTAGAGGAAGCGGTCCCGGCCCCAGTAGAGGAAGCGGTCCCGGCTCCGGTAGAGGCGGTAGCGTCGCCAGAGGTGGCCAGCAACGCTCCGGGATGGGCGGCCAGTTTAGACCAGGCCCTGGAGCCCCTGGAAAGCTTTGTGGGTCTTTTATACATCATTGGTGATATTGTCTTGCTGATTATTGCGGGAACCCTGCTGGTGGCCTTTTGGGGCGGTCGCTTTTCCCAATCCTGGAAGCTGATTGCGATCGCGGCCTTTTGCCTTTACATCGCCGATATGTTTTTTGCCTATGCCGTCAATGTTGACGCCTATGTGGAAGGCAGTTTGTGGGAGGCGTTCTGGACCTTCTCAGCAGTCTTCTTCTGGCTCGGGGCAGTGGTGGAATACGGAATTTCTGTGAATTCTCGCCGCAGTGTCCGACGCCGAAAGGCTTAGCTCGACTTAATATATAAGATGGCACTGTTGCGAGACCCACTGCATGGCACCCAAAAAGCTCACCGAGGCCGATAAGAAATCAATCCTGAAGCTGTACCGGGAACCAGAAGAAACCACTTCTACCCTGGCAGACCGATTTGGGGTGAGCAACAGCACCATCAGTCGGTTACTCAAGGCGAGTTTGCCGGAGAAAGAATATGGTCGCCTGATTCAGCAAAAGCGTAGCACCGCAGATAAAGGCGGTACTGCCTCAACTGCGACCAAAACCGACAAACCCGAAAAAACCGACAAACCCTCGGCTCCAAAAAACAAAGCCCAGGAAAAAGCTACTCCGGCCACAGAACCCACCCAACCTGAGAAGCCAGCCCCCGTTCTAAAACCGAAAGATCCTGCCCCCCAGCCGGAACCAGAACCCACTACAGAACCCATCACAGAACCCATCACAGAACCCACTGTCAGCGACAAGCCAACCCCGGTTAAGCGCACCCGGCGACGTTCGCGGACAGACCAAGCCTCTGAAGAAACTGCGGCTCAGCTGGAACTACCCACCCAGGACGAACCGCTAGAACCTGAGCAATTCCCCGCTGAAGTGCCTGCTGCAGCTGAGGCAGACCTTGCCGCCGATATGGAGCAGGACGTTGCAGAAGATATTTCCGCCGATTGGGATGATGACGTCTCAAGCCTGGAAGATGACTACGACGACGAAGACGACGACGAAGACTATGACGAAGAGGGCGAAACCTGGGATGGCGAAGAGGAAGGCTCTGCCCCCCATCTAGAAAAGCTCGAAATTACTCCCCTGACAGACGCGAGCCTGCCGAACCTCTGCTACGTCGTGGTAGAACGGTCATCCTCTGAGCTGGTGGCCCTGCCCCTGCGTACCTTTGCCCATCTGGGAGAAATTCCTGAAGCCGAAGGCGAATCTCGCACCTTGCCCGTGTTTGATAACCATCGGGTGGCCCGGCGCTTTTCCCGCCGCAACCAGCGGGTTGTCAAACTTCCCGATGGCGGTTTGCTACAAACCACCAGCCCCTACCTGATGGCCAAGGGCATTACCCGACTGCTGATCGATGGTCAGGTATTTGCCCTGGAAGAAGGCAGCAACGGATACGAAGACGACCCCGACTTCGAGTAATGGCGGAATCGAGTAACGGCATCACAGTATAGAGTCCAGAACTTCAACAGAGTCCAGAACTTCAACCAGGCGATCGCACTCGTCCAGGCTGTTGTAATGCACCATGCTGACTCGGTACCCGCACAGCCGGGTTGGCAGTGGTGGGACCAATCACCCTCACTTTAGCCTGGTCATTCCAAAACCCCAGTCATCGCTGGCCCAGCCGTGCTTCGTGAGCCGTAATACGCTCAAACCTATGGACCAACTGCTGGCGCAGGGGTTCATCGCCATCGTTTCAGGGGTGGTGGTTAATTTTAGAATGGCTGCTGCCTGGTCAGAGATACGGCTCTTTAAAGATGTCCCCCATCCCGCAGATTGAGTTCGCTTCTATCCCCCAGCTTCTGATCAACAGCTCAACCCTGCTGCTGAGATTTGCCCTCCATGCCTGGGCTGCTTCTAGGGCGCTAATTTTCCCCAGGAGAGGTAACCAGTCATTGTGACACCGCCCCCAAGAAATACTTCGATATGTAATAAATGCTGCGTTATGTGACCGATTCTAGTTGTGTTCCTCTGGTTCGGGAATATTGGAGACAGAGAATCGTCACCCCCCTGAGTACCAGCGCTAATGAGACCTCCATCCCCCAGAGCCTAACCCCGTGACTTCACTGCCAACAAAGTCATGGGCATTGCAGTAAGAACTCAAATACCGGCCCAATAGGTCGCCTAGCCCTGAACATGTCTAGTATCTGCGCATGAGCCCTCCAACATTAAACCCTCATGCCTACCCAAGGAGTCCAACATGGCCAACACCGAGCATTTAGAAATTTTGGAGCAAGGAGTCGAAGCTTGGAATATTTGGCGAGTAAAAAATCCAGATGTTCGACCAGATTTACAGGCAGCAAACCTAACCAAATGCTACTTGCCGGATATCAACTTCAGTAAAGCAAACTTTTACGAAGCCAACTTACGAGAAGGCGTTTTTAACCATGGAAATTTTGAGGCCGCAACGCTATATCGATGCGACCTGTGCATGGCCGATTTAAGCAACACCAATTTAAGCTCTGCCGACTTCTACAAAACCAATTTATATACCGCCAACCTGACCCAATCTAACCTGCGCGGATCCCACCTCTACAAAGCAGATATGCAGGAGTCTTTACTCACCGAAGCTGACCTGGGAGAGTCTAATTTTTATGAAGTGGATATGCGGGAAGCAATCTTACGGAGTGCGAATTTAGTGCGCACCACCTTCTATTATTCCAACCTGTGTAATTCAGACATGTCCAGAGCCAACCTGAGCAGCGCTAGCTTAATGGGTGCCAACATGAGTAAAGTGAACCTGAGACGGGCTAGCTGTGTGGCAACCAACCTGTTTCGAGCCACCCTTTGTGGAGCCGATCTATCAGATGCCGATCTGCGTGAAGCGGTTTTACGGCTGGCAGATTTGAGTAATGCTTCCTTAGAAAATGCCAATCTTTTCCGAGCTAACCTATCAGAGGCCTGCCTTGACTATGCTCAACTGGCTGGTGCTAATTTCAAGAAAACTAATCTCTGGCACGTCAATTTAGGCCAGTTGATTTTGGCCCATCCCGGCAATGATAGAGATGCCGTTACCTTTGATATCAATTCTTTAAACGAATCCAGCGCCTTGAACTGAGCCCACCATGAAAGACCTGATCTTGAAGCGTATAGGGGGATTAATCGCCGCTCATTCTGGCATTTACGTCCGTGAGCAAGATTATCATAACCTGGCAGATAAGCTCTGGAAACGGGCTAAAATCCTTGGACTCAAGTCTCTGGAAGATTACTACAGCCTCCTGTGGAAGGAATTGGAGTCCAGCGTAAATGCCCCGTTTAGGCCAACTTCAGACAGCCTCAACTCCCTGCAGCGAAGCGAGTGGCAAGAGCTGTATTCTATATTAACAGTCAACGAAAGCTACTTTTTTCGAGATAAGAATCAGTTTCAGTTACTGACAAAAAAGCTTCTGCCCGAAATTCTGGCTCAAAAACAATCCCAGGCACAGTCCAAAAGTCAGGATAAGGATTCTCTCACCGTTGAGGCTAGGCCCAGTCTCCGCATTTGGAGCGCGGGTTGTTCCACGGGAGAAGAGCTATATTCTCTGGCCATTGTGTTAGAAGAAATGGACTTTCCCTGGCACCAGTGGAATACCCTACTGCTTGGTACTGATATTAGCAAAACCGCAATTGATACAGCCCAAAAAGGAATTTATGGGAAATGGTCTTTTCGGCAGGTGCCTCCAGATTTACAGCGAAAATACTTCTACAACCATCACAATCTCTTTCAGGTTAACGATAAACTTCGTAGAAAGGTTAAGTTTGCCTATGGCAACCTTTTAAAAGATACCTATCCACAGCCTGGGAGCGACTGGTTTGATTTCGACTTAATTTTGTGTCGCAACGTCTTTATTTATCTGGATAGCCATGCCATTGGCACCATTATCCAGAAGTTCCACGATAGTTTAAGTACTCAGGGTTATTTAATCACAGGGCATACAGAACTTTATGGGCAAGATACCAGCCGCTTTCAGGTCATTAGTTTTCCAGAGTCGGTAGTTTATCGACAACGCAATTGGGCGACAGCCCCTCCCTCTGAGTTGCCCAATACAGAGTACAAGGCAGAAAGCCAGTCCCAGGTAAGGGTGTCGTCTATCTTACCCCGGCGCACCTCTTCCCCGAGCAGCCTTTCTGCCAGGGCGGCCCGGTTAAAGGCTGCCGGGTCGCTACCCATAGTTTTGACAGATCGCCCAGGGCCACACTCCCGCCAATCATCACCGATTCAATCCAACGACTGGGCAACGGCCCTTAAAGAAGCAGAGCGTCTTTTGAAGCAGGAGGCCTATGACAAAGCTATCCTCAGTGCAGAAAAAATATTTTCGACTTATCCTCAATGCGATGCAGCCGTCAAAATCGCAGCCCATGCCTATGCCAATATCGGCAGCCACGAAGAAGCCAAGTCTCTCTGCCAGCGGGTGCTGAAGCGACAGCCTTTGAGCGTAGATATGTACTATCTATTAGCCCAAATCGCAGAAGAACAAAACCAGCTAGATATAACAAAAGCCTACCTGCGCAAAATTATTTATCTAGATTCAAGTTTTGTGAGAGCTTATCTAGACTTAGCCAGTATCTACGAGCGGGAAAGACAACCCGAAAAAATGAAAAAAATGAAGGCCTATGCTCTCACGCTGTTAGACAAACTGGCCCCTGAGACTGTTCTAGATGTCCATACGGGTACTACCGCTCAGCAGTGGAAAGAACATCTGAAGCGTATCTGCTAAGGGATGGTAAAACTGCGGCTTGAGTTATCGCATGTATACCGTTTCAGGGAGTGTTCGGAATCCTGTGGGATAGGTATCCTGCCTGTCTCAGCTAAGCAGGCGAGACGTCTGCCCTGCAAGACTGTTGGGAAGTTTGATGAAGCTGTTCGTTAACCCTTACACAAAACTCTGGACAGTCTCCGTTTCAAGATAAAAATGATCGCCAATTAAATTAATGGTATCTACCAGCCCGAGAACCTGACTGATGACATCAAAGTTAATTTTTTCCAAGGGCGCAGTGGAGTCAATGTTGATTTGCTCCGTGTTCATAGTGATTGAAAAACCCTGGTCACAAATTTTGTACTGTGAAAGTACAGGGTTGGTTTTGCCAAGAGAGATCAGACATAGAGGCGTAGAGCCATCTACCCAAAGCGGCAGGATGGGGCAGTCAATCTCTATGGTTAAGCTATGGTTTGCCATGCCTTGACCATCGTTGATGCAGATAGTAACGTAGGAGTTTCCTCTCGAAAAGACCCAGCATCTGCTGTGACTATTATCAAGAGATATCCGCGCAGCGATTGGGTCTTGGTGATTGTCTTTCAGCACCGCTTCAACGGTCCAGGCATAGTCGTCAAGTTGCATATTACTGACACTCCTGATTCAGGACTCTTTAAATCAAATATTTTTATCCCGGAAGCAGGTTTAATTTTCACCAGTGCTAATCTATCTGGCTCGCGCCGTTAGCTTGATCATGATTAAAACTGGTGTTTTAGTCGTTTGATTTCCTAGTGATAAGTTAGCCAATAGCCTGACCTATATAACACCGCAATAATGCGGAATTTCTCTTGGCAGGAAGTCGATTCCTATATGGTACAAAATAAAATTTTGTGGTCATGTATTTAGGCTGCCGGGTAGCAGAGTTAGCCGTTAAATCATCCTTAATCTGAAAGAGCTATGATTTCCCTGGTTGACTGACAAAACTTCTCAACCAAATCTCTGAAAGCCCACCCTCCGGGAAGCAAGCTACACCCTGGCCCTCTGCCGAGAGGAGAGGGAAATGGAAGGATTGATCGGCTCCCCTCGCCCTCTGGGAGAGGGGTTGGGGGTGAGGGCGTACAACTTTTGTCAGTCAATGAGATGATCTCCAGTTCTAGTCGCTTGATATATCAATTCCCCTTTGGCCGCATGTCTTTTGCCTCAGTCAGGTGCAGTTGTAAAGGCTTTTCTGATGTTATGGCTTCTTGATTTAGGATCGGCGAACAAATTTATGGAAATTAGAAGATGCTGAAATTAAGCTATAGCGTCTACGCCTGATGGGCAGAACTGAAATGGTTTTTCGATAATCCATAAAAAAATCTCTTGAAAAACTTAAGCTTCCTGTCTTTTCTCTGAAAGCTTAGGATTTTTATGGTGGATAGACAACTGGCATTACCCTGAGCCTGGTTCAAAAACCATGGCTTACTCTGGGGTAAATTACCGGCTCTGGTCTCGGCAGAGGTTTAGTGATGTATTGCCATGCTGTTGGTAAAGCTAAGCTGCTGCATTGAGCAAGGTTTTTTGCTCCTGCGAGATTAAGTTATTTGCCAAAAGTTAGACTTTTGTATTCCCTTGCTTAGCCATGAGGTGTGGAGGGCATGCTAAACCCGAGATACAGGCGCTAACTGTTCACTGGGGCAAGATATTTCCATTGGCCAAGGTGAACTTCGGCATAAACTTTTCCATCACCTTGTTTGGGGGCAACCGGCGATGAACTACGAATCTTACTTACTTTTTACCCTCGATGGTTCGAGCTATGGTTTACCGGCTACCGCAGTCCAGGAGATCTTTTTTCTACCTGCTTTAACAGCTATTGCTGAGTCAGGGGCAGAGGTGGCAGGGGTGTTGAATTTGAGGGGAAACATCATCCCGGTTCTGGATTTAAACACTTGTTTAGGAAAAACCCAAAAAGCGTATCGCCTTAACCATGTGGTTGTTATTTTGCGATTAGAAGGTCAGGTGATTGGGCTAATCGTTAGCGAAGTCCACGATGTAGAAGCCATCGCCACTCAAGACATTACTTCAGATCTGGATGACCGCTACATCAGCCGTTCGGAACGCCAGCTAATTTGTGGTTTAGCCAAGTATAACAACGACATTGTTACCCTACTAAATCCTCTAGCTCTGCCCCTGCGGCAGGCAAATCAGGCGATGGGCCAGGCCTCGGTTAAAACGGTTGGCGTTAACGAAAATATCCCATCCAACAACGATTTTCTGGCCCAGTTTCCTCCAGAGCAACAGCAGGTGTTACGCGATCGCGCCACCAGCCTGATGCAGCTTTCCGCCGACCAGGGCTTTGCTGGCCTCGCTGCCCTGGCGGTTGTCAGCCTGGAAGGGGAACGCTTCGCCCTGGGGTTGGAATCGGTTCATGAGTTTACCGATGTGACTCAAATCACCCCCATCCCCTGTTGTCCTGGCTACATCGTCGGCAACATGAATTTGCGGGGTGAAATTCTGACATTAGTCGATGTCCGCAGCTTTTTAAACCTTGCCCCCACTCCAGATCGCCAGAGTAAAAAAGCTGTTGTCATGCGTCTTGATCAGCTGGTTGCCGGGGTCGTAGTCGATGAGGTTTTCGATGTGGTTTATGTGCATCCGAAAGAGATTTCATCCATACCTACAGCCATTCATTCAGCAGAAAACGAATACCTCAAAGGGGTCGCCAAACACGAAGACTCTATGATAAGTCTTTTAGATTTACCCAAGCTTTTAACCCAGGGTGAACTCGTCGTCAACCAGATCGGATAGCCAGGAAAACATGCATCACCTTTTGGGCTAATACACTTCAGATTTAACACTGCCCTACAGTCCTTCCTCCAGGAGAAACACCATGGACAAGCAAAAATTTTGGAAACTCAGACACTGGATCATCGCTGGCTATTCGGTGCCGATTATTGCGCTGATCATTTCGGCGGGAGTTACGGTGTTTAACGTGGCTCAGCTCAGGCAATATGCCCAGAGCTTAAAGACAACCTGGAGAATCCAGGATGACATTAATATCGTGGATAGTACGATCCATGCGATGTCTCGATATACTCGGGGTTATTTGCTCGACAAAAACCCAACTTCCATAAACCAGCTGGGCGAGGCAGAAGACACTTATATCAGCGCCATTGAAGAACTCAGAGAACTGGTCATTGACGAAGAACAAAAGCAAAATTTGGCCCAGCTGGAAGAAGATGCGGGCACACAAATTGAGCTAAACCGGCAGTTAATTAGCATGGTAGACGCCGACAGGGTGGACGAGGCCATTGAGTTGTGGAAGACATCAGGGGCGCTACAGTCGGCCACTGAACTAACTGCCCTGATGGATGAAATGGATGCCCTTGAAGACGAAATCACCGCTGAAGCGGCAGACTTACAGGCTGCCGCTCTACAACGGCTGCAGTTTACCCTACTAGCCGCGGCGATCACCTCGGTGGTGTTGTCAATCATCATTGGCACCTGGATTGTGCTGAAAGCCTCCCGCATGATGAATGACTCCGCCAGCACCATCGCCAGTTCTGCCAGCGAAATTGCCGCCAGCATTGAACAGCAGGAGCGCACCAGCAGCCAGCAGGCCGCATCCGTCAGCGAAACCACGACGACTATGGACGAGTTAGGAGCCTCCTCTCGCCAGTCTGCAGAGCAGGCGGAAGCGGCGGCGGCAGGGGCACAACAGGCCCTATCCCTGGCCGAAAGCGGTGCCCGGGCGGTAGAGCGCAGTCTGGATGGCATGAACGCCCTGCGGGAAAAAGTAGACGCTATCGCCGACCAGATTCTGCGCCTGAGTGAGCAAACCAGCCAGATCGGCGGCATTTCCGGCCTGGTAAGCGACCTGGCCAACCAGACCAATATGCTGGCCCTCAACGCTGCTGTAGAGGCTGTACGAGCTGGGGAACATGGCAAGGGCTTTGCGGTGGTCTCCGGTGAAATTCGCAAGCTGGCGGATCAAAGCCGTAAGTCTGCCGAGAAAATCAACGCCCTGGTGGCCGACATCCAGACCGCCATTAACTCCACCGTCATGGTTACCGACGAAGGCACCAAGACCGTAGAAGAAGGGGTCAAAATTGCCGAGGAAACCTCTGACGCCTTTGCCGGTGTGGCCGATGCCGTTAATAACGTAGTGCTCAACAGCCAGCAGATTTCCCTCAACGTGAAACAGCAGGCCGTGGCTATCCAGCAGGTGGTCAGCGCCATGAACAGCCTGAATACTGGCGCGCAAGAAACCGCCAACGGCATCAGCCAGATCAAGGTAGGCACCCACCAGCTGAATGAGTCGGCCATGCAGCTCAAAGTTGCGATTTAAAGATGCCTAGCGCAAGGAACTACACCGAGACTAGTCCTCTCCTCGGAGGGGTGCCCGGCGGGCGGGGTGGGTCAAGTCTCTAACTAAAGGGGACGCAATGACTACGAATGGAATGCTCACCGCAAAGATTAACCCACCCCTGCCCCTCCCAGGAGAGGATGGCAGAAGGACCTCTCACCGCAAAGATTAACCCACCCCTGCCCCTCCCAGGAGGGGATGGCAAAAGGGCCACCCAAGCAGATTCACACGGGGGACGCAACCTACCATGATGATTGACGACGAAGAACTCCGCGGGATTTTTAAGACATCCAGTGAAGAGCGCCTGCAGGCCCTGGACGAAGGGCTATTGCACCTCGAAAAGCACCCCGATGATCCGGAAACCCTGGAAGCCCTGATGCGGGAATGCCACTCCCTCAAAGGCGACAGCAACATGCTGGGGGTGGGTGACCTGGGCAAGCTGGCCCACCAGATGGAGCACGTACTGGGAACGGTGAAGCGGGGAGAGCAGACCTTCTCCGCAGACACCTTCGACCGCCTGGCCCACGGCATGGACGCTATACGGCAGATGGTCCACGAATCTGTTACCGGGGAACCGGCAGAGGTCGATTTGTTTCACGTCATGGCCGAGCTGATGGGGGCAAATTCTCCTGGGCAGGACCTGGCTGAGACAGACTCTGCGGCGGACGCTTTTGACCTGACCGCTGACCGCCTGGAAGTTCCAGATCTGACCGATAACTCCGACGATATGAACATCCTCGGCGATGTGCTGCTGGGAAATGAGCCGCTGCTGGACGATCCCTTTGGTGAGCCACCCCCATTGAACGGTTTTGGGGATGATCCCGATATCTTCCTGGAACCCGCGTCCACTAACCCGAAAGTGACAGCAGCGGCAGAGGTTGATGCAGACACTTTGCTGGAACCCGAATCCATGGATGCAGGGAGTCCACCTCCCCCGGCAACGGTGGCTGGCAATGTGCCAGAAATCAGCCCGCACTACATCGACGATGAGGAGATGCGGCAGATTTTCAAAACCTCCAGCGAAGAGCGGTTGCAAAGCCTGGATGCCGGTTTGCTGCATCTAGAAAAACAGCCCGACGACCAGGCTACCCTGGAGGCCATCCTGCGGGAGGCCCACTCCCTCAAGGGTGACAGCAACATGCTGGGAGTTGCCGACCTGGGCAAACTGGCCCACCAGGTCGAGCACATCCTGGGGGCGGTGAAGCGGGGGGAAGAGAAACTGTCAGCAGATATTTGCGATCGCCTCTCCCACGGCATGGCCGCCATGAAGCAGCTCGTCCACGAAGCCGTCACCGGAGAAGTCACCGGCGTCAACCCCTTCTACGTCCTCGCCGAACTCATGGGCGCATCCACCCAGACTCCCCCACCCCATCACCCCATCATCCCCCCACCCCCGAAATCCTCAGCCAACGGCAACCCCCCCCAACCCGCCAACCCGCCAACCCGCCAACCCGCCAACCCCCCCCCCGAACTGGTCACGGTTTCCACCGGTTCTGCCAGTGAGAGTGACACCAGCACGACCATCACCCAGGCCAGCCAGTACCGCATCGAAACCATCCGGGTGCCCACCCACAACCTGGACGCCCTGATGACCCAGACCGGGGAACTCACCGTCACTAAAATTCGCGTGGCCCATCGCCTGGCGGAAATTGAGGCCATCACCAACCTGTGGGAAGAGTGGAGCCGCGACCTGTTCATCAACCGCTTCATTTTCCACGAAGCCCAGCAGGGTAAACAGGTGTTCCGCCAGCTGGAAGGGTTCCACAACCGTACCGAGCACTATCTGGAACAGCTGGGAGATCTGGTCGGCAAGCTCGGCAGCTCCCTGTATGAGGACACCACCCGCCTGGAGATGATCACCGACGGGCTGGAGGAAGGCATCCGCACCCTGCGGCTGTTGCCCCTGTCCACCATATTCAACCTTTACCCCCGGCTGGTGCGCGACCTGGCCCGTCAGGAAGGCAAACAGGTGGATCTGGTGATCGAAGGAGGGGACACCCGCGCCGACAAGCGCATCCTGGAGGAAATGAAGGATCCCCTCCTGCACATCATCCGCAACGCCATTGACCACGGCATTGAGTCCCCCGCCGAGCGCCAGCGCCTGGGCAAGCCGGCAGTGGCCACCATCACCCTGCGGGGCTACCAGACCCCCACCAGCATCGTGCTGGAAGTCAGCGACGACGGCAAAGGGCTGGATGTGGACGCCATCAAACAAACCGCCCTGCGCCGGGGGCTGTACCGCCCCGAAGAACTGGAAGCCCTGACGCCGGGGCAAATTCAGGCGCTGATCCTGAGCCCCGGCTTTTCTACCCGCACCATGGTCACGGAAATTTCGGGCCGGGGCGTGGGCATGGATGTGCTGCGCACCAACGTGGAGCGGCTGAAGGGCAACATTGAGGTGGCATCTACCCCTGGCGAGGGCTGCACCATCCGCGTCCAGCTTGGTACCACCCTGGCCACGGCCCATGTGCTGCTGGTGGCCGTCAGTGGCCACACCTACGCCCTGCCGGTGGAATTCGTCCACACCGCCTGCCTGATTGATCCGAAAGACATCTTCACCATTGAAGGGCGCAACACCATCGAGTATGGCGGCCACCCCATTTCCGTGGCCTGGTTGTCGGACCTGCTGGAGCTGCCCCACCTGGATACCGACCAGCGCCAGGGCAGTAAACGCCTCTCCTGCATCATTCTGCAGGCGGGGCCGGATAAGCTCGGTATTTTTGTGGACTCCCTGATCGACGAGCAGGATGTGGTGCTCAAGCCCCAGAGCCAGCTCTTGAAGCGGGTACGCAACATTTCTGGAGCCACCATTCTGGGCACCGGGGAAGTGTGCATGGTGCTGAACCCCCAGGATTTGATTCAGTCGGTGCGCCATCGGGGGGCATCCCACGCCCTGATGACGGATTCTGAAGATAGCGCTGCCGCTGCCCTCTCTCCCCAGAAGCAGCTCAGCATTCTGCTGGTGGAAGACTCCATTGCCACCCGCACCCAGGAAAAACGCATTTTGGAATCCGCAGGTTACGAGGTCGTCACCGCTGTGGATGGGGTGGATGGCTTCAACAAACTGCAGTCGCGCCCCTTTGATGCGGTTATCTCTGACATTCAGATGCCGAACCTGGATGGCCTGGGCCTCACGGAACGCATTCGCCACCATCGGGAATACAATGAATTACCTGTAGTCCTGGTGACCACCCTGGCCAGTGATGAAGACCGCCGCCGTGGGGCCGAAGCCGGTGCCAACGCCTACATCACCAAGGGCAGCTTCAACCAGGAAGTGCTGCTCGAAACCCTTGAGAGGCTGATTTAATGCCATCCCGTCCTATCCGGCTGCTGATTGTGGAGGATTCTCCCGTTGCCCTGGCCATTCTCCAACGCATTTTGCGAGAGGCACCGGATATTGAAGTGGTCGGTACCGCCCGCCACGGACTGGAAGCCCTGGCCCTGATTCCCGAGGTCAAACCTACTATGATCTGCACCGACCTGCACATGCCCAAAATGAACGGGCTGGAGCTAACGCGGGAGGTGATGGCCCAGTACCCCTGTCCCATTCTGGTGGTCAGCGCCTCGGTGCAGGAGGAAGATACCCAGAACGTGTTCAAGATTCTGGAAGCCGGGGCGCTGGATATTTTTCCTAAGCCCCGTACCGGCCTGGCGGCTGAATACGAACGGTCAAAAAATGAGTTGCTGGCTAAACTTCGGGTGCTGTCTGGGGTGTCAGTTTTCACCCAGCACCGCCGTCAGGCTACTTCGGCCCGGCCCGTGGCAGCGCCTCCGCCCACCCCCATACCGGCCCCCGCCGCCATCGATATTCGGGCTCCCCGGATTGTCGCCATTGGCGCATCTACAGGCGGTCCCCAGGCGTTGCTGGCCATTTTGCAGCAGTTGCCCAGAACTTTCCCGGTGCCCATCCTCTGTGTGCAGCACATCAGCGCAGGGTTTTTACAAGGACTGGTGGATTGGCTCGACAGCAAAGTGCCGCTGCGAGTCACCATTGCCAGGGCGGGAGAAACTCCCCAGCCGGGTGTCGTCTATTTCCCCCCGGAACGCCATCACCTGGAACTGGATGCTGGAGGCCGGTTGAGCTTGTCCCAATCTGCCCCTGTGGCCGGACATTGTCCCTCGGTGACCGTTCTATTCCAAGCAGTAGCCAGCTACTACCGTCGCTCGGCGGTCGGCATTCTCCTCACGGGCATGGGGCGCGACGGGGCAGATGGGCTCCTTACCATGGCCCAGGCAGGGGGCCTGACCATCGCCCAGGATGAACTGTCTTGCGTGGTATTTGGTATGCCTAAGGAGGCCATTGCCCTGGGGGCGGCTCAGCAGATTTTGCCGGTTCAAAATATCGCATCGTTTTTGTTGCATCAGGTCTTTGCCAACCAGGCTGGTTCTCCCTCAGCCCGATGATTTCCTAAATCGTTTCCCTTATGAGAGAAGCCCCCTGGGAACTACCAAAGTTCCCAGGGGGTTGTAAACCCTATCCTCCAGCAAGACACTCTATACCTCTAGGGGATGGATTACCTCTAGGGGATGGATTTATTGGTTTGGGCTTCCCGTTGCAGTAGTTTAGCGATCACTGTCTTTAGCCGGTCGGCATCGCAGGGCTTGGTCAGGTAGGCGGTTGCGCCAGCACGACGGGCTTCTTCGCGGTCTTGTTGGGTATCGCGAGAAGTGACCATGATGATGGGGAGGGAGGTAAACTGCGGCAAGCTGCGCACGGTGCGGCACAGCTCAAACCCATCAATACCAGGCATTGAAATATCGAGCAAGAGGGCCTTGATCGGTTCCTGGTAGATTACAGAAAGGGCGTCAACTGCGTTGTCGGCCAGCAGCACTCGGTACGATGAGTCCAGGGCGCGTTTAATCATCTGCTGGCTGATTAAGCTATCGTCAACCGATAACACGGTCAGAATGGTATCTTTTGTGGCTGTAGCGTTTGCCGACATCATGTCGAATGACCTCTCGGGAATGACGAACGTTAACTATAGGGCCTAGACGATCTGTAAAATTAAACCTTTTCCAAGTCCAGAAGTGGAATTTTGCCTCAGGGAAAGCGGCAGGTTTCGAGCTGGACCTGGTATAGAAGCTCTGAACGTTACCTTCGCCCTGAATGGGTCTACCCCTTACCAGTTAAGCATTCCCATTTTTCTAGGTAGAGGGGGGAAATGTTATGGTTTTTAACTCAAAAACTATCAAGGTGTCTACCCACGGTTGATTTGCGGCAGAAATTGCTGGGGGAGAAATAGGTTGTGAGTAGTTTCCAGGAAATGGGATGGCTCTGTGTCCCTCTTTACTTAACAGGCTTGATATCAACTATAACGACTCAACCAACTGCCTGTAGGCATATCGGCGAAGGCTTATCAAAAAGGCTGAGACATCCAGTATCTCAGCCTTTATCAATGCTCACCATGGGTAGAATTTAAAGGTTGGCGGGGAGTCCCCAGACGCTTCCACAGAACTTAGAAGTAGGCGTAAGAGGATGCGGTAGCGGCTGCGATCGCAACAATGCCCTGGCGCACAAAGGACAGCAGCAAAAACGCCAGAATCGGAGACAGGTCAATGCCACCCAGGGGAGGAATGATTGATCGGAAAATGTTCAGATAGGGATCTGTCAGCTGGCTGAGCACGGAGAAGGGAGGGCTCATCCAGTCTACGTTGGGGAACCAGCTCAGCAAAATTCTAATGATGAGCAGAATTGTGTAGATAGAAAGAAACGTTGAAAGGGTTTGTACCAATATGTCCATCTGGAGACCTCGGCTGTAGTCGCTACCAACAATACCTTGTTCGTCAAGAGTTGTCAGTTTAAGTGTAACGGATCGGTTACTTGCTATGCTCTGTGTAACCGTTGATGCCCCCCAATTGCTGCCTGACATCGTCAATGGCTTCGTTTAACTGGGCAATTTTATCCTCAAGGCCAAGGCGGGCCGCTTCCATGCTTTCTTCGGTGGCTTCGTCAAATTCGCCGAAGCCCAGGCTGCCATCCCCCGCCGTTAACCGTGACTCAGGCTTGCGCCCTGAAGATTGCATGCGAGATGCCGCCAGCGCCCCTAAGACACCGCCTAAGACACCGCCAACTACGGTACCGACCAAAAAACCACCAACGAAGTTATCTTGCTGACTCATAATCAATTCCTTACTAAGGGCAGATGGGCATCACGTTGAGTCATAAACCTGATCATAAACCTTGTCTAGAGATTTAAGTATCTCCCTGCTCTGTCGCGTTAAGTGCCGAAGGTGCGATCGCCCGCATCCCCTAACCCAGGGACAATGAAGCCCTGGTCGTTCAGAGCCTCGTCAATGGCTGCGGCAAAAACCGTCAGGGTGGGATAGGCCTCAGCCAGTTTTTGCAAGGCCTGGGGAGCTGTTACCACCGAAACAATGCGTACCGCCGCCGGGTCAACGCCCCGTTTGGTCAACTCCTCCATCATGGCCATGATGGTGCCGCCGGTGGCCAGCATCGGTTCACTGATCATCACGCGGGTGTCTGGGTGCAGCTGATCCGGGAGCTTATTCAGGTAGCAGCTGGCTGCCAGGGTTTCCTCATCCCGCACAAAGCCGACGTGGTACACCGAAGCCAGGGGCAACAGCTCCTGCACTCCTGCCATCAGGGCTAACCCCGCCCTCAAGATTGGCACGATAATGGTGGGCGTTTCAGGATTAATGAAGGTTGCATCGGATGGTCCTAAAGGGGTATTGACCCTGGTATCCATCGTGGGCAACCATTCCCGGATGGCTTCGTAGGTCAGCCAGCGCCCCAATTCCGTCATTGCGGAACGGAACAGAGGCACCGGGGTTTCGCTGTCCCGAGCAACCCCCAACCAGTGCTTGATTAGTGGATGGGGAGGGACGTAAATCCGCAGTTGAGAAACCATAGTCTTGTGAGCCCCCATTAAAGCAACCAAATCTGCAACATCATACTCTGTTTAGTTCTTCTTTGCGGCCATTACTGTACGGTCTATTCGGTGTGAAAACCCCGCTATATCAAGGGTAAGCCACACCTGTGACGATTCGGCTTTTTCGTCACAATACAAATGTCAACGACAGGAGATGGTAATGAAAAAGCGGTTATTTGGCGGAACCCTGATCAACTGGTATCGCAAGTTAATTCGTCACTCAAAATATCGCTGGGTCGTGCTGCTGGGCACTCTGCTCTATTTCGTCAGTCCTATCGATATTGCCCCCGATATGTTCCCCGTCATCGGCTGGATTGATGATGGTCTGGTCGCCACCATTGCCATCACCGAAGTTACCCAAATGCTGATGGAGCGGAAACGGCGTTTGCAAAACATCGAAAAAGCTTCAGCTACTCAAAACGCCAGCAGGACCGCCGCGAGTGACCCCAGCGAAACCGTTATTGATGTAGAAGCCGCTGTCATCAGCTAACTCTTTTGTCCCATCCCCCCGGAGCGCTCCCCTGGAGACTACAGCGGTTGAGTGCTCCTGAAGCTTCAAACTTTCACCTTTTTTCACCCTATATCGTTTAAGGATGTTTTCCATGGCTAACCCCGTACAAGACAAAGTAAAAACCGACTGGCAACAGGTTCAATCTGAAGGTGGCCAGCGGCTCAGCCGCATCGGCAGAATCTTCAAGGCCGCTTCTTCTGAGGCGTTGGATGAGTTTAAGGCCGGTACTGACGAAATTCAGACCATCAGCCGCAAGTCCCTGGCCGAAATGATCGCCCAGCTCAAAGAAACCGAGGCCGCCGAAGCCAAAGCAGATGCCATCGTGCTGGAGACTGAAGTTGAGTCCGACGCGACCGATCTGGTCGTAGCCGAAGAGACCGAAGCCGCAGACATTCCCACCTGGCGTCAGCTCTTCACCGATTTCTGGCATATCGCCAACGACCGCAAAGGCGAATGGACTCAAGACCTTCTGGCCCGTCTGCAAATTCAGATGGAAAAGTTCGACACCCGCATGGTTGAAGAGTACGGCGAGCGTTACACCCCCTTCCGCCGGTTGGTGAAGGTCATCCGCTTCCTGGTGGATACCGCCTACAACCGGGTCAGCAAGGCCGAAAAAGAGGCCCAGCCGGTGTCTGTCGAAATCTTAGCCCAGGACGCTGGCGATGTCGAAGCCCCTCAGGGTGCCCAAAGCTAGAGCTTGAAGCAGGTTTTCAAAACTTCTCCTTGGGGGAAATCCATAACGCTGCTGCGGCAGCGTTTTTTTATGGCGTTAGCTGATCATCTGCTGCGTTGATATGCTGGCTGAACCACTGAACTGCTTGAATATTACTTTCAGTTTGTAGACGAACCAGCGTTTGTTCCAGCACTGAAATTGGCAGACCTACCAGCGCCTGAGATTGTTCGCAGGGTTGATATTTACCATCAGCCTGTAGCAGGAAAGCAAAAACCCTCTGCCCTCGCACATCTACTACCCAATATTCAGGAATCCCTAAAGCCTCGTAAAGATGCTTTTTCTCATCCAAATCGATAGCCAGGGTAGTGTCTGAGATTTCTCCCACCAGGTCGGGAACTCGCCACTGGTTCAGGTCAATCCTGCGGGGTTCCCCCGGCTGCCATCTAGGATAGTTTTCTCCCAGATAAAGTACTAGGTCTGGGGCTCCTGCAGTTTGATTGGAGCGTTCTAAGAGACATCTGCCCAGAGAGCTTGCCGTCTGTTGGGGATGGGCGCTGAACCAAAAACCAAATACCAACGTGAACAGGTCACAAATGGTCGCGTGGTCGATGCCTTCCCAACCCATATCGGTGATTAAGAGGGAACCTTCATAAAAAAACAGGCGAAATCTATCGGATTCAAGGGTATTGCGATACCAGACATACTCTTGCCAGGTGGCACTCTGCCACTGACCAAGCATTAGGGTGCCTGGTGCCCCTGCTATGTCTAAAGTCGTTGGCGTCATGGACCTGGCACGGTACTCGTTCTGGTAACTACATTAGCGACTTTTGAGTGAGTCAGGATGCCGACATTCTCTGGCCCTGGATGCTCAGATTTTCAGCCTTCTTGGTAGGGCGAAGCATCTGGATGAAAACCTTTTGAGTATCCACGTCACCTGTCTCCCAGATGCTTCACCCCTAGGGTTGGTATCTTTTTCTTGGCAATCTTGTTTCTACCCGTGTTCTTGATCTGTTTAGCTGCTTTACTTCCCTTAACGTTTAGAAGTATTTCCGTTGCAGACTACTAACCTGTGCAAAGTTTCCTGGGAAGTAGCCACAATCACCATGACTTATTGATAAAACGAGAACACGAGATCCCCAGCGGCTCAACGTTTTCCCTTTGTGGATCAGCGATTATTCTGACGGAGTGCCGTCTTTATGGTCAACTCTCACCTTGCCCCGTCTGCCCATGGGCAACACATCCCGGTGCCACCCATGCAGGAGGCCCAGCTGGCGCTAGCTGTGGCCGATGAGGCATTTCTAAAGGCACTGTTGACGGATTGTTTTCCTGCGATCGCGCATCCCCACGAAATTGGCGCGACTACCGTAGAGGTTGGCGTGCCCCTGGCTCACCTGGCCGACGGCAGCATCGACGGCATCCTCAAGTTTGAGCAAATCAACTGCGTTCTAGCCGGGTCTTATCCCGACGGCCCCCCCGTGCCGGAGTTCAGCAGTCACGATCACTACCATGCCGTCACCCAGTGCCATTCTGAGCTATCAACCCTGGCCCACAACCTGCCGCTGTCGGATGTGGTGGCGCTGTTATCCCGAGCCGGGTTTGACCAGGAGCAAATTCATCAAATTTTGCATTTACCCTCCCAGGCCTGGCACAAATCCTGGTGGTATGCTGTGGACCTGGATGGCCGACTGACCATTCCCTTCCAGCGGCTGATGCGTACCCGTCGCTTTGCCGACGGCACCATTACCGTGCAGTTTAAAGACTACTATGGCCACGAACCCCCAACGGGGTTCAGCAGTCAGCTGACTCAAATTCCCCTGCTGGTCCACAATCCAGCCTGGAGCTTTTGCGAGAATCTATCTTTCATCAACCTGGCTCGACGGGAACTCGACAGCCAGCAGGCCATCCTTATCGCCCAGGGGCTATCAGAGCTGGAAGTCGAAGGCTATATGCGTCAAAGCGTCAGCCTGTTTCAAAAACAGGTGATACAGCTTCCTTTAGCAGCCAACTGCCGCAGCTGTCATCAGATTAAATGCCCTCTGCATGGGGTAGATTCATCACCGGTAATGGCCTGTCGGTCGTTCTTACCAGTTGACCCGAATCACTCACCCCGATCGAAGTAATCCCTTCTGGGCTCTATCACAGGGTACCGGTCGGAATGCCGGTCCAGATCCATATGCTGACCCCCATGGAAGGGCTGGCTTGGTTCAGCCTTTAAATACACGATGGCGGCCTGTTCAGGCAGCTTAGAGGGCATGCGCTGCAGTTGCCACCAGCGCAAAGACAACGCTCCCGTTGCTACGGCAAAGCCGAACAGCGCCAGGGCGACTCGGTCATCAACCGAGCCGATTAGGCCGTCCACAGCACCTGCCGTTAAAGCTGTGGCCAATATGGGTTGCCTGCGAAACAAAGACTGAATTGATCTAACCCAAAAGACTGCAGATGTATTTACCTTGCTCAAGTTGAAAGGTCAGGTATGGCCTGAAGTCGGCTTAACCCTCAAACTGAACTTGCTATAGATTAGCTCAAGCCTAACCAACTAAGGAAAGTTTGCCTAGTTACGACTTCGATAATAACTACGGCAACAAATCCCACCATGGCGGCGCGACCGTTCAGACGCTCAGCATAGTCGTTAAAGCCCACTTTGGGACGCTCAATTACAGGTTGAACCGTGGGTTCGATATTTGTCGTCATGGTGGTTAAGCTCTCATCCGTAACGTTATTGTGCTGATGCTTGGGAGATTTCGTCAACGCAGTTTGCGGTTAAATGCTGGCAGATGGGGCCGAAGGGGTAATGGTTATGCTCCGGGGAATTCGGTTTCTCCGCCGCCTGAGCCCCGGTCCTTAGGAATGAAAATTTCAAAATTTGGATAGCCGTTTCGGCTGTCCAGGCCAGGCAAGCTGCCTGCCCATCAGGAATTGGATGTTATTCAATTCGCATTCCTTAAACGCTTTTCCCCCATAGGAAAAGCCCGGTGAAAGAGCACCAGGCTTTTCAGGGTTGAAGCATTGCTTCAAGACGATAGGGCCATCCTTTAACGGATTAATATCCCCATGCCAGGGCTAGATTCAGTAGATCACAAACATGCTCTTTTGCCGAGATCCAGCCCTCACCCTAAATCCCTCTCCCACATTGGGAGAGGGACTTTGAAGCACTTCTGGCTCCCCTCGCCCTCCTGGGAGAGGGGCTGGGGGTGAGGGCTGCGGGGTCTTTGCGATCTACTGAGATTACTTAACGGTAACCTTAGCGCCAGCGTCTTCCAGCTGCTTCTTGGCATCCTCGGCATCTTCCTTAGCCACACCTTCTTTGATGGGCTTGGGGGCAGATTCCACCATTTCTTTGGCTTCTTTCAGGCCCAGGCCGGTGAGGCCACGGACAACCTTGAGGATGGCAATCTTCTTATCGCCGGGAACTTCTTCCAGAACGACGTCGAATTCGGTTTTCTCTTCCTCAGGCTCAGCTTCAGCCCCACCACCAGCAGGCATGGCCCCAGGAGCCATCATCATCATGCCGCCGCCAGCGGAGGCAGAAGCGTCAACACCGAAAGCTTCTTCAATTTGAGAAACCAGCTCAGAAGCTTCTAGCAGAGACAGAGACTTAAGCTGTTCGAGAATTTCGTCGGTTTTAGCAGACATAGCTAACCATTAACTCCTTGACTTGAAAAATGGATTGAACAATCGAAACAAACCTGTACATTCGCGCCAGACTAGGCTGCGTCTTGCTCTTTTTCGGAAACCGCCTTGATGGCGCGGGTAAGGGAAGCCGGAACTTCCTTGATACCAACCGCCAGCTTGGTGGGCACGAGGTTGATGCCACGGGCCACCCGAGTAGGCATGGCGTTGATAGCCCCGGCCAGACGAGCCATAAGCTCTTCTTTGGTGGGCAGTTCGGTGATAGCCTTGACCTGGTCTTCCGTCAGGGCCTGACCTTCCATGACACCACCCCGCAGGGTTGTCTTTTTGGTCTCTTTTTGGAAAGCCTGGTATTCCTTAATCGCTCCGCCAAAGTCATCCTTAATCAGCAGGAATGCTGAGGAATCCTTGAGGAACTCGGTCATGGGCTGCCAGTTTTCATCACCGTCAACGGCAATGCGCATCAAAGTATTCTTGGTGATTTTGCACACCGCATCCTTAGTCCGCAGGCGATTCCGCAGGTTAGTTATTTCCGCTACGGATAGACCCTTGTAGTCAATCACCAGAGCCAGTTGGGCATCGCTCAGGAGTTCCTGAATTTCTGCCACAATCTCTTTCTTATTCGCTAGGGTTCTCCCCATCTCTATCTCACCTCCTTGTATTTGGGGATAAGGAACAAACTTGTACCGGATCAATCCTGCTGCCCTTCGGCGGTACAGGACCAAACAAAAACCCCGACAACCATGCCGGGGTGACTGAGGTGAGACAGCATTTCCTGACGGGCGTGCTGCGCCTACCGTTAACGTCAACCTCGGCAGGATTTATGCGGCCACACCGCACCTGCTGTCTACAGTTGTTGCTATGCAGTTGTCGTGAGTTTTCGCGTCTCCACCTCCGGTTATCTTCAGGCCAACGTCAAACGGCGGCTTAAGCCGCGTCAGCCAATTTGAAATCTCTCAGAGCATTCACATCCAGGCGAATGGCAGGTCCCATGGTGGCAGAGATGGCAACGGTACGCCAGTAGCGACCTTTAGCCCCAGAGGGACGGTTCCGATCGATGGATTCTTGCAGAGCCTTGAGGTTAATCAGCAGGTCGTCCTCAGAAAAATCGGCCTTACCAAACATAACATGAACGATACCGGTCTTGTCGGCCCGGTACTCTAACTTACCGGCCTTAAATTCTTCGATGGCCTGGGGCAGATCAAAGGTTACAGTGCCGCCCTTAGGAGAAGGCATTAGACCGCGGGGACCGAGTTGGCGACCCAACTTGGCGACCTTGGGCATCATGTCGGGGGTGGCAATCAGGATGTCAAAATCCATCATGCCCTTTTGAATCTCATCAATCAGTTCTTCAGAACCGACGATGTCAGCGCCAGCATCGGTAGCTTCTCCCACCTTTTCACCCTTAGCGATGACGGCAACCCGGATGGTCTGGCCGGTGCCCTTGGGCAGAATCACAGTGGTTCTGAGCTGCTGGTCGGTATATTTTGGATCAATCCCCAGACGAATGTGGGCCTCTGCCGACTCAGTGAACTTAGCGGTGGCGGTTTCCTTCAGCAGAGCCAGGGCTTCCTGGGGTTCGTACAGCCGGTCTTCAACTTTAGCCTGAGCAGCCTTGAGCCGCTTTGAAACTTTTTTAGCCATGGTTTATCTTTCCTCGGGGTCAAACGAAGCTAAGCCTCTCCCCCAACTAGGTTTACAGTTTCTGACCCTTTCTCGGTCAGAGCAAAGACGTTAGCCGGAAATGGTAACGCCCATGTTGCGAGCAGTGCCCTCAACAATTTTCATCGCCGCCTCAATGTCGTTGGCGTTGAGGTCGGGCATTTTGGTTTCGGCAATTTCCTGTAGTTGAGCGCGAGTAATGGACCCAACTTTATTGACCTGGGGCTCGCCCGATCCCTTTTCGATACCGGCAGCTTTCTTGATAAGTACTGAAGCCGGGGGAGTTTTGAGGATGAAAGTAAAACTCCGATCTTCAAATACCGAAATTTCGACCGGCACCACGAGACCAACTTTATCCTGGGTTTTGGCGTTGTACTCTTTGCAAAACGCCATAATGTTAACCCCGTGTTGACCCAGAGCAGGACCAATGGGCGGGGCAGGGTTAGCCTTACCGGCAGGAATTGCCAGCTTAATCAAAGCAACAACTTTTTTGGCCATCGATTAACTCTCTTTTTCCACTTGGTTAAATTCCAGTTCCACTGGGGTATCACGCCCAAAGATAGACAGCAACGCCTTCAGCTTGCTACGTTCAGGGCTGACCTCAATGACTTCACCCTCGAAGTCTTTGAATGGGCCAGACAAAACGGTGATTTTGTCTCCCGGAGCCATATCAACTTTGACGACGGGCTGCTGCTCTTCGGTGCGCTTAAAGATGCGTTTGACTTCACCTGGGCTCAGGGGCATGGGCTTAACGTGGCCCCGCCCACGGCCATAAGCTCGCTTTTGCTCAGCCCCGACAAAGTTAATCACATGGGGAGTGTTCTTCACGACTGTCCAGGTTTCGTCATCCATGAACATGCGAATCAAAACGTAGCCGGGGAACACCTTTTCTTCGATGTTTTGCCGGGAACCATCTTTGCGGAGCTTGACCGCCGGGGTTTGGGGAATTTCGATTTGAAAGACCCGGTTCGTCACATCCAGCGTGTTGATCCGCTGCTCCAAATTTAGCTTGACCCGCTTTTCACATCCCGAGGCAACTTGCACCGCATACCAGCGGGACTTACGACGAAAATAGCCAGTTGACTCTTCCCCATCTGCGGAGGCCCCCTCAGCTTCTTCATCCATCACTGCCGACAGATTGTCATTAGTTTCCTCGTCAACCTCTGGTTGAGAGGACATGTCGTCATAGTTGAAGTCGTCTGAAGTCAGCGCCATTAGAATACCTGTTTTGAAACCCATCCAAACAGCTGGTCGACCAGATAAATCAAGGTGGCGGAAAGGCTAACCATGAGGATGACAGCGGCTGACTCACTGATCAACTGCTGACGGCTGGGCCAGACCACCTTGCCGAGTTCTTCTTTGGTGCCCTTGAGAAAGGCTCCCAGCTTAAAGCCTTCTTCAGCGGAGCTTGCTTCCGCCTTTTTGCGCTTTGGTTCGGTTGCTGTTTCTTTTTTAACCACCAATCTGGCTCCTGTCCGATCCCATCGGAAGCGTTACTGCAAATCTTGGGTGGTAACCCCGTATCTACTGGCTTTCATGACCGCCTGGGTTGATCTCAAACAGAGACAACGCCCGACACTTGCGTTGTTCCATGCGACAAGCTGGAACAAAAGGAGTGCCGGGCATTGGTCACTGCCTTAAAGAGCGCGCCCTGGAGGACTCGAACCCCCGACATCGGGTTTTGGAGACCCGCGTTCTACCAACTGAACTAAGGACGCCCGAAAAAGGTAGGAGCGGCTTCTAAACCTTGTCCAAGTCCAGAAGTGGAGTTTTTCCCTCAGGGAAAACTACAGATTTCGAGCTGGACCTGGTATGTAGCGAAGCGCTACCTCCTTTATCTTACTTGATAGGGCGGTCAAAACGCTGCTTCAAGCGAGTTGCCTTACCAACCCGATCACGCAGGTAGTAGAGCTTGGCTCGACGCACCTTGCTGCGGCGAAGCACTTTAATGTAGGCCAGCTTGGGAGCATGGAGTAAAAATACTCGCTCTACCCCAACCCCCTGAAAAATGCGTCGCACGGTAATGGACTTGTTGATACCGCCATTGCGCATGGCAATGACCGTACCTTCGTAGGGCTGAACCCGCTCTTTGCCACCTTCTTGAATCCGCACGCCAACGCGGACGGTGTCACCGACGTAGATATCCGGGATATCGTCTTTTAGCTGCTCCGCTTCAATCGAGCGGATGATTTCCTCTGCGTTCATAGGGCCTGCCAAACTGCACGGTCTCTCATTATAGCTGAAGGGGGTCAAATAAAGAATAGTCTGCCGAAAAAATGTCAGGAATGGGGTAAGGCGGATACTTTAATGGCATCAGTATGACCGGGGTTGCCGTGGATGAACAGGTGGCGCTGGTTGGCGTGGAGATGGCGCACGATGGCGTAAATGGTTTCGATCTCTTCGGGGGCCTGGGCTTTGAGGGCCAGTTCTTTGAGGGTGAGGGGATTGGGGCTGTGGCGCAGGGCGCTAATGACGGCCTGCTGGAGATTAAGGATGGTGGCGGCGGCTTTTTTGCCCGCTTCTACGCCGGGTTGATGGTAGGCGTTGACATTCACCAGGGAGGCATACAGGCCGACGGCTCGTTCGTAGAGGGCAATCAGGGCCCCGACGGTATGGGCATTGACCTCAGGGATGGTCAGGGTGATGGACTCCCTGGCGTTGTCGTAAAGGGCTTTGCGGGTGCCCTGCAAAAAACCAAATAGGTAGTCGCCAGAGGTGGTGTCGGGTTCGATATCGAAAGATTTGCTGGTGCGGTCTTTCAGTACTTCGATGAAGGTGACAAAAAAGCTGGGTACCCCTTCCCGCAGCTGCTGCACATAGGCGTGCTGGTCGGTGGAGCCTTTGTTGCCGTAGACGGCAATGCCCTGGTAAACCACGTTGCCGTCGAGGTCTTTCTCTTTACCGAGGGATTCCATGACAAGCTGCTGCAGGTAGCGGCTGAACAGCAGCAGGCTGTCTTTATAAGGTAAAACCACCATGTCTTTGTCGCCCTTGCCGTTGCCGGCATAATACCAGGCCAGGGCAATCAGCGCGGCGGGGTTATGGCGCAGGTCGGGGACACGGGTGGCGGCATCCATTTCTTGGGCACCGCCGAGTATTGAGCGAATGCTAATGTTTTGCAGCGCCGCTGGCAGTAGCCCTACGGCAGACAGTTCTGAGGTACGGCCCCCCACCCAGTCCCGCATCGGGAAAGTGGCCAGCCAGCCTTCTTCCAGGGCCTGCTTTTCTAAGGTGCTGCCTCGACCGGTGACGGCGACGGCCTGCTTGGGAAAGTTGAGCCCCCGTTGCTCGAATCGGTGACGGACTTCGAGCATGCCGTTGCGGGTTTCGGGGGTGCCGCCCGACTTGGAGGTGACAATCACCAGGGTCGTCGGCAGCTGATCTTCTAGTCGGGCCAGGATGCGGTCGATGCCCTCCGGGTCAGTATTATCAATGAAGTGAATATTGAGGGGCGGAAAATCGGGGCCCAGGGCATGGGCTACAAACTGAGGCCCCAAAGCCGAGCCGCCAATGCCGATGGAGAGAATGTCGGTGAAATGCTCCTGCCCGGGGGGATAGATGCCGCCGGTGCGGACCTGACTGGCGAATTGCTCAATGCTGACCAGGGTATCGAGGATGTCTTGCTTGAGTTCGGGGGTAGGGGCAAGTTCTGGGTCCCGCAGCCAGTAGTGACCGACCATCCGGTTTTCGTCAGGGTTGGCGATGGCTCCGGCCTCAAGGGCGGCCATATCTTCAAAGGCTTTGGTGAACTTGGGCTGCATCTGGGTGACAAAGGCATCGTCAAAGCCCATGCGGCTTATGTCTAGATAAAAGCCCAGCCCTTCGTGGTAGTACAACCAGTCTTGATAGCGTTGCCAGAGGGCTGTAGCATCCATGCGTGATCTCCTGATTCCCGTCAAATTTATCCAACAGTCTACCGAAGTGCAGTTTAAGTCTGCACTCGGTTGATTCAATGAAATTTGAGATTAATTTGAGATTAAAGTTTCTTGGCCTTCTGTTCTACCAGCAACTGGGGTAAAGTCCCGGCCAGTACCCCGGAAAAACTCATTGTGTCCGAGACTGCCCAAAACAATGCCCCCCATTCGCCATGGTTCTTCTTTAGCAGTCGGCTCAGCCGGGGCAGCGGTTTATCGCCAAGCCTGATAGAGTGATTGCCCACTAAGGAATGAGGATTTTATTACATCCAATTTTGGTAGGGCAGGCATCCTGCCTGCTCTTGGACAGCCGAGACGGCTATCCCACGTTATTGATCCCCATTCCTGAGCATGTTAGTGCCATTGGTCAACCAGATCTCTGGAAGATTTACTGGATCAGTGCGGAGTATTTGAAATGAAACGCAGACATTTAATTGGTTCAGTGGCTCTTGGGGCCGGGTCAACCGCCGCCATCGCCGCCTGTGGTGGCCAGACAGCTTCTACCCATGGCAGCCCCACCGTACAAACGGATGACGCCCCCCAGATCCAGTGGCGCATGGCCTCTAGCTATACCCCCAGCCTGGATACGGTGTACGGCGGCAGCGAATATTTTGTGGAGCGAGTTAGCCAGCTAACGGATGGACGCTTCGAAATTTTCCTCTCGGCGGCTGGAGAGATTGTTCCCGGTTTGGAAGTGCTGGATGCGGTGCAGCAGGGGACAGTGCAGTCAGGGCATACCAACTCTTACTACTACCGGGACAAGAACGAAGCCCTGGCCTTTGACACGGCGGTACCCTTCGGCTTTAACCATCGCCAACAAAATGCCTGGCTTTACGAAGGGGGTGGTCTAGAGCTAATCCACGAACTGCTCTCTGACTTCAACATTATCAGCTTTCCCGGCGGCAGCACCGGCACCCAGATGGGCGGCTGGTGGAACCAGGAAGTGAACAGCCCCGCCGATTTGCAGGGGGTAAAGATGCGCATTCCCGGACTGGGGGGCACCGTCATGGAGCGGCTGGGGGTGAATGTGCAGAACCTGGCCGGGGGCGAAATCTTCCAGGCGCTGCAGTTGGGTACGATTGACGCTGCCGAGTGGGTCGGCCCCTACGATGACGAAAAGCTAGGACTGTACCAGGCCGCCAGTATCTACTACTATCCTGGCTGGTGGGAACCGGCCTCTCAGTATTCCTTTTACTTCAATCTGGATGAATGGAATAAGCTGCCGGAGACCTATCAGCATATCTTGAAAACCGCTGCTGCCGAGACCCATGTGAATATTATGGCCCGGTACGATGCCCGCAATCCCGGTGCCCTCCGCAGTTTGCTGGATCAGGGGGTCGAGCTGAAACGGTTTCCGGATGAAATTATGGCCGCAGGGCGCACAGCATCTTTTGAGCTGTACGAAGAACTGGCGGCGGCAGATGCTACCTACAACAAGATTTACACGGACTGGAAAGAGTTCCGCGAAAACTCAAACCGCTGGTTTTCTGCTGCGGAGTTGAGCTTTATTAACTTTGCCTCAGCCCAGGAAAGCTAGTGCAGCGTCAAGACTTCATTTTAGGGCTCGTAGCGTAGTGCCGGGGTTACGTGTGGCCTTAAAGAAAAACAGCGCTCAAGCTGGACTGGCATGCTTGCCAGATCCCCAAACAGGCTGGCCCGTCGGGTGAGTCCGATCGGCCATTTGTCGTTTACAGCACCGACAGCCCTCCAGAAAGTCTTTATCCTGAAGCCCACAACTCCCCTTCAGGTAGATTCCGAAAGGGATTATTCTTGTTCACCATGGGTGCAGAATCATCTGCCAAAAGTATGGACACCTTTTGGGTGGCTGATAGAAAACCGGCAGCTGATTGGGTACGCAATACGAAACATGACATTGTAACCGGGGGAACGCAATGATTGTCGGGGCTCATTATCTGGGTCAAGGCCGGTGCCAGTTCGCGGTTTGGGCACCGCTACGGGCAGCAGTATCGATTGAAATCATAGAGCCTGAGCCACGCCAGATTGCCCTTACTGCTGAACCGGAAGGTTACTGGACTGCAACAGCAGACCAGGTTCCTCCTGGCGCTCTATACCAAATTCGGCTGGCAGAGGATCTGACCCGACCCGACCCGGCGTCTCGCTACCAACCCCAGGGAGTTCATGGCCCTTCCCAGGTGATTGACCAGGGCGATTACTCCTGGGGCGATGCTGCCTGGCAGGGCGTTCCCCTGCAGGACTACATCATTTATGAGCTGCACGTAGGCAGCTTCACCCCAGCGGGGACCTTTGCTGCCGTCATTGACCGGCTCCCGAAGCTGAAGGAGTTGGGCATTACTGCCGTTGAGTTGATGCCGGTGGCGCAGTTTCCGGGCGATCGCAACTGGGGGTACGACGGTGTGTATCCCTTTGCGGTGCAGGACAGCTACGGTGGCCCCAACGGGCTGAAACGCCTGGTAGATGCCTGTCACCAGCAGGGGCTGGCAGTGGTGATGGATGTGGTCTACAACCACTTTGGGCCAGAGGGCAACTACACCAGCGACTTTGGCCCCTACTTTACCGAGCGCTACAACACCCCCTGGGGGGCCGGCATCAACTTTGACGATGCCTACTGCGACGGGGTACGGCGATTTGTGACGGACAATGTGCTGATGTGGTTTCGTGATTACCACATAGATGCCCTGCGACTGGATGCCATCCACGCCATTTACGACTTTGGGGCATCCCACATTCTGGCGGATGTGAAAGCCGCTACCTCAGTGCTGGAAAAAACCCGTGGTGTGCCCTGCTACCTGATTGCCGAAAGTGATTTGAACGATGTGCGGGTGATCAATCCCCCAGAGCAGGGAGGCCATGGTCTGGATGCCCAGTGGAGCGATGACTTTCACCACAGTCTGCATACCCTGCTGACCGGAGAAACCCTGGGCTACTACCAGGACTTCGGCAGCCCCGCTGATCTGGTCAAGGTGCTGCAACGGGGCTATGTCTTTGATGGCAACTACTCCCGCTTTCGCAAACGCCGCCACGGCAACGACCCCAGCCAGCGGCCTCCCTACCAGTTCGTGGTCTGCAGCCAAAACCATGACCAGGTGGGCAACCGCATGTTGGGAGAACGGCTCACCGCCCTGGTGGACTTTGAAGCCCTGAAGCTGGCAGCGGGAGCGACCCTGCTATCTCCCTACATTCCGCTGCTGTTCATGGGGGAAGAGTACGGCGAAACCGCTCCTTTTTTGTACTTCGTCAGCCATGGCGACCCGGATCTGGTGCGGGCGGTGCGAGAAGGTCGGAAACGAGAGTTTGCGGATTTCCACGACCTGGGCGAACCCCCCGATGCGGAAAGCCCGGCGACCTTTAACCAGTCCACCTTGAACTGGGATCTGCTCAACCAGGGGAAGCATCGGCGGCTGTGGGAGTTTTATCAGCGGCTGATGCAGCTACGGCGGCAGATGCCGGCCCTGGCCTGTGGGCAAGAGCGCAACCTGGAAGCCAAATATGATGAATCCCAGGGAGTCATCACCGTGCGGCGGTGGCAGGGCAGTTCCCAAGTCCTCCTGCTGATGAATTTTCAACCCGAGTCCGTCAGCTACCTGCCGGTGCTGGACGGGCAGTGGCAACAGCGCCTTAACTCCGCCGATGAGAGTTGGTTCGGCCCTGGCAGTGAAGCTCCAGCAACCCTCGAAACAGCCAAGATGACGGTACTACCGCCCCAGAGTTTTGTCCTTTATGAGCACCTGACAGCCCCCTAGGCGCTTCCTTAAGAGCACCTCCTGGCGCTATCGGGGGAGGCTCTGGTCAGCACCGCTAGTTCAGGCTAGACGCAACTTCACAGGTTTTGCCCCATGAGAATTCCCGTTGCCACCTATCGTTTACAGTTCCACCCAGAATTCAAGTTTCAGGATGCGCTTCGGATTCTGACCTACCTGGAAGAATTGGGAATTTCAGATATCTATGCTTCGCCCATCTTCAAAGCCCGGCGGGGTAGCACCCATGGTTACGATGTGGTCGATCCGTCCCAGCTCAACCCCGAATTGGGCAGCGATGAAGACTTTGCTGAACTGACCAGCGAACTGTCTCAACGGGGCATGGGGTGGCTGCAAGACATCGTGCCGAACCACATGGCCTACGACAGCGAAAATCCCTTCCTGGTCGACATTCTGGAACATGGCCCCTATTCCGAATACAGCGACTTTTTTGATGTGGAATGGGAACACCCCTTTGAAGACTTTAAGGGCAAAATTTTAATTCCCATGCTGGGGGATTTTTTCGGTCGCTGCATGGAGCGGGGCGAAATTATCCTCGATTACGACGAAGACGGGCTGACGGTTAACTATTACGACCTTTGGGTGCCCCTGCGCATCGAATCCTACCATCGCTTCCTGACCCACGACATGGATACCCTGGCCAAAAGTCTGGGCCGTAACCATCCTGACTTTGTAAAGCTGCTGGGCATTCTTTATATGGTGAAAAATTTGTCGGAGGCAACCACCGGCAAGGAACGGAAAGACCAGGTGCAGTTTATCAAAGAACTGCTCTGGGAACTCTACACCACCAATGAAGAAGTTAACCAGTTCATCCAGAAAAATCTGGCCCTGTTCAACGGTGAAATCGAAGCGGGAGATCGCTATGAGTTGTTAGACAGTTTGCTGTCAGATCAGTTCTTTCGCCTGTCTTTCTGGAAAGTTGGGGCCGAAGAACTGAACTACCGTCGCTTCTTCACCGTGAATGAACTGATCTGCCTGCGGATTGAGGATCTGAAGGTCTTTCAAAAAACCCATTCCTTAATCAGTCAGTTGATTAAGAATGGTCAGGTGCAGGGACTGCGCATCGACCATCTAGATGGGCTCTACAACCCCGAACAGTATCTCCGTCGTCTGCGGACCAAGTGCGGCGAAGACACCTACATTGTCATCGAAAAAATTTTGGAACTCGACGAAGAACTGCCTGACGATTGGCCGATTCAGGGCACCTCAGGCTATGACTTTTTGAACCAGGTGAACGGTCTTTTCTGCAGCCGGGCCAACGAAAAAGCCTTTGACAATATCTATGGCCGCCTGGTCGAACAACGGCCTGACTACCACAACTGGAAAATTGGCAACAAACGCCTGATTGCCGACACCAATCTGGTGGGGGATGTCGATAACCTGGCCCATATGCTCAAACGCATTGCCGGGCGCTACCGCTACGGTCGAGATTTTACCCTCAGCGGTCTCCGCAAGAGTATTTTAGAAGTGCTGGTGCAGTTTCCGGTGTACTGCACCTACATCAATGAAGAGGGCGTAAGTGAGCGCGATCGCGCCTACATCCATCAGGCCATTAAGCAATCTAACAAACGCATTCCCCAACTCAAAAACGAATTGGACTTTATCGAAAAAGTCTTGACCCTCGACTACGAAGACTTTTTGACCGACGAAGACAAAGCTGAATGGCTGCACTTCTCCATGCGGTTCCAGCAGTTTTCTGGACCGCTGATGGCTAAAGGGGTAGAAGACACCCTGTTTTACGTTTACAACCGCATGATCTCCCTCAACGAAGTAGGAGGGAATCCGGGCCAGTTCGGTATCACATTGAAGGAATTCCACGCCTTTAACCAGCGGCAGTTGAGCCACTGGCCCCACACCCTCAACACCAGCTCGACCCACGACACCAAGCGCAGTGAAGATATCCGAGCCCGGTTAAACGTGCTTTCCGAAATTCCCGAAGAGTGGGATCAGCAGGTGCGGCGCTGGATCACCCTCAACGATGCCTTTAAAATTGTGACGGAAAAGCGCACCATCCCCGACCCCAACAACGAGTATTTTCTCTACCAAACCCTGGTGGGGGCCTTTCCGTTCAGCGATGATGCCGAAGACTATCAGACCTTTGTGGAGCGGATTAAAGCCTATGTCGTTAAAGCCGTTCGCGAGGCTAAGGTGTACACGGCCTGGCTTCATCCTGATAGCGAGTACGAAGACGGTTTTGTCACCTTCGTAGAGCGCATCCTAAAGCAATCTGATCAAAATGACTTTTTAGCTGAATTTCGTGCTTTTCAACAAAAAATTGCCCGCTACGGTATTTTCAACTCCCTCTCTCAAACCCTGATCAAACTGGTATCTCCCGGTGTGCCTGACTGTTATCAGGGTACTGAACTGTGGGATCTGAGTCTGGTCGATCCTGACAACCGCCGCCCGGTAGATTACGAAGAGCGGATTTCATTCCTGCAGGAAATTCAGCGCCGTTGCCAGACCGATATCAACAGCTTACTGTCTGATTTACAGGCCACCTGGCAGGATGGGCGCATGAAGCTGTTCCTGATTTACCGGGCACTAACCACCCGTAAACAGTACCGACACATCTTTGAGCAAGGAAACTACACCCCGCTTAAGGCTGAAGGCCAATATGCCGACTGTATCATTGCCTTCGCCCGAACTGATCAAAAACAAACCGTTATCGTAGTGGCTCCCCGCTTCCTGACCGGCGTCATTCAACCCGACCAGGACCCCTACGGAGAGAAGGTTTGGGGCGATACGGCTCTAGTTTTGCCTAAAAAGCTACAAGCTGACTGGGTAGACACTATTACTGATCGTAAAATTACCGATCAATCCCGGCTTCCCATTGGCAAGATTCTACAAAATTTTCCTGTGGCCCTACTCCTGAAGACAGATGTTCGTTAATCTTGAAGGGTAGGAATTAAGCTTTGTAACCTGTGAATATCCAGCCCCTCACCCCTGCCAGTGAGCTGACAGCCTGGCAGGTTAAATCCGTTCGTGCCTACATTAAACAGTCCTGGCAAACCCTGTCCCGATCCCTCAGCCATATATTGGCAGCCGCGCGGGACGAAAAGGTGGAGCACAGTGCTGGAAAACGCTGGCCTGTCTATATTTCCCCCCAGGAAGACCGCTACACGGTCGAGAATGCTCTGCTGGAGGTGCTGAGCCAGGAAGAATTCGAGCAGATTGATCTGCGGGTGTTACCTGCCGACTATGATCACATCGAGGAGCATGGGCTGCTGTATCTGCCCCATGAGTATGTCGTCCCCGGAGGCCGTTTTAACGAAATGTACGGCTGGGACAGCTACTTCATTCTGCTGGGGCTGCTGCAGGATAGAGAACTGCTGATGGCCAAAAGCATGGTAGATCAGTTCATCTACCAGGTGCAGCACTACGGCACCGTGCTGAACGCCAATCGTACCTACATGCTGCAGCGCTCCCAGCCCCCCGTATTGTCGATGATGGTCTGGGCCGTATTTGAGCAGACCGGGGATAAAGACTGGTTACAAGCCGCCCTACCCGTACTGGAGCGCTACTACTACTGGATGGTGCCACCCCACTTTGATCCGATCACAGGACTATCTCACTACTATGCCCTGGGACAGGGACCGGCCCCTGAAGTGGTCAGCTCTGAGCGGGATGAGCAGGGCCGCACCCATTACGACCGGGTGCGGCAATATTTCCGAGAGCATGTCATCGACGACTACGATGTCAGCCTGTTTTATGACGCTGAAACAGACGAGTTGACGGACCTGTTTTACCAGGGCGACCGCTCTATGCGGGAGTCGGGCTTTGATATTACCAATCGGTTTGGGCCATTTAGTGCCGACGTCATCCACTACGCCCCGGTATGCCTGAACGTGCTGCTTTACCAGATGGAGCAGGACATGACCCAGATGTATCAAACCCTGGATCGCAGTTGGGAAGCGAAAATCTGGCAGGCCAGGGGGCAGCATCGTCAGCAGCTGATTAACCGCTACCTGTGGGATCAAGAAGCCGGACTGTACTTTGATTACAACCCTTTCAAAGAACAACGGCGACAGTACGAGTTTGCCACCACCTTCATGCCCCTATGGGCCGGAGTGGCGTCCCCCCAGCAGGCCAAGCGGGTTATGGACAACCTGCACCGGTTTGAAGCCCCCGGCGGCATTCTGACCAGCACCCAGGTTTCAGGCAATCAGTGGGATGCTCCCTTTGGTTGGGCCCCCCTGCAGCTGTTCGCCGTTAAGGGGATGCTTCGCTATGGGTATCATGCCGATGCCCGTCGGCTTGCCCTAAAGTTTGTCGGGATGGTGGTTCAGGAGTTTGAACGTACCGGCACCATTGTGGAAAAGTACGATGTGGAGCGATGCTCATCGGAGGTGTCAGCCGCAATCCACTTTGGCTACAGCTCCAACGAAATCGGCTTTGGCTGGACCAATGGTGTGGTATCTGAGCTGCTGGCTCTGATGGATGCCGAGGAAGATGCCATGACAGAACAAGCTGCCTAAATCATGACACCCCAGATCCCAGGGTTCTGGGTCTAACCTCAGGCGTGCCGGTTAGGCCCAGATAAGAACCCTGGGGTCTGGATGCTCCTATGTCAGCTACCGCAGTGAGATCGGGGTACCCCGGTAGAGGCGAGCGGCCTGCTCTGGACTGAGGCGATTAACCCCTGGCCAGTAGGGCTGTGGCGTTTCGTTAAACGTAGACTTACCGTTGTCCTCGACGACTAAAGGTTTGCGGCCCACCATAAAACCTTCGGACTCCTCAGGGTAAAGCTTGCTGTGGGGAGGCACATAGGAGTGGGTTTCGGGGTCATAGGCCAGGATTTCGCCATTCTCAATGTTGTAGATCCAGGCATGGATGGCCAGTTCACCGCTATGTAACCCCGATCGAATAGCGGGGTAGGTGCGCAAATTCTCAATTTGAGTGAGCACGTTTTCGGCCACCAGGGCATCCAGGTGTTCTTTTTTGTCGAGGTGGCCGTAGTTGTCTTCGACCAGACGGCGGGTAGCTTCTGTGTGGCGCAGCCAATCGTACACCAGAGGCATCTTTTCCTCCAGCTCCCCCAGCTGCAGCAGCCCCTTCATGGCCCCGCACTGGGTATGGCCGCAGACAATCACCTGCTTGATATCCAGGGCTTCGATGGCGTATTCAATGGTTGCGCCTTCACCGCCATTGGTGGCTTCGTAGGGAGGCACAATGTTGCCAGCGTTGCGAATGATAAATAAATCCCCAATTTCGGCCTGGGTGATGATGGTTGGATCAACTCGGGAGTCAGAGCAGGCAATAAACAGAACCCTGGGGTGCTGCTCCTTGGCCAGCTCTTTCATCAACGCCTGGCGGCTGGGCACATAGTTTTGCTGGAATTGGCGTAGACCACTAAGGAGTTTTTTCATGAAAGGAGTCGTTTGGGTTCAGCACTAACGAGGGGGTGTTTCCCTCCTTCATTGTTATCCCATATATCAGGATGACTCATTGGAAAGTTTTGCTTATTAAAGTAATTACGTCTACTTCTTTAGGGTTCCAATCATTTCGTTACAAAGAGAACCGGGGAAATATCCATGACTAAAACCGCCTGAATATTTCCCCGTGAACAGGTCGAATTGATTTTGAACAAGCTCAGCAGAGCTGTTATTTGGTGGCCACTTTTTCTTTAAACAGCTTACCTGCGGAAAAGGCAGGCACTGTCGTGGCCGGAATAACCATGGTGTCGCCAGTCTTGGGATTGCGACCCTCGCGCTCTTTGCGCTCTCGGGGTTCGAAGGAACCAAACCCAACCAGGGTCACCTTTTTGCCTTCAGACACAGCTTCCATGATGGCCTCAATGGTGGCTGTGATGACGTGGTCAGCTTCTTTTTTGGTAACGGAAGCTTTTTCGGCTACCGCATCAACGAGTTCACCTTTGTTCATAATGGTCTCCTATGGGCAAAAAACATTTAGGGGATGCCAACGGTAATTTAGGTTAATGCTAAGAAGTTTTAGGCATGGCCTAAGACCGATGGCTGAAACCCCTGCAAACTCAGAGTTTCACTGCCCTATTCTAAGGGCAAGACCCGAAAAGTGGATCGTCAAAACCTTTAATTTATGTAGATTTCGGCGATTTTTAAGAAAGTTAACGACCTCAGGCAGAATTCTCATCTCTAATTGCGCACTAAAGAAAACAGCCAGAACTCCCTTTTGGCGGGGCTTCTGGCTGTTTTAACTCAAATTGTGATGGTAGCTGGTTTTAATTTCTTAAAATCTGGCATCTGGGCCAAAAGCTTACCGTGAAGGCATTTCCTGGTTCCGATTCAAGATTTCCTGCACTTCTTCGCTGGGGGTATAGCTGTAGCCCCAGGCCGATTGGTCAGAGTCATCTATAATCTGGGGGGTGAGCATTACGATAACTTCATTACGTTCATTAGTCGTGTTAGAACTTCTGAAGAGTGCTCCAATGATGGGCAAATCACCCAAAATAGGGATTTTAGTGGATGAAGACAATTCTCGCTCCTGAATAATGCCCGTCAGGAGTAGGGTTTGACCGTCTCGGACACGAATTGACCCAGAACTAACTTCTCGACGGGCGATAGGAGTTAAAGAATTCTCGATGCCTCCAGTTCCCTGAAACGTAATCGGGGCTTGAGGTGCACTCACGGTGGGGGATACATTAAACGTCACAAAGCCGTTATCGTCAATCCTCTCGACCTGAACAGTTAAGATCAGACCAGCCTCTTCAAAAACAGGCTCTTGAACGATAATTCCACTTTCTCCATCAATAGTAGTATCAATGGTAGATAAAACCTCTTCTGTCAAAGCTACTGAAGCAGTTTGTCCCTCTTGAACGATTAAGGTCGGATCGGTCAGTATCTTCGCGTTTGAATCTTCAATAGCAGCGTTTAAACCTAGCGAGAAACTTTGTTGGGCAGGGGTCGGGTCATTAAAATTAATACCGACATCTAAACCAGTGCCGCCTGCAAATCCAACAGATAAACCATTGTTTCGATAAGTAAAGCTGGTACCAAAACTTTCTATTGCGTTTAAGTCAATGTCGATCACTTTGACATTGACAGCTACTTGTCGGCGGCGCAAATCAAGGCGAGTTATATATTCTGATGCAAGGCTTACTAGTTCAGGTTCTCCTACCAAAGTCAAAGCATTCAACCGAGAATCAGCAACAGCTTGAAGTCCTGTCAACGGAACTGGTATGGCACTGTCCTCAGGGGGGTCAAAAGCAATGTCTTCGATACTTGTAGCTTCAAATTCGACAGTTCGTACAATAGGCGGAGCTCCTTCAACTCCGGTATCTACAGTTACTACTTCGATTTCTGGACGGGTAATTACCTGAGTAGCTGTCGCTCCAAAGGACGCAAGAAAACCAGCGGCATCGGTAGCATCTACCTGATTTAGTCTCAAAGTACGACTTACGACATTCCGCGCGCCATCCGGTAATACGGGGCCTACATAGATAGAACGACCATCCCGATTCGCCTGCAGTCCTGTGATTCTCAAAACATGGTTAAAGACATCGTTTACTGACTCATCTTCGATGTCGAGGGTCACCAGGGGGCCATCAGTTCCTTCCCCTTCCCCATCTGCGCTAGCAAAGACCAGGTTAAGCCCTGCAGCACGGGCCAACAAGGACAAAACTTCTCGAGATGGGGCATCCCGCAGCAACAGCTTAGGGATACGCTCATTGGTGCCCAGGTCGACACCACGCCGAGGGACACCACTCTCTGCGATAGATATATCCCCTACCGGAGGCGCAACGGCCCTGGGTAAGAAGGGCGGAGCCTCACGCACCTGGGGTTGGGGAACCGGGTTGCCATCGATAATAACTTCAGGATCAGGTACCAGAACGTCTGGGTTCTGCTGGGTCGGAGGAACAACGGGTGCCTCCTCAGCAGGAGCCATCGTATCTTCTGGAGTGTCCTGGGCAACGGTTGCTTCAGCTGGACCAGGTACCGTCTCCAGGTCTTCGGGCACTTCAGCGGGCTGTTGCGCTGTGGTTCCATTGCTGCTAATGGCCAGCACCATTTGGTTGCCGTCCGATGCCATGGTGCCCACCGGGGATTGATCGGTGCCGGTCACAGTGACCCTCACACTGTTAGCATCCAGAGAAATTACAGATACTTCGGCAATGCCCGGAGCCGGATCGGCCTTGCTAAAGCTATTGCCGTTGGGTAAGTCTAGCTGAGTGCGGGTAATGTCGGCCCTGAGGGTGTTCCCCTGGCTAGCGGTAAACACGTTGCCGGTGTCGCTACCATCGGTTTCGAAGACTAGTTCGAGTCCGGCATCGGTTTGGTTGAGTTGCACATCTCGAATCGTGGCTACAGAGGCCATGCCCGGCTCAGCGGCCATGGCTATCAGAGCACCACTCAGCAATAACGGGTTAAATTTCAAAAGGCGGTTCACGGTTCACTCCTCCATCACAGGTGTGGGTTAGTCCACAAATTTGAGTTAGTTGATTGAGTCAAACGGGCTTTAAACCTTGTCCAAGTCCGGAAGCGAAGTTTTGCCGGTGGGAAAGCTACGGTTTTTGAGCTGGACTTGGTTTTCAAGCAGTGCGATACAAGTCGCCATCAACCTCAAACTGGTAGGGAGGCGAAAAGTACGCTTTGAAATCCTCAGAACCTTTGAATCTTGCTTTCCTGTGTCTTACAAGGCGCAGATGTCGTTCTATCACCCTTGACTCCAGGCGATAGATTAGGCCCCGTCACGGGAAGAAAAATGGCTGTCTTGGTTGCTACACCTCCTTCTGCAAATCCGGTTATGGTTTATTCGGCAGGTTCACCCTCAGCCCCTTCTTCGCCTTCAGCCCCTTCTTCACCTTCTTCACCTTCGGCTGGCGGAGGTGCTGGCGGTTCAGCCGGGTCAATGGCTGGCACGAGCACATCCAGAGTAAAGGTGGTATCTAGTAGGCGACTGACGCCGACCAGGTCTTCTTCACTAGCGCCCGAGGGGGGAGATGCGATACTTTGCTGCAGATCTCGTACAACCACGAGGGGTTCTAATCGTTCCAGGTTCCTCAAAATGCTGAGGGTCTGTGGAAATAGTGCCTGCATAGAGATGTCTACGCTGTACTGCTGCAGCTTACCGCTCAGCTCAGGGGGGCCATCGGTAACGATAATGGCTGGCCCAGGTGAATAATTGAGTAATTCTGAGGTGTACAACTGCCGTTGCAGCACCGGGTCTTCTGCAAATTGGGTGCGAACCTGCTGAATTTGCTCTCGGTTTAAGCCCAAAGCCGCCAACTGACCGCTATCTAGCCGGTTAAAATCCGTGCGCAACACATCTTCGATGGATGCGTTGCTATTTTGAATTTGCTGGTTAATGTCCAGCAGTAGAGTGTCTAACGTTCCCTGGTTCCCCAGTAGGCCGTAAATCTCGACCCGTTGCTGTAAAGCCTGATCAAGCTCTGCTCTCAGAGCAGCAATTTCTTGCAGGCTAGCCTCTTGTTGTTGAATCTGCGCTTCCTTCTCGGCAACCTGAGCTTCAAGGTCCCGCCTTTCCTCAAGGGTGGGGTTGACTAAATAGTTATAAATGGCAAACGCCCCCCCAATGCCCAACAGCCCAAGCAAAATAGCCTGCACTTTGGGAGTAAACTCAATCCCAAAGGCCGTGGGGTAAGTTGGCCCAAGTTGTTCGAGTTGTTGATCGTCTTCAGCGGGTAAAAAATCACCGGTAAGTGTCATTATTCGATCACTCCTGTTTCTCTGAGGGCACGTAGGCGGGTCACAAGGCCGACATTTCCCTGGCGCTCTAGCTCATCGATCAACTCAGATGCGGGGGTATCGGTAATATTGGCGGCTATGGTGTAATCCACTAAAAAGCTTGGTTCCCCAGCGGGAGTACCGGGACAGGTTCCATCGATGGCGGGTTCGAGCAACTCCCCCTGCTGCTGGGCGCTTTCTATCTGTACCGAGGTGGATTGCAACAGGGGAGAGCGCTGCAGAATCAGGGCAAAATCGTTCACATCGTCGTAGGAACAGGCTACCCCATTGATGGAAATGCCTCCAGCCTGGGGTGGGGCTACTTCTGGGTTGATTTCAGAAGCGGCTCCACCGGTCTGGCTGAGGTCAGTGATTTGCACCCGGGTTGGGGTGCGATTGCGAATGTCCTGCAAAACGGCTGACCAGGGTACGATTTCGTTAAAGATGGCAACAAATGCGTTGTTTTCTGAGCGAATTGTGTCGATTTGGGTTTGAATTCCGCTTGCTTCCTGCAACTGGATCTGTAATTCAGCCAGTTGGGCATCGAGTTGGTCATTGCGGGTCCTTAACTGGGCCACTTGCCCACGGGTAACAGCCCAAAAGGCTACTACCAGAGCCAGGGGAATAATGGCGGCTATTAACCCCAGCACCAGCGGCCCCCGGTCTCCTGCCGGGGCCCCGGCAGGAGACCGGGGTTTGGCTTCAAATACCCGCTCTTCGCGGTCGTTAAGGAAATTAATATCAAGTCCATACATGGCTATACCTCCCGCAAGCCTAAGCCAATAACTGTTGCTAAACCAGGCCGTTGCTCTTCCGGAATTTCTTCGTCTAGCTCCAGGGAAAGCGCCGATATCGGATCAATCTGGCTGGCTGGTAAACTCAAGCGCTGGGCGAAGAACTCATCCAGTTGGCCGATGGATGCCCCCGGACCAGCTAACAGCAGCTGAGCCACTTCCATTTCATCCCCTTGATTGAGATAAAAGTCGATGGAACGCCGCAGTTCATCCGATAGTTCTCCTAATACCCTCAACATGGCGGTAGTACCGGGGTTGGTATTGCCCATTTGGGGAGAGCCGACCGTATCCATGGTTTGTACGGGGACCGTCATGCCCTGCAAAAGTTCGGTATTGCGGGAGGGGGGCAAATTCATGGCGCGGCTGAGGGCACTCTGAATTTGAAAGGTGCCGATGGGGACCGTGCGGGAAAAGTGGGGCACCCCGTCGACCACGATGGAAATTTCTGTACTCTCAAATTCAATATCGACTACCGCTGCTGCTTCCTGGGGAGTAAACTGCCGGAGCTGTTCTCGAATAGTGCGAATGAGGGCAAAGCTTGAAGTTTCTAACACATTGAGGCGTAGCCCGGCTTCCTGAAAGACATCGATATAGGGGTCGGTAATGTCTTTGCGCACGGCCACCAGCAATACCTGAACTTTTTCGATACCGTCTTCGTCTACAAAGAATCCTAGTTTTTGATAGTCCACATCGGCTTCTTCCCGAGGGAATGGAAGATAGAGACTGGCCTCCTGGTTGAGCACCATTTCCCGCAGTTCCTGGTCGTCTAGCTCTGCCGGTACCGGGATAACCCGGGTAATGGCTCGGCCTGGAATGGCGGTGGTAGCCTGCTTGACTTTGATCTTGCTCTCAGTTAAAACCGTCTGGATGGCGTCGGCCATGGCGGCGGTATCTAAAATTTGGCCTTCCTCATAAATTCCTTCGGATAGCTCAACCGATGCCAGGGTCTCTAACTTTAAGTTGATCCCCTGCTTTCGCAACCGAGCCAGGTTTACCTTTTCCGGGGTCAGCTCTACCCCGACACCGCTTGTTTTACGACTAAAGAGGCTTTTTAGACTATCCACAGCAGTCTCCGCAAAACCAATAGTGAAACAGGACGCAGACTAAACCAGGCAGGATTGCGATTTGTGAGAGGCAAGGCCCTGGTAAAAAGTGCTAACGAATGGTACACAATTTGATCGAGAATTGCCACCAAAAAAGATGAGTTCAAGATTTTCTGTTGGACAGTTTGGCTTGGGTCTAAGTCCATAACGGTGAGTTCGATGAGAACATCGAACAAATTAGAGGAATGGGCTTCCCTGTGGGTCTGTCATTACCGTCAACAACGCCACGTTGTCGGCAGTAACGATGTACCGTTAACAGCGATAGGTCTGTCACCCTGACGGCAGCCACCTCAAAAACCGGTACCCTTTAGTACCTAAGTTCCAGAAATAGTAGACTCACCAGCGATGTTACACACAATCGAGAGAAATGAGCATATAAATTGCAAAAATATTGCTTTCAGTCATCCTTTGCAGGCTAGAGTTGTATGCCCTTATCGATAAAGTCCCTAGGTACACCCCTGACTGATGCCGCTCAGCGACTGCTGCTGCTGGGTTCTGGCGAGCTAGGGCGAGAGGTCGCTCTGGAAGCTATGCGTCTGGGGCTGGAGGTAATTGCCGTCGACCGCTATCCTAACGCTCCGGCCATGCAGGTGGCTCACCGAGCCCATGTCATTGATATGTTAAGTGGTGAGCAGCTGAGGGATCTGGTCCACCAGGAAAACCCAAGTTTAATCGTGCCCGAGGTAGAAGCGATTGCCACTGACATGCTGGTGGCCTTAGAGGGGGAAGGGTTTACCGTTGTCCCCACGGCCCGCGCTACCCAGCTCACTATGAACCGTGAAGGTATTCGACGATTGGCTGCAGAGGAGCTAGGGCTGAAAACTTCTCCCTATCGTTTTGCCGGGTCAGAGCAGGACTATCAAGCGGCGATCGCAGCGATTGGTTTACCCTGCGTGGTGAAACCGATCATGAGTTCTTCCGGCAAGGGGCAGAGCCTGGTAAGCGAGGCTGGGGAGATTCCTGCCGCCTGGGCCTATGCCCGAGACGCCGCTCGGGGTAAGAGCGAGCGGGTAATTGTAGAAGGGTTTGTGCCCTTTGACACCGAAATTACCCTGTTGACGGTACGTGCCCAGGACGGCACCTTTTTCTGTGCCCCCATTGGCCATCGTCAGGAGTCGGGCGACTACCGAGAATCCTGGCAACCCTGCTTGCTGCATCCCGATACCCTGGCCACCTGTGAAGATATGGCCCGACAGGTGACCGATGCCCTCGGCGGCCATGGCCTCTTTGGGGTAGAACTGTTTATTGCCGGACCTCCCGATCATCCCCAGACCGTCTATTTCAGTGAGGTTAGCCCCAGGCCCCATGACACCGGCATGGTGACCATGGCAACCCAAACCATGTCGGAGTTTGAGCTACACGTACGAGCCATTCTGGGGTTGCCCATCGGCACAATTGAGTTGATTCGTCCCGGCGCATCGGCAGTAATTCTGGCCCCCAAGCGTATTGAATCTCCCCGTTATGAAGGGTTGGCCCAGGCTCTCACCGTACCCACCAGTAGCATTCGTCTGTTTGGCAAACCCTCAGCCCACCCTAATCGTCGCATGGGGGTTGCCCTGGCCCTGGGAGACACGGTCGAGGAAGCCCGAGCCCGAGCCCGAGCCTGTGCCGACCAGGTCATATTGTCCTAAGCCGTAATGTTGGCTGTGGCACCCCGACCATAGATCACAATAGAGCGTCACCCTGTTCCCAATATTGAATCCAACAATGAAATTACGCCCCTGGAAACGCTTCGCCCTGCTGATAGGATTAGGCCTGCTGATAAGCTGGGTCGTTGGCTGCGGCAGCGGTCAACCCAATGCTCAACCATCATCCTTACAGGCAGGGCAGCAGGAAGTCGAGTTCTGGACCATGCAACTCCAGCCCGACTTTACCGACTACTTTAACCAGCTCATCACCGACTACGAGGCCCAAAATCCCGATGTGAAGGTGCGCTGGGTCGACGTGCCCTGGGCAGATATGCAGAGCAAAATCCTGACGGCGGTAACGGCGGGTACAGCTCCGGATGTGGTGAACCTGAACCCCGATTTTGCCGCCCAGTTAGCGGGGAGAAAGGCCTGGCTTTCCCTGGATGAGGCAGTGACTGACACCGACAAGCAGGTGTACCTGCCCAAGATCTGGCAGGCCAATAGTTTGAACGGCAATAGCTTTGGCATCCCCTGGTATCTGACCACGAATGTCACCTTCTACAACCAGGATCTGTTAGCAGAAGCTGGGGTAGAACCGCCGACAACCTATGCAGAGTTGGCCGACGTTGCCCAGCAGGTGAAGGATAAAACTGGCAAGTACGCCTATTTCACCACCTTTGTACCTGAAGACTCTGCCGATGTCCTGCAGTCCTTTGTGCAAATGGGCGTTGAGTTGGTAGATGACCAGGGACAGGCTGCCTTCGACAGTCCCGCAGGAGCCGCCGTATTTCAATACTGGACAGATCTTTATCAAAATGACTTGCTCCCCAAAGAAGTGCTGACCCAGGGCCATCGCCGGGCCATTGAGCTGTACCAGGCCGGAGAAGTGGCTCTGCTCTCCACCGGGGCAGAGTTTTTCCCCATCATTGAGGTCAATGCACCCGACATTGCTGCCGTCACCGGCAACGCCCCCCAAATCACCGGAGACACCGGCAAGCACAATGTCGCCGTAATGAATCTGGTGATTCCGGCCAGTACCGATGTCCCCGAAGCGGCGGTGGACTTCGCGCTCTATTTGACCAACGATGCCAACCAACTCAGCTTTGCTAAGGCCGCCAATGTTTTACCCTCTACGGTAGCCGCGCTCAAGGATGAATACTTTACCGCCTCTGCAGGAGATACTCAGGGGGTAGAAAAGGCCCGTGCCGTTAGCGCTGGCCAGATGAATCAGGCAGAGGTGTTAATTCCGGCTATAGATGGCATCAAGGAACTACAGGCCATTATTTACGACAACCTGCAGGCCGCCATGCTGGGTCAGAAAACCGTAGATGAAGCGGTGGCAGATGCGGCGGCAGAGTGGAATGGGAGGTGATTTGGGAGTAAGAGAGCAAGGGAGTAAGAGAGCAAGGGAGAGAGAGAGGGAGAGAGGGAGAGCGGGAGGGATACCCGCCAGGATGGCGGTCTGCTTTAAGCCGGCTCAGGTTTGGGGAGCAATTCTAAGGAATGAGGATTTGATAACATCCAATTTTTGTAGGGTAGGCATCTTGCCTGCTCTTGGACAGCCGAGACGGCTATCCCACGTTATTGCATCCCCATTCCTGAGGGAGCGTTGAGCTCGGTCTTAAAGAAGTGACCGATGAGGTAAAGGGACCCGCAGAGGACTTTCAGGGGTGAAGGAACATCAGCAATGGCCTCTAGCCCCTGGTGCAAACTGTCATGGGTGCGGCACTGAGCTAGCTCTGGGCAGAGGTCCTGGGCCAGGTTTGCGAGTTCCTGGGGGGCTGCGGAGGCGTGGTCTGGCACAGGCACCAGATGCAGGCTGTCGCCGGGCCGTAGCAGTGCCGCCAGTACCTCCCGATGGTCTTTCGTGGAGAGCATTCCTATCAACCAGGCCACTGGAAAGGGAGCCTGGTTAACATCCCCCTGTTCAAAACGGGACGCCAGCTCTCCGTCTACGTAGCGACGCAACATGATGGCTGCAGCGGCATTATGGGCTCCGTCAATCAGCAGGGGCATAGATGCCCCCTCAGATGGTTGCCAACTTACCCATTGAAGACGTCCAGGCCATTTAGCTTGAGCAATGCCCTGAATGATGGCGGCATCGGGTATGCTCCAGCCCTGGTCACGCAGGCTGTGGAGGGTGGCGATCGCAACCGCCGAATTGACCAGCTGATGTTCTCCTGAAAACGGTAGGGTATAGACCAGCTCTTCTCCAGGCAGGCCATATTTAGCCTTTGAACCCCCCAGGGCAATGGCGGGTTGGGGCCAGACGACTGGACAGGCCAATTCCATCAGTCGCTTGTGAACGACGGGTTTGGCTGCGGGGGGCAAAGGGCCAATCACCGCTGGACGTCGTGGTTTCAAAATGCCTGCTTTTTCTCCGGCGATATGGGCCAGAGTTGGCCCTAAACGCTGCCAGTGGTCTCGACTTAGGGAGGTAATCACGCTGACCAGGGGGGCGTTGACCACATTGGTGGCATCAAGTCGCCCTCCCAAACCCACTTCAACCACCGCAATATCCACCTGGGATATTGAAAAATGAAGCCAGGCCGCCGCCGTCAACACTTCAAATTGAGTCGGTGAAGGCAGTGATGGGTCAATATGAGCGATGGCCTGCTGCAAGTGCTGCAGCAGCAGCTCCGGTGACACCGGCTGTTCGTTGATGGTGATGCGCTCACACCAACTCACCAGGTGGGGAGAGGTATACCGCCCCACCCGATACCCGGCCTGGCTCAGCACCGATGACACATAGGCGCAAACCGACCCCTTGCCATTGGTGCCGGCAACATGGATCACGGGCACTTGTTGTTGAGGAGTACCCATGGCTGCCAACAGCCGCAGGATGCGGTCAAGACCTAAATCAACTCCGAATCGACCAAATTGCTCCAGCCGGTCATGGATTTGCTGTTCTAGTTCTGCCTGCCTAGATATCAAGGGTTTGCTATTGTCCAAAGTCCTCTCAACCGTTGGTACCGAAAATAAAAGACGCGTTTGCCGCGCCTTCTTTCAGCCCTGCCTTAAGGCGCAGATGGTTGTCTACACCAGGTCCAGCTCGAAAATTGTAGTTTTCTCCGATTTTCGGGCAGGTCTAAGGCAAAACTCCACTGCTTGATCTGGACAGGGTGTTTAAAGCCATGCCCGGCAGTTGTGATCCTGAAAGGCTAAACCGCCTCCGTGTTTTCTTCTCCAGTACGGATACGAATAATCTTTTCAACGGGGGATACAAAGATCTTACCGTCCCCGATCTCGCCTGTCCGTGCCGCCGAAATCACCTTCTCAACCACCTGGTCGACCTGGCCGTCTTCTACCACAATTTCAATCTTGAGCTTCTGCAAAAATTCCACGGTGTATTCAGAGCCCCGGTAACGCTCAGTCTGGCCCTTCTGGCGACCAAACCCTCGCACCTCTGAAACAGTCATACCCACAATGCCAGCGTTGACCAGGGCAATTTTGACTTCATCTAACTTAAAGGGGCGAATGATGGCTTCAATTTTCTTCATACGTAAACCCAGCTTCCTCACTTGTTTATCTGCAACGGCAATCCGCCTGGCAACCGCTCGTATTCAAACCAGGCGCTACCCTTTTACCACTAAAGTTCAGCCTCGATAGCCAAGCTCTAGCCGCCCTATAATTATCGGCCATGCCACCGAAAAACCGTAACTTTAAATACATTTCATGCCTTTGATGCCAGAGATGGTTGAGCACCAAGGACTATTTTGGTGTGATTCTAAGGGAGATGGGGGAGCTTCCCTGCAACAATTTGTATGGATTGATCTCATTCCCGTAATCGGACAGAACGGTGCAACCCTAACGAGAGCTATTCAGTAGAGGCTTCATGATTAAGAAACCGGCTCCAAAAGCGCTGACCACAATCAGCAGAATGGTTGTTGCCAGCCATAGACCGCTTAAATCGGCGGAGTGGCCTCCCCCTGAGGAAGGACGGGACGGCTCTAGCCGCTCTTCGGTATAGAGCATTTGGGGTTTCTTGGCCGGAACTCGCTTTGGTTTTGGCTTGCGGTCAGGGGATGGACCAGCGGCCTCTGGCCTTGGTTTGGGGCTAACTAACCGATTGAGGTGATTGGCCAGGTTTGATACCCCAACTCCTACCGCTTCTCCTAAACGGCCCGATGGGGACCCAGACTCAGCGGAGGAATCGAGATCCATCTCCAGACCATAGGCAAAAGTATCGCCCCCTTCCTCTAGATTGGTCTGGATAAACTGATGGGATCCAGAGACCTCTGGGGATGTCTGCGGTTGACTGTATCCAACCGCCTGGCGCAATCGGTCCGCAGATTCGGCAAAACTCAGCATTTCCTGCCGCAGCATCTGGTTTTGCTGGGACAACTGCTGGTTTTGCTGATTCAACGACTCCACCATCGCCTGGGTCGCCTTCAGTTCTGTCGCCAATTCTCGGTAGACGGAAATTGGAACGGAGGGAGTCTGCCGACCACCCTGAAGAGCCCCCTGGGAGGTAGGGACCTGTCGAGACGATTCAGAAGGAAAAGAGGCGTTCATAGAGGGCATCTAAAGGTTTAACGACGGTGTTTCAAGAACCTGGAATGGGGCAAACAGCAAAACCCTGGGCATGGTGGAGCAATTTTGCCCGGCACGAGACCCAAACCAGCCTGGCTTGGCAATTTGTTAACCCAACAACCTCCCACCTGCATCGGTGAGAGTTCGCTGCAAATGTTCTGCCCAAGGTTAGTGCAAAATAGAAAAAACGACACAAATTTTGCCAGGAAATTTGGAACTTTTTTCTGACCCCTGTACAGCCTGGTAGGCAGCAGATTAAACGGTGCCCCCACTGCTTTGGTGCGGTCATGTTTGATCTGTTTGATGGGTAAATATGTACTGATTTATCTGTAGTTTAACCCATGTTTTCTGGAAGTACTACAAACCGAAGTGCGATGCTTCCCCCTTTCCTGGGGAATGGGGACTCAACCACATGGGATAGCCGTCTCGGCTGTTTAAGAGCAGGCATCCTGCCTGCCCTACAAAAATTGGATGTTATAAAATCCTCATTCCCAGGTGTCGGCACCAGCAAGCCAGGATTGCTTCAGGCGCTAACCGCTTTCATCACCTGGTCAGATGTGGTGACAAACCCAAAACACTGATTAACGTTATATACCGTTGCCTTAAAGCAGTATTCAGGGGAAGTCGTCGCGCATCCATCTTTCACCAAAATACAGTCGTAGCCGTTGAAATTGGCATCTTGAAGGGTGGCCATGACGCATTGGTCAATGTTTACCCCACAGAACAGTAGGGTGGTTTTGCCCAAGTTCCGCAAAATGCTATCTAAGGGCGTATCCCAAAATCCGCTCATGCGATACTTATCGACCCAGATGTCCTCTGCAGTCGGGGTCAGTTCTTCGACCACGGCGGCAGCCCAGCTTCCCCTGGTTAAAACCGGGGCACCGTTGGCAGGTAGGGGGTCGGCCAACCCTACCCCACGACCGGTGGGATTATAAACATGGCGTAGCCCGGCACTAATGTTCAACAGGTCAGGGCGATTTCCCCAGTTCAGCCAAATGACCGGTACCTGAGCGTTTCTTAACCCAGGTAGTAGCTGCTGTAGGGGCGCAATTGCCTCTCGGGCGGGGGCGACATCTACACCTATGCTGGCTAACCAACCATCTGGATGGCAGAAGTCATTTTGCATATCCACAACGACACAGGCCAGCTTAGCGGCATCAATGCGCAGCAACTTGGTATCTGTCGGCAGAGTAATCAAGCGAGGTGCTGGTGGCTGCCGACTGATGTCAGCCACCTGGTCATTGACCCACCAGGCATTAGGGCCATTTCCCAGGGGCTTCAGATCTGAAAAATCTGAGGCATCCATAGCCATGTATCTCGATGTCTACAGTAGATAAGCAAAAACAGCCAGGCCAGCGGTGACCAGATACGCGACCAATACAACCTGGCTTTCAGACCAACCAGAGAGTTCAAAATGATGGTGCAGAGGAGCCATCTTAAAGAACCGCTTGCCTTTGCCGTCTGGTCCCTTGGTGGCTTTGTAGTAGCTCACCTGAATGATGACCGACAGGGTCTCGAAGAAAAACAGCAGGGTCAGCACCAGTAGGGCAAACAAGTTGCCGCTCAAGATGCCCACTCCTCCAAGCGCGGCTCCCAGGGCCAGGGAACCTGTATCCCCCATGAAGACCCTGGCAGGGTTGTGGTTGTGCAACAAAAAACCAAGGCAGGCTCCGGCCATTGCCGCAGCAAAAACCATCAGGTCTGGGTTACCCCCAGCGGTAACGGCAGCCAGGCCTAAAAAGGCAATGGCTCCGGTTCCACCCATTAACCCGTCCAGTCCGTCCGTCAGATTGGTCGCGTTGCTCTCGGCCACCAAGACAAATCCTGCCAGGGGCCAGAACAAAAAGCCCAACGGCAAGGTAAGTCCCAGGGGTAACGCTATCACGGTGGCATCTATCGGCTGGTGCGTTATGACCCAGAGGCAAAATAAAGCGGCCAGACCAATCTGTAGCGCCAGCTTGGTCTGGGGAGAAATTCCCTGGTTAGACCGGCGATGTAAGACCTGCCAGTCGTCTAGCCAACCGATGGCACCATAGCCCAGGGTCAAAGCGGAGACGACCAGAATATCAAGGCTGAAGCGGGTACCGACCAGGGCGACGACCAGGGCCACAGGGATAAAAAAGATGCCTCCCATGGTGGGAGTCCCTGCTTTTTTGAAATGGGCCTGGGGACCTTCTTCTCGAATAAACTGCCCGGTTTTTAGAGCCCTTAACAGAGGCACAGCCCAAAACCCTAGCAAACCACTCCCTAATGCAGCGGTTAGTAGTGGGATCGATATCGAATGCCCTAGTGTAAAGGGATTGCCCAAAGCAACATCTAAACCGATGGCGATGGTGCTTAATCCCACGCCGAGAACCCACAGTAAGGTCATACCGCTAATTCCCAGGCGATTCGATGCTAAAAACTTCGCATCCACAAACCCTTCCTCAATTGCATCACTCCTCACACCATCAGGAGTCTACTGGATGTTCCCAATCTTGACTATCCCCGATGGTCTGGAAATAGTCAGGAAGTCTAGATGAGTGGAGCCATTTTGGATAAGCCAGCTTAATAAGACTTAATCTTCGTCGTCCATGGCAAGGTCGTTGTCGTCGTCATCGTCGAAGTTGTCTTCGCCACCCATCAGATCTGACAGTTCTTCGCTATCGGCCTCTTCCTCTACCTTGCTGTCGACGGGCTCCCGAGACCGCAAACGACCGATATCTTCTAGCCAGGTCAGAATGGAAGCCTCACCTGAAGCGGGCAAAATCGGTGCCTTAGCGTTGCGGGGCACCTGACGCAGGGAAGGATTATAAATTTCAGAGGCCATAGTTGGGGTGAATGATGAATGAAGTGAACAGATGAAATCTCAGGCATTCCATTCTAGCCGAGCTGAGGGGGGAGTGTAATGTTTTCTTCGGGAGTTTTGCCCTATGATGCAGCTGGAGGTTCTGGCAGTAAACGGCACGATGTTAGGCAAAGTGGAGTTACTGGAAGCTCTGGCTCCGGTTAAGCGGGGGTTGGCCGCTACGGATACCGATCGTCTGGCTATTCAGGCGGCAGCAACCCGGTTAGAAGGCCGTAACCCCACTGCGGCTCCATTAGAAGCGGCTGATCTGCTGGAAGGAGACTGGCGATTACTCTATACCACCAGCCGGGAGCTGTTGAATATTGACCGGGTTCCCCTGACTTCTCTGGGGCAGATGTATCAGTGCATTCGCCTGGCCGAAAACCGAATCTATAACATTGCCGAAGTGGTTGGTCCGCCCCTCCTGTCTGGTTTGGTTGCAGTGGCGGCTCGTCTGGAACCGGTGTCTAACCGTCGCGTCAATGTACGGTTTGAGCGGGGGGTCGTGGGGCTGCAGGGGCTGCTGGGGTACCAATCCCCGGCTCAGTTTATCGAAACCCTCCAGGGCCAGAAAAAGTTCTCTTTGCTGAAGGGGATTGATTTTTCGATCAATGCTGAACGGCAGGCCGGTTGGCTTGAAGTGACCTACTTAGATAAAGATCTGCGGATTGGGCGCGGCAACCAGGGTAACCTGTTTGTGTTGCAAAAGGTTTAGGAATGGGGATTCAAGAACGTGGGATAGCCGCCCCGGCTGTCCGGGCGCAGGCAAGATGCCTGCCCTACAAAAATTAGATGTCCTCACCCGATGGGCTTACCCTTACAGCTCGGCCAGCAGACTTTTGATATCTGGCACGGCAAAGAAATCATTGGTGGAGCCTATGAGGCGATTGCCCCAGAGATTTTCTTCTAAAAAGGCGACGTCAGCATAGCGGCTGTCTTGCTCCAGGGCTTCAATCCCCAGGCTGATTGCTTCGTTGCAGGACCGCGACCGGGCCAGGGTAGCCACCCCATGGCAGTTTTCCTGCTCATAGAGGGCTACGGCAATGGCCAGTTTAGGTTCAGGTTCGTTGGATGCAATGTCGAGGGCACCTCGCCACTTTTCCAGGGCTTCTTGGGGTTTATCCTGCTCATATAGGACCAGGCCAATGTTGTTGACCGCAGGCCAGAAGTCAGGTTCGGCTTCCACGGAGGCACTGTAGCTGTCGATGGCTTTGTCATATTGATCTAGCTTGAAGTAGGCATTGCCCAGATCAAACAGAGCGGCAGGGTTGTAGGGCTCGATATCAAGACCGCGTTCCAGGTAGTTGGATGCCTTGAGGTAGTCCCCCTGCTGAAAATAGGCCGTGCCGAGGGAAAACAGCACCCGCGAGTCTTCAGGGGCAAGGGTTTCTGCTTCCTCTAGCAGAGCGATGGCTTGCTCTGTTTCTCCCGTCTGCAAATATAAGCCCCCAAGCAGAGCAATCACCTGACCATTGTCGGGAGCCAGTTGCGCCGCCAGTTGGGCCATGGCCAGAGCCTGGTCTAACTGGCGAAAGTCAGCCAATTGCTGGGCTTCGTTGGCCAGGTACAGCCCCTGCTCGGCCATTAGGTCATAATCTAGAGGCAAAACGTAGGGCGTTAGCGCCTGGGAAAAAGCCGGAGGGGTCGTTCCCAACACGCCGCAGATCGCAAAAATAGAGAGTAGAGAAGTCCGTTTTAACACAGTGCGTAGTAACCCAACGTTATACAAGTTCAATCGTAATATCTCGCTCAAAATATCGTGTTCAAGGAACGGCCATTGCTGCCAGCTTATACCAAGTCCACCTCCAAATCTGTCGTTTTCTTTAGCGCCAACTCCATGACCAGACCCGGACAAGGGGCATCATTCCTCGGCCCTATGGTCTGATTGGGCTGCGCTGGCATTGCGTTGCCACATTCCAGGTTTGATGCGCCGCAGGGCAGACCCCCGAAACCGTCGATCCCACTCTTCCTCTGATAGATTAGCCAAATCAGCCAGCGATGGCCGCAGATTCCAGGGATAAGGCTGGAAATCTTCGATGTCAGTTGCTTGGGCAAAGCGGATGTTCCAGGGGCAAACGTCCTGACAGATATCGCAGCCAGCCACCCAGTTCTGCAGATGGGGAACGATGTTTGCCGGTAGGGTCTCGGACCGATTTTCAATGGTGTGGTAAGCAATGCAGCGGTTGGCATCTACCACATGGGGTTGGGGAATAGCCCCGGTGGGGCAGGCTTCCAGACAGCGGGTGCAGGTACCACAGTGGGCGCTGTGGGGTTGGTCAGGCGGCAGGGGCAGGGTGGTTAAAATTTCTCCCAAAAAGACCCAGGAGCCATACTGTCGAGTAATTAAATTACCGTTTTTTGCGACCCAGCCCAATCCTGCCTGCTGGGCCCAGAACTTATCCTGTACCGGGCCTGTATCAACGTAGTAGCGCACCGGGTTCTGCTCTCCTGGCAGTTGGGTGACTTCTTGAAGCCAGGTTGCCAGAGCCTTCAAGCGAGTTTGCAAGACGCGATGATAATCCCGTCCCCAGCCATAGCGAGAAATTTTGCCGTGGTCAGGGTGGTCGGAATGGGCGTGGGGGGTGTAGTAGTTCAGGGCTACACAAATAACCGACTGCACTCCCGGTAAAACGTGACGAATATCCTGGCGTTTGCTGTGGCCCATCCACTGCATCTGGGCCTGGTAGCCTTGATGAAGCCAGGCCGCTAGATGAGCGGTTGCCTCCTGCTCGGCTGCTGCCGGTGCCGGGGGGACCGAGGCCACACCGGCCAGGTGGAAACCCAGTTCATAGGCTTTATTGAGTACCTGCTCTCGATTCACTGGCATAGTCACCCTGGCGTTTAACAGTTGGTTGATTCAGGCAAATGAGTCCTAATTTTTTGTGGCGAAAGCGCTACAGTAAGACAAACATCCCCTGTGTTGGTCAATCGAGGGAGCCTTTGCGGTGAAGCGCAGAACAAGCTTTAGCATTCTTTTTGCTGGCAGCATTATCCTGAGTGCCCTTATCGGTATTTTAATGCCCGGCAATGGAATGGGGATGGACCGGCTGTCGGCGCAATTCCAGGTCGCTTTGGCCCCGTCATTTGAACAGCCCACCTACACCCCGGCCACCTCCCTGGCCCAGGGGGCAGATGCAGCCGCATCGGAAGATGAGGAATCTTCAGAAGCGGCTGATGCAGAGGATGAGGCGGTAGAAAATGGGCTCAAACCTTTTGACGAGGTGGTCGCAGACCTATCGATGTCATCCGGTCTATTCAAGATTTATCAGGACCCTGATACTCTCGATGCCTACCTGGGGCTCAGCCCGAACCAGTTAAACCAGAACTTTCTGCTGATTGCCACCCTGGAGTCGGGCATTGGCGAAGGGGGGCTGTTTCGTGGCTGGCCCATTAACGACTTGCTGGTGCAGTTTCGGGAGGCTCCTCAGGACAAGCTGCAGGTGGTGGTACCCAATATCTATCTGCGCAATCCCCAGCTTGGGGCTCAGAACCGGCAGCTGCTGGAGCAGTCCTTCAGTGACTCTATTCTGTTTGCCCTGCCCATTGTCAGCATCCACCCTGATACGGGCGAAATGCTGGTGGATCTTGACGATTTGCTACTCAGCCGAGACCCAGCTAACCTGCGCGGGGCCTTGTCCTGGGCTTTAGGGGGCTACAGCCAGAACGCCGAAACCTCTTATCTGGGAGATCTGAAGGCGTTTCCAGACAACCTGGAGCTAGAAACGGTGCTGGGCTTTTCCGGCGGAGGCGCTACCGACCCCCTGTCGCAACTGCTGTTTGGCGGGTTCAACAGCCTGCCCGATCCGAGGGGGTTTAGCCTCAGGGTGCGCTATAGCCTGTCGCAGTTGCCTAATAATCCAGCCTTCGAACCCCGCCCGGCGGATGAGCGAGTCGGGTATTTCATCACGGCTTTTCGGTCGCCAACCCGGTCTCGCACCAATGATCCTTTTGTGCGCTACATCAACCGTTGGCATCTGGAAAAGCGCAACCCCGATGCGGCCCTCTCGCCACCCAAAGAGCCCATTGTGTTTTGGATTGAAAATGCCGTGCCCCAAGAATACCGCCAGGCCATCTGGGAAGGGGTTGAATTCTGGAACCAGGCGTTTGAGCAGGCTGGTTTTCAGGGGGCGATTGAGGTCAGGCAGATGCCGGATGATGCCGATTGGGACCCTGCTGATGTTCGCTACAACGTCATTCGTTGGTCTGACTCATTTGTTTCCTGGGTGTTGGGGTTAGGCCCCTCTCGGGTCAACCCGCTGACCGGGGAAATCTTAGATGCCGATGTCATTCTCGACGCGGGGGTGATCCGCTATTTGAACCGGCAGTATGACACCTTTGTGACCCCCACCAGTGCCGATCCGGCCACGGCGGCTTTGATGCAGCTCTGCGGCCATCCCCTGGAAGATCAATATCTGCGGTGGATGACTGGGTATCAACCAGACCAGATGCGGGGCACCTTACCCTGGCAACAGCCGTTTCAGCCTGATCAGGTGGATTACTGTGCCGGCATGATGGCGGCCCAACAAACGGCCTTTGGGGCGTTGGCCATCGGCACTCTGGGAGATCCGTTTTCAACCCGCGAAATCCAGGAAGACTATATAAACCAGTATTTGCGGGCGCTAACGGCCCATGAAGTAGGTCACGTACTGGGGTTGCGGCATAACTTCTTGGGCAGTACGTTACTGTCCCCTGAGGAATTGAATAATCCTGCCATTACCGAATCCCAGGGTATGTTGAGCTCGGTGATGGATTACTTTCCGCCTAACCTGGCCGCACCGGGGCAACCCCAAGGCGACTTCTTTCCCACCAAGCTTGGCCCCTACGATATCTGGGCCATTGAATACGGCTATACCCCAACGTCGAGCCCTTTGAATGCCCACCGCGAGCTGGAGCAAATTGCCCGGCGTGCCAGCAGTCCAGAACTTGCCTATGCTGCGGATGAAGATATCTTTGATTTCCTCGACCCGAAGGCCAATGCCTGGGATTTAAGCAGCGACCCGCTGAGATATGCCCAGTGGCAAATGGAAAACGCCAAAGCCATCTGGAATGACCTGGATTGGTACTCGGTTGATCCTGGGGAGGGGTATGGCGATCTACGGCAGCAGGTGGATCTGGTGTTTGACTACTACCTGCGTCAGGCCTTTATCCTTACCAATTACATTGGTGGCCAGCGTTTTAACCGAGTTGACCCGTGGAGTTCTCGCGGACGGGCCCCGTTTGAGGCTATCCCTGCCGAAGACCAGCATCGGGCTCTGGCCACCCTCAATGCAGAAGTTTTTGCCGCCGATGCCCTGCAGATATCTCCGGAATTGGTGCGGCTGCTGGCTCCGGACCGCTGGCGACACTGGGGCCAGACCCTGACGATTTATCCCCTCGACTACCCCATTTACAATCGCATTCTGCTGGTGCAGGCCCTGGCCCTGAGCGATGTGCTCAACGGCAGGCGTTTAGCGAGGTTACGGGACGGTGAACTCAATGCCATGGACGCAGCTCCGCTAACGTTGTCAGAGCTGTTTGACTCCCTGAGCCAATCGATTTGGGCTGAAGTGCTAAACCCGAACGGGACTGGAGAACAGGGCATTGCCAGTGTGCGCCGTGGTCTCCAGCGCTATCACCTGAGCATTTTGTCAAATTTGGTGCTGAGAAATGCCAACCAGGCCAGTACTGCCAGTAATCTGCTGGACTTTATCGCCCTGGAAATTACCCGCAGCGCCCCAGAGGATGCCAGGGTACTGGCTCGGTATCAGTTACGGCAATTGCAGGACCAGCTAACGCAGGTGATTCGACGCCATGGCCGCACCATGGACACCACATCCCTGGCCCATTTGGAAGCGGTAAGCGATCGCATCAACCAGGTTCTAGGCGCTCGTCTTGAGACCTTTTAAGGCTGCTTTTTAGCAAAGCAGAGTCCTGATGTACAGCGATTGCAGGCTAGCTCTCTGCCGTTGCTACCTTCTGCCTTTTGGCGGTTGCGATAACGATGGCGCTGCGAAATTCCTGATCCAAAATCGGCTCAATCGTATATAAAGATTTGGTATTTTCTTGGAAATCCTAAGGATTTGGACGTCCCTGTCAGGTGTTATGTTGTATTAGATAAATTTTCATAGGGTCTACTCTATAAAGTTTGCGCCCCTTTGGGCAAACTGAGGTCTATTGCTACTGCTCGTTTTGTCACAGGTAGTTCATGCTGAGTGCTTTAATAGCCTTCACTCTCAATCCATTTTTTGCTCCAGTTCCCCAGAGTGAGCTAGCTGAGCCCATCTCCACATCCAGCCAGACCTTAGCTCCATTCGCCACCGCTGATGAGCCCACTGAGCTCGCCCAGGCTGACAACCCGGGGGTGGTGGTCTACCGCAACAATGCTTACGCCGAAGTTATCCAGTATCACGATGTGCGGCCTCTGCCGGGCTCCCTGGATGATGTCCCTGTGTTTAACAGCAACAGCCCCGAGGTGGTGCAGCAGAACGGCATTCTGCTGTCTACTTTTCCAAAAGAAGACATGGCCTACCCCGATGCCCATCTGGACTATGCCTTTGATGGACGGTTTGACATTTTTGCCCACCACATTGCGCGGGGGTTCAATCCTGATGACCGCCGTACCTTATTTTTGGGAGTTGTGGTTTATAACCCCGGCGAAGAGCCGGTCAACGTCGAGATCCACCAGGCCGTCAGCTATCTCAGTCAGGAAGCCCCCTTCATTGAGCTGCCAGAAATCAAACTCAATGACCATGGAACGGTCTACGCTGGCCCTGGTAGCCGCACCACGACCGACGTGCTACGGGGATATAACCAACCCCACTGGCCCGAGCGCATTACCATTCCGCCGGGGCATGTGCACCTGTTGATGAATGCGCCCATTCCCCTACGCCAGCTCACGGTGCCGGTGAACGGTAGCTATCCCCAGGGAGAAATCATTCCCAAGTCGCCGATACGGTCGGTGAGTCTCACCGCCGCCAGCGAACAAGTTGGCGAGCATGGCATCAACTTGCCCCGCCCCGCCGTTCAGCGGCCTTTACCCAGTAATGGCCGCTCTGCCTTAATGTATTTGACTAGCGATGGCCCGGTTCATGTGGCAAGTCTTGCTAAATACGCCGATCGAACTGCTACTGGCAACGAGCAGGTACCTACCCTCAGAGATTGGCTCGAAACTTTGAAACGAGGGAATCTGTCTGGTCCTAGGGATATTCCTCCCTCTAATCCCGATACTTATCGATTTGGTCGGTTTTACTACGGACGAGTTGCCGGAGTCGCTAAAGGCTCCAATTGGAGCATTGACCTGACCGATGACCCCGATACCGAAGTCCTGACCATTCCCGAGCCAGGTAGCGCTTTCTCCTATGTGCTGAGTTCTGTAGACCGCAACACCCTGGGTACGGGGCAAATTCAAAGTGCGCCCATGCTGGTGCGCTATCCCGATACCGCCTATCGCGCCCACGGCAACTATGGTATTCGCTACAGCTTCAGACTGCCTCTTTATAACAATCGAGGGGCTGAGCAAACGGTAGACATTAAGTTTCAGACCCCCCTGCAGGACGAGAGTCTGACCAATGGCCTGCGGTTCCGACGTCCTCCAGAAGACCGCATTTTCTTCAGGGGGACGGTGCGTCTGCGGTTTAAAAATCAAATTGGTCTGACCCAAACCCGCTATGTGCATGTGGTTCAGCGCCGGGGGCAGGAAGGCACCTCGCTGCTCAAGCTGCGGATTCCGCCAGAGGCTCGCAGAGATTTAGAGGTCGATTTCATTTATCCTCCCGATGCGACCCCGCCCCACGTATTGACCGTACGCAACCTTGGCGGAGCAGAGGTGTTTGAGGCCGACCGCCCCGATCCGATTCCTTCGGCGGATGAACCGGCCTCTTCCGGCTCACCGGCAGCGGTGGAGGGTTCGGCCCTGAGCCGCGACGACGAGGTTTCTGAAACTACGGAACCCTAATTGCGCTTCTGCCACAGGGCCAGCCCTCCCCCTCGCCCCCGGGCGGCTAGATAGTGTTCGGTAGCTGCGAAAAACGAAAAGAAAGGGAGTTTGCCCACCGGGGTTTCCTCAAACGAGGTCGCCTGGGAGCGTCCAGCCCTGACGGGAATGGCCAACAGGGTTAGGTTGCCCAGCAGGAGCTGGAGGCGTTCAAAATCAAATGCCACCAGATTTTTTTGGGGGAGTACCCTGGCTGGACCGGTAAACCGCAGTTTCAATAGGGCGATTTGCAGCTGGTTTTGAATGATCAGGCCAGTGGGGTGCTCGGTCTCTTTTGAAAACCCAAGCGTAGCCCGCATCAGGCCGGGGACATAGAACCCCTGACCCGTGGGCTGCCCGGCTTTATAAGTCGGCTTGCCAGGGGCTGTAAAGTATAGCTGCCAGGTCCCCAGGAGATCCTCCATAGCCATCGTCCATTTCTGCTGTTTGGCCTGACGTTCTTGATCTAACAGAGCCCTGGTCAAGGTCTGCTGCCCAGGTCGCCGTTGCCCGGCGGCAGGGGTTATGGCCTGGCTGAATATATCGTGGGAATCCGAGCTGGCTAAAGAGGGTTGAGCCCTATGCTGAAGCTCTTCGGCAGGTGAGGGGGGAAGTGACATAATCGTTCTATGAAGTCTCCTTTCAGTATGCCAGGGGACAGGGGGGAAGGCTCTGGCATAATGGGGAACGATTCTGTTTAGGCTAGCTATGACCGCATCCCCTCCCAGGAGGTTCGCTCTACCTTTTCTTTCCAGTGCCAAGGGCAAAGGAATCACCGTTTCCATGGTGCTGACCTGGGCCGGGCTGGTTATGACCGTTGGGTTTATTGCGATTGCCCTCTTTGCTCCCTTGCTGCAATCCTGGGGCCTACTTCAAGACCCTACGGCTGCGCTGCAAAATCCTATCCACCAGCCACCCTCCCCAGGGTACTGGTTCGGCACTACCCGCCAGGGCTATGACGTCTTCTCCCGCACCCTTTTCGGCACTCGGGCTGCCTGGCAGGTGGTGCTGATGGCCACGTTAATGAGTGTCTTGATTGGGGTTCCCCTGGGCATGGTGAGTGGCTACCTGGGCGGCAAGCTGGATAAGCTCCTGCTCTTTTTCATGGACACTATTTACACTCTGCCAGGGCTATTGCTCTCGGTAACCCTGGCCTTTGTGGTAGGGCGGGGGGTGCTGAATGCCGCTGTGGCCCTCAGCATTGCCTACATTCCCCAGTACTACCGAGTGGTGCGGAACCATACCGTCAGCATTAAGACTGAGCTATTCATTGAGGCTGCCCAGGCGATGGGAGCCTCTACCTGGACTGTACTGTCCCGCTACTTGTTTTTGAATGTGATTCAGAGTGTTCCAGTGCTGTTTACCCTGAATGCCGCCGACGCCATTTTAATTCTGGGTGGTCTGGGCTTTCTGGGGTTGGGCCTGCCGGAACAGGTCCCAGAGTGGGGGGCCGATATTCGTCAGGCACTGGATGCGTTACCCACCGGCATCTGGTGGCCTGCCCTGTTTCCGGGGCTGGCGCTAACGCTAATGGTGACCGGGCTTTCGCTATTGGGTGAGGGTCTGAACGAACTCATGAACCCCCTACTGCGCCGCGAAAACTGGCGTTAAATGAATTGCTACCCAGTCGCAAATCTCTGGGCCTACTGTTCGATTAAAAGTGCCGTTGCCTCACGGGCTCCGAGCGGTCTGGCAAATAAATATCCCTGTCCCAGTTCACACCCAAGGGCCCGTAGCAAGGTCACCTGGACTTCTGTTTCGATGCCTTCTGCCACCAGATTCATACCCAGCTTATGCCCCAGGCTGACGATGGTTTGAACGATTTCTTGATCGTCTTGATTGGCGTCCATCTGCCCTACAAAAGACTGGTCAATCTTTAGCGTATCGGTTGGGAACCGATGGAGATAGCTGAGGGACGAGTACCCCGTGCCAAAATCGTCAATTGCCAGTTGTAGGCCCAGGTCTTTGAGCCGCTTCATCAGATCTTCTGCTTTTTCTGTATCCCCCATAATCATGCTTTCGGTAATTTCGAGTTGAATGGATTCACCAGGAAGCTGCAGGTCCGCCAGGGTGGCCGAAAATTGCTCGACTAAATCGGCCTGTAAAAATTGGCGGCGGGAGAGATTAATGCTCATCTTTAAGTCTTGCCGCTGGAATTCAGTCTTCCATGCGGCAAGCTGTCGGCAGGCTTCTTTGAAGATCCACTGTCCCAGGTTAATAATTAGCCCTGTTTCTTCAACCACCTGAATAAATTGACCCGGAGAAATAAACCCCTCATCCTCCCGATACCAGCGGACTAAAGCTTCAAATCCTAAAATCGCACGGGTCTGGAGGCAAACAATCGGTTGGTAATGGAGGAGAAATTCTTCCTTTTCGAAGGCGCGCAGCAGATGACTTTCAAGCTCTAGCCGCCGTAACGCCTCGGCATGCATGGTAGGCACAAAAATTTCGTAACGATATTCATTCAGGGCCTTGGCCCGATACATGGCGGTGTGGGCATCTCGCAAGAGTTCTTCGGGTTTAGAGAGCGGTGGGCCATCTACGAGCACTACACCCATACTGCTGTTGGTGGAAAGTAAATGCTTGGCCACTGCTATCGGTTTGGATAGCTCAGCCTGGAGATGGTTCAGCAGTTTTTCGAGATTATTGCGGTCGTACACCGGGAGTAAAAAGGCAAATTCATCCCCTTCCATGCGCGATAGATAGGCCGATTCTGGTAGGGCTGCCGCGAGCCGCCGGGCGAAAATGCGCAGCACCTTATCTCCCAGGGGATGTCCGTAGGATTGGTTAATGAGTTTAAAGCGGTCAATATCTAGAAAAATCACCGCCAGGGGAAAACGAGGCAAAGCCTTAGGCTGTTGGGTGAGTTGCTGCTGCAGGTTAAGCAGAAAAACGTCTCGTCCGGGCAGCAGGGTAAGCTGGTCGTAAGTCGTGCGATAAAGAGTTTTTTGCCCCACCACCAGGGCCAATGCCACCAGAAACCCTGCAATTGGCTCGATGGTTGGTACCCAAACCAGGTGCAGCAGGGCCATACCTCCAAAGCTCCAAATGCCGACCGTAATAGTGGCACTAACCACTAGCAGCAGCACCGGACGACGTATGTACCATCCCAAAACAGCCGCCACTAGCGTCCACCCTAGGAGCCACAAAAACTCACCCCATTGGGGCATAAATCGGTAAAGTGCCGATCGACCGGCGACGACATCTAAAATCTGGCTTACGCTCTGGGCATGCACTTCGACCCCAGACATCACAAACTCTGCAGTTTGGTCAAGGCTGTAGGGAGTAAAAAACTCATCTTTCAGACTGGAAGCCGTGGAGCCAATCATCACGATTTTGCCTTTTACCCACTCAGGGGGAATTTCCCCGGCCAGCGTTTGAGATATTGATAGCGTCTGCGCTGGCGAATCGGGATTGCGAAACCGCATCAAAATCTGATATCCCCGGTTGTCAATACTGGTATATCCTCCATCGCCCCTATGTAAAATAGGAAATTGTGCTTCACCGATGGCCAAAAACTTGCCGTTTGGGTCAATTTGAAAACTTAAATCGTCGTGGTAAGCCAGGACCAGACGCAGGGGGAATGAGTAGTAGGATTTCTCAGGATTGCCGACAAAAATTAAATTTCTTCGCAGTACTCCGTCCGGATCGATAGCGAGATCGTTAAAGCCAATACGCTCTGGAGGTAATCCCTCTGGGGCCTCTACCTCGCCGTTATCGGGTTGGTTACCGGCGTTCATGATGCCGATCACATTGTCTTGCTGAAACTCCTGCATCAGGGCAGATTTGCCCGGAGGCTGGGGAGTATTGCGATAGATATCGAGACCGATAACGGCTGGTTGAAACTGCTGAATTTGCTGAATTGCCTCAGCCACGACCTGGTCAGTCAGGGGCCAGCCCAAGGCTTCTAAATCTTCCTCGGTAATCTTAACAATCAGTATCCTGTTATCGGGGAGTTGACGAGGCTGCAGGCGGGTTAAATAGTCAAAACTGGTCAACTCTAAATACTGAAACAGATTGAACCGTTTTCCTGCAGACACACAGGTTAATGCCAGCAAGCTCGAGATCAAAATTGCTCGGCAGCCAAAATTTAGATTATTCGCAATAAAGTCAGAAAGCTTATGGCGATACCGATTAAACGGCAAGGCCGGTAAGTGCACCATGGGATGAACCGAGATAAGGGAGAGACAACGTAAGCAAGCAACACCCTTGCCCCTGATGTCATAGATGTATTGAATACTTCATCTCAAGCCAAGCAAAATCCGGAGAATTCGTGTCATTTCCGGCAAAATCATGATCGAATGATGGTATGAATAGCCCTTATTCTGGCGAGACGTAGTGCACCTCTGTTAAGACCTAAGCCAAAGGGTGGCAACAGGCCTTTTTGAAAAATATCGGATCGTTGATGTTTACATTAGAGCAAGAATCCTTTCTTGCCATAGATCTAGCATGGTGAGAAACTGATTTGCCAGGGTATCTTGCCACAAACGAGCTTGGTTCTCAATTCTGGGTAAGTCCAGAATTTGAAGAATAAATGTAGGTTGGAAAATCTACGCCAGAATTTTGTTATGAGTTCTTATCGGCAAGGGCAGTGACCTTAGGAACATTAGGCTTCCATTAAGCCACATCATCGGGGGTATTGTCCCAATGGGTGCCACCCCCTCGGCGTTGGTCTGGAAACTCATCTCGGTCTTGTTTCGCTTGGTGAGGAATCCTCGACGGCGGAGCGTAGGTGAGTATTAAACTTAACAAGCAAATTCCAACGAGTAGCGCAACCCCACCTGGCATAACGAATACTTTAATAAGTGCCATTTTCATGGTGTGATCACCTCTTTGAGGAAGTTTATCTCGTATATAGGAATAGAGCATTAGGCCATGCGCTGACCTTAATTAATCTGCCTATACTGAGAATATTCACCATCTAAGGTGATATTTATAACATCCTCTAGGTTTTTACCGAAGCTTTATCTGCAGAGGCTTTATCCTTGTAGTAGCGACATTAATACATTGTTACAATCCCGAACGATTCGGCTGGGTAAGGAGTCGGCGGGTTGCCGGCAGCAATCGTTCTGTTCTGCTTGTTAAAAACTTATTAAGGCTTGTTTGCCTCATGGATTTAGGCGGATATGCTGAAGGCAAGATACCTCCTAACTGCGTCTCCAGCCCCGTCTCGTCTCCCTCTGTTGGGTAACCTATGATGGGGCTGCTACTTTTGTTTAAAGCGATTGAATGGATAGACCCTCCATGGCAACGCTGACCAAGTGGACGGTCAATGACTACCACCGCATGATCGAAGCCGGAATTCTACAGGGTCGGCAAGTTGAGCTGCTGGCCGGGGTGGTTGTGGATATGAGTCCGGAAACGCCGATTCACTACAACACGGCGAAACGCAGTAGTCGGCGACTGCAAAAGCTGTTTGAAGATTTAGCGGATGTTCGTTTCAACGGGCCGATTACCTTACCCAATGACTCTGAGCCCGAGCCGGATGTCGCCATCGTCCGTTTGCCGGAAAGTCTTTACGATGACCGCCATCCCGGCCCGGAAGACATTTTTCTGGTTATCGAATTTGCCAAATCCAGCTTGAAAAAGGATACAGAAGAGAAACCGTTGATCTACAGCGCAGCAGGCATTCCAGATTACTGGGTGGTAAACCTTTCCAAAAGAGAGCTGACGGTCTTTCGAGATCCTTTCGAACAGGGATATCGGACAAAATTTTCCCAAACGTCCGGCGCGATCGCACCCGTCGCTTTTCCTGCACTCCAGATATCCCTAGGGCAACTTCTGGAGTGATGGACTGTTTGTTTGAATCGCCTGCCATTCCGTTGGAGTCAGGGGCTGTTCTACAAAACGGCAATGGAAACAGCCCTCTGCAGCGGCAGTCAGCGCTTTGACGATGTCCGAAATGGATAAATCGGAGATTGCCCCTCCCTGGCGGTGGACCGGGTCGGGCGGTGGACAGTGGAACACTCGCTGGAATAAGTCGGGATCAGGCCGCAGCAGCATCGCCCCGTGCTGGAGGGTGTATTTGCCCTGTTTGAGTTGGGCACTGCCGATGAACTTGTTGCCCTGGGAATCGACCAGATCGGCATTGGTGGCAAGGCCAAAGCAGTTTTGCGATCTCAAATACTGCCGATCGGGCTGGCCAAACTGCAGCTCCACCCCCAGGGATTTCCAACCTTCGATGAGAAACTGACAAATGGTCCGATAGACCTGATCTAAATTGCCAGGGATATGGGAAGTCACCACCGCATAGGTCAAGTCCCCCTGATGGAGCACCCCCCGCCCCCCACTAGGACGTTGTACCCGATCCACAGGCTGTCCCCGCCAGGTGAGCTGCTGCCAGTGCTCAGGAAACTTGCGGCGCTGACTGATCCCCAGAGAAATCGCGGCGGGGTTCCAGGTATAAAACCGCAGGGTCGGGGGATGCCCGTGGTCCCGGTGCTGCTCCAGTAGCCACTGGTCGATAGCCATCTGCACCGCACCGGGGGCATCCATAAACGGCAGCAGTCGCCAGGTGGAGAGGTTACTTTCAGGAGTTGATAAAGTTGAAACCAAAGATTTCTGAATATCAATAATGGAGCAATCGGGATAGATCCCAGGTTTCTAACCTTAGATAAGCTAAATATGCAATTAATCAGGAAAGAACCCTGGGGTCTTGGCATAAGCTTTCTTCCTTTACCTAAGGTTCTTCCCCGGCATGGTAAGAGCTGCGCACCAGGGGACCGGAGCGAACATGGGAGAAGCCCAATTCGCGAGCAATATCGCCCAAACGGTCAAATTCTTCAGGAGTCCAGTAGCGTTCCACCGGACGGTGATCCAGCGAGGGGCGCATGTACTGACCGAGGGTGATGCGATCGCATCCCACCCGCCGCAAATCTTGCATTGCTTCAATCAGTTCGGCTTCTGTTTCCCCATGGCCAACCATCAACCCTGACTTGGTGGGAATGGTGGGATCATACTCTTTCACCAGTGCCAGCACCCGCAGGGAGCGGTCATATTTGGCACCCCGCCGTACCGGCCCCTGCAGTCGTTCTACCGTTTCCAGGTTGTGGTTGTAGCAGGCGGGATGGGCCGCCACTACCGTGCGAACTCGTTCAGCCTGCCCGGCATCGCGGCTGGGACCGCCCCAAAAGTCGGGGGTCAGGACTTCGATCTCAGTATCGGGGCTAACCTGGCGAATGGTTGCCATCACCTTGACGAACCATCCCGCTCCGTGGTCTTCCAGGTCATCCCGAGCCACGGAAGTGAGGACGACATAGCGCAGGTTCAAAAGGCGAACGGACTCTGCCACCTTTTCAGGCTCATGGGGATCAAGATTCATGGGAGCATGGCCCTTATCCACCTGGCAGAAGGCGCAGGCGCGGGTGCAGGTGGCCCCCATCAGCAAAAAGGTGGCGGTGCGGTTGGCGTAGCATTCGCCCCGGTTGGGACACCGTCCTTCTTCGCAGATGGTATGAATTTGTCGGTCTTTAATGATGCGCTGAACTTCAGAAATTTCGCTGGCGTTGCCGATGGGTCGTCGTAGCCAGGGGGGCATGCGGGCGAGTTCGGCCCTCAGGCGCTGGCGCTGGTCGGTTTTGGTTTGAGGGGAAGTGGTCATTCCGAGAGTGACTTAAAACCGGAGATAGAACATAGCGGACTTCCCTAGTGTAACGAGGGTTTGCAGGAAGCCCCAGACAACTTCTAGACCTAAGCGTAATCCATGAAAAAAATCCCCTGAGCCCTCATCCTAAATCCCTCTCCCAGAGCGGGATGGGGACTTTGAATCTGGTCCCCCTTCTGCCGACTCTAATTGCCTAGCTGATAGGCTGTGCCACGCGGGTAATCTCAACCGAAATTTGCCCACTAAAGTCGGCAATGGGAGGGGCAAGCTTGGTGACTTTGACGGTCACCTGCTGCAGACGCTGGTCGGCAACCAGGGTAGTTGACGCGATTTCTCCTGCCAGCCGCTCGATCAGCCGAAACCGCTCCTCTCGAAGGATACGCATGGCGTTATCGATGATGTTCCGGTAATCGCAGGTATCGGCTAAATTGTCGCTCTGGCTGGCCCGAACCAGATCGAGATAAAGGGTGATTTCGGCCTCAAACCACTGGCCCAGGATGTTTTCTTCCGGCAGGGCACCGGTATATCCGTAGGCTTTAATGCCGTTGAGACGGATGGTATCGATCATGGGCTATTCGTAAATGTGAGCCGCTTTAAGCATGTGGTAAGTGATCAACAGCTGGGTCAGGGCCAGGGGATAGCTCTGGAGCGTTTCGCCAGTGGTGCCGACGACTTTGCCGATATCGGTATTGCCTTCAAGGCTGCAGAACTTACCCAGGTAGGGGATTTCGCCGCATAGGGTGCGTTCTAGCTCCTGCACTTGCTTTTCGTTGGCGTGGCCATCGACTTCCAGCACATCAACGGGCTTGCTCATGTCACGGTCGAGCCCCAGACGAATAGCATCACCAAGGCTGCCGCCGTGCTTGTTGTCAATTAGATGTAAAAAGTCGGGGTGTTCAATGGTGGGGCGCATGACCAGGCGCACATTGAGGAGCAGCTCATCAGCGCCGCCATCGCCCTCGGGGGGGTAAAAGCTAACGACCACATCGGCCCACTGTCGCTGGGGACGAATGAAGGCTTCCGAGTCGGGCTCTCTGGCTTTGATTTGATCAATCACCTGGGCTTCATCGTAGCCGCGCTTGCGGGTGTCGCGCTTAATTTTCCAGTGGGCGCGCAGGTCTTCAGGAGGAGCCAGATAAACCTTGATATCGTAAGCATCGCGGGAGGCGCGGGTGTAGTAGCCCAACAGACCTTCTACAATGACGAAGCGCTTGGGCTTGATGTATTCGGGGGGATCAAAATCGCCCGTGCTGTGGTTATAGATGGGCTTGAGGATGGGTTGTCCGGTGCGCAGCAGGCTCAGATGCTGCTGGATGATATCCATGTAGTTACAGTCAGGATGCAGGGCCGAAATGCCAATATCCTTACGCTGCTGTCGGTTGTAGCGGTGGTAATCGTCTGTACAGAGAGTAGTGACCTGGTCTTCTCCCAAAATTTGGGCGATGCCTCGGGTCAAGGTGGTTTTACCAGCGGCACTATCTCCGACGATCCCCAGGATGATTGGACGACTCATGCTTCCTCCAGTGTGTAAGTAACCCGCAATCAATGATCCCATTGATTTATCCCATTGTAAGAAGTAATGGATCACTGACCAAACAATTAGCCAGACTTCTACAATAGGGTGAAGGCACAAGGGGTACTGGCCATGGGTTACAGCAGTTTTACCAGTTTGGAATCTGTTAAGACAGATTTAGAATTATCTATCCACGATCATGCCGGGCTGTTTGCTGACATTCAGCCTCTCCAGCCATCGCAACTCTTGTGCCAAACCCTGCAAGAAAACCTGCCCCTGGCTACCGCTATTAGTACTGAAAAAGCCCGTTCTGAACTGCTGATTGCCCCCATTTTGCTGGAAGTCCGGCGGCGGCACCACAATGTTGGTTTCTTCTCTGGAGTGGAATTTTCCATCGATTCTTCCCTGGGCTTAACGGGAATCTGTGATTTTTTGCTGACGGCTAGCCCTGAGCAATCCCTAATTCAGGCTCCCGTTCTGGTGTTAGTAGAAGCTAAAAATGAGAATATCAAGTCAGGTTTAGGCCAATGTGCCGCCCAAATGCGAGCCGCCTGGCTATACAACCAGGTTGAGAACACCCCTCAACCAGCTATCTACGGTGTCGTGACCACAGGAACCAACTGGAAATTTCTGAAACTCGTGGATACCGAGCTGCAGGTCGATCTCCACGAGTACTACATTCTGCAGGTAGAAATCATTCTCGGCATTTTGTCTGCGCCGCTCTCGTCTCAACCTGTGGTTATGGTCTAGCACATCAATATAGATCCCAGGGTTCTAATCCTGAGACAGAGCAAGGTCTCTATGGATCGATTAAAGAACCCTGGGATCTTGAAAGACTGTGCCCATGCCCCAGCTTGGCATCTGTTATCGCGTTCATTTTCCGAGGCATTCAGCTTTACCTAAATCATGACCGCATTCAAAGAACTGGAACCGCATTCTCAAGCTCCTGCCACGCCTTCACGTGGACCCGAACTGCTGGCTCCCGCCGGTAATTGGGAATGTGCTCAAGCAGCTGTCGAAAACGGAGCGGATGCCATTTATTTCGGGCTGGATCGCTTCAACGCAAGGATGCGGGCAGAAAACTTTACCGAGGCCGACCTGCCGGAGCTGATGGCGTTTCTCCATCGTCGGGGAGTCAAGGGCTATGTGACCGTGAACACCCTGGTGTTTCCGGCTGAGCTAGAGGAGGCCGAGCAATATCTCAAAACCATGATTGTTGCCGGGGTGGATGCGGTGATTGTGCAGGATGTGGGCATTTGCCGGTTGATTCGCCATCTCTCCCCCGACTTTCCCATCCACGCTTCGACCCAGATGACGGTGACCAGTGCCGCCGGGGTCGCCTTTGCTAAGGAACTTGGCTGCCAGCTGGTGGTGCTGGCGCGGGAATGTTCCATCAAAGACATCAACAGAATTCAGGCTCAGCTCCAGGAACGGGATCTCGCCCTGCCGCTGGAGGTCTTCGTCCACGGTGCTCTCTGTGTCGCCTATTCCGGGCAGTGCCTCACCAGCGAAGCCCTGGGTGGCCGTTCCGCCAATCGGGGAGAGTGCGCCCAGGCCTGCCGCATGACCTACGACCTGATCGCCGACGGGGAGCAGGTGAATTTGGGCGATCGCAAATACCTCCTCAGCCCCCAGGATCTCTCCGGACTGGAAGTACTGCCCGATTTAGTCACCGCTGGAGTCAGCTGCCTCAAAATCGAAGGTCGTCTCAAGGCCCCTGAATACGTCGCCAGCGTCACCCGCATCTACCGCCAGGCCCTGGACCGATCTCTCGCCACAATTTCTCAAGTCCCTGAACACAAAAATTCTGGACCAACCCCAAAATCCCAACCGAAACACCCCTCACCCCTCACCCCACCTTTACGGGAAGCCGCTCCGCGTCTACACCCCTCACCCCTCACCTCCGAGAATTACCAACTCGAAATGGCCTTCTCCCGCGGCCTTTACACCGGCTGGTTCCAGGGCATCGACAACCAGACCCTGGTCCACGCCCGTTTCGGTAAAAAGCGAGGGGTTTACCTGGGGGAAGTCTCTCGCGTCACTAAAGATTCCGTCTTGCTCAAACTGCAGGCTCCCCTCAAGCCCGGCGACGGGGTGGTATTTGACAACGGCAATCCGTCAGGTCGCGAAGAAGGCGGACGGGTCTATCAAGTGCAGGCAACAGGCAAAGAAACCCAGCTCCAATTTGGTCGTCGGGATGTAAACCTGAAGCGCATCCACCCTGGCGACAAAGTTTGGAAAACCAGCGACCCAGCCCTCGACAAAGCAATTCAGCAGACCTACGCCGGAGATCAGCCTAAGTTCAAACGTCCCCTCCATTGCGAGATTCATGGGGAGATTGGCTATGCCATGACCATCATCGTCCGGGACTCTTTAGGGCACATCGTGCAGGTTGATTCTGCTATGCCCCTGGTCGAGGCCCACTCCAAACCGCTAACGGCGGAACGCCTGGAGCAGCAGCTCAGCCGCCTGGGTAACACACCCTTTTATCTGGCAACCCTCACCAACCACCTCCAGGGCAACTTCATGCTGCCCGTTAGCGAACTCAACCGCCTCCGCCGAGAACTGGTGGAGAAAATGGAAATCGTCCGTGCCCAGCCACCCCATTGGCACCTGAACCAAAACAAATCCCTACAAACCCTCCTCCCCAACCCCTCATCTACCCCACCCACCTCACCTACCCCACCCACCTCACCTACCCCACCCACCTCACCTACCCTCTACACCCTCGTCCGCAACCGCGCCCAACTCGCCGCCGCCCTCTCATCGAATGTTGACACCTTTTACTGTGAGTTCGAGAACCCTGCTACCTATCGGGATACAGTGCAGTGGTTCCGGGCTCACAAAATTCGGGAGTCCCAAACCGTCTGGGTCGCTCCGCCCCGCATCACAAAACCCTCAGAAAATTACATCCTCGACCAGGTGCGCCGGTCGGAAGCGGATGGTTACTTAGTCAGAAACTACGACCATTTGACCTACTTCGCAGGGGAGCGGTGTGTCGGCGATTTTTCCTTAAATGTCGCCAATGCTCTGACAGCGGACTACTTCATCAACACATTCGGGCTGGAACGGCTCACCGCCTCCTACGACCTGAATGCCGAACAGTTGGCAGACCTGCTGCAATCTGCACCGCCCCATTGGTTCGAAATTACCCTGCATCAACACATGCCCATGTTCCATATGGAGCATTGTGTGTTCTGTGCCTTTTTGTCGGACGGCAAAGACTTTCGCGATTGTGGTCGCCCCTGCGAAACCCGCCAGGTGAAGCTGCGGGATCGGGTGGGTACAGAGCATATCCTCCAGGCAGATGCCGGATGCAGAAATACGGTCTTCAACGGGGTGGCCCAAACCGGGGCCGAGTTTGCCCAGCGGTTCATTCAGGCCGGAGCCAGGTACTTTCGCCTGGAATTTCTGCATGAGTCAGCCGACCAGGTAACCCAGACCATCCACTACTATCAGCAGCTACTGACCGGGGAGATAAGCGGTACCCAGCTCTGGAAGACCCTGAATCTACAAAATCAATTGGGAGTGACCCGAGGCACCATCACTGCAAGGGCGCAACGATAATTGCTGGGATCACCCAATATCGCTCCTGTTAGTCAGGGCTACCCATGAGGGCTGGGGAGCCAGGGGCTGGGGGGCAAGATGGTTCGCCGGGATTGCGAGAATTGGCCTGGCGTCAGTTCGGGATCATGCTGAACAGCAAAATTTGCCGCTAAATCCACTCATCGGAGGGGGCCCCGTTCGTTGAGCGTTCCGAAGGAAAAGGCGGGGTGGGTTAAATACTTCTCTTATACTTTTGTTACGTATTTCTTATACTTTTATTGCGTAGGGTTGAGAACCCAAGGGAAACTTAGCGATTCTATAAGGGCAGCGTATAAGCCCTTTGGAAAACTATGTTCTCCGAAATGTCCTTAGCCCCCCGTTACCGCCTTGATGATCAGTCTCCCTGGTTGAAGGGAATTGACCCAATGCGACGCTATTGGATTTACGTCAACGGAGAGCAGGGCTTTGCCAGAGCATTGCCAGGGCTTAAAACCGACGACTTTGAAGCGTTTCGTCAGGCTATTTTTGGATTTCGCAACCTGACGATTGGGGCAGTCTTGACGCTGCCGACAGAATTGGGCGATGGCATCACCATTCACTGTGTGGCGGAAAACTGCTACGCGATCGCAGACGAAACCACTCTGAATCCGGTGTGGCATCTGTTCGATTATGAATCTCTGGAATCCTTGCTTATGACCGCCCACCCCGACTGGCGGTGTGCCCCAGAGCATTTGGCCCTCGGTCGCTCTTTGTTATCTGTAGCGTTTGAGCAACCGGCTGCGGCAAAAGTGGCTTAAGCTTTTGCTTGAGACTTCTCGCCCTGATTCATCTGCATCAGCTCTTGCAGGGATGCAAGTAACTTAATGTGCACATCTGCGATTGAATCATCATCGTTCAGGGTGAATGTCCATCGAACGTTGACTATAAACACCAGAGCCTTGACCTTACCCTGAACTACGACCTGCCGCTGGCCCTGCTCCAGGGGAGTCGCTTCTGCATCCAGAGGCGTTGCCCGCATTCCTTTCGCCTCTTGCTTTAGATAGGCGAGGATAGCTTCTGGCCCTACAATGCCCTCTTCAAAGGGGGGTCTGAGAACCCCTGCGGCATTGAAGAGGGACGCGACGGCCTCATAGTCTTCGCTGTTAAAGCTGCGGAAATATTGGTCGAGGGTAGGTTCAAGGGTTGCGATCGCAAATGATTCGGTCTGAGTGACCATAACGCTCCTGGATAGATGGCGAATAAAATAGATGGCGAATAAAACTTAGCTTAGAGATTGATTCAGCATGGGCTAACCATCCTGAGACAGAAAAGGGCACCACAATTTGCGGGTGCCCTTCACGTCTGTGCAATTGATGGCTTAAGCAAGAGGGTCAACGCCCATGTCAACTACGGCCTGACGCAGCACCGTAATTTGCTGGTTAAATTCCAGACGAGAAATTTGGCCAAACACATTCAGAGCGGCCTGGCTCGGCTTGTAGAAAGAGGGCACAGGAATTACCTCGCCGGTACGCATGGCTTCAGCCAGCTGATACCAGAAGGCCAGCTTGGTGTTGTTGCTCAGCACACCGTAGGAGCGGGTTTGAGGGGTATTCTTATTAGCAGCCAGGTCGCGCATGAACTGCAGCTGTTCCTGGTGAGGCATGGCCTTAACATCGGCCAGCAGACCTTCGGCGAACTGCAAACGGGCAGCGCCAGGAGCCGCCGGAGTGATGGAGCGCCCCATGTTGTCGTAAAGCACCCAGAGCAAACCAAGCTGCTCATCAACAGTCAAGCCCTTGAAGGCTGTAATTGCATTGGTAACGGGAGCTGCGAACCCAACGGAGAATTGCTTAGAACGGTTATCAATGGTGTAGGTCATGAGACCTCCTAAAGAAAAGAGTGTGAATCGCCTTCAATTACAAACGTAACAAAAAATTACAGAATGTTGAACAAATGAACATTTGCATATCTTATGTGCATGGTCAGGGTTCTTCTATGTTTTGGATGCTACCCGGAGGGCTTTAAGCCAGGGCGTTTTCCCCGATTGCAGGAAGGGTAATTCAATCATAAGTGGGTATTATTGCTTAATCTCCCCTGGTAGCAAAAAAGCTGGGCTGGCTTCGGCATTCTACGCCGGGCCTTTGGAAGGTTGCTGCTTAGGCAGGAAGATACTCTGATAGATTTATCCATATCCATAACCCCTGCAATTAACCGTGACCCAAGGCATGACTATCGCTACTGAAACCCAGGATTGGCCCGCACTGCTGCAGCACATCGTCCAGGGCAACTCCCTCAGCGAGGAGCAGGCCGAAACGCTGATGCGAGGATGGCTGAGTGAAAGTATCCCAGAAGTATTGTCAGGGGGCTTTCTGGTGGGGCTGCAGGCCAAAGGGGTATCTGCCGATGAGTTGGCAGGTATGGCCCGAGTCCTACAAAGTCAGTCTCTGGGATGGGACGGCAGTCTGTGCCACGACGTTCCCTGCATCGACACCTGCGGCACCGGGGGGGATGGTTCCCACACCTTTAATATCTCCACGGCGGTGGCCTTTGTGGCAGCGGCGGCGGGGATTCGGGTCGCCAAGCACGGCAATCGTTCGGCCTCCAGTAAGGTGGGTTCGGCAGATGTTTTAGAGGCTCTGGGCATTAACCTGGGAGCCAACCCAGAACGGGTAAAGCAGGCTTTAGAAGCCGTAGGGATAACCTTCCTCTTTGCCAGAGGATGGCATCCGGCGATGAAAGCGGTCGCCCCCCTGCGCAGCACCCTCAAAATGCGTACGGTTTTTAATTTACTGGGTCCTCTGGTCAATCCCCTACAGCCCACCGGGCAGGTGATTGGGGTCTATGATCCTGAAGTGGTGATCACCATGGCCGCAGCCCTTAACCAACTCGGTCGTCCCCAGGCGATTGTGCTTCATGGTCGAGAAAAGCTCGACGAAGCTGGCCTGGAAGACAAAACCGATCTAGCGGTAGTCACCCAGGGGCAGGTTACAAAAGCCGTACTTGACCCCCAGCGCTTTGGGCTTGCCCCTGCCCCCAAATCTGCTCTTCGAGGGGGCGAAGTAGAGGATAACCAGGCCATCCTGACAGCAGTGCTGCAGGGTAAGGGCACTCAGGCCCAACAGGATGTGGTTGCTCTGAATGCCGCCCTGGCTCTCATGGTCGGGGAAAAAGCCCGGGGAGCCACTCTGGAAGAATCCATCCAACAAGGGGTGGATATGGCTCATGATGTTTTAAGCAGTGGCGCTGCCTGGGACAAGGTGCAAGAGTTGGTGAATTTTCTGAGGGACTCATAGTCTGTCAACCATCAGATCCCTGGAGGACGCCGGGGAAGAACCCTGGGATCCTGGCATACTGTCTATTTCAGCGACACATTTTGCCGAGGCTGATGTTGGCTCTGGGAGGGTTTGCTCCCTTACTTATGGAGATTAATTACCTGACCGCCTACCGCAATGCCGAACTCACCATAAAAATCCTGGCCTAGCAAACCTACACTACCGCCAATAGCCACCAGTATCCCTTCTTTCTGCAGTCCCCCCGCCTCCATGGAGGTGATGTAACCGATGGGGAGGGTAACAATGCTGCCATCAGCGATACGGGCCTGGATCTCGTCAACTACGACAACTCCCAGGGCGTTGGCCATTTCCTGGGTAATCAGGGTGCCGGTTGCGCCAGTATCAAACAGCATTGGAAAGGTCGAGGTACCCTTTTGGCCTTTCATGGTAACGGATACTATGGGAGTGCCTCCCCGCCGTTCCAGAATGGGAATTTGGGCTACCAGGCCATCGGGTCTTACCGATTCAGCCTGGGGCGACGCGACAGGTTGCCTAGATGCCCGCTGCTGTGCCGCTGCTAAGTGGCTTCGATATTCCTGAATTTTGGTTTGCGCCTGGCCGTAGTCTGTGCTGGAAGCAGGTACCTTTTCCAAAAGCGTTAGGGCCTGTTGCCAGCGGTTAACCGCCAGGTTCCAGTCATCTGTAGATTGAGCTGACTGTCCAATCGCCACCGCGCTGGATGCCCGGTTCACGCCCTCCCGGAAATAGTCTCTTGGGGGAGATTGCTCTGCGGTAGGGGCCTCGGTAGTAGCCCCATCTTCAGGATTAGAAGCTGTTTCGGGACTGGCTGGAGAACTGGCAGGGGGCACAGTCGCCTCGGGTGCACTGGCCGTCGCGGTGGCATCGGGCGGATCTTGTACTGTGGAGTTCAGCAGAGGGACACAACTGCTGACCCCTATCAGCATGCCGACGCCGCCTAGAGTTTTTAAGAGGTAAGAACGATGGCCCATGGAGTTGCCCCCCTGAAGAAGATAAATGCTAGGAGTTATTGGCAAAGGCTGAAGTTGGTCCGGGTAGGGTTGCCCGGATCGGCTCTAAATTAAGAGTTAAGCATGACCGGTAAACTGGTTAAGAAAGTATGTGGGTTAGCCCAGAGTCTGATTTTTACAATTAGTGTTATCTCAAATATGCCCTTTGGCCTTAGGATAATAGCGCTCGGTGATCATTAATTGTTGGTTATGGCTCTTTTAGATGCTCCTGCAGCTCTGTTGGTTCTGGCAGATGGATCGGTATTTCGAGGCTGGTCGTTTGGGGCGACCGGTACCGTAATGGGAGAGGTGGTGTTCAACACCGGCATGACGGGGTATCAGGAAGTCATGACCGATCCTAGCTATTGCGGGCAAATTGTCACCTTTACTTACCCTGAGTTGGGTAATACCGGAGTCAACCCGGATGATGAAGAGTCTGACCGACCTTACATCAGGGGAGCCGTGGCTCGGAATATTTGTGAAATTCCCAGCAACTGGCGCTCGACCCAGTCTCTGCCCGATTACCTGAAGCAGCACAACATTCCAGGCATTTACGGCATTGATACCCGTGCATTGACCCGCAAACTTCGAACGGTTGGGGCCATGAATGGGGCCATTTCGACTGAAATTTTAGATGCCGGCGAACTGGTGCGTCAGCTGCAGGATACCCCTGCTATGGCCGGGTTGAACCTGGTAGACCAGGTCACCACATCAAAGGTTTATGAATGGACGGAAGGGACTTCACCCGTCTGGGAATATCGTTCAGATCGCCCTGCCCCTGGTGAAGATGAGCTACTCACTGTGGTTGCGATAGATTTTGGGGTCAAACGTAACATTTTGCGGCGTCTGGCCAGCTATGGTTGCCGGGTAGTGGTTATGCCCGCTGACAGCACTGCTGACGACATCATGAGCTACAAGCCTGACGGTATTTTTCTGTCTAACGGTCCGGGAGATCCGGCGGCGGTTGAAAAAGCACCTGAGCTTGTGCAGGCGCTCATCAACTATCAACTCCCCACCTTTGGGATTTGCATGGGGCACCAGATTTTAGGCCTTTCCCTGGGGGCTTCTACCTTCAAGCTTAAGTTTGGCCATCGGGGGTTGAACCAGCCCTGTGGTCTCCAGCGACAGGTCGAAATTACCAGTCAAAACCACGGCTTTGCTATTGATGCCGATTCTGTTCCCCAAGATTCTGTTTCGGTGACCCACTTCAACTTGAACGATCGCACTGTTGCCGGTTTAGAGCATAAAACGTTGCCCATTTTCTCGGTGCAGTATCACCCCGAGGCCAGCCCAGGCCCCCACGATGCTGATTATTTGTTCGCCAAATTCGTGACTAACATGAAACAGCATCGGCGGTCTAAGGCGACGGCTTAAAGAACTTTCCCCACAAAACTACAAAACCCAGGTATGCTGATTTATCTAAAGACCATGGTGAAAAACGGCGCAGACAACTCGGTGACAGCAAGGGTTTCTGAAAGCGCCAGCCTTGCAGTACAGCGGCTGACAACATTGAGGCTGAACCGTATTCAAACTCTTACCTTTAGCTTTAGAACCAGGTAGGGTTTGCCTACTTGCGTATGGTCCTAACCTGACCTATATTTAACTGTCGAATTCGGAGCACCGAGGAGGTTTCCCATCGCTGAATCTCTAACCCTGACCGTAAGTTTACGAGGCACCCGCGATGTCAGGGGAACCTATCAACTGTTTCGCCTCATTGGCCAGCTAGACGCTTTTTCTGAACCGGCGTTTAGGAAGGTGCTGTCTAAATATATTGAGATGGGGCCCAAGAATTTGATCCTTGACCTGGCGGCTATCGACTTTGTGGATAGTTCCGGGTTAGGAGCCCTGGTACAACTCGTCAAAAAAGCTACCACCGATGGCGGTACTGTGCAGGTCGTCACAAATCCTCGGGTGACTCAAACCGTTAAGTTAGTGCGGCTGGAGAAGTTTCTCTCGCTGCAGCCTTCCGTTGATGACGCCATTGCCAACTTAGAAAACTCGGATAAGAGTTAGTACATTCCTGGCCGAAAGGGTAACGAAAACATCGGTGGGGAACTGGCCCTGTGCCGCGTAACGGTCTTGACCATAGCGAAAAAAGTCTGGATCATCTCTCTGGATTGGCCAGAAATTTGATGGCCCAGGGTGCTGGTATGGGGCTATCTGCCCATGACCTGCAGGCTTTGTCGCCGGTGGCCCTGGCCTACGTGGGTGATGCGGTGTTTGAGCTGTTTGTACGTGGGGCGTTGCTGGTGCCTCCAAAACGAATTGGGGCTTACCATAAGCAGGTTGTGAATCAAGTCAGAGCTGAGCAGCAGGCCCACTATTTGCAGCAGCTGTTGTCGTTGCTGACGGCAGCCGAGCAGGACATCTTAAGGCGGGGACGGAATGCTTCCCCCAAGGGACCAAAGCGCCTTGATGGTCAAACCTATCAACAAGCCACTAGTTTTGAAGCTCTGGTTGGTTATCTTTACCTGACTAACCTCGACCGTCTGGTCGAGTTGCTGAGCCAGCTTGATGTAACAAAACTAGACGAGAACCTATCCGACTCATGATGTGAGATCAAAAAACGCCAGCTAAGGTGAAAGCAGGGATTAAAAGGTGTGACCATGCCATCTAAAAAACCGCCCCGACCCTCCAGGGGGCCTTCTCCTCGTAAACAGTCTGACCAGCCACGGGGTAAGCAACAGCGTCGGAGTCCATCATCTCCGGCCTATACTCCCAAGCCCATTCCCAAAGATCAGGTGGAGCGGGATGAAGATAATGACCTGCTTTATGGTCGCCATGCGGTGGAAGCGGCTCTACAGAGCCATCGCCCCCTGAATCGAGTCTGGGTAAACGCACGGGTGCGCTATGATCCCCGATTTTTGTCATTAATTGATGAAGCGAAGGCCAGCGGTGCCGTTATTGATGAGGTAGACACTCGCCGCCTGAACCAGATCACGGCGGGGGCCAATCATCAGGGGATCGCTGCCCAGGCGGCTTCCTATGAATATGTCGAGTTAGCGGATCTGATTGCCCAGGCGCTTCAAAAGTCAAAGCTGCCGGTGATTATTGCGGCGGATGGGATCACTGATCCCCAAAATTTAGGTGCCATTGCCCGCACTGCAGAAGCTATGGGTGCCCAGGGATTAGTGATCCCCCAGCGGCGGGCCGTGGGGATCACCTCAACCGTAGCCAAGGTAGCTGCGGGAGCCTTAGAAAAGTTGCCCGTTGCTCGGGTCGTAAACCTGAGGCGAGCGCTGGAAATTTTGAAGGAACAAAGCTTCTGGATTTATGGCCTGGCGGCTGAGGGCAGCCAACCCATTCATAAAACCAAATTTGATCGTCCCAGCGTGCTGGTGGTCGGGGCCGAAGGTAGTGGCCTCAGTTTGACTGTACAGCAAAGCTGTGATCTGTTAATCTCAATTCCGCTGCGTGGATCGACCCCCAGCCTGAATGCATCCGTCGCTACAGGCATGGCGCTATATGAGGTGTATCGTCATCAATGGATGACACAGCTCCAAATTTCCTCTTTGCAAAATCAAAGGCAAGCCAGTATAACCAAACAAGGGTCTGTGATACCCAGTGATGTGTCTAAGGCGTCACCGTTAGATAGGCAGGAACCATGAGCAATTTTTTCAATCGTCTATTTGATAGTCTTTTCGGATCCAATAAAGCCTGGTGGTTGGAAATCAAAACCAATCATCCCAGCTGTATCTACTACTTTGGTCCCTTTGACAGCAAAGCTGAAGCTGAGTCTCTCAGGGGCGGATACATCGACGACTTAGAGAAAGAGGGAGCCCAGGATATTCGGTTTACGCTGCATCACTGCAGACGACCCGAAACCCTGACCATTGTCGATGAGCCTGACAGTCCCCTTGGGGGCTTTTCGACACCAGCGTTTAGTGGGCAATCTTAGTCGCTAGTTTTGGCGTTAGGCGGGATGTTAACACCCTGTCCAGCTCAAAAGCCGAAATTTTATCTGGGAAAACTTCACTTTTGGACTGAGACCAGGCCTGGTTTAAATGTCCTGGGCCTTATATTTCACGGGTTTATTTATCTAAGCACTAGTACATCCCACATTCCGGCCTTTGAAGTGTCACATCAAGAATAAGGCGGCATATATTCAGAGGTGATGAAACGGAGGCAAAGTTGTGATGAGTGGCTCCAGCCTGACAGTCAAGAACTTAGATCACCTTGG
>Ga0208979_100173_pt1 | contig 91281 bp, 106 predicted proteins | sample HotLakConsUCCSLE_FD_184738 | JGI IMG/M metagenome (GOLD analysis project Ga0208979, IMG submission 184738) | Hypersaline microbial mat communities from Hot Lake, Washington, USA - Hot Lake Consortium UCC-SLE (SPAdes) | ecosystem: Environmental > Aquatic > Non-marine Saline and Alkaline >... | reverse complement strand
GGCGAGCGCACCGTTCGCGGCCTCTGGGACCTGATCGGAAGGCTCGTCGACATCTTCCAACCGGACGAATGCGCCAATTACTTCAAATCTTGTGGATATGAACCAGAGTGATCGGAAAACGCTCTAGGCGGTTCGAGAAGGAGGTAATTATGACCATACGCAACCAACCAAGAGATGCAGCCGTCTCCGGCATCGATATTGGCAAGACGGTCTTTCACGTTGTCGGGCTCGATGTCGGCCATCCGTGTGGCCAAGCGCGATCCACACCTGGGAGCCGGAAGGGATCATCGCAGAGCCTTCAGTGCGACAGAAACCAGCGCCAGCGATGCCGCGGGATAAATGCTCACCCGCTTGCTGCGCGGCAGGTCGATGATCATTGCGAAGTGTTCGTCAGCGCCAGCCGCTGCCGCGTCCTCGTCCATCACCGCTTCCGCAAAAACCGGCGTCGGCGGCGCCTCGGACAAGCTGCTTGCCCGTTCGCCTGCCCCGCACAGCTTGCGCCGCCAGGTGTAGATCAACCCCGAGGAGACGTCATGGCGGCGGCAGACATTGGCAACCCTGGCGCCCGGCGCAAACGCCTTGGCTACGATCCGCAGCCGTTCCTCGTCACTCCACCGTCAGCGCCGAACCGGTCCCGAGCACCGTCACCTGACCCATCAACCGCTCAAAAGCACACTCTTAAGAGCACGCTTAAGAGCGATCGCTGCCTAACTAGGCAAGGCGCCCCCCGCCGGATGGATACCAAGAGCGCGCGTATCATCCTCAAACACCGAGGCGGGCATACGGTCTTACAGTTTTGAGTCAGATTCTGAGGCTGTAGGCTCATTTGCGGCGTTCCACAGGCGTGTGCCCATGACCTTGACCGCGGCGAGAAGTTGTAGCTTTGCTTATCATATCTGATGGCCAAGCCTCATTGGGAATATCGCCTCGATCATGATGATAACCTTAGCCGGTGAAATCAGCCCACCGGAACTGAGCAAGGCGGAAAACTCCAGACCCACGTGGTCCGACGTTGGGTAGTAGTGCACTTAAGGCCATGCTCTACTCGCTCCTGGACGAAAATCAGGGGAGAACGTCACACAGCCTAAATTGACCGCCGAGGTGATCGACCCAAAGTCGAAATTTTGTGGTAAGTTGAATGTGTAAAGCTGACGAGCAATAAGCAATGCTTATAGAATAAGGTAAGAAATACAATAAATAAATCTGCTTAGAGGGTCGGAATAATACCGATTCTACAAAGGTCAGAGGTTTGAGGCTTCAAGAAGTGCGTCAGATATCGTGATTGAGCTGAGGTCGCTTCCGGTCAGATTGATCGGATTTGAATTATCCCAAATGATGTTTCGCCCAATAATGCCGGGATAGACGACATTATCTTTGTGCCTCTGAAAGGCGATCCCCATAAAAGCGATGTGCTCCCCCCTATTGTAGGTTCCTTCACAGAAATGGATAGCCGGTGAATTGTGGTTGTTGACCCGGAAGACCCCCCCTTGGACGACTAGCGACCTAATGCCGGGAACAATCCTAATCGCGGTCGGCAATCGCTCGAAATAAGGGTTGAGGAACTGTGCACCGGCACCAGACTCCATCATGATCCCACTTGTCGTCTTTTCCACATCGAGATGCATAAAATGTACGTGGCCCGCATCGGGCGCATTGGCGATGCGTATCCCGCAGCCCCCGGAGCCGGTTGTCTGCCCGAGGATCGCAACTCTGTCGAAAATGACGTGGTTCTGCTTGCCCGTAATCGCAATAACCGATGCAGTCTGTTCCCCTGAGACCGCATAACCGCGAAAGGTCACATTCTCGATCGCAGACCGATAACACTGATGAAGCTTCATCGCATAAGGGTGGCGGGACCCGACTCTGTCGCCCCAGATAGCGAAATCTCGTAGCAGAATGTTGAATACCCAGCCTCCATCCGCCAGCTCACCATCAAGCAGAAAGGCAGGACAATCGACTGGGCGCACGCCGCTGCGAAATCCAGCACCTAGGCCGACAAGGCCCGCATTCTGGCTCACCTTCAGCGGCTCCTGGACGTCGAAACGCTGCGGGAGGCGCACGACTTGATGTTGAGCCGAAGACCAATTCAACGCTTGCTGCAAAGTACGGGTAGAATCTCCGGGTGTATCGGTCGCGCCGAACATCCGCACATCGATCTGGCCTTCGACCGGTTCGATCATTCCCTCGCCCGGGAGCAGGGATGCCGAGGAAGCAAGGACGGTGCCCCGAAAGCCTCCACCGTCTCCCGGGCTGCGATGCCCGAGGACGTCCACGAAGTCATCGACGACGAGAGCGCCGGCTTTGATGGCGGCTTCTGCGTTTGCAAGCGACGAGAACGTTGGTGTCCTCGCCAGTTCGAACGCCGAATCGAAGTCGCCTGCCCCCACGTCATCAGCTTCGCATCCTGCCATGACGCTGGAAGCGGCCCCGAGACCGCCGACGAAACCCACAGCTCCGGAAAGGCCGCGCAGAACATCACGTCGGTAATGGTGCTTGGCGGGCATGGCAAGCGAACTCCTGTCATCTAGTGATTTGATATTAGCTCGCTGATCTCAATCTGAACTTAAACGAACGCTCGTGCTCTGTCCGTTGCGCCATGACACGGCTCGCTGCAACATTTTCCTGCCGTCGCCCTGTCTGACACACCAAAAAATACGTCGCGATCACTGTCGGGAATGAGAGCGGGTTTCCTGTAAGCATGTAAAAAGCCAGCACAAATGTTGCAAAGCGACTGTTTGCACCCTTCCTGCTGATGTAAAACATGGCCGTGAGGGCCGCAAGCAATCCCACAAGCCCGAAATCGGAATAGATCCGCAACCAGTCATTATGGGGCAGCTGGAAATACCGCAGAACATTTTCGAGCAGAACCAGCGCCGCGCCAGGCCCATTCCCGAACAAACCGGGAGCGCTGTCCAGAATTGCGAGCCACATGTTCGTGCGGCCTTTAAGCATTACCTGATCGCCACGAAGCGCTGTGAGGTAATCGTACAGGATCGCAACGACAGAGCCGCTGGCTGTAAAGATGATGACCGCGAGCAGCACGGGGAGCGAGACCGCTGAACGTAAGAATTTGATGCTTTGTACCAACCATGCGACTGCAAACCCCGCAATGATCGATCGCGCAGAGGAAAAAATGAGGTAGGCAATGACCAAGATTTTTCGCTCCGCCTTATCGGCGAAGCAAAAATACAGCGCGAATGTTACCGCGAGAATCTGCGCAAGCGCATTGTACTCCTGCACTCCGGTCAACCGCAGGAACGCAATGACTAGGAAGAACAGGACTAGGCTTGCATCGGTTGTCCGGTTCGCGGTGAGAGTGAACGACTTGCGAACAAATGGAAGGATGAACAGCAGAGCAATCGCAAATGACGTGTTGTAGGTGTTAAGCAGCTGCTTCTCCGTGAGGTAAGCCCGTGCCAGCGAAGTCTCGACGACGAAATAGACCGGGACGGCCGCCAAAAGGACCGCAAGGAAAAGCGCGAAACGCCGGTTGATCACAAGGATTATTAGCATCAGCAAGTACATGAAAACCGAAGGGACTATAAGGGCCAGCCATGGGATGACCCCAAATATCAGGAATGAATTGAGGTGGCCGAGCCGAATGGTCATGCACTTTGCCCTGACAGCTTATCCAATCTAGCAATTTTGTGCGAGAGCTCCTCAACAAACTCTTTCGGAAGATCAGAGAAGACATCGATCGCGCCGGAGTTCTTAGTCCAAGTCTTCGAATCCAAGGAGGCCTCCATCAAGCTCAGCATGTCCTGATCCGGCCGCTTCAAAAACGTTGCCAACCGTTCAACTAGTCCCTCTTCAAGGGCTTTGAAATCGTCATAATCTATAACAAGATCGTACCGATCAAGATCGATCTCGAAAAAGCGCTCGTATTCGAATACCAAGGACCGCCCAAGGGGATTATCTGAGTGAAATACCAACCGTTCGATGAAATTTGCGGCTTGGCCGGTGCAAATGCCCTCTCGGATAAACTCGCTCGCTGGATGGTTCGGGTCAATGAACATATAGTTCAAATAGGATCGTATGCACGGCCAAAGGGCTCGATGGACGTAAATCGTGCGGTGCCCATTAATATGACACAATTCATCGTCGAAGAGATGGCCGATATCGAAGCGCCCGGGCCTCGCCTTGATTGACTTGCCATTCAAGTTTTGTTCGTTGTAGCAAACTGAAAAATTGCGCCTGTAGCCATGAAGAATCAGTAGTCTCTCTACCAAGTTCGTACCCGCTTTTGGCACCGAGTTTAGGAATACTGGCGGATATGAACGATCAACTAGACCGATGAAGTGATTCAGTTTCTGAAGCTTGCCCCATTCCATCACAGTCGTACCCAATCTATCTGCTGCAGTTCGACGCTGACATTCGCTGCTAAGTATTGCGGCGCGAGGAGGCTTTCCTGCCTGATAAATTGCTCGTTAATCGGGGCAAAGTGCGCCTGCAGACGCTTGCGCATTTCGTCGGTGAGCTCGATCTTGTCGGCTTCGCCAACATTCATCCGCGAGAGCGCCTGCTTCATAAACCGGCTTAGGAAATTGGGGAGCTTCAGGTCCGAAAAATAGCGCGTCTTCAGCCTCACCGCATGTACGCGCAGACCTTGCTTGTCGGCAACTTTCGTATTGGGTGCAGCGCTGCGGACATTGGCGTGAGTCTTGATATGAGTGAATTCAAAGCCGGTGATCTCACTCCAGAATGTCATTTCTGCCTCCGGATTCCGCACCAGATTTTCGTAGGAGCGGATATGTATCGGGCTGCCCGGAAACTGGGCGCGGATCTCGGCGATGGTCCTGCTGAAGTCGAAATAATATCCGGGGTCTTGCGGTGAATTAGCTGGATTCATGACCGCATCGACATATTTCTCGAACGTGTCGAACTCCGGAACCCATTGGAACTGGTACGTGTAGCTCTCGGCATAAAGCGAATGAATCAACTGATCCTGGCGCCTGATGCACAGCACGATGGCAATATCCTCCGGTTTCAGGTCAGAACAGAGCGATTTGAGACCCTTGAGTGCCAACGGAAAATCGGCCGGGCAAAAGGAGTTGCCGACGACAAAGCGAAGAGCATCGAAGACAAATCCCTCGATCGAAAGGAGTAGGGGCCGCGACAGGACCTTGCGCCTGCTGTCAGCTCCGACTTGGCCACCGCTCACTTGCCGCTTGAAGCTCTTGATATTGATCCCGCAATTTTCGAAGGTCGGACTGACAACCACCATTCCGTTCGAAGCCTGCACGAATATCTTCTCTTGCAGATAGGTCGTGCCGGTCTTGGGATAGCCGAGGTGAAGTATGGCCTTGGTCATTCTCGCTCCGGTTTGCATTGAATTGTGCAGGTTTGATTTCAGTCAGATGTTCACGCACTGGGCGAGAAGCTGGCGGTAGAGACGGTCTGCGGATGCTGCCAGCTCAGGATATTGTTGTTCAATTTGAGCTCGCACGGCGTGTTTCGCGGCTTCCTTTTCCGCCGTCGGCCGCGCAAGCGTTGTTGCGAAACGCTTTGCATCGGAAAGCGTCCGTGACCCCTCCCGCTGCTCCTTCACCTCATCGATCGCCTTGAACACCGCGTTCTTGTCAAACGCCCCTACCATTTCATCGCCAGAACCGATCCAACGATGAAGCTGGGCAATAACTTTTCCGGTATTGGTGATCACATCGTCGTATCTGACAAGGTGAATGTCCTTCGCATGACGAAGTGCCTTCTCGTGGAACCGAAAATAAGCGCGATGCATAACTTCGACACTAAGTTGAGGTGTCTTAATTTTGAAGGAAGTATAACAGTCAATCGGGTTTCTTAGAATCACTACCACAGGAATGCCTAGTTTGACGCTACGCTCGATCTGAAGAGGGCTGTGTAGATGATGGGCGATTTCGATTGGCCGGTCAGTCGACAATCGAAGGGATTGGACCATAAACGTGTTTGCCGAACGCGGGAAGGCTTCAATGCAGACATCGCTCGTCCGCGTCACCAAGGTCGAGTGTGGCCCACGATAGCGAGCGGCGAGATATACATTGTAGGCAGGCTGCAAGAGCGGCGTATTCCAAAGGAACGCCCGAATGCCCCACACGATGTTTGCCTTGCTTAAGGTGGTGGGCTTACCCGGCATTTCGACGATCCTTGCGAATGATAAGAGCTGTTAGGAGGGTCACGAGCAATGCCACGACCAGGATGCTGAGCGGGGCACCAACCATACTAAACGCCTCTAGGAAAACCGGGGCCAAGGTGACGGAAATCACCAGCGCCGGCACAAGCCTTACAAGGACTGGCATCAGGTCGCCCTTGGCGAAGAAATACAATGTCAGGGCTGTGTTGGCTGCAATAACTAGGTTGAGCAGGAGAAAAAGGCCGATGAGCACCAGGCTGTCGGCGTCCGGCCGGTGGGTCGACGGCAGCATGAGCATTACGGCCAGCATGAACAGACTGAGGACAAGCGTAATGCCGGTGAACCTGACAAGCACGTTCTTAATGTAAGAGGTCAGCGCATTCGCACCATTTTGCACAAAGGCCTTTGCCCCGGTCGACATGGCATGAAGGCGCAGCGCAAACAGCGGCAGTGAAACGAAGTTCGCAAGCGTTTGGCAGGTTCTAACCACCCCAAAGAGTTGTTCGCCCAGAAGGTACTGCGCCCAGAATATCGGTGCGTTGACCTGAGCGAAGCGCAGGATGGCAATCATCGTTGCCAGCCCGCTTCGAGCGCCGTGCTCGCGAAAGCCGACAAAGTCAGGAGCCGCGATAAGGCCTTTCAACGCCAGGTAGAGGATGCTTGACGCAACAAACACCCCGACTGCAAGTACCTGCGAGGCTAGGACAATGAAGACCGGATCGCCCTCGATCCCGAAATATGGCGCCAGCACAGCTGCGATGATTGCACTCATGATGAGGAAAGAGCGCAAGGCGTCGGTGACAAACATCACAAGGCCATCGGCAAAGGCCTGAAAAAAGGCCCGTAACACTCCTAGGGTCAAAAGCGCGATGACAAAGCCCGTCACCAGCACGTGATTAACGCTCATCGAGCGCAGGAAAAAGTCTTGCACCAGCACTAGGGCAAAATGCAGCGGAACCATGCAGCCTATAACGAGCGCCAGATAGACTGTTCCCAATGCGGCAAAGTATCCGCGCCGGCGCGCGCCTTCCTTCTGCACCGCCAAGTTGATGGCCGGCTCAACCAGAGCCGCCGTCAAGACGTTGACGACCAAGAGCGCGATGAGTGCGAAGAAGCTGTAGACCCCAAAAACAGCCGCGCCATACGCCCAGCCGACCAACAACGCGATCGCTAGGTTAGTCCCGCTGATCATCGCTTGACCGAGGATGCGCGTCCCCGAAGCGCTTAATGCGAGCGCAAGCATCTTGAGGATCGGCGCAGGAAAGCGCGCAGTCCACAGAGGCAGTTTCACTCCGGTGGAGATGGCCGATCCCCCGCACTGGCGCCCAACCGTTCACGTACGACGTCGGCCACGAATATCGGCGCCGATACGAACATGCGCCTCCATAGGCGGGCGGGCTCTTGCGTCAGGCGCGGGAGCCATTCTAGATTGAGGTCCTGCCAAATTTTCGCCGAGCGCTTTATGTTGCCGACATAGAAATCGAAGACCGCCCCGATCGCTCCGGCAAAGCGGATATCTAGCTGGTCTATGTGTTCGGCGATCCAAGCCTCTTGCTTGGGCGCCGTCATGCCGACCCAGAGCACATCGGGCTTTGCAGCGTTGATGGCGGCGACCATCTCAGCATTTTCTGCGGTGGAAAAGCTGGGCTTGTAGGGCGGTGAGTAAGTGCCCACAATCTCCACTCCGCAATAATCCTGACGGAACTTTTCTTCGATCTTGGCAAGCGTGCTCTCTGTCGAGCCGAGAAAGAAAACTCGTCCGCGACCGGCCTTTTCAAGTTGGGCATTGAGCCCAAAGAATATGTCTGCTCCGGTGATTCTCTCCGCCACGGGATCACCGACATGGCGCGAAGCAAGCACGACTCCAGCCCCATCGGGAACGATCCAGGCTGCAGACTTGAAACCATCCCACAGCTCCGGGCGCTTCTTCAATTCGGCATAGGAATGCGGGTTAATGCATGCGAACCACTTGCCGTTCACGTCATGCGACGCATGCAGGATCCAGAAGGCCATATCCGCAACCACTGTCGCGGCGTGGTCCTTGCAGATGTCGAGGCCGAGAAGACGCATGGTTGCAAGCGGTTCCCGGGCCTGCGGAGAGGTTGTGGGAGGAGAGTTCGAGCCGGACATCAGGCCTTTATCCGACCGTTTTTTACGGCCAGCGCCGCTTCATATATTTTTATGAGCGCTTTGACATTGGCAGTCTCGGTGTATTCCTCTTCGTAATTCTTGCGCGCCCTCACAGACTTTTCACTCAGTGCGTCTTGGTCGCTCCAGAGTCGCTCGACCTCAGCACGCAGGGAAGATGGATCCTTGGGTGTAAAAAAGCCGCCGACTTGCCCATGCTTAACGAGACTAGGCAATGGGCCGATTTCAGAGACTGCAGCAGGAGTCCCCAACGCAAATGCTTCCTGAAGAACCATCGGAAACCCTTCGAACCATTCGGACGGGACAACGATCAGCCGGGCGTTGGAAATTTCTTGCGCTGCAGTGTCATGACAAACTTGGCCGAGGAATGTGATTGGCAAGCCTGAAGCCTTCTTCTCGAGTTCAGCTCTAAGAATTCCATCGCCAAGAATGCGCAAGTCTGGGGCACCTGAGCCCCATTGGCGCCAGGCTTCAATCAACGTCTGGACACCCTTTTCCGGGGTCAGTCGACCCACGAACACCACCCGGCGGGGCCGTCTGGCAAACGGGATAACCTGTGGATCGCCAGGGAAGAAGTTGGGCTTGATGTGGATATGCTCGCGTGGAAGCCCAGCGTTTTCCATCATTGCCCGCTGGAACTCAGTAAAAACAATGAATGCATCGACGTGCTTCTCCCACGTACCTAAGGCCCGATGGAGCATTACCTTTGCTGCCAACGGCAACGTCGCCGCCCTGCTGTTGCGATAGCAGCCATATTTGATTGATGGGATAGCCGATTGTTTTTCAATACACTCGACGCAGATCTGACCATCCCGCATTGGCAGGGCAGCAGGGCATACGAGGCGATAGTTATGGAGCGTCATAACCCGGCCAGCCCTAGAGGAAATGGCTGAGAATATCGCCGGCGAAAGCTGAGGGAATGTGTTGTGGACATGCACGATATCAGGGTCGAAGTAGCTGACTGCCTTTTTGATCGCGCTCGCAGCAAAGGGGTTCCAAGCGGTGGATGCAGCGCCAATGATCGCACCTAGACGTCCCAAAGATTCTAAATCATCGTTGTAACGCATAAATCCCTGAATTGTATGACCATGGAGACGCAACAGCTCCCGCTCGGCATCCACGACATTGTTCTCACCGGAAGGCGCAGATGTACGATAGTAACTGTGTACCTGCATTATCCGCATGGTTTAGTCCCCTGCTTTTCGAATAAAAGCGAACATGACAGGCGCGAATGGCCGCGGCAGCAGCCAATGCAAAATCCTGAATAACCGAAATACAAGCGTAGAGTTGAAGTGATAAGCTGGGTCGGCAAAGAATTTCGTGACGTGAACCGAATTGCCCTTGAACAGGTTGCAGAGCTGGCGCGTCGTGTTCATCCGGTAGAATGTCGGGAAAACATCTTTCTCCTGCCGGTTGGGCTGGATAGTAGTCAGGGCCTTAGCATGTAACCGGTTCGGTACCAGCGTAGCGGCCAGCGGAACGTAGCTCCACTTGTTAGGCGTCCTTAGGCAAACGAAGCCGCCGGGTCGAAGCACTCGCAGCAGTTCCGCGCAAACTTCCTGAGGATTTTCGACGTGCTCCACCACCATGTCCGAGACGATTAGGTCGAAGCTTTCATCCGCAAAGGGCAAAGGCTGACGGGGATAAATCTGCAATTGGCGCTGAGAGCAGGGGTGCTCGAGGACCGCAGGGTCGATGTCGCAGGCCGTTACAGTGCGCCCCGGGCTCCTGAGGTCCCGCAACGACTTGCGGAGCAAAGAGCCCTCCTCTTTGGTGTTTATGTACCAGAAGGAACCGCGCCCCGCTCCATAGTCAAGTATGTTGGTCGCATCGGTTTGAAGGATCGCAGCTCGTACCAGAGAGTAAAAGGCAACCGCACTGTCATGGACCGTGAACCCGTCGATGTTTGCTTCAGGGTGGACGGTTGAAAAAAGTTTCTTGTATCCCATAAATCCTAACCGTTGTCAGCGAGACTATTCGCAATCATTAGACCGATTAATTCCGTACCACCCGGGGAGCCCGCCGCCGAAAGCGGCATCAGCAGCATGCTGCGCCGGAAAATCTGATAGAAAGCAAAGGGGCTCAGAAGCATCATTGCGTTCAATTTTGAACGATACGGCCATTGTTGCACATAACAAGCTGATTCGCGTCCAGATGCCTATGACCGCACCGTTGCGTGGTGCTTTGCAACTAATCCCGAAGGCGCGCCCTTTGGATTGCAGCGACGCGTAGCAAGCACCTCATGCACAACAGTCGGATCGAGCGCATGCTGCGGTGCGCCCCCCTCACCCCAGTGCGGCGACTTCGGCCAGCACTTGTTCGGCGAGTTCTGTGCGGCAGATCAGCAGGTCGGGCATGTAGGTGTCGGCTTGGTTATAGACCAGCGGCGATCCGTCGATGCGGGAGCAGTGGAGGCCGTGGGCCTGTGCGACAGCGACGGGTGCGCAGCTGTCCCATTCGTATTGGCCGCCGGAGTGGAGATAAACTTCGGCCTCGCCGCGCACCACGGCCATTGCCTTGGCTCCGGCGCTGCCCATTGGCACCAGCTCGCCGCCGAGCGCGGCTGCGACGGCCTCGGCCTCACGCGCGGGGCGGGTGCGGCTGACGAGGAAGCGCGGGCGCTGCGCCATGGGCTGGAGCGCGACGGGCTGATCGGAACGCAGCACGATCCCGCCATCGGAGCCCGGCCCACTGAACCCAGGTAGCGCCACCGCGCCGATGGTCGCCGCGCCATCCACCGCGAGCGCGACATGCACTGCCCAATCGGCGCGTTCTTCGCCATATTCGCGGGTGCCGTCGACCGGGTCGATGATCCACACCCGGCCCTTGGTCAGGCGCGCGGCATTGTCCTTTTCCTCTTCGGACAGCAGCCCGTCATCGGGCCGCACCGCGCGGATCGCATGACACAGGAACTGGTTGGCTGTCGCATCACCCGCCGCGCCGAGCGCCTTGCCGGTGAACATCCCGCTGGCCCGGACATCCAGCAACAGCCGCCCTGCCACCATTGCCAAGCGCGCAGCCAGCTCGCCATCCGTCACCCTGCATCTCCCTGTGTTGTTTCTTGCGCCACAGGGGCGGGCGGGGGTTTTATGCCCCACACCACCCCGCTCCACGCCCGTTCGTGAAGGTAATAGAGCACCATCTTGGTCACCACCTCGCTCAGCGCAATCGCGCCTGCCGCCTTGACCGAGCTGGTGAACAGCCAGCTCAGCAGGAATGTGTCGACGCTGCCGAGGATCCGCCAGCTGACGGCCTTGGCCAGCGAGCGGCTATGCGCCTCGCTCCCACCGAACAAGAACATGCCAGCCCCCCTTTGCCTTGGCTATTTCAGCGGCAGGATTTGCCGGATGATGAACTGCGCCGCCTCTTCCGGCGACATATCGACCGTGTTGACCCGGATCTCGGGGTGTTCGGGCGCTTCATAGGGGCTGTCGATCCCGGTGAAGTTCTTGAGCTGCCCCGACCGTGCCTTCTTGTAAAGGCCCTTCACATCGCGCGCTTCGGCCACGTCCAGCGGGGTGTCGACGAAAATCTCGATGAACTCTCCGGCCGGGATCATGTCGCGCACCATCTGCCGTTCGGCCCGGAACGGGCTGATGAAGGCGGTCAGCACGATCAGGCCCGCATCCGCCATCAGCTTGGCGACTTCGCCCACCCGGCGGATGTTCTCGATCCGGTCGGTCTCGGTAAAGCCAAGATCGCGGTTGAGGCCGTGGCGGACATTGTCGCCATCGAGCAGGAAGGTGTGGCGGTTCATCAGGTTGAGCGCCTTTTCCACCTCGTTGGCGATGGTCGACTTGCCGCTGCCCGACAGGCCGGTGAACCACAGCACGCGCGGGGTCTGGTTCTTCAGGCCGGCGTGATCCTCGCGGGTGATCGCGGTCGGCTGCCAATGGACATTATCGGCCCGGCGCAGGCTGAAGTCGATCATCCCGGCCGCCACGGTCGCATTGGTGAACTTGTCGATCAGGATGAACCCGCCGAGCTCGCGATTGGTGGCATAGGGTTCGAACACGATCGGCTTGTCGGTGGCGAACTCCGCCACGCCGATGCTGTTCAAACCAAGCGTCTTGGCCGCTAGATGCTCAAGGCTGTTGACGTCGATCTCGTATTTGGGCGGCTGCACCGTGGCGGTCACCATCTGCGTGCCGAGCTTGAGCCAGTAGCCGCGGCCCGGCTTGAGCTCGTCCTCGTCCATCCACACGAAGGTGGCGCAGAACTGATCGGATACCTGCGGCGGATCGCCCGCCGCCGCGATCAGATCGCCGCGGCTGCAATCAACCTCGTCCGCCAGCGTCAGCGTGACCGATTGCCCCGCGACCGCTTCGTCAAGGTCGCCATCGAAAGTCGTAATGGTCTTGACCGTGCTGGTCTTGCCCGACGGCACGATCCGCACCGCATCGCCGGCGCGGATCGTGCCGCTGGCGATCTGCCCGGCAAAGCCCCGGAAATCGAGGTTGGGGCGGTTGACCCATTGCACCGGCATCCGGAATGGCGCGCCCTGCGCGGCGGCGGCATCGACTTCGATCGTCTCGAGATGCTGGATCAGCGCCGGGCCGGAATACCACGGGGTGTTTTCCGAAGGCGCGAGCGTGATGTTGTCGCCCTTGAAGCCAGAGATGGGGATCGCGGTGAAGGCGGTAATCCCGATCCCGCTGGCAAAGGCGCGGTAATCGGCCAGGATCTGATCGAAGATGGCCTGATCATAGCCGACCAGATCCATCTTGTTCACCGCCAGCACCACATGGCGGATGCCGAGCAGGTGGACCAGCCAGGAATGCCGCCGGGTCTGCTGCAGCACGCCCTTGCGCGCATCGATCAGGATCACGGCGCAATCGGCGGTCGAAGCGCCGGTCACCATGTTGCGGGTATATTGTTCGTGCCCCGGCGTATCGGCGACGATGAACTTGCGCTTTTCGGTGGTGAAAAAGCGGTAGGCGACATCGATCGTGATGCCCTGCTCGCGCTCGGCGGCGAGGCCATCGACCAGCAGCGCAAAGTCGATCTCTTCGCCCTGCGTGCCGTGGCGCTTGCTGTCGCTTTCCAGCGCGGCGAGCTGATCTTCGAAGATCATCTTGGAATCATACAGCAGCCGCCCGATCAGGGTCGATTTGCCATCATCCACAGAGCCGCAGGTGATGAAGCGCAGCAGGCTCTTGTGCTGATGCGCTTCGAGATAGGCGTCGATATCATCGGCGATCAGGTTGTCGGTCTGGAAGGAGGAGGGCGTGTCCATCAGAAGTAGCCTTCCTGCTTCTTGTCTTCCATCGAGGCCGATTGCCCCTTGTCGATCGCGCGGCCCTGTCGTTCGGAGCTGGTGGCGAGCAGCATTTCCTGAATGATCAGGTTCATGTCGGTCGCGGTGCTTTCCGTGGCGCCGGTCAGCGGATAGCAGCCCAGCGTGCGGAACCGCACCGAACGCATCACCGGCGCCTCGCCATCTTCCAGCCGGAAGCGGTCATCATCGACCACCAATATCATGCCGTCACGCTCAACCGTCGGGCGTTCCTGCGAAAAATAGAGCGGGACGATGTCGATATTTTCCAGCGCGATATATTGCCAGATATCAAGCTCGGTCCAGTTCGAGATCGGGAACACCCGGATGCTTTCGCTCTTGGACTTCTTGGCGTTGTAGAGGTTCCACAGCTCCGGGCGCTGATTCTTGGGATCCCAGCGATGCGCGGCGGTGCGGAAGCTGAAGATGCGTTCCTTCGCCCGCGCCTTTTCCTCATCGCGCCGTCCGCCGCCAAAGGCTGCGTCAAATCCATGCGCGGTCAGCGCGCGTTTGAGCGGATCGGTCAACTGCGCTTGGCTATAGAGCGCGCTGCCGGTGTCGAACGGGTTGATGCCCTGCGCCTCCGCCTCGTCGTTCTGCGCGACGATCAGCTGCAGCCCGTATTCGCGAACGGTCTTGTCGCGGTGAGTGAGCAGGTCGCCAAAATCCCATCCGCTGGCCACGTGCAGCATCGGAAACGGCGGCGGCGCAGGATAAAACGCCTTCCTCGCCAGATGCAGCATCACCGAGGAATCCTTCCCCACCGAATAAAGCATCACAGGATTTTCCGCCTCGGCCACCACCTCACGAAAAATATGAATGCTCTCGGCCTCAAGCCGCTCAAGATGAGTCAAATTCAAATGATCTCTCGAAGAAGTTTTTGAAAAATTAAAATAGAAATCTGATCTTTTTTAAACTCATCGTGCCTTGACAAAAGGCTTCTCGACTTTGATGGTCTTTATTTATAAAACCCGCCCAATAGCGCGAACTACCTGGCAAATGTGGTTAGTCAGTCGCGAACAGATCACTTGAGCCCAAAGCGCAACCCACCCCCACGGACGATCATCGCCTTGCCTGTCGCTTGTCTTGCACCGCCGCGTCGCGCCCGCGCCCATCGGACAACTCCGCGCTAAGTTCTTCAATCTCAGCGCGAAGCGCTTCATACTCTTCCCGTTTTCGCGCCAGAAAACGCGCTGCGATTGCGGCCTTTTCAGCAATCCCTGAAGGCGTGAGAACGTAGGCGTAACCACGCCTGTCCCGTGCCGCAGAGAACCGGCCCAGTTTCACAAACCCCCGCTCCGCCAGGGCGCTGAGCATGTAGTGGGTGGAACCGAGACTAATCCCGAGCGCCTCGGCCATCTGGCGCTGCGTGATATTCGGATTGGCCGCAATCAGGCGCAAGGCACGAAGCCGCGCATCTTCTCGCAATTGCTCGCTGCGCTGCGTCATCGGCCGCGGTTTGCGCTACGGCTACCGCACGGCGTCAGCAGCATGCTGCGCCGGAGTATCTGTTGGACAGCAAAGGGGCTCAGGAGCAACATTGCGTTCAATTTTGAACAGATACAGCCATTGCTGCGCATGACAAGCTGATTCGCGTCCAGATGCATTCGACCGCTCCATCGCGTGATGCGCGAACCAAAGCTAGTGGTGCAAAATTCGCTGCACCGCACAATGACCTCTGCTCGTCGCGCATCCGTTAGAAATAGGTAGGTTCGCGTAAGAATGTCCGTTAACCCTCCAGATGTCGCGCGTACCAACTTTGGGGGGACTCACGGACATGGCCGATTGGTTTTTGGCTCAGGCCAAGCCGAATGGCGACCACATCGCCAAGCGCAATCTTGAGCGTCAGGGCTTTCACACATTTCAGCCGATGGAACGACGAACGGTAGCGAAAGGCGGCCGGTTCCATGAACAGATTCGGCCGTTTTTTACGGGCTATCTGTTCGTGTCCTATCCAGACGCTGCTGCACCGTGGTCCCTGGTGAACTCGACCTACGGCGTATCTCGCCTTGTGAAGTTTGGTGAAAGGCCAGCGCCCGTCCCTTCCAGTGTCATCGCAGAGTTGCGCGCGGCCTGCGATACGGACGGTCTCGTCACCCTAATGCCGGCCATCGTTTCCGGCGCAACAGTCGAAATCAGGATGGGCGCCTTTTCCAGCTTCATTGGTCAGGTCGAGCGGCTCTCGCCTGATAACCGTGCTCTGGTCTTGCTTGACTTCCTAGGGAAACAAACCAAGGTAAACGTACCTACGAGCCATCTTCTGGCCGCTTCGGGTCGCGCGAAGCAATCGGGGGAATACCAATGACAGATCTGTTGAAGGCTGCATGCTCAGCCGAGGCGCTTGATGACGTGCTTGACGTGGATGACACGAAGGACGGCGCACCAGTATTTGCGTTTCCGGTCACCGCCGGCGCTACGGGCTTACCGGCCAATCCCGCCAGCGCCGAGCTGGTCGCGAGTAATGACGAGACTGATTGCAAAGGGAATTCCAAGGAGTTGGCGACAATCGATCTGGCTTCTGTTCCCCCGCATCGCAATGCGAAATTTTTCAACCGGTTTGAGCTGCCGCTTGTGCTGACGGGTGCCTTTGTTCCAGCAACAATCTTGTGGAGCATTTTGGACCGCGAATTGCTGGCAGGGGCTTTTGTTGAGAGTTCGGTCGCGCTCGCGGCTTCGGTCACGATTGCCTGGTATATTCTGTCGCGCCTGAAGGACCATGCCAATGCTCGGCATCTTTCCTATGTCCTTCCGGTCAATATGCTGGTCTTCACCGGTGTCTTTACCATAATTGCGCTGATGCGGGTGCCCTATTCCGGGACATTCTACGCGACGGGCATGACCTTTGCGATAGCGGCAAGCTTTTTGCTCGCAGTCTACGGGCGAAGGCTCGTTCGGCCGCATGTGGTGGTCTCGGGTGGCCGGGCCAATGAAATCCTCTTGGGGGGGCATTTCCTTCCGGCGCCGTCGCTGGCAGACCTTGAGAAGCTGATCGAGACCGGATGGCGGGACTGGGCGATCGTAGCTGACCTGCACTATCCCCATTCCGAGCGCGGCGAACGCCTGTTTGCCAAGGCTGCACTTGCAGGGATTCCGGTCTACCATTTCCGCCAGATCGCTGAAATGCAGTCCGGTCAGGTCAAGATTTCACACCTGAGCGAGAACGATCTCGGCTCGCTCATTCCGAACGTGTCCTATGCATCGGCGAAGCGTGTAATCGATATTATCGCCGCATTGGTGCTGATCCCGCTCTGCCTGCCGTTGTTCGCCATTGTCGCGGCACTCATCAGACTGGACTCGCCCGGCGGTGCGTTCTTCATTCAGGAGCGGATGGGCTTCCGCGGCCAGACGTTTCGCATGATCAAATTCCGGTCGATGCGACCCCGTGATGTCGCAAACGAACAGCTTGCACAACGCGACGATGCAATGACCAAAAGTGACGATGATCGGATTACCAAGATTGGGAGCCTCCTGCGCAAGACCCGTATGGACGAGCTGCCGCAGGTGTTCAACGTGCTGCGCGGCGAAATGAGTTTCATCGGGCCCCGGCCAGAGGCGTGCTCACTTTCCGAATGGTATGAAGCCGAGCTGCCGTTCTATTCCTACCGCCATATCGTACGTCCAGGGATTACGGGATGGGCCCAGGTAAACCAGGGCCATGTGACGGATGTATCGGACGTGCTCTGCAAGCTGCGCTATGACTTCTATTACATCAAGAACATTTCGCTATGGCTCGATGTCCTGGTGGCCTTGAAGACGCTGCGTGTGATCGCAACTGGGCTGGGAGCCAAGTAAGGCCCCCTGACTGACGCCCGAAGGCGATTGCCTCACGGCCAGACCGATATGGTTGAAACCGTTCGGTCTGGTTCTGGGCCCATCAAGGCTGATCTGGCTTAAAAAAGCTTACCTGCGAGCAAGCCAAGCATGTCCTCTCGGCCCAAATGGGACGGGCGATACAAAAGCTCTGTGAGACGTGTCGTTGGTTCAGGTTGGTACGCAGGATTGAACGCATACCGCAGGCCTACTGGCTGCTGCTAAACACAATTCCGCGCTATTCAATCGAACGAGGGCATTGGCCTCAGGCGGATGTTCAACCCGGCCTAACGCAGGCCGACAGAGCCCTTTAGCCTGGTGCCGCGGAGCTGGAACACTGGCTCGCCCAAGAAAAATCTCGCCAGCAACCCTTTGGTGCCCTGAATGTCCCGAACGGTCACCAACTCCAAATAAGAAAGGGCGGTTCCGACTATCAGAACCGCCCAAACTTAATCCAAGGGTATACGAACCAAGAGGCGCTGAATGTCAGGCGCTCACCGGCGCGTCGTCGTCGTTTGTCGCAGCGATAACCCCAATTGCGACGATACCAGCAATCAAGGCGGCCGCGATGATGTTGGCACCGCCGCCACCGGCTTCACTCTCGTCACCCGTCAGTGGCATCGTCGAAGGAAGCGACTGGGCCACGACCGGCGATGCAGCAAGTGCAAAGGCTGCGGCAAAAAGACCAATCTTTTTCATTATTTTTCTCCAGTGACTTACTTCGTTCGAATCAACTTGGGGTTAGCATAACAGATGTTCACCCAAGTTTCCACACAGTCAGGTATTGAGCCGTATTCGGCACACCAAGGCGCAATATTTCCGATACGAGAACCGCAGCAACTTGCTGCCTGCGCGCCTAAATCGCGACCCCAACCAACCGATGACAGCTTGGGCACTGTAAGCTGAGACGCCAGGTTCCGGCGCATAAGTGTGGGGGCGATGCCCGCTCTTCAATTGGCTGTGCGTGTTTTCGGGCGCAAAGCATTGGCGATGGAGCGTTCCTTCTCAGAAAAATGTGCACCTTGAGGCTCATGCCTGGCCCAAGGGAGGCGCTGGGTCTGCAGCATCGTCAGCTGAATCGCGCGCGTCACCGACCTCTTGAGGCTTTGCCGCCAAGCTGACTGTCGATTTAGGGTGTGTGCTCTTCCCAATGTGCCAGACAGCGATCCCCCAGTTTGAAGCGGACGCCAATAAGGCCGGGTTGGTGGCGATAATGACCAGGATCTGCTCGTCGAGCTTGCTGATCAGATTACACAAGAGCTGCCAGCCTGATCGGGCGTAGGGCAGATAGCCCAGTTCATCGAGCACCATGAGGTTTAGCCCGCCGAGCTGGGCGGCGATAATGCCCGCCGTGCCGATGCTGGCCTCTTCCTCTAGCCTGGTGACGAGATCGGCGGTGTTGCAGTAACACCCGCTGGCGCCGACGCGCCTGATGCTGGTGGTGATCGCAGTGGCCAGGGGGTCTGACCCGTCCCTGTGCCGCCGATAATCACGATGTTGCGCCGAACGGGCAGGAGCGAACCGGCGTGTAGAGAACGCACCAGCCTTTCGTTGGTCGTGGTGCCCGCGCAGGGGAACGCCGCCAAAGAAGGCAAAGCCGCGCGCACGGGCGTCGAACACCATCTCCTGCGTCTCGAGCAAATAGGCTAGGACGGAGACGGCCCGCGATGCGCACAGCCGCATATGCACCACTTTCATCCGCATCGGCGTGCCTGCGATCTTCACATCCTCGTGGCTCCAGTCGAACCGGTAGGCGTCAGCGGGCTTGAACATGAGCGGGCTGAAGGCTGGCAGGCCCCATTAAACTCGCATCGGCATCCTTGCGGCGCGCTTTCGCCCAGCGCTGGATCGCGCCACAGGGGCCCTTCAACCCTTCGCAGCGCAACAGGGCATGGAACCGCGTCATCCGCAGCTGATTGCGGCCGGTGTCGGGCGTCGTTCTTCGTCAGAAGCCTATCGAGCCACTCCTGAAACGGCCCAAGCCGGTGAACCGTGCGGTAATAACCAAACGCACCTACTGGCGCCCGGGTCGGCTTTCGAACCACCTTGCGCGATAACCGCAGATCCCACGCGATCGCCTTGATCGCCTTCGCGCTCGCGTGCTCCCGCCGAATCTGAACAACCGTCTCCACCACCAGCATCCGGATTTCACCACCTGGAAAACCAGGCTGGCAGCTACACCATCAGAATGATGGGGGGCCCAATCCATCACCGACTACCCGCTGCGCAACCAGACCCTGCTGGCGCTGGCCGGTTTTGCGACGCTGGTTCTGGTACGCACCGCGTTTCATCCGAAGGCGAGGCAAGCATGATCTTTCGCATCATCTGGTTCGCTGTCATTCTGGCCATCGCGGAGATCACCGCCGGTGTTCAGTTTGATCTACAGGTGCGCCGCACGCCCGCAAACGCTGTGGCGGTGCCTGCGCCGTTCCGCTCTGCCGCGCAGTTCCAGATTGCGACCAACGCGATTGAAGCGGGCGATCCGACGGTCGCTCTGGCCGAAGCCCGGCTGCTGGTAGCGCGGCGCCCAGTCCCGGCCGAGCATCTGACCGTGCTTGCCGTTGCTCAGGTGCGGGCCGAACAGGCCGAAGCCGGATCGGAAACGATCCAGTATGCCGCGCGGCGCGGGTTGCGCGATCCTGTCGCACAGGAAGCGATGCTGCGGCTGGCGGTCGCAGCAGGTGACATGCCCGAAGCAGCCCACCGTTACACCGCCCTGTTCCTGCGCGATTCGACTGAGGATGCGCTGCTCGAAGAATTGTCCAAGGCGGTGTTCAGCGAATCCGGCGGGGCCGGACAGCAGACCCTTATTACGATCCTGTCGCAGACCGATCGCTGGCCAGCCACCTTCCTACGGCGCGGGTTCCGGGTGATGGCTCCGGCGACCTTCGTTGACATCACGACCGGCAGCATCGCCAAAGGCGTGCAGTTCGATGGCAAATTGCTGGAACAGACCGTTACCGCCGTATCGCGGCGTGATGCGCAGCAGGGCAGCCGCCTTGCCGCCTCCGTCACGCCGGTCTGCTGACCGAGGCTAGACGGCCGAGCCGGCAACCTCGCGGATTTCGCCCGTCGCGATCTTATCGACAAACCAGCTATAGGTCTCGGCGATCCCCTCGCGCAGACCGATTTGCGGCCGCCAGCCCAGCTGCGTCAGCCGGGTGGTGTCGAGCAGCTTGCGCGGGGTGCCGTCGGGCTTGTCCAGATCATGCACGATGGTGCCCTCGAAACCGACGATTTCATTCACCAGCTGGTTCAATTCGAGGATCGAAATATCCTCACCGCAACCCAGATTGACATGGTCGTGCCCGGAATAGTGCCGTAGCAGATAGACGCAGCCATCGGCCAGATCATCGACATGCAGAAACTCGCGCTGCGGCGTGCCGGTGCCCCACATCGTCATGGTTTGCGCGTTTGACAGCTTGGCCTCATGCGCCTTGCGGATCAGCGCGGGCAGCACGTGGCTGGTGGTCAGGCTGAAATTGTCGCCGGGGCCATAAAGATTGGTCGGCATCGCCGAGATGAAATCGCGCCCATGCTGCTTGCGATAGGCCTGCGCGAGCTTGATCCCGGCGATCTTGGCGATGGCATACCATTCATTGGTCGGCTCAAGACTGCCGGTGAGCAGCGAATCCTCGTGCATCGGCTGGGCGGCATGTTTAGGGTAGATGCAGGAGGAGCCGAGGAACAGTAGCTTTTCGACATCATTACGATGCGCCGCCTCGATGACATTGGCCTCGATCATCAGGTTTTCGTAGATGAAGTCGGCTGGCTGGGTGTCGTTGGCAAGGATGCCGCCAACCTTGGCCGCTGCTACCACCACGGCATCGGGTCGGTGCGCGGCAAACCATGCGCGGGTGGCAGCCTGATCCATCAGATCAAGCTCACTGCGAGTCGCGGTCAAGACTTCACAGCCCTCGCGCGCCAAACGGCGCACTATCGCCGATCCCGCCATGCCTCGATGGCCAGCGACATAGACGCGCTTGCCTGCGAGCGGATACAACACCACACCGCTCATGGCTTAAAGAATCACGCTGGGCACAGGCGCGCGCATGACCTCTAGATCAGCTCGGACCATTTCGCGCGCCAGATCGCGCACGCTGGTTTCATGCTTCCAACCGAGTTTCTCGTGCGCCTTGGAAGGATCACCCAGCAACAAATCCACTTCGGTGGGGCGGAAGTAGGCCGGATCGACCTGAACCAGGCAACGCCCGTCGGTGGTGCTGTAGCCTTTCTCGTCGATCCCTTCGCCCCGAAATTCGAGAGGAATGCCGACGTCCTCGAACGCCCACAGCACGAAATCGCGCACCGAAGTCGTCTCTCCGGTCGCCAGCACGTAATCGTCTGCCTCGTCCTGCTGCATCATCAGCCACATGCCTTGGACATATTCCTTAGCATGACCCCAATCGCGCTTGGCATCGAGGTTGCCGAGATACAATTTGTCCTGCTTGCCGAGGGAAATCGCCGCAGCCGCCCGCGTGATCTTGCGGGTCACGAAGGTTTCACCGCGCAGCGGGCTTTCGTGGTTGAAGAGGATGCCGTTCGAGGCGTGCATCCCGTAGGCTTCGCGGTAATTGACTGTAATCCAGTAAGCATAGAGCTTGGCCGCGGCATAGGGGCTGCGGGGATAGAAGGGGGTCGTCTCACGCTGCGGCACTTCCTGCACCAAACCGTACAATTCCGAGGTCGATGCCTGATAGAACCGAGTGGTCTTTTCTAACCCAAGAATGCGGATCGCCTCTAGCAGACGCAGCGTGCCGATAGCATCGGAATTGGCCGTGTATTCAGGGGTTTCAAAGCTGACCGCCACGTGGCTTTGCGCGGCGAGATTGTAGATTTCGTCGGGCTGCACTTCCTGCACGATGCGGATCAGGTTCGTGCTGTCCGTCAAATCGCCATAATGGAGTACGAACTGCTGATGATGCTCGTGCGGGTCCTGATAGATTTCTTCGATACGGCCCGTGTTAAACGAGGACGAGCGCCGTTTAACACCATGAACTTCGTAGCCTTTTTCGAGAAGCAGTCGAGCCAAATATGCTCCATCTTGCCCTGTTGCTCCGGTAATCAGTGCTTTTTTGGCCATGCGTATAAAGCTCTCTGTTCAAGTGTAAGCAAAGCGACCGATTGTCCTATACAAGGCGGACGCGAAAGAACGAGCCTAAATTGTGCAGCGCAACGCAAATAGCGTGCAGCGGCCCAGGGCCGGGCTCAAAGCGTGCGGATGATGCCGGAAAAATCGGTGGCTGCATGGTCCTTGGCAAAGACTTCGTAGATCGCGCGGGCATGTTCGCCCAATTCGACCTTCGCGCCCGCTTTCGATGCGGCCTCCATCGCCAGTCGCAGGTCTTTCAGCATCAGTCCTGCAGCGAATCCGGCCTGATAGTCGTTGTTGGCAGGGGTCATCGGGCCAACGCCGGGGACCGGGCAATAGGACGTCATCGACCAGCGCTGGTTGGCCAGTTCGCGCAGCTTCTCCCGAAGCGCGGCGCCATCGTCCCGGACGGAACGGTAACGCACGCTCTTGCGATCGGCATCGATGACACGGCACGCCCGCCATTCGCTCCTACAGTGGCACGCCTGGTCTAGCATAACATCGGCCAGCGGCAGCTTGAGCCGGGCGTGGTCGCTCTCAAGCTCTCGCAGTCGCCGGACCTTGGATAGCTCTAAGCCTTCATACTTGGCCTTCCAGTTGTAGATCGTCGCTTCAGACACCCCGGTGCCGCCGGGCGAGAACAGCGGTCATCGCGCCCGCTTCTGCCATCTTCAGCACCCCAATGGTCTGCTCTTCTGTAAACCTTACACGTTTCACCGGCGTATCGTCAGGCGCGATCATTATCGGCACGAATGGTGGAGCGTGCCGTTCCAAAGCCGTTGGGACAGGCACGCCCCGATCCTTGGGCCGCCTGACCAGCGTTTTGTGCCATCCATATATATGGGAGGGATCCAATGCAGACCTGCGCGTCAAGGCCCTGACTCTCTCACCTCCAAGCCAGCACTCCGCGACAATCAACTTCTCATCCTGATCGTCGCGCGACAGGCTGCGCTTGCCAGCGCCAGTGAAGACCTTGAACCGCCGCGCCGAGCACCCTTGCTCACAGGATCATCACCAGAGATGCTCGTAGGAGCAGCGCCTCACCCTTTAACAGGGCGCGGAAACTCGGCGCTTTAGATCAACCGCGCAAGGTGGGGGCACACCGCTGACCAAGAGGCGAAGGCGGCTTGATGATAGCCCCGCGATCGCGGCAGTCAGCCTTTTTGTCCGTCACGCCTTGAGCGGGCGGCACGCAAAAGCCCAATCACTCCGAAAACAGGCAGCGTGGCCAAAACCCCTACAGCCCAATCAGCGAGATCAGGTTGACGACCGAGATCCAGAATTGCCTGGCTGATCTCGATTCCGGCATTGAAAATCATGAGGGCGAAGAACAGCCCGATGACATTAACACGGGGAAATGCGCAGGCAGCGACTGGCGCGAGAACAGCAAAGGCAAGCGCATGATTCAGCTTGTCATCGCCTGACCCGATCGCAATTGTTCCGGGGGCAAGGTTAGCCAAAATCATGATGATCGTGCCAAGCACCAAGAGGCTCAGGCGGCACAATATCATCAACTCGGATCCAGTGCTGTTTGTGAGATAAAAGTCGCAACTGGTGGCTTCACGGCGGTCAGGATGCCCTTGTGAGCGTCGGGCGGACCCAAATTGGTGAATTATGCGTAACCATTCTGACACTGGCGCAGCAGAGGAGCGAAAAATAAAAAAGGGGCCGTGGAAAACCACAGCCCCTTAGAAAACAATTAACTTGAAGGGTTAGCTGCTGAAGGGCAGTTCGGGCTCATCGTTGTCCGAAGCCACGATGATCGCACCAATCAAGGCAGCGGCTGCAACGATACCAATGATGATACCAGTTCCGCCACCAGCTTCATTCTCTTCGCCCGTGAGCGGGGCGACGGTTGGCATAACCGCCACCTGCGCCACGGCCGGCATTGCTACGAGAGCTGCGGCGCCGAGGCCGAGCATTGTCTTGCTGAGTTTCATAAAATGGTCTCCACGGGCCTTGTTCAAACCTGTCCTACGCGACGAGCTCTGGCAGCGCAACCCTAAAGTTAGCTTAATGCACCACCTGTGGAGGGCTACTCGAATCGTCGTGACGTTTGACCGATGCCAGATTGACCGATCGGCACGTGAGCGACAACAACTTGTAAGCACAGGCTATATCCGCGCCATACCTCACCCGTCCAACCGAAAGCGACCAGACCGGGACCCTTGCCGTGCACATCATCAGACCCCGTTCGACCAAACAGTATGGCGCGCTCCGAAAGAATGCTTACTAAAGCACATGTTCATGACTGAAGCATGCCTTCGGTGTCCAGCAAGGCTTCGGCGCGATCTGGCTTGTAGCCAGGACCCGAACCTGGAGCTGCATAGGCAAGCCCCTGGTCTCACCACCGTGGTGGCTCAGCTACACATACCGCAGGCAGCGACCCTCATCAGACCCGCTGCAACACCTGCCCAGCGTGCTGGTCTCCTGCCGCCTCAAGACTGATCCGGATCGCTTCGGCCGCATGCCGCGCGCCGAGCTTGTTCATCATATTGGCCCGGTGAATTTCGACCGTACGCGGACTGATCGAGAGTATCCGGGCGATGTCCTTGTTGGATCCGCCATTTGTCAGGCCTTCGAGCACTTCGCGCTCGCGGCCAGACAAGTTCGAAAGAAGGTTGCGCGCGAAAAAAACTCGTTGGCGCAAGGCACCAACGTCATTTGCTTCCTTGCTGACCTTAGCGATTGCCTTAGAGAGCCGATCTACCTGAAGCGGTAAAATGATATAATCGAGCGCGCCATCCTTGATGGCCTGAACAATTTGGGAGGGACTGGGCTGAAAATCCATGGCCACCACCGGCAGCCAGATCCCCAGGCTCAACAGACGATCGAGGACTGCGGCGATGCCACCCGTCTCGGCCTGATCACGAACAATGATAAGACCTGACCGCGGCGGATGTGCCGCCAGTTCTGACATGTCCGCATAGATTTCGCAGTGATGCCCGATAGCATACCCAGTTCGAACCAGCTCGGCCCGGACTTGCGAATCAGCCTCGACGAAATGAAGTACAATTTTGTCGGCGTTTTGTGACTTGCTTTGCATGGCTTACCCCTTTTCCATGCAGCCGACTGTCCCATTTAAAACATGGTAAACAGGAAATTAGGGATTACGTATTGCCCCTTAGGTGGCCTCCAGGATCCCACCATATTGATCGCCCAGAACAGCGTTCTCATGACATGGAGAACTGCGTAAGCGCGCTTGGCGCTTCATTCAGCCTCGTCCGGGTAGACTAAAAATACCTCCAAAATGGAGCAATCTCGACAAATCATCCGATGAGTGAGATAAGCACCCAACGAGGATGGGAGCAAATTATGTTGAGCAAACGAGAATTGGCCTGGCTCCACGCCCTCCAGAGCGATCTCGCATCGAAGCGGGACTGGGTGGCAGTCGGCCATGTTCAATCATTGATCGACCACATGGCCCAAGAGCACGGCGCACTTCGAGAAGAAGCTCATCCCACTGAGTACGGACTGAGGCTAAACTGACGCATTTGCGACATGTTTTTGCGGCAGCACCAAGCTAGTGCGCTACTGTTTGGTCTTTTTCAGAGGCGGTCCAGCGCTGACCAATGGTCAATCCCATAGAACGGCACCGGCTGCTATCGGATTGATTTGACCACAATATCGTTGTTACGTCTTACTGGGGGGTAGACACTATGAATCGCGAATTTTTGGCGCAGATGGAGCTGCAAGGCAAACATTGCTCAGGCATGCTGGCCATGGCTTTGCTGTTGGCTCCGATGCCGCTTCTTGCGCAACCTGCAGCCCTGATCGCCCTGCAGGATGGCCCCCAGGTTGTCAGTTTCGATGATAATGACGCCCTGATCAAAGGGGTCAGGACGAAATTTCTCGAGTTTGATGCACCTGCCATGGCTGGCCTGGAGGTTGTCATCACATCGCCCAACACAACGGCATTCTTGGTGCATATCGAGCGCAAGATTTCCTCCGAAGTCTGGCACGCGGTCGACGGGATCGCGGTCGAGGGAGGCTGGAGCGGGTCGCTGGTTGATGGCGCAGGCAGATATCGCATCGTGATCGCTTCGCCGGAAGAAACTTTGGGCCAATTCACGGTTGTCCCGCAAATGACACCCTCTGCCCGAAACCGAATCCAGATTACGCGAAGCCAGACGGGACATATCTCGTTGAGCTCACTCAGATCGGCAGGAATGAGGATGCAGGCCTACAGCGGTGCACTTAAGGCCAACCATTCTTACCGCTTCGAAGCAGAAAGTGCAGATTTTCCGGTATTGCTGATTGGCCGCTTTTCCGACACTGGCGAAGAGCTGACATCAGCCAACGACGGCCCTGTGGCTGTGCTCGATGTTCGCTCTGCTGAAGACAAAGAATTCACCGTGATGGTCGCCTCTGCGAACGGCACAACGGGCACCTACCGACTAACCTTTGACGAAACTGCAAGTTCCCGAGCCAAACGATAGCGCAAGGCTGAAACTATCTGGTTCCGTGGCTGCCCTGTATGTTGGCGATAGGCCGTCGCCTAAACGGCTCTCCTCGCGGCGAGCTCATTCTAGCAACGCCAAGACCTTTTTGAGAACCTCGCGGGCATGAGGGCTGAGCCGAAACAAGACCGGCTCGTCGTCGCTGCGCCCAAACACGCGCAAGACCAGGTTCAATTCAATGAGAGCAGCGACCTGCCGTGCGGCGGTGGCTTCAGAAAGATTCCACCGCGACGCGCTGCCTTCCACCCTAACCGGCCGGGCTTGAAGCTCGGCAATGAGCAAATCCAGCATGATGCTCCACCCGGCATCATAGAGAAGTTCAGCCGGCATATAGCGGCTGCGAATGGCGCGTCGCTCAAGCTCGCGAAAAGCGAGCCCCAGGAGTCGGTTTCCATCGGGAAGCAGAAGCAGCGGCTCGCCTTCCAATGGTTCCTTGTTGGCAACCGAGCTGAGCGCTTTGATCTCGGCGGAGCGATAGAGTTGCTCAGTCCGGGCTTCCGATTCGTAGGGGGGCTGACCGCTCAAATCAGTCCCCTGTCTTTCATGCTGACAACATTGCGATGCCCTATGATCAGGTGATCCTCGATTACCATCCCAAGTTCGCGCGCCTGTCGGCACAGCACCAGCGTGTTCTTGATATCGCGTTCGCTTGGCTCTGCGCATCCCGATGGGTGATTGTGCGCCAGCACGATACGGCGGGCATCAAGGTTCATGGCACGCCCAAGGATCCTGCGCGGTGTAATCAGAATATGGGCATCGCCGCCTTCAGCGATAATCTCCTCTGCGATCACATAGGACGCAGCATCAGCGAAGATCGCAATCATGCGTTCTTCCGGGAGATTTTTCATGGTCAGCGAAAGGTACGAAAACAGGGCGTTCTGGTCTTCTCCCAACCTTGTCCGAATAAGCTCCTCGCGCATACCGTCATGCATCAAACGGCGCACCATCAGGAACGCATCCACCCATCGCTCGCCGCTGACCGCTGCTTGGCGCAGTTCGTTGTCGGATGCCTGAGCAATCTTGCCGATCGAACCGAACCGATAAAGCAGCCGCGAGGCAAGGGCATGCGGGGATTCATCGATCGGGGAGAGGAGCGTGGTCAGGTAACTGTGTGGGTCGCGTTGCGGCGCTGGCTGTGCAGGTAGGTTCCGAGGCCAGTAAGAGCTATGGCGATCCACACGGGCCAACGTTCCATCACTGCATAAGCCAGTGGCGGGATAGGCATGTCCCACAGGCGCAGCAGGTGCGCCATCACGGCGATGAACTGGACTGAGCCTACCCATAAGGTCCACCAGCGATCAAACCGCAGCGCTGCGAAGAGGATGCCTGCCAAAGCAGCAAGATCGAGCATGAACCGAAATTCGTGGAGGTCTTCGTAATGCGCTTGGGTGGTGGGTTGATAGACAAAAGTCTCGAGGCTTCCGATGACCAGCATCGAGAAATAGATGGTTGCGACATATTTTTCCGGCTTCCCTCCAACGCGCCACGCTGAGATGAAGACGACAGTCAGCAGGAAAGCCTGAACCAGAAATCGGATCATAGCCTGCTAACCTGTCGCCTCATCACCGTTAGTGCAAGTCAGGCAGCAAGGTCTTCACGCACATCGCTGGCCACCGCTTCAGGGCAAAACGGAATTTCAGTGGCGCCCATCTCCCTGCCGATGTCGAGCAATTGCCCATGCACCCTGGCAACTTCGCCGCGCGCCTCGATGAGGGTAGCAAGCATTTTGTTGAGGTGAAGCAGAGCGGCCTGGCTCTTGACCACAGGCGCATCGGGGAAATCGCGCTGGGCAATAGCCGCCGTGTGGATGAGCGAGGTCGCCGCAACGAGCGCATCAGCGATTGATGCTTCAGAAGCTGCAATTTCACGATTGAAGCGGGCGGTTGCAGCGTTGACGGTCAGGGTCATAAACTTCTCCTACGGTTTGCGGACCGGGGGAAAACTACCTTTTGACCATCGACATCAGCGCATCAGCGAACGCCATGGAAAGCACAGCAACCATCAAGATTGCGATTGCGCCGCCCAACATGACCAGCAGCTTGCCAATGACGCCCAGGTCAGAAGGGTTTAATCCCGGGCGCAACCACCCCGACGATCGATCCCATGAGGCGCGTGCGTCGAAGACAACACTATCTTGAAACAGGAGCGTCTCGTCAGAGAGTTGCTCCGAGATCAATGCAGGCTGATCAGCTTGTTCACCTAGTATGATTGGATCGCATATGGTTCGATCATAAGCATCACTCCACTCACCATAGAGACGCAGAAGATCTGCCCGAGGGATAGCTCCCAGGCGCGATCGAACGCTCTCAATCCGCTTATCGATCGTGACAGGCGCGAGGCTGAGTGCATTGGCGATTTGCTTGGAGGTGCGGTGCCGTGCAGCCAGACGTAAAGTCTGGTGCTGCTTTTCTGTGAGCGAATCAAAAACAGCGAAGGCATCCGATGACCGCATTGGAGCATATTTACTCCTTCGGGCTCTTGCCCGCAATGCAGACTTAGCTGGAACGCTCGCTCATTTTCAAAGCCTTAAGCTTATCGATCGCAGAAGAAATATCGATAGCAGCATAAATGAACCCGGCTTTGTCACACTCGTTGAGTGCCGCTTCGGCAAGCGAAAGTGCGCGTTCAAGCGCGCCATCGTCCCGTTGAAGCTTTGTGTCGTTCATTTTTCGATGGTAATCCCTTGGCGCCATTAGTCGGGATGCACCCATATTAGCAATATCCTAAACGGTAAATATTGCGGCAAACAGAGGATCCGACAGCCCCAAAGACGCGCTTTGATGCTGGCCGTCCCCTTTTGCTACACTTGTGCCGCCCCAGCGAGACGCGAACACTTTACCTACGGCGATAATAAAGTTGCGTCGCCGTAAAATTTTATTCTTGGCCGAGTCGAAAAGCGATGCTTTGCTTCAAGCGACTCAAGCCTACCTGCCTTACGCTTTGACACGCTGGGCCTGAAGCTTTCCTTAAGACCCTTCTCAAAATCTGCAGTTTTCGGTCCTCGAGACCTTCAGAAAAACCAAAGACTGTGGATTACTTGCGGATTTGAGGCGGCCCTGTGCCCACAAAAATGAGGCGGCCCTGTGCCCACAAAAATTTGCGGATACGCAGAAATACGGATACGCTTCGAATCGATCATGAATTAACCGAAGTTAGTAAGCGGAGTGCTGTCAAGTTAGTTTGGTTGCCAAGCGTATCTTCCCCTATGATCCTAGGAGGTCTCGTTGAATCCGGAACTCACACAGGAATCTCAAAAGGGTCGCACATACCCGGCGTCGATCGGGCAACATGAAAACCGGCAAGCAATTGCGGACAGAATGGAGGCTCTGGCGATTGAGCTGCGAAGCATTTCGGACGAAGAAATGCTAACAGTTCCCACAGAGTCGGCGTTACTTGCGTTAGCCGGCAAAATCTACTCGGCAAGACGCCGGGTTGACGCAATTTTCGGAATGCCCGGTTTTTGTGTGAGCCCTGCATGGGACATCATGCTTGACCTCTACAAGGCCAGAGGATCGGGACGGCGAATTTCTGTTACAAGTGCTTCTATCGGCGCAGCCTGTCCGGCGACAACGGCGCTCCGATGGCTACAGGCTCTTGAAAATATGGGCCTGATCGAGCGCAAGGAAGACGCGCATGACCGGCGGCGAATCGAAGTCATTCTGACAGAGGCCGCAGCTGTGAAGATCAACAAGGCGCTTGAAAACCACCTTTGAGCTAACCGCCACCATCATCGTGCTGCGCAAGATCTTGCGTGAAGAAGCCAGGCCGCTCTGACAGGGTGTCGATGACCAACTGGAGGTGGGCAGCACAAATTTGCTCGTGCTGCTCGTCCAGAACATCTCTGATAGAACAGAGTTGGCTCACCACGGAACTTGCCATTTTTCGTTCCTCTTACCGTTTGCAGTACAAGGACGTCGTTACAAAAACGCCGGGGCCGAGGCGAATATCAACCCGCCCCAGCCCCTGTGATGGTGTGCATACTATCCCGATGTGATGGGAATGTGCAAGGGTTTGATTGAGTGTTTAGCCGGGACCTTGGCAAAGGGAACAAGGCGCCGGGAATATCGGAGAGCAACGCATGATCGCGGAGGAACTGCCTGGCTCTGGCAAACCAGCACGATCTGCTATTCGAGGAGGTGCCGCGTGTTCAAGGCGGCTATGATCAACGCCGCTTCTTGGCAGGAGAGGTTGGCCGCCTTCGACGAATTATCGCCGCACGCGCGTCGAGACGCATCCGCCCTCGAGCATTACCAGCCTTTTGAATGTCATTATAATAAGCAATGTAGTTCGCATCGATACGCGCCGTCTCGCTGGCCCACTCCGCGTCGCTGAGCGACGCGAGAATATGAGCCCAACCCCCCCTTCGGTTCCATTTGCGCCAGCGCTTATAGACTGTCGAGGCCACTCCATAATAGCATGGACAGCTGCCCCAAGGCGTGCCGCACAAGAGCATATGGATAATGCCGGATATAACCTTGCGATCATCCATCCGGCGTGGTCCGGGCTGCTGCTTTGGCAAGCGCGGTTCGATTGCCGCCCATGCCTGATCTGACAGCCAGTAGAGCGGTGGGGACATTGGCGACCAGTTGCCGCCCACGTCAACACCGCCGATGCCGGGTGACCATGGGAAGGCCGGTGGCCGGGTTTACTCTGGGCCCCTCGTCGATCGGGCAGCCTGGCGGGGTGCTTGATCCCGTGAACAGGTCGGTCAGCCATTGGAACAGTCGCATCGGTTTCTCCTGTCATTGACGGGCTGTTGCAGCACGAGCCCCTGGGGTCATGCCCACACGTTCACACGTTCACATGTGCACTTTCTCATATTCTCACTTCACCTCAAACCTCTCAAAACCCTCACTATAGAGGTCACTCCTTCGGCCGCTACCCGCACGTGACGGACATAACGGCAAAGTTCGCTTCGGCAGAATGGGGCCGCGCTTTCTCGAGCAGCGCAGTTTGCAAGGCCTTGAAAATCTAGCACTCGACCGTCAATCAAGCTATAATGAGAGGCCCGGGCGAGTAAGCGGTGATGGTCAGCGATGAAGCTTGACGAATGGCAGATCCAAAGGCTCCTTCGAGACCACTTCGAGTTTTACGAAGATCTGAGGCTGAAGCGCCGCCGTCCCAAATCCGCAGCCCAGCGCCAATTTCAGGACGTCGCCTGGGGCAAGGCTGATCCCAAGACCGAACATGAGCATGCCTACGTCGCCTACCTCCAGAGGCATGGGATTGGGGCCTTCGCTTCGATGAAGGACAAGCCCCACATCGATGACGTCATGGCAGATCACCCAGTTGGCCACCGGCCGGTCACTGGCTCCGTCGGCGAAAAATGGGACAACGCCTGGCGCGGCCACCGCGGCGACAAGGAATTCTGGTAGGATGTAGGCGCGGAAAAAAGAACAAGGCGCGCATCGTCGGAAGCGAGCTGACCAGCTTCATCGTGACCGTGCACGATCGTGAAGCGATCGGCAGCGTGGTGCTTAAGCTCGAGGCGCCGTGTATTGATGTCGAGCGAGTGATGAAGAGGACCTGCGTTCTTGGCGGGCGCGGACCTGTGCGGCTTCTTCCGAAAATCACGTATCCATCCGACGGGGGCCGCCTTGCCGAGGTAGGTGGCTAGCGCTCTTAAGTGTGCTCTTGTGAGTGCACTTAGGAGTGGTCGATGGGTCAGGTGACGGTATTTTCAGGGCCGCAGCGGCGCCGACGTTGGAGCGACGAGGAACGGCTGCGGATCCTGTCCGAGGCTTTCGCGCCGGGCGCCTGCGTTGCCGAGGTGTGCCGCCGTCACGATATTTCTTCGGCGCTGATCTACACTTGGCGGCGCAAGCTGCTCGATGCAGGTGCAGCGCAGGAGGCCGAGGTGTCCGAGGCGTTGCCGGCGCCGGTATTTGCCGAAGCGGTGATGGATGATAGCGCGGCGGTTACCAGCGCTGCCGAGCACCCCGCGATGATCATCGACCTGCCGCGCGGCAAGCGGCTCAGCATTTACCCCGCGGCATCGCCGGCTCTGGTCGCTGCCGCGCTGAAGACTCTGCGATGATCCCTCCCGGCGCCCGGGTGTGGATCGCGCTGGGCCACACAGATATGAGGAAGGGTATGCAGGGCCTCGCCCTGTTGGTCCAGCAAGGCCTCAAGCGTAATCCGCATGGCGGGGATCTGTTCGTGTTCCGCGGCCGCGCAGGCTCGCTGATCAAGATCATCTGGCACGACGGGATCGGCATGTCGCTCTACGCCAAGCGGCTCGAGAAGGGCCGGTTCGTGTGGCCCTCAGCCAAGGAGGGAACAGTGTCGCTCACCCCCTCGCAGCTGGCCTGCCTGCTCGAAGGGATCGTCTGGCGCAACCCGCAGTATACGTGGAGGCCGGCAAGCGCGGGATAATCGTCGCACACACGCATTTTGCCCTTGCAGCAGGGTGCAGATGATGATTCACTCTGGCCCATGGAAGCCGTCATTTCGCCCCTTCCGGACGATGTCGAAGCGCTCAAGGCGCTGGTGGCGACGATGGCCCGCAAGGCCAACGAGGCCGAGGCCAAGCTTGCCAACGCCTTGGCCCACCAGAGCGCCATCGAGGCGCTGATCGCCCACCTCAAGTTGCAGATCGCAAAGCTGAAGCGCGAGCAGTATGGCCCCAGTGCCGAACGCAGCCGCCGCCTGCTCGATCAGATGGAGCTGCAGCTCGAAGAGCTCGAGGCTGACGCAGCCGAGGATGATCTGATCGCCGAGGAAGCGGCAGCAAAGACCACCACGGTCACGGCCTTCGAGCGCAAGCGGCCCGCAAGGAAGCCGTTCCCCGAGCATCTGCCGCGCGAGCGTGTCGTCGTGCCTGCGCCCTGTTCCTGCCCGGCCTGCGGCGGGGATCGCCTTTCGAAGCTCGGGGAGGACGTCACCGAGACCCTCGAGGTGATCCCGCGCTCCTGGAAGGTGATCCAGACGGTGCGCGAGAAGTTCTCGTGCCGGGACTGCGAGAAGATCGCTCAGGCCCCGGCACCATTCTATGTGGTCCCGCGAGGATGGGCAGGCCCCAGCTTCCTCGCGATGCTGATCTTCGAGAAGTACGGACAACACCAACCACTCAACCGGCAAGCCGAGCGGTTTGCCCGCGAGGGCGTGCCGCTCAGCGTTTCGACCCTCGCCGATCAGGTCGGCGCGGCGGCCCATGCGCTGATGCCGCTCTACAAGTTGATCGAGGCGCATGTTCTGGCAGCACCCCGGATTCACGGCGACGATACCACCGTGCCGGTCATGGCGAAGGGCAAGACCGATACGGCCCGATTATGGGTTTACGTGCGCGATGATCGCCCCTTTGCCGGGACCGATCCACCGGCTGCCCTGTTCCATTACTCGCGTGACCGACGCGGCGAGCACCCGCAAAACCATCTCGCAGCATGGTCCGGGATCCTGCAAGCCGATGCCTATGGCGGCTACAACGAGCTCTATCGCGAAGGACGCGACCCCGGTCCCGTGCTCGAGGCTGGCTGCTTTGCCCATGCCCGGCGCAAGTTCTTCGAGCTGGCCGATGTCGTAAGCTCAGCCCGCAAGAAGAGCCGTGGTCAGCGCAGCAGCATGATCTATCCGATCGCGCTCGAAGCCGTGCAGCGGCTCGATTCCCTGTTCGACATCGAGCGCACCATAAATGGCAAGAGCCCCGCCGAGCGGCTCGCGGTCCGCCGGGAACTCAGCGCGCCGCTGATGGCCGAGCTCCACACCTGGCTCACCGCGCAAGTTGCCAAGCTCTCCCGCGGCCATGATCTGACCAAGGCCTGCCTCTACATGCTCAAGCGCTGGGATGCGTTCACCCGCTTCCTTGACGATGGCCGCATCTGCCTCACCAACAACGCCGCCGAGCGCGCCCTTCGGTGCGTCCCGCTCGGTCGCAAGGCATGGCTGTTCTGCGGCTCTGATCGCGGCGGGCAGCGTGCTGCTATCATCTACACCCTGATCCAGACCGCAAAGCTCAACGATGTCGACCCGCAGGCATGGCTCGCCGATGTCCTCGCCCGCATCGCCGATCATCCTGCCACCAGGCTCGATCAGCTGCTGCCGTGGAACTGGGCGCCGCTCCCCGACGCAATCGCCGCATAAACCCGGCCTACGCTCCAGTCGGGATCACACCGCGGCCTTCACCGGATGGATACAAAATCACCGCCCTACCGGGCGTAAAACATTCGCGCGAAGAGCATGGGTTTCAGTTGCCGCCGCTGCATAGGTCCATCCCGCAGTGACGGGCTAAAGCCATCCGTCGGAACAAAATCGGAACACTTGGATAAACCGTGGGATCGTGGTATGATGCGTGCGAAAGGCTCGGATTATGTCAATTCCCGACTACTCACCGCCACATAACCCACTCAGCCAACCAGACAGCCCCTACACGCCGGGGACACCATCGGGTGAAGCACATCGATGGTATGAATTTCGAAAAAGCGAGCCGCTCTTCGAGCACTCAAGCACGCCTGGCTCGAGTAACCTTCCGGTTGCTCGCATTGTGACGATGCTGATGCTTGGGTTTTGGGGTGGCGTTATACTGAGCATAGTGCTTTCGGTGATCTGAACTCAATCACGATCGCAGCTGCACATCGTAATCATTTCCTGTTAGGGAATGAGAAGTGCAAGTGATTGTCGTGACCCTCGTATTTCTGGGTTAGCCCTTCTTTCACGAGCACCGGATCGTTGAAAAGTACAGTCGTTCCGGGATTACGGTCCTTCATGAACTCGATGTAATTGCGGGTTTGCTCACGGTCATAGGCGCGGCTCTGCCAAGTGACGGGCGCATTGCCGCCATCGCGGCGGAAGGGCCGAATATCGACCTGCCTGCCTTGCTCATGGGTCTGATGGCCAGAGATATCGCCACCACCAGATTTGCTGACGTCACCAATATTCACCGGCGATCCCCCGCGCCTGGCCCACTCCGCCGATGACGCACGCAGCTCGTTGACTACAGACTCCGTCCCATACTGTCTGCCCGGCGCGGAATAGGTCCGGAATCCTTCTCCGGAACGAGGCAGCACCGAGTTGACGGGACCACCACCAGAGGCCCCTCCCCCGCCGATACCGAGCAGGTCTCCTGCCCGGTCGGCTTTATCTAAAATCCATCCCTTTGCGTCCTCGAGATAGTTCTCTGCGCCCTTGATTACGGGAGAGACAAGCGAGCTTCCGATGGACTCGTGGTTGCGCTCATCGACACGGTCACTGAGAGCGCCAGCGCGTCCCTCGGCGCTTGAAACCTTGTTGCCCAAAGAGAGGCCCACCGAGGTGAGACGGAATGAACCTTCTGAAATTCTGTCTGCGGCTTCATCTCTGACGGAAGCGTCCCCTGAATTCGCGCGCACGCTGACATTGGGACCACGCGCAGAGATCGCACTGATGTTGGCCTCGCCGAAGGCTTGCACACCCTCTGCCGATGTGATCGCTGGTCGCTCGCCTGACAAAGTTCCGAGCTCTGGGAACGACACGCCAAGATCCTGTCGGACCTGATCGACCTTGTCGTCCATGAATTGCTTCAGCAGGATCTGTTTTACCTGCTCCTGCTCGGGGGTCGTCGCAACAAGACGAGGCTGCCACCCCGTCGATGCAAGCAGCCTGTTTTCTGGCGCGCGCAACGCCTGCTGCGCATAAGTCACAAACTCCTGCGTCTCGTCCTGGCTAAGCGAATAACCGCGCGAAGCGGCCTCGCTGAAGTCCTGACTGTGCCGCTCGTAGGCCTCCTGCGTTCGCGACGCCTCGTTCGAAAAGGTTCGCGTGTCGGACAAGCTGGCAGAATAGCGATCCGATAGCGACTTAACTTCGCTGTCGGAACTCGAGCTGGTGGCACGGGTGAAGTCCTCACGCGCCTGCCTCGCCTGAGTCGAATTCGACTCCTTGTAGGCGTAATCCGCTACCCGCGAGAGCGCCTGATCAGCGGTCAGCGTTTCGCCGGTTTCATGACGATGCTGAGCAATGATGCGACCCGCAAGACTGGCAGAAACGTCGGCTCCGAGAGATGCTATGATGCCTTCAGTACTGCCAACCCCAAGTTTGCCATTTACGCCGCCGGACCCACCAGCCTCGCCAGACAGGAAAAAGGTCCTAGCAACGTTCTGAGACTCGCTCTCGGTAAGTCCAAACCTATCTTGTAGCGTATTAGACAGCGACCGGACCTGGTCGTTGAATTTCGACACGCTTGAATTGAAGCCCGACCCATTCTCCTCGGACGACGACGCGGTGCGGGTAGCGCTTTCGAGCAATTCGGAGCCGTTCGAGACTGTGGCGCTACGAGCCTCGGATGCCGCCTGCCGAAGGCTTTCTGCCTTGTTGAAGCCTTGGGAAAGCGCCTCTCTGAAATCAGATGCGAAACCGTCGGTCCGCACGGGCTTGTATGCCAGCGAAGAAATCGCCTGGCGCGTGTCGAAGGCATTGGCACCATTGGCAAAGCCGGTCTCAATCCCGCCATCGGAATGCGTGAACGAGCTCGTCCCGAAGCCGGAGGCGGTCCTGAATGTGTCATCGTGCTTGTTGAGGCTGCTGTTGTTGGCCGTGAGGTTCTGGAACGAGGTGTTGCCGAGGGCATAGTTACCCAGCGTGCGCTCGGCGGCCGCGGCCTGGCCCGCAGCCTGTGCGGGACCGAGCAACGATGTCGCCTGGCCGGCGATCGCCATCGCGCCGCGCGCCATACCTGCAGCGATGAAAGGCACGCTCATCATCATGAAGCCAGCAATGGTGGCGATATCGTTATTCACGTTCGTAATGCCATTGCTGACCAGCAAAGTCGGGCCAGTAGGCGCGACGGCGGCGTAGGCGCTGGCGGCCCGGTTCATCACAAACATGTGCAGGACCACATAGAGCGGCCCCCAGCTCGCGAGGTAAAAGAACCCCATCCCGTAGCCGCGGAGCGTGGTGACGCCGGTGCGCGGGAAGAGGAAGAGCGGGAAGATCACCGGGAACATCGCGTAAAAAACGACGTGGAGGACGATACCGAGCAACGGCACCCAGGTCATCGCCTGCTGCGCGATCGAGGTATAGGTGTTGCGTGCCTGCGCGTCGGCACGCTGGGCGGCATAGGCGTCCCAGCCAGCATCCGAGAAACTCTCACGCGCAGCCATGAAGGCATCCATGACCGAGACCTGCTGAAGGTAGGCGTAGGGATCGGTTGATGTCCCGTGCAGGCTCCCTGCCACGATGCCGAGGTCCGTTCTCAGTCGTTGTGCAGCTAAGGTATCGAGCAGATCGGGGTAGGCACCCTTCGCAAACAGAGGCAGATCGGAATCGATTTCAGCAGTCCACTGTGCGTCAAGCGCTGCATAGGCTGCGTCGCACCGAATAATCGACGACGTCACCGTCGTCCCGCTGCGAGTGAGGAATTTCTGGGCGCGCGCAGGACTGCCCGTCCCGATATCGCGCCACAGGTTGTTGCTGGTCGTGAGCGTTTCCATCGGCGTAAAGCCGAGCAGCACGTCATAAAAGACGCATTGCTTGAAATGCTCGTCGAGATTGGCGCGGAAGACGGGATCCGTTATCTGAAATGTCTGGGCCTTCTCGAGCAGACGGGCCCCATAGATGATGCCATTGTTGGTCATCCTGAGCGCGTCGGGCATGACGAACACAGTTTCGGCCGTCCGCGTCATCCAGTCGCCGAACTGGCTTGTGAAGGATGCCATAACCCCTAGGCCCAAGGGTACATTCGAGACCACGGCAGGCGCCAGACCCGGATCGATGCGATCGGTGACCCTGATCGTGACCGTCGGCACCAACAGCATCATGTAAATCGCAGTCGCCTGCAGGAACCAGTTGAGCCAGGCGCGCCAGTCGAAGTTAAAGGCGAGCACTAGAAGCGAGTAAATCAGGCCCATCACGAACACGACCTGGACCATAGAGCGGAAACCTCCCCCGCCAGACCATGACGCCACGGCATTGAGGACATTGACGATGTACTCGCCGCCGCCGACCGTAAAGACCTCAAGCATCGCCCTGCCCTTCCCTCAAACCCGCCGATGCGGGGCTTACCTGATCCCCTGCGCGGAAAGCCCGCGGCCGAAGCGCAGCGACGCCGATATCTGCGGGCTCATGGTGTTCTTGAGCGAAGCCTCGAGCAGCTGCGTGCGCTGTATGATCTGATAGGTGTCACTCAACTTGCCCGAAAGTTCGGCGCGCTTAGCGTTCAGGTTGATGCGGACATCCTGCACCTGACGGCGCCAGTCTTCGAAGTTCTTCTGCTCGGGCGCATCAAAGCCGATCTGCGAACGGGCGATGTCATCGAGCATACGATCGATGTTGCCGAGCAGAACTTCAACAGCCACAATCTCGGCAAGCGAGTCGAGCTCGCCTGCTCCAAGTCCGAATTGCGAGGCCGCGTTGACGACAAGGATCTTGTAGATCGGGATCGAGGAAAGGCCGAGGAGATTGACCTCGTCATTCGTCAGACTCGTGTTATTGCGAATCTTCGAAGCGATGCTTTCCATCATTGCTTTAACACGCGCCTTGTACGCCGAATTAGGGCCGACACTCAGTGGCGTCGGCTGCGGGTTGAGACATTGGTCGGGGCCGCTTCCATCGCTGCAACGATAGATCTGAGCAGGCGCAACTGACGTTCCGTCGAGAAGTGCGGTATAGGTGTCCCAGCTCGCTGGTGCGATGAAGCGGAAGGTACCGGGTACGCTATCGCTCTGGGGCTTGATGTAGATGATCGTGCCTACCATCGTCATCAGCCATTCGGCGTAATCTTCGTCCGGCCTCGTCGCCGAATTACTCATCAACGCCTTCCACGTGTAGTTCTTGCTTTTGGCGATCTCGGCCTGAGGGTCGGTGCTGCCGTCGGTGGCGGAGTTACGCGCACTCTGGTTCTGACATTCATGCCGCGCCTTGGCTTCGTCCGAGAAGAGGCCCGAGCTGCGACCAAGGTTCTGGCAGATGGTCTGACTTGCCCCATCCATCTTCGGCCAGATCGAGCCCACCGCTTCCTGCGCAAACTGGCAGGAGTTCATGTTGAACTCGTTCATCTGCTGAATTTTGTGGCTCATGTCCTTCATCACGCCGCCGATCTGCGCGGAAATGGAATCGATCGCGAGTTGGAAGGCGAAGCCGATCGCGTTGTTGGCGGTCGCCTTCAGGGTCGCGACGATCTCGTCGGTGTTGATGAAACTGAAGGAGCCCCCGAACAGATCGATCCCGCCGCAGCCGCCGCTCGCGCGGGGCAGCTGAAGGTTGACCGGATTGATCTGCTTGGTCGGAAAGCGGGTCCACAAACTTCCGCCTGAGTAATAGCCTGCCGCCTGCCCGTCGAAGGCAGAGGGGCCGGTGACATTGGCAGCCGCACCCGACGAGTTGAAATAGGAGTTCATCTCGCCCTCGACACTGGCCATCGCCGGCGTCGCAGCCAGGCTGATCGCGGCGAGGCACGTGAGCGAGCTTCCGGCGATACGGAAGCCGCGGCGCCAGAAGGATTGTTGAGAACGGCTCATCAGAAGTCACTCCCGGGCTCGGTATTGGTAAGGGTGAAGATGCGATCCATGACATCATCGGCTGCCATCACGCCGTAGCCGATCGGCATCGGCTGCTTGGTCACGGTGTCAAACAGCACGAGAGCAGGCACCTGCTTGCCAGCCATGCCCATCGCCTGAAACTGGCCTGTATCGATCAGGTAATTGGGAAACGCTGCATTGGGGCCACCATCGATCGAGACGGCCATGACAGTCATCCCGAAGCGGTCGGAGACACCTCTGATGATCGGGGAGAACACCTCGCATGCCGCGCAGCCTGAGGAGTAGAAGTAGAATACCCCGTAGCGCTGGCTGATGGCGGCAAGTGCGGCATCGCGCTGTGCTGTGCGCTGCGTTGTCCAGGTCTTCTTACCCAGCGCATTGATCGGCCGCTGCAGCGTGTAATCGAGCTCGGGGTTCTGCCAGATGGCTCGCCGCCACACATCAGCGAAGTCGGAGGCGCGGTCGAGCTGCTCGCGCTGGAAGGAAATATAGGCCTGCACGTTCTGCGTGGTGGGCTCGAGGATCGCCCTCGCCTTCAGCTCGTCGAGCTTCTCGCTGATGGCCTTCAGCCGCACTGCGGCAGGGATATTGGGCTGGCTCTGCGAAGGACTGTCCGGATCTGACTTCGGCTTCTCGCAGTAGAACCACTGCCCAAGGTTACGCTCACGGCAATAGAAATCATCGCCCTGTTGAACCCGGATCAGGCCGTCATCGCCTTCATCGCTCTGCTGCGCTGCGGCAACGCTTGGTGAGATCGTTGCACTCACCATGGCTGCGCTCAGCACAGCACCCCATGTCCGCGTCATCGTCTCACTCCTTGCTGCTGTCGTCCGAGGCCTCGTGCCCCTTCCCCTTCCCTTTGCGCTTTGCCGGTTTGGCATTCCCAGCCTCGGCTGCCGCCTTGGCGGAATGTAGACGGGCCTCCAGCGCTTCTCGGCGAGCATGCTCTCGAACATCCTCGCGCTGCGCATCGGTGAGGTTCGGTTTGCCCGTGCGCTTGCGCAGAGCCTCCTCGGCCGCGACCGCCTCGTCCTCCACCGATTTCTTCATGATGTGAGCAAGAAGCGGCGGATCTGCCTTCTTGAGAGCACGACCGAATTCGCTGCCAACGATTCGGATGAGCGCGGTAAACGACAGGGCGACCGGCTCGGCCGAAGAGCGCTTGGTTCTCAATGATCCATCCTCGAGCGTCGTAAGATATCCCTGATGCTCGAGACGTCGGACCGAAGCGCGAATATCGCTCAGCGAAACAGCAAAGCCGAACCAATCCGATAAGGTCGGCAACAAGGCTGGCGCAGGCTGCGGCCCAAGGCGCATCAAAGCAATCATGATCGCAAACTCGACCACACTGAGGTCGGGCAATCCGCGTCCGCTCGAGAGCGGTGTTATCGTTTCCATTAATCTGGTCCATGCTGCTGCAAGTAGTCCTCTATGCGTTGCTGGATTTGCCGCGACGTGTCCAATTCATCGGGAAGCTTGGCAGCGTCGATAAAGTCAGCGTAGACCTCGGAGAAATCCATCACCGAGAGATCGAGCCGCGAGAACTCGTCGAGCGTAAACCCTTGGCAGGTCTCACGCCTCGGCTGTCCCCACGGCTTATTGATCTGCTGGCGACCCTGCTGCTGGAGGATGCGGCTGAGTTTGGACTCAAAGCAGCAATACGCGTCCCTGCGCGTGACGCAGACGCCCAACACCCGATCTGAACAGTAAGAGCCAACCCGGTGGCACAGGCCCCTGTCGTCCTTATTATCGAGCTCCCGCTCGGCTGCGTTGCACAGGAAGGGGGTGAGCAAAGGAACGCCCTTCCCCGAACAGCAATTGGAGATCCCGAACACCCTCTTGGAGCACGTTTCACGGGTGCCAGCGAACAACGTAAGGTCCGCCTCGTTGAACTCGGCATTGGCTTGCCCGAGCGTATGAAGGCCGACCAGAGCATCCTGGAACTCGGTCGAAGCCTCGCGCTCGATCGGCTCGCACTCACCGTCGATGCAATACACATCATCGCCGCAGATGTACTGCGCAGGATCGTCGCTTCCGCCACCCGGGATAGGGCAACGATAGACCTTCGTGGTCAGCTGACAGGCACCGACCTGAGGATCGTCAAGGCATTCATCACGCACGAATGTGCATTGCGGATTACCGGCAATATCGCTGCAATCGGTAGCTTGGCCCGTCCCATTGCACTGATAGGTGCGCTCCCACTCCCAGCACGGCCGCGTCACCGCAAGACCGTTTATGGTCCGCGTCTCAGCTTGGCCGGTGCAAACCTCGCCGGATTGCGTACAAGTGAGTCCTTCGGTCGCGGCCTGGCACTGGCCTTCATCGCGGGTCTCGCTGACGATACGGGTGGTGTTCCGCAGGAACCCACCAAACACACCTGGCAGCTGCGCGGGACATGCCCAGACCTCCCGATAGAGCGGCTCTCCAGGTTCAGCGCACCACGGACGGCTGTTGGGAGGCCTTACCCATTGAAGACATGTTTCGCCCACCCTTTCGCGATCGATAAGCGTGCAGCCACCCGATTGAAGCGCGCCCTGGACGTTAGAGCACACGCCGGCATGGCCGGGTTGGGGTTCGTCAGAAAAGCAGCTGTATTCCCAATGCTGCGAGCCCCCCGTCTCAATCACCAACGGCACACGGCATGTGCGCGCCTCATCAATCAGCTGCGCGCCCTCCTCGCAGGTGGCCTCGTAATACTCGACCCCCGTGCCGCTCGGCGGCAGCGGAGCGCATTGACCATTGCTGGCACCAAGGCTTGAACCTGCAAGATAGGCATCGGGATCTTCGGCGACCGCCTGGGCACGCAACAAACCATCAGCATCAAGCGTCACGACCGTGCGGTCTGGATTGGTCACGAGACGCCACGCATCATTGTTCAACGCCCCGGAGACGCCTTGAGACGTAAGGCGATCAGGATCATCACCCAAGGCTTCCTCGGGCAGCGTCTGCCCGGTGTATCCAGGGATCGTACCCGTCAGGTCGGTTGAAGTGGTGATCTGGCGGTTCGCAGAGCGTGCGACGGTAACGAAATCCTTCCCGTCGGCCTTGGCAGCATTGATGTCCCCTCTGGGAAACACGAGTGGCCCGCCCGGAACAAATGGCGCGACAGGGACTTGGCCGCCCCCGCCCCCGCCAGCAGGCGGCGGGCTCACAGGCAATGGCGCGGGTGTGGGAGGAGCTGTGGGCGGCGGCGCAGGTGAAGGTGCAGGCGAAGGCGAAGGAAGCGACGCGATTGGCACGACCGGCGCGATGGGATCATCGGGCAATGTCGGGATTAGGGGGTTGAGGCGCTGCCGGGGCTGAGGCTCTGGAAAATAGGTGTAATCCTCAAAATCGTAGAAGCCGCCCCCCGGCGCAGGTTGCGCCGACTGCGCCATGCTGGGCGCAGGGAGGATCAGTGCGAAGGACACTGCGCCGGTCAGGATCGAGGTCAGCGCACTCTTCACCGCGCGCCCCTCATGTTGCTGAGCGCCGTGCGGGCCACCAGCGCGCCAGGACCATTGTCCTCGGCAAAGGTTTCGAGCGCGTAGCGCACGGTGACATTGCCGCTCATTGCATCAAAAGGCGGCGGGGTGGTGGTGCAGGTAAGACCATCGCACGGCGTGAAGTCGCTGGAGACCGCGACATAGGTCGGGACAGCCTGGACACCAAAGGCCCGGAACAGCCGGGGATCAACGCCGATCGCGGCAAACTGATCGTCATTGCTAACGACCTTGCTCATGCCAGCGACGAATTGCTTGACCGAGTTATTGGGAAAGCCGCGAAACACGACGAAGCCGCCGGCTGCCGAAGTCTGATCGATGATCTGCTTCAATGCCTCCTCGGGCATCGACAGGCTGACGAAGACAATAAACTGCGGGGCGCTGCCGCGGTTGTCCTTGAGGTTGCCGGAGGCAGCCGCAATCATCTCGTCGAAGTCGACCGCGCCAGCTGGACCCTTCGGAAGGGCGGCAGGATCGAGTCCTTGCACCTTCTCACGGGCAGCGGCATCGAGCGCTTCTGCGTCGGGACGATATTCTTCCACCCGCCGCGCCACCTCGGCCGACAGAACCGCGGCGTCCTCGCTCTGGGCCGCCGCGCGCGCGCGGATCGCATCAAGGTCAAGACCCCCGACGGTCTGGGCGAGCGCCGCGCCAACCCCGGCAAAGCCACCGATCAGGGCAAGGGTCATGAAGAATCTGCGTGTCATGTCGTCACCCTCACAACATGCAGCAATTGCGCTTGCGCCAGATCAGATAGCCAAAATCCTCGCCCCCAACCGGGTAGCTGCGGCCAGCATCGGGCGGCATGGTCGAGGCGCCGATCGGCGAGCAGGCATATCTACCGCTTACCGTCGCGATCGGGTTCGTCATCTGAATGCGGTATTGTGATTTTTTGAGGATCGGCATGATGTAGGGCCCGCACAGCGCACGCGATCCTGCAGTGCCCCATGCAAGACCCTGCCGGTGCATCTTGAAGAGGAGGCGCTCAGCCGCGAGCCGCGAGGACTGCACCGGCGAATTGTGCGCCGCGATGTTGCCGTTCATCGGGAACATCGATCCATTGCAGCCATCGCACCAAAACAGCTCATCGAGCGGCAGCCTGGCCGTTGCAGCCGCGCAGTCACCGGCGCAGGCCGCAACCGCGATGGGATTGGCAAAGAGCGCGACCTCAGGGTTGATGAGCGTCGTCAGCGTGTCGTCGTTCCACAGCGGATCGATCTCGGTGATGTAAGCAATGTCGAAACTCGCAGCCTCAAAGCAGAGAAAATCGGTGAGGATCTCCATCCAGTAGAGCAGCGGATAAACGTAATAGTGCGCGTGGTAGTTGGCGGTGTTGGCGGTCCGCCCTCCCCCCATCTGCGGCGGTGTCACCTGGCCACGGCCAATGTCGAAGCCTGGATCGAGCTTCAGCCCGCCCAGATTGGGAAAGCACCAGGGCTTGGTGGTCACATCGACCATGCGCGCAGGTTCCCAAAAGCCAACAGCGAGCCCGATACGCGGAATCGGCGTCCCACAGGCACAGATCGGGAAATCGGGATTGTTTGTGTCGGGCCGACCGGGCCAGAGTCTGGCGCCGCCCAGAGAGATCGGGAAGATGCAACTCCAGCAGATATCGGTGACCGGGTTGACGAACTTGCCGGTGCATTTCGAAGGGGGCGTCTGCGCCGAAGCGCTGACCGGTGCAAGCCAAAGCGCGAAGAGCGCGGCGAGAGCGAGGAACAATCCGCGGATCATCGCTCCGCCTCCCCGAGCAGCACAGCAAGGTGCGCATCGTCGGCGCGATTCTTGACCGTCAGATAGACGGGCACGAGCACAGCGAGGACAAGGAGAAATCCCGCCACGACTGCGCCCGCGCCGATCCCGATGGCAGCCCGCAGGGGGTCGATGGCCACAATCGAGACAACCAGCGCAACACAGATCCCGAGGATCGCCATGCGCATGAATTTCAGCCCGCGCGTCTCTGGCGCGGCCATGGGTGTACGAAGGAAATCGAGCCAAAGCAGCATCACGAGGCTCCCTTCGCAGGCAAGACAATTTCGCGCACTTCGAGCAGCTGGCCCTTCTGTGACACTACCGCAGGCACATGCGCGATCCCGAAATGCGAGGTGAGCTTTCCGTGCTGGTCAAAGAAGAACCGGCGCTGGTATTCGCCCATGCGGTCGAAGGGTGAGCCGGAGACGAATATGATCTTGGCCTTCTCGCTCGACCACTTCTTCGTCGCCCACGCGAGCTGGTCCACATCACTCCCGTCGACGAAAACCAGATCCGTCGTCATGTCGATAAGGGCGAGTGGATTGACCCTGGCACCACGCGCCGCGATCACATTGCCTTTCTGATCGCGCACGTCATTCTCGACGACGATCGAGGGATCAAACATCCAGATCCGCGACTTCTGTGTTGCGGAAATGCCTGCAACAGGCAGAGGATTGCGCACCCGTTGCTTGGTCTTAGCGACCAGCTCGCTCTGCATCCGCTCGATGCTGCCGCTACCCTCGAGCGTCTTGAGCTTCGCGTCGATCGTGGACAGAAAGTCGGGTTCGGCAATGGGCCAAGTCTGCCCCATTACACCGTGGTCCCGCGCGAATGCCATCGAAACCAGCGGCGCGACCGTAGTCAGGCTGAGGAGCGTGAACCCCGTTGCAAGGATCGGCCACGCCCTCACAGGATGGGCGTCCCTGTACCAAGGATTGCCTTGCGGCAGGCAAAGCCGATCTCGGCATACCGGCTGTCAAACCCATCCGGGTGATCGGTTCCGACATAGTAACAATCGCGGGGGACGACGCCGGTGGGGCCGGGGTGGAGCGCCTCACCAAAGCGCGTGCGCGGCTTCATGCGCGCAACCTTCACACCGTCCACAAAAACCCATTCGCCGCGATGCTCGACCAGTGCGCCAGGCATGCCGATCACTTGCTTGCCGAACGGGCCCTGATCCGGTCCGAAGTGGCGGTTGACGAGATCACCAGCGGGCGGGACAAAAAAGACGTAGTCACCCTTCACCGGCTCCTTGCCGGCGCGAACGAAGAAGGCCCAATTAGGCAAGCTCTCGCTCGCGTTGATCATGAAGGAGTGACTCTCCTGCCATGCGGCAATAGAATTGTGCGAGGCGATCCCAACTGCGAGCAGGCCGATCATCCCCCAGCGGGCGAGAACCGAAGGACGACGGGATGCGGCGGGAGCGCTCATTGGCGGCCTCCATCGTTAGCCATTGGTGTCATTGCGGGCGACGAACCGTGCGCGGGCGCGCCAGCGGCCGGCAATCTCTTCCTCAGCTCATCAAATCGGCGGCCGTCTTCCTCGAAGCGGCGGTCGAACTCCCGCTGCTGCTGCTCGAAGCGCTTCAGGAACGCATCACGGTCTTCATCAAACTTGCGGTTGAACTCGTCCTGGCGTGCCGCATTGTCACGGATGGACGTCCTGATGTCCTCCCTTGACTCCTGCCAGCGCTTTCTCTGCTCTGAGCCATCACCTGGTGCGATACCGGCGCCGGGCCTCTGAAAGCCTTCGGGCAGCTCCATCTCGATGGTTTGTTCCTCACCATTGCCCTCAATGCGCATGCGCATGCCGTTCTTGGTCTCGACGATCTCGGCAACGACTTCCTCGCCATCGGGGCCTGTCATGCGCATTGTCGTCGCATTGGGGTCGCGCTCGCGAGGCTCCCCATCAGCCTTCTCGCATCCTGCGACCGCGAAAGCGCCCGAAATGGCCGCCGCCAGCACCGATCCGCGCAAGAGTGACATCGGCGAAGTCTGCATGGCGGCGGCCCTCCCCTTCCCGCCCTACTGTCCCGGAACCGGCATCGCGGCCGGACCATTGGGGAGTTGCTGCTGCGGCGCATACGCGGGGGGCGGAGCGGCTGCGGGCGTGGCAGGCGGGGGGACTTTGGCATAGATGGCGTTGCGCACATCGGCCGTGATGTCAGGCACGTTCTGCGAGAGCACCGCTTCGCCGACCATGACCGTGGTGCCGTCGGCACCGCGCGCCTTCAGCTCCTCGCCGAGCGCGGCCATGAAGGCCTGCGTCTGCTGCGTCACGATTTCAGGCGGCGTGTTGCTCCGGGCCTGGGCCTGGACATACTCGCCAATGATCTGTTCGAGCCTGACACTTGCGATCGGCGCCTTAACCACGGCCGGATCAAGGATGTTCTTTGTGACCCACGCGCCCCACAGGAGCGCGGCGACCGCGAGCCCCGCGAACAGAAACGCGGTCGGTGGCAGACCTTTGCGTCCTTGCCGCAAACGCGGCGCGGAAGGTTGCGAGGCTTTCGTCGCCGGCTTGCGGCCAGCGGCTTCCTGGCCACTACTGCCGCCATCAGTGAAGGCTGACGTCGCGGTTTGCGGCGGCGCTGATGGGGGGATGAGCGTAAGCTGCTCGGACATGGTCAATCCTTTCGCGGGGCCGGGTCGGCCGAAAATACGGCGGCCAGCGAGCGGTATCGGGCCGCGCTGACAGTCAGGAACAGAACGAGGGTGACGAATGCCAGCTGACGAACGAAGAGCGCCCGGCGCGCAGGCTCAGCGTCGCCGAAGCGGACAGAGAGATTGGCCAGATGGGCGAAGAAGCCTTCGGCAGAGAAGGCTCCAAGCGCCATAAAGAACACGGCGTAGACGCCGAGGGTGGCGAGCGCCGTCAGGGAAAGCCAGCCTGCAAACCGCAACGCGAAATAGCACAGGTCTGAGGCGATCCCCCGAACAGCCAAGGGCCCAGCGTCTGCACCATCCTGTCCGCTGACAGGTTCGACCGCCAGCGGAATGATCCCCGAGCCTCTGACGCGCGAAGCCTTTTGAAAGCGGACGGGAAGAAGCGCATTCATTCCGCCGCCTCCCGCATCATCTCGCGCTCCAGATGGGGGAAGGCGACCATTTCTATCGCCTCGTCCATCGTGAAGCCCTCTTCCATCAGCCGCTCGATGCGCCCGAATACGGCCGGCGAGGAAGAATAGAGGGTAGCCGAATAGGGATCGAGCACCAGGCGACCGACCGCCAGCGTATCGGGGCCTTTGATCATCACGTCCGAATAATCGGTGCCGCTGCGTTTCAGAGACCGGAGCAAAGCCTCGGTGTACGGATCCATGTCGAAGCGGCCATGCTTCTGGAAATCCGCGATAGTCTCGGGCTTCTGCTGAAGGATCACCGACCAGTCGGAGTTTTCTAGCGCTGCCAGCGAGCCTTCCGACTTGTAGTAGTCGTTCAGGCTTTGTGTCGCGGTGATGAGCGAAGCCCCATATTTGCGGCAGGTGCGGCTGTAGGTCTCGACAAAATCAGCCATCGATCCGCCGCGCAGCATCTGCCAGGCTTCGTCGATAAGCAGGGCCTTGGGGATCTCGCGATCAATCTTGCGCATGCTCTGGGAAGACAGGAACATGATCGCGGTCAGAACCACCGAGCGCAGCTCTTCCCTGCTCGACAGGTCGGAGAGCTCGAAGACGGTGAAGTCGGACGACATATCGACCGTCGCCTCGCCGATGAAGAACCGGCCGTAAGTGCCTTTGGAGGAGAACGGGAACATGGCGGTCGCCAGATCCTCGGCCGCGAGGCTTCCATGAGCCACCAGAACCTCGATAACGTCATCGATCGAGCCTTCGCGGCCCTTGGCGTGCCAGGCTTGCCCCACCGCATTATCGATGAGGCCGCGCTCGGTATCGCTGAGATGATCGACATGCCGCGCCATCTGACCGATGATCGATTTGAGCATGGCCAGCGCATCGACAAGGTAGTCCTCATCGCTGTCGATGAGAGCGGCATCGATCATCGAGAAGGGGTTGAGGCTGAAACCGTCGCGCAGACGGAACTCGACGAACTTGCCGCCCAGCATCTTGGACATGTGTTCGAACGAACGTCCGTCATCGATCACGATGATCCGTGCGCCAATTCCTGCGAATGCGGCACACAGTTCCTGAAGCGCAACAGACTTGCCCGAGCCCGACTTGCCGAACACCGCCACGTTGTGGTTGCCCGCGCTGTTCTCGAACGGTGACCAGAAGAAGGGCTGTCCGCGCCGGCCGATGAACATCAGGTGCGGCTTCGCCCCGCCGAGGAACTCGCCCTGAAGCGGTGCGAGGTTGGCAGCGGTGGTGGTGAGCATGGTGCGCAGACGCTTCATGCGCTTGAGATCGACATCGAGACCGTTGCCCAGTGTCATCGGAAGGCAGGACATGAAGGCCATGATTTGCAGAAAGCGCTCGTCGAGCAGATCCCAACCGGCCGCCTTGTAGATCGACTTGATGGTGCGCTCGTTCGCATCGCCCTTCCCCTTCGGGCTCATGATGCCAACCGTGTAATAGACCTGCACAAGCTTGCGCCCCAGGCGCAACTCCTGCTGGACATGCTCCCACTCGCGGCTCTGGTCCTTCAGCTGCGGCAGCAGCCGGGCCGAAGGCGTATCGGCAAGGCTCGAGGTGCGCATGAACTTGTAGCCGGCCTTGGAACTCGCCGCTTCCTCGTCCTGATAGACGATGCACAGGCTGGTCATGGTCGGGCAGCCCGGGCGCAGCTTGTCCGCGAACATATCGCCGATGACCTTCTGGCAATCCCATGGCGCCCAGCGCGTCGGCAGGTTGCGAACCGAGAAGAAGCGGTAATCGAAGGTGTCGGGGCGAATCTCCTCGAACTCGGTGTCTCCGCCAAGTGTGGTCACGGCCCGCAGCGGCTCGCAGGAGACGAGGATGCGATCGGCCTGCACCACGGTCTGCACATCACGGCGCACGCACTGGTCTGCGATGGGATCGAGCTCGCAGTATTCCTCGACATGATCTGACACATCGAACGCCGGAGCGGTCAGGTCGTCGATGAGGGCGATAAGGTCGACCGGAGAGTAGCGGCTCACATCAACATTGATCGATTGGAGCAGCGAGGTGATCGAGTCGCGAACCGTGATCAGTTCGTCGACACTGCCCTTACCCAGCTTGAACGAGACCGAGAGGACGCAGCGGTGCTGGCGCACGTGGAATGGTCCATCCTGCGCCAGCGAGTTCCACGCCCCATGCCCCAACATCCGGGAGCGGTGCTCGGCGATCTTCTTGTGCACGCCGCCGGCGGCGTAGCGCGGCAAAGCATAACGCGCGATCGTCTGCCCGACCCGGGGGCTCTGGAACGAAAGGATTTGCAACCGCGAGCACGACGGCATCGCCTCGGACAGGAATTGGGCGAGGATCTCACCGGTGCGTTCATCGGCACCAATAAGCGGCGCAACCTCGAGGGCAAATGCGATCGAGTCGGTTTGGTAGAAGATCTCGGTCTTGGGATCGAAGCTGCGATAGGGAAGCCATTGCGCCAGCATCGGCGCGCCATGACCAGGCGTCCCCTCATCGGGGGCTCGCTCATCGCCGAACAGGCGAGCGAGCCAGCTCTTCCTCGGCTGCGAGGACGAAGTGGGCATGGCCTAATCCTCCACCACGGGATTGAAGAGCTGTGGCCGATTGACAGGCACCACACCTGTCTCGCCACGCGCAGCGGCAGCGCTCGCTGAAGTCCTCGTAGCGCCCCGTGCGCGGGCGGCAGCCACGGCCTCGGCTGACGGCAGGCGGGTGTCGTTCAACCCGACCCGCGCGGGGGTCTCAGCAGCGATCGGTTGACCCTCTGCGACCTCCTCACCCATCTGGGAGAGAATCTCGGGGTTAACCGTCAGATTGAGGCTGGGCGCCATCGCAACGGCGTTGGAAGGGCTCGCTGCTATCCATTGGCCATTATCGACCACCGCCTTGACCACGCTGGTCTCGTGGTAGCGACCGGCGCGATCGACGTGCGCGGGGAAGACAATGCGCAGAACCTTTTGCTGTCCGGGCACAACCACGGTTTGCGGGGCAGCGGCGAGCGCCACCGTGCCGGGATGCATCTCCCGTACCGGCGCCCGGTAAGGCCCTGCAGGGACATAGCTGGCATCACCTGTGATCTCGGCCAGCGCGCGATCGTCGATGACGGTAGCAGGCGAACAGGAGCCCTCGCCTGCCGGACCGCAGTTGAACCTGCCATTGATGTTCGTGCCGAAGGTGGTGCAGCCGGCCAAGACCAGAACGACGCCGCCGATAGCGGCGAGGCGACGCCGCGTCATGGGTGGGCGCCAGTCCGCCGCGGAACCGTGTGGCAAGCAGATCACATCGGGCAAAGACTTACGCTTCATGTCACGCTCCCTTCAGCCAGGCGATCAGGGCCGCCTTGGGCCGGTATCCCTCGAGAACAGCGCCATCCGAACGCACGATCACCGGCGTTCCCGAAAAACCATGCTTGCGCGCAAAGGCCTCGTTCTCGTCGAGTCCCCGGGTGTTGCAGGTCGCTGCCTTGAGCGGCATTTGCGCATAGGCGGCGCGCACCGCTTCGCGCTGGTCGCTGGCGCACAGCACACGGTCGGCAATGTCCCGGCTGCCGAGCACCGAGATCGGGCGCTCGATCACCGTGACGTTCATCTGTTCGAGCTCGCGGCTCAGCGCACGGCAGTAACCGCATTGGAAGTCCGAGAAGACAGTAACCTTCTGCCCTCCCTTCCCCCACACGATTGCGCCCGCATTAGACAGCGACGAGAGATCGACCCTCTGGGCAACCTGCTGCGACACCGTGCGCTCGCTACGCGACCCGCGCCCGCCACTGCCCGCTTCAGTCTCGCCAGCATTGGCGAGCGCGTTGGCTTTGGCTGCCCCGCCGACCAGCATATCGGGATTGAGTTCGAGAAGCCGCGCAGCGGTCAGATCCTGGCGGGTTTCCATGTCGTAGACGCGACCGATGATGAGGTAGCGAGCGCTCCCATCGACATAGAAGAGGTTTTCCTTGGCGGTTACTTCACACAGCCCGGCGATCCGGGTGCAATCGACCCCGGTCACCTCGGTCTTGGGCAGCCGCGTCTTGAGCAACCCGGTCACATCGGGCGAGCTGGTGGCAGCTGTTGCGCCCAGCAGAAGCGACATCGATGCGATGGCGACGTTGGTAGTATTCAGCATGGACAAACTCCTTGGCGGCGCGCCGCAGGCAAAGATCAGTTCTGGATGAAAACGCCCTCGAGAAAGACGATCTCGACATCGATGCCGGTCGGCATCTCGATGACGGGCTGGTACTGCTCGGCACGTTCGATGAGATATTGAGACAAGGTGTTGCCGGCATTGGCAGCGCCGCCACCGATCGCCTGAATGCCAACATCGGACGCTGAGGGGAGCACAGGGTCCTGAGCGATACGCGGGATCGCATTGGCACCCTGGAAGGCGTTGCCGACCCCGCTGACGAGGCCAGCGAAGAACGCTTGCGTCGCCAAGCCGCCTTCGCGGCTGACCACCCTGCCCCGCACCCCAGTCTTACCGCCAAAACTGATGAAACCCTTGACGTCGGAGACTGCGTAACGACCGTTGGCCTGGGGGCAGGTCATGCGCTGAAGCTTCACATAGACCTTCTCGCTTGAGAGATCACCGCGCGCCGCGCCGTTCACCAGACATCCCTCGATCTTGGTTGTGAGCAGCTTGCCGTCCCGGTAAACCGACCGCGCCGGGCCGGTGATCCGCAGCACAACCGGCAAGGGATCAGTCTGCGAGTTCACACCCGCCGACGCATCGACCCCGACGATGACCCGCGCCTTGGCGATCGAGTTGGGCGGCAAGTAATTCGCGCTGTCGGTATAGCTGGTCGAACCACCACTGATCCGGGTTCCGGTCCCTGAAGGCCCGCCTTCAAAGGCCACGAGCTTGATCGAGCGCGGGCTGTACGGTGATCCAGCAACGGCGGCGGCAGCCGCCGCCCCTGCCCCACCCTGCGGAGCACCCCGTCCGGCGGCGGGGCCAGTGGGGCCATACATGCCTTGAGGTGGCGGCATCGATACTGCGGCCCGCTGCGCGAGTTGCTGGCGAAGTTGATCGTTCTCGGTCTGATAGGCACTGACCACCCGCTGGCCGTCGGTCGCCATCGACTGGTTCTCGGCCTGCAGAGCAGCGATCTGTGCCTGCAGCGCATCGAGCCGCTGGTCCTGACCCTCGACGCCGCGCAGCTGGTTCTCAATGCCTTGTATCTGCGCTTCGGACTGAGCCTGCCATTCCTGCTGGCCCATGTTCCTGTTGACCATGTCGTCAGTGGAAACCTTGATTTCCTGACCATTTGCGACCTGTGCAGCCTCCTCGCCTGCATCGCCGCCGAAGATGTAGGCTGAGCCAGCCACCAGAGCGACGAGCCCTGCGCCCGTCATCAGCATCATCTGCTTCTTCTTGACCGCGTCATTGGTGCCGAATTCCTCGACATCGACGGTGTCGTCGGCATCAAGCTGCTTGGGCTTGCGCTTGAAGGGGTTGGTGAAGTTCATGGACGTCCTCCCACGGAGCTGGCCGCGATCTGGCCCGATGGCGTGATGATGTAGGCTGTGGTCACCTCGCCGCGGGCGAGTTCTGTCTTGACGACACTCACCGCGACGGCACTGCTCGGTGCGATGGTCTGCTCGTTCAGAACCGCGGCAGTCTTGCCGGTATTCTCGATCCTGAGCACACGGCCGACAAGGTTGAGGCCGTGATATTCGGTGATCATCTGGACCTTGAGGGGGCCCACCATTACCGGGCGCATCGAGGGTTGGCGGATCTCGAACCCGTCCATGGCCTGTGATTGATACATCGCCTGGATCAGCGATGCCGAAGTCTCCTGCGGAGAGGCAGCACGCGCGAGCTCGGCAGGCCTCTCGCCCAGGATGTCGCGGTTCTCGACGAACACCTGATGGGCGCGATCGCCCTCAAGGCGGCAGGCAAATTTGTAGACAAAGCCCTTGGCCGTCGTGCCGAAAAACGAAACCTCGTCCTTCGTGAAGCCCTCGGGCACGGAGATGTAGATGTCGCCGCGCGTAGGCTCGTTCACAACGGTGAAATCGTCGACCTCATTGCCGGTGGTCAGCTTCGACACACTGGCAAAGCGATCATCCTTGAGACTGATCCGGGTCAGGCCGGATTTTGAAATTGTGCAGGCCACCTCGCTGTTGTCGGTTGCAAGAAGCGTCTCGTCTGCGAGAGCGGGTGAGGCCATCATTAGAGCGCCTGCGACCAGTAGGCCTGTGCCAATGGTGCGGCTGCTGAGGCAAAGCGAACGGGCAGCGAGCGCCGTCCCGCTTGCAAAGAGGCCCAATGCAAAAGGCGTGATCATGCCTCTTCCCCTTGTTCCTGGCCTTCGACCTTTGAGATCATGCCGAAGCCCACCAGTTGCAGAGACAGCCCCGAATACTTCCAGGTGAAGCGAAACCGCTTGTGCTCCGCCGTGACGGCCTTCGACCCGACGACGGTGTGAAGCGTCCCCGAAACCTCAGAGGTCAGGGTGTCAGGGTCGACCCGAATCGAACCGATCGTGAAGTACTGGCTGATGCTCGAGTTGCCCTGCTCCTTGATGATCTTCATGAGATCACGCTTGAGTGCCCCGTGAGATTCGGGCGCGGCGATCTCGAGGATCGATTCCATCCAGTAGTTGAGGTTCTCGGGGCTGCGGTTGAGAGCGATGAGCGCGGTATCGCGCGTCACCATCTCGAGATAATCCTCCGAGACGCCGCTCGAGGATATGATCAGCGGGCTGCGCAGGACCGGTTGAAGAACGATCTCGCGGTCGCGTGTGAACCCGAAAATCAACAGCAGGACCAGGAGGCCCGCCAGCGTCAGCGCGGTGATACCCAGCATGTTGCGCTGCTTGAGCACCCGCTGCGATTGCGCCAGTCCGTAAGAATGATCCATATCAGCCCACCATCATGCGAAGATGGGAGGGCGGCGTCGCCTTCAGTCCGGTGAAGCTCGACGGCAGGTACCAGTAGGCCATGTGGAACACCCACGATGTAGCCCGGCCGGCTTTGAGTTTTCGGAACCCCCACCATCCAAGCACCGCCAGCACCAACCCGATCATGACGTGCTGCGTAAGAATGCCCCAGATGAATGGAATCACCATCGCGAGGAACTCATCCAGCGTCCAGAAGCCGATCAGCTCCGGGTCGTCGAGATGCGAAGGAATGCTGTACCGATCCATGACTAACCGCCCTCCTCTTGGACGACCGCGGCCTCAGATCGTCGCAGTGACGGTCGAAGTGACGATCGGGACGCCGGTGCCGGCGCCCACGCCGACAGCGACGGGAACGGCGACTTGACCGAGGCTGAAGCGGCCCGAACCGAGCGCAACCAGACCGCCGGCAAGAGCCATGACGGTAATGATCCGACCGCCCGAACCTTCGAGGAAGTTCGTGAAGGTCGTCAGCGCCGTGTTGAAGGTACCATCGGCACCGGCATGAGCCGCACCGATGGTCAGGAAAGTGGCGATGGCGAAGACCGCCAGCGCCATGAGGATCGTGTTCAGCGACAGACCCTGCTTGATCGAGAGTGCATTCATTGCAATTCCCCATTCCAAAGCTCCACGGGATTGCGGAACCTTTCACAGGAAAATGGAAACCTCTGCGTGCTTCAAGCACAATGTCATTTTCGACCACTCAGTTCGTCGCAATTGATCAATTACTTTCTCTGTATTGGGATTTTATTTCCTACACACGGGAAAGAATTTACGAACTGGCGCAGAATTTTTGCCAAGATGAGGAATTTTTTTGATCTCGAGAGGAAGTCTCTTCCTCCCTAGGGGAAAAAATTTCCCACCCCAGTTTGAAACTAGATGAAAATTTCGCATCAAGGGCCAATGGATACGGAATCTTGCTTACTGAGAAGAGACGCTGCATCGGATGATTAATACTTGACAACCAGACGTGTCCGTAAGTTAATAATCAGTCGAGGGGTCGTAGCCTTATGCAGAAGATCTATCCTGAAGAACGCCACAGCGCTCGACTTGAGCAGTATCGGCTCGTGCTGACCGAAGCGTGGCGACGCAATGGCATGACCAACAAAGAGGTCGCTCTAGCAACCGGCAAGGGGACTAGCCTCGTCAGCAAAGTCAAAAATGGCCGAGCAAATATCTGTGCGAGTTTCAGGCACCAGCTCATCGACCTGTTTGAGCTGGATCGCGTTCGGCTTTTCATCGCGATCGATATAGCAGGCAATGGAATGCTCTATTTCGATCCGACATTCAAACACGTCTGCCATGCATCAATGTGTTTCGTCCAGGAACTGCTGACCCTGATGGGCGACGACATAACGCCGGAACAAAGAGCCCTCTTTGCGGCATTTTCGGAACAAACCATCAGCCTTGTTGCAGGCCAGGCAGGTTCTGATGTCACGGGGCGAATCACGGCAATCATCCCTGCTCTGACGAATCTGGTCGAAAAATCGAAACCCTAGACGTCCGCCCCAGACGCTGAGGGTAGTCCAAAGCCAGGTCGCGAGGGCTCCAGATCACCAACGCAACGATTTCCCACCGAAGGTCACCGAGAAACGCATGAAAAGCCACGTATCGATCACCTGAGAACTTCGGCGTGACTAGTCTCGTGCAATAGGATGGACCTGCTGACTGAAAGGCAGACATGAGCAGCGATCGGAAAAAGGAACAGCGCAGACGCCGACGTGCCGAAGGATTCAGGCCGCTGGAAATCTGGCTACCATCCGAGATTATCGAAAAACTCGACGCCATGAAGACCGGCGCTGCATGCTCACGCGAAGCCGTGATTCTCGCCCTCGTCGAAGACACAGTCGAGGTAACGGGATCCATCAGCACAGGCGAGCCGCTTCTGCTGCAATGAGACACAAAAAAGAGGGCTCCGCGCCAACGGGGCCCTCTTTTTGCACATCCTGTTGCTGGAGTGACAATGTCTATGCGCTCCCTAGCAATGGAACGGTGAAAAGGCAAGCGCTGTCGCGCGCGATGACGCACGCCAGTGCGCTGCCAACGAGCCACCGCACCGACAGGTGCAAACGAAGGGGAGGAGTGCGCCGCAGAAATGAAAAACCCGGGCAATGCCCGGGCCTTTCGAAGGAAGCTTGTAGTTGACCGCGTCAAGACGCGGCGGATGACACCTTTCAACTAAATGCTCCCTGACAATTTGCAAGCAATTCTCGCGATTCTCGCGGCGATTGTTGATGTCTGCGCCGCCTCCTCAATGCCGAGGGAGCGAATGGATGATTATTGCCCAAATTGATACCGGTAAGCGGGCTATGCGGCAGCGCAAGGATGAACCTGCGGCAATTGGCAAACTCTTGCCCGCCATACCCGGTTTCGCCGAGGAAGTCCTAAGCGCCCTCCCCTTCTTACCAGACGAGAATTCCAAAGCCGTTTACCGAGCCAAAGTGCTCAAGTTGATGGAACAGTTCAACGACAGGGGGGACAAAGACGCGGGGCGCCAGCGCAAACGCAAAATCCTCGCGATTCTGGAATCCTTTGCGATCCGGCCACCGGTGACCATCGCCGTACCTCCTGTGATCTGGAAGCACCTCTTCGCTGCGGCTTCGAGAATCGCTTGCAGGGACGAGCATTGGCACAGCAACTGCGGCCCACTAATTGCAGCATCCAATGCGCATTTGCAGCGCACACTGGGCTGGAACGCACCACGGAATAATCTGCGCAAACTGGCCGAGCATGGCCTAGCCGTACCCTATTGCCTCGCTGGCAACGGCAAGCGCTATTTCGATATCGGGAAGAAGGGCGCAAAGCCACACGCCTCAGGTTGGTCACTTGCTCCCTTGCTGTTGCTCGAGGACTATCTTGTAGCTCTTGCTGAGCGGGAGGCACGCCTTGCAGAGCATCACTTAGAAATTCCGCGAAGGATTACCGAAGCAACCACCACCGGGTTCAGGCTGATCCGCCCGTTTGAACGCGATGAGATATGGGCAAGAGCGGCAAGGTGGAAACTCGAAGCACTCTCCCGCGCTCAGCGGCAGTATTCCAGGCGCCGAACATCGAGCGACACAATCACGAAGCTCAAGCGGATCGCCGCTGCAGCAGAAAGCCTACTTGATCGTCTAATCGTACGGTTATCACATGCTCCGTCGGCGGCGCTGACAGCCAAAAATGACACAAGAGTGCAGCACGAGCGACACCACCTATACAGTCCTGAGTCAGCCTTGAATCTTGTAGAAGGCTTGGCGGGAAGGCATACGGCCACGACTGAAGCTGACAGGATGGGCGAAGCTGGTCAGAGGCGCTGCAAGGGCGTCCAGCACGCGGGCGATTCGGAAGACCCTTACGGCATTAAACGATCAGGCTTCAAATGGTCAGAGGCACCTGCCCTCTTCCCATTTGTCGATGGTCTGATCGAGCTTGGCCACTCACCGGGCATAGACGCGCTCCACTCTGTCGCGCGAATTTGCCAGATCGCGCAGCCAACGGCGGCGAGAGCAAGCGGCGAGATGGGTCCCGAGATTGCTCTCCTGTGTGCCCTCATCACCGGAGATCATCTCTCGAAAGGTCAGATCAGCAAAACACCCGAGGCCTACATGCAGGCTCTGATCCGGCGCGCACGAAGCGGCGAACTGAATCTCGGACACACTCTGTTCGGCCGGAGACAAGCAATCTTCGGGCAGAAGGGCCAGAAAGCTTCGAGGCACCATGGCGCGAGCCACCGCGTGAATGGATCAGAATGCCCGATACTGAAGGTTGAACGCCCTTAGCTTGCCGTATTGAAGGTTTTCCTATATCTAAGTGCCGTAAAACCTTCAAGGACCTCCCGAATGGCATATTCAGATTCAATCGTGGGTCAAATCGGCGATCTCGCTGAAGCGGGTGAGCGCATGATTGAGAGGCTACGGCGCAAGGCTTTCTTGCCTGACAGTCGCAAAGGACTCCATATCCGATTCGGAATTGCCGAGACAGCGCAACTGCTGGGATGCTCGACCAATAGGATACGCATGGCGGAAGAAGATGGCCGGCTACCCCCTCCACCTGCTGGGGAAAATGGCAGACGGCTCGGTTACACGATCGAGGACACCCTGCACATGCGCAAGGTGCTCGATGCAAGCCCTGCCCGCGGCCCAAAGGACACGCCGGCCATCATCGCCGTGCAGAATTTCAAAGGCGGTGTGGGAAAATCAACCGTAACGACGCATCTTGCTCATTATTTTGCCGTTCAAGGCTACCGCGTCCTGGTTGTTGATTGCGATAGTCAGGCGACAACGACGACCCTGTTTGGGTTCAATCCGCACTTCAACATCACGCGCGAAGAAACGCTTTATCCCTATCTGTCGATCGACCCTACCCAGGCAGACCTGCTTTACGCGGTCAAGGGGACTCCTTGGCCGAATGTTGATCTGATCCCGTCGAACCTTGAGCTTTTCGACGTCGAATATGAGCTGGCTGCTTCCGGGGCAGACGGACAGAATGTGCTCGCAGCACGCTTTCGCAAATTGAAACAGGGGCTCATCGACCTTGCCCGAGACTACGACGTGGTCATTCTCGATCCGCCGCCCGCACTTGGAACAATTTCACTAGCAGTGATGCAAGCGGCGAATTCCCTGTTGGTACCAATGGCCGCGACGACGCCGGATTTTTGCTCGACAGTCCAATTCCTATCGATGATGGATCAGGTGATCGATCAGTTGATCGAGGCCGGAGTGGCGGTCGAGTACAATTTCGTGCGCCTCCTATGTTCGAAATTCGACAGCGGAGACCCGAGCCATGAAATGGTTCGGGCAATCATGGAGCAAAGCTTCGGCCCTGCCCTGCTGCCCGTACCAATCCTGGAGAGCGCCGAAATAAGCCACGCTGCTCTGCGTATGATGACGATCTACGAGCTCGAGAAACCCATCGGCACATCAAGAACGCACAAACGGTGCAGATCAAATCTCGACGAAGCGCTGGGGCAAGTTGAACAATTGGTGAGGCAAGGTTGGGGGCGGGCCCAGGCCATTGATGAGGCATTGCTCGTCAATGGTTGAGATTGAAACCCTGATCGGGCCGGCGACACCCGCTCGGAGCAAAGTCGAAGCACAGCGCGCGGTAGATTGAGAGGCCACGATGGCAAAGAAACAGAAGGATTACCTGACATCGTTGCTTTCCGACGACGTCGCTGGCTCAGCAGCGGACGCGGCCGACGCACATGAAGAGGCATTGCCTGCCACGCGTCAGGATCGATCCCGGCGAAATTCGCTTCTCGGTCGTGAAAGCGCTCTGGCCCGCGTGGCCAGCGGCGAGGTCCGGCAGGTTACGCAAATTGCGCTAGATCCCGCACGCGTCCGACCCTGGGCCGGAAACGCTCGTTCATACGGCCATTTGAGCGAGGAGAACTGCCGCGATCTGATCGACGCCATCATTGCCGAAGGTGGCCAGAAGGTGCCCGCAATTGTTCGGCGGATCGAAGGCGACCCAATATTCGAATTTGAGGTCATCGCAGGCACACGGCGCCATTGGTCGATTTCATGGCTGCGGCAGAACTCGTACCCGGACATGAAGTTTCTCGCACAGGTGGCCGACCTCGATGACGAAGCTGCTTTCCGTCTCGCAGACATCGAAAACCGGGCGCGCAAAGACGTCTCTGATCTTGAGCGAGCGCGCAATTACGCCGCAGCACTGAAGACACATTACGGAAATCACCAGTCACGCATGGCGGAACGTCTCAAACTCTCACAGAGCTGGCTTTCAAAGATGATCAAGGTTGCCGCCATTCCCGACGCCGTGATCGCAGCATTCGCATCTCCTGCTGACGTCCAGCTGAAGCCCGCCTATCCGCTTGCCCAAGCCTTGAGTGACCCCAAAAGGGCTGCATTAATTCAGAAGGTCGCCAAAGCGCTTGCAGACAAACAGGCACGGCTTCGCAAGAGCGGCGAGGCGACGCTTACCGCTCAAGAAGTTATCAGGCTGCTGCTGACATCCGATGAAACTCCGGCCGAACCCCGAGAGATTGTCATTCCTGGGGCACATGACCGGCCAGCGGTAAGCCTGCAGCGTGCCAACCGGCAAGGCGTGACCCTGCGGCTTCATGCCGGGCACGGCCTTTCAGATGAAGAGCTTCTGGCTAAAGTGAGAATTCTGCTCGAGACCCTCACGGCAGAGGGTGGAGGCCTGCAAAGGTGACGACCACCCTCCCCCATCCAGTCACGGCCACCCCGCATTGGAGTTATTCCCCGGGGAATAATGCTCACGATGATTATTCCCCGGGGAATAATCATCGCGGCCAACAGGCATCACTGCGATGACCCGTGCCAGCAAAAAAAGCGTTCCAGAACAGTTCGACCTGTTCCTGCCCTATTTGGCCGATCTGCCGTTGCGCGACCAACGCGAGATGATGGAACGACCATTTTTTTCGCTCGCGAAACGCAAGCGGGTCAAGCCGATCGAATACACAGCGCCAGACGGCAAACTATGGGTTCATGTGAGCCCAAACCCTGACTACGGCATGGCCACAATCTGGGACGCCGACATCCTCATCTATTGTGCCAGTCAGCTCGCTGACATGTCTCGGCGCGGGGTCAATGACATTCCCCGCAAGCTCCACATTATGCCTTACGACCTGTTGCGAGCAATCGGCCGACCGACAACCGGACGGGCTTATGAGCTGTTGGGGCAGGCTCTGGACCGCCTCGTCTCAACCACCATCAAAACCAACATTCGCGCTGAAAATCGCAGAGAAGCAACCTTCAGCTGGCTCGATGGATGGACCCAGCTCGTCGATGAAAAAACTGAGCGCAGCCGCGGCATGACACTCGAACTTTCAAACTGGTTCTGGGAGGGTGTGATGATGAAGGGCGGGGTGCTCAGCATTGACCGCGCCTATTTTGATATCACCGGGGGGCGCGAACGATGGCTATACAGAGTAGCACGCAAGCATGCCGGCGGAGCTGGTCAGGCAGGCTTTGCAATCTCCATGCCTGTCCTCTTCGAAAAATCGGGCGCAGAAGGTGAGTATCGGCGTTTCAAGTTCGAGGTGCTCAAGCTGGCAGAGAAGAATGTTCTTCCAGGTTATCGGCTCCTCATCGAAGAAGGGAAGGGCAGTGAGCCGCTTCTGAGAATGATCCGTCTGAACGATCACACTGCCGAGACCACGGACAGCCAAGCTCTGGAATCTGCGTCTGCAACGCAGTGCCCGAATCATTTCCCGGGGAATGATCGCGATGCAGTAATGCCGACACCGCCAGCATCTGATCCGGCACAAGCAGAAAAAGTTCAAGTTTTTGACGCTCGGTCGCTTGTCCGCTCTGCTGTAGCGGGCCTCTCAGACAAGGCTACGCGCGGAATAATTGCAGACGACACGATGGCCTATCTGCGCGAGAAATGCCCAGGCTGGGACCTTTACGCACTCCACGCCGAATTCGAGAGTTGGGTGAACGCCGATCCTGCGAGGACGCCAGCGAGCTGGCAAAAGGCTTTCATCGGGTGGGTGAAGCGCCATCATGAAAAGCACAAGCACGAGCTACGCAGGTAGAGATCGTCATCTGAACAACTGCGCGCGCGAAGCCATTCATCAGAATCAGCCGATTGAATGGCTCCCCGCCGGCGATGCGTTCCGAATGTGTCGTGTCGAATCAAGACCGGCCTGCAAAACTGAGCAGATGAGGATCTCTTTGAAGCTCTTCCCAGCATCTCGCCGCGATAATGATTCAATTTGGCTGGCCTTTTGATGGGAAATTCTTGTTTCTCGACACTTCGGGAACAGCTTCCAGCAGACCGCCGACACAACAGGAACGCAAAGACGGACTATCAGGAACAAACCTTCGAAACATCAGGAACGCAAACCCGACATATCGGGAACCGGGCTTTCGAAATTCATAAGGGAATACAGCGAGTCGCAGCATGGCGCAGCGTCCTTAACTGATCTAACTAAGCTGTAACCCATCTAACCCTCTGGAAGTCTATGTTTTTTGAGAATATCAAGAAGAAGAGCCTCAGATCCAGATACTGACCACCTCTTGGACGCGCGCTCGTGGCAGATATCATCCCGAGTCCGGTTATCGCCCGCAGAACGCTGGCCTCCTGCGGCGAAATCGAAGCCCTGAATCACAGGCACTCCGGTGATTCAGATTTCCAATTGGACCTGCCGCGCAGCAATCTGCCAGCAAGTGTCTATGGAAACACCCATCAGTCACTCGTGGCATTGGCAGGCGATCGACCCATCGCGTAACATGGCGCGTGATTATCATCTCTGGATTGCCACCGACCTATTCGGTTGGACAACCGTCGAGCGTCGCTGGGGTCGGATCGGTACCAAAGGGCAGGGCGCTACCCTATCCTTTGCAGACAGACAGCAAGCCGAGAAAGCCGTACGAACGATCCAGCAAAAACGCCAAGGCGCTCACAACCGCATTGGAGTCAGCTACCGCGAGATCGAATGATTGCGCGGCGGTCAGTGCTTCCGCCTGCGGCAGCGGCTGTAAGGCATGAAAGGGATCGACAATTCCGGGAACACTCTCGCCCAAAATTCCCGAACCGAAAGTGCCCTTTTGATGATATGCTGGCGGAAACAACGGAGGCCACCGGCATGCCAGTTGCGACACAAAATGCTTGGCTTGCGCTCTATGTGGGCGTTGGCGTCATGGTTGCCCTCTGTGGCGTTCTTGCCGCCCTGAAGACCATTTATGACCTGCAAAGTGGCCGACTGGTTCTCAATTTCGGAACCTGGACGGGCAGAGCGACAGCGCTACCGAAGCTCTGGTGGTGCTGGCAGGTCAATTACCTGACAGGTGCCCCGGTCATCCTGGCCATCGCACTGATGTTTGCCCATCACCTCGGCTTTGCGACGCTCGTCGATGTATAACTCGAAACACTGGCTGTACGCCGAGAGCTGATTGCAAACCGAGCCTCGGATGGGGCCAAAGCGAAGCTCGACCGCCTCTCATGAGAAGCCCAAGCTGCAGAAATGACCCGAACGTATTCTAGCGTCTCGCGGATGCGCGGAATCCGTCGATGGGCTCGCACCCTGCCAGGGCCTGCATTGTAAGCGGCCAGAGCAAGATCATAGCGACCAAATTCCTCTATCTGTTCTCGAAGATATCGCGCGCCACCCCGAAGGTTCTCGGTGACGTCCCATGGATTGGAGACACCAAGGTAATCGGCAGTTCCGGGCATCAACTGAGCAAGGCCTATCGCACCTTTGGGGGACAAAGCGTTTTGCTGATAACGGCTTTCTTGCGCGATCAGCGCGTCAAAAAGACCGACCGGGATCCGCTGTTCACAGGCAACAGCAGCGATAAGCGGAAACAGCTTGGCACGGCGCAGCTCGGTCGATGCGGGAAGATCCGCTCGCGGCAGATATTGCACCGAACCGCAGCCGACCGGAATGGCATGAAGAAATGCCTCTCCTGATCGCAAGGCTGATGACCGTATACCTGTTCGCATCCATTCGGGGACATCGATGGAAGCGGGAAGCGGCGCCATATGGTCAGGCTGCGACGAGCCAATCATCGCAAAGTCAGTGGCGAGTGTCGCAGATAGATGACCCGTGTCATCGACGACGGCTGCGTCACCCGCAGGAGGAGGCGAACCCACATGGATGACAAAATCATCACCCCGCGCACCGAATTGCATCAGTTCGACCTGCTGAGCCAGTAGGGGGCCGGGCATGATAAAAAAAAGAGCGGGGCCGAAAATGTATTTCGTAAGCATAGCCGACCTTCCTTCCCGGCGACATCATCGCGTTCGAGAAGATGTCGTCAATTGGGAAAAAATTTCCGCCTGCCGCTCGCTACTAGAGTCAGGTACGATCCAGAGCCCACAAGACAGCTGAAGTTGCAGTGTAAAGTTGAGAAGGAGGGGGCGGGGGAACTGGAAAGGAATTGCCATGCCTCTTACTGCCAAACCCCCTTCACAACGCCTTGTCGATATTGTGGGTGCGCTGGGCGGCAACTGGTCGGGCTATAACGCCATGTGCCGCTGTCCTGCCCATGCCGATGCAACACCGAGCTTGTCCTTGAGGCAGGGCGACAACGACATTCTCGTCCATTGCTTTGCCGGATGCGATCCGGCCGACGTCTTGCGCGAACTTGCGACCCTTGTTCCGGGCCGGACATACGCCTTCCCGGATGGACCCTCCAGGCCTTTCAACTCAACCGCGATCGCACGCAATCTCTGGTCGCAGGGCCGCGAGCTCGCGAACACCTGGGGCGAGGCCTATTGCCGTTACCGCGGCATTGTCGGGCGCCATGACGATCTGCGGTACCTCGCGCGCTGCCCAAAAGGCAGGAAGCCCAACACGGTGTTTGAGCCTGCGCTGCTGGTCGGCGTGCGCGAGGGCCGCGATATCAAGGCGGTTCAGCGCATCTTCCTCAAGCCAGAAGGGCAGGGCTACCGCTCGAAGCTGATGATCGGGAACCCGCAAGCCGCCAGCTGGCAGGGGCAACGCCCCGTCAAGATCCTCGCGCTAGCCGAAGGTTTTGAAAGCGCTGCCCGGTTCGCCGAACTCCACGGCATTCCCACATGGTCATCCCTCGGCGCCGAACGGCTCGACCTCGTCCGCCTGCCTGACAGGATCGAGGAGCTGATCATTGCTGAGGACAATGATCCCGAGGGTCGGCGGGCGAGCCTCAAAGCGGCGCAGACGCATGCCCGCGACGGCCTGACGATCCGACGCATGGCGCCGCCGTCCGGCTACGCGGACTGGGCCGCGGTTCCCGGACCCAGTTAAAGGGGAGGGGGAGGGGAGGGTTGGTTCGCCTGAAGGGAGGCGAGCCGAACCCAGGAGACCTCCATGACAGATCTGTTCGAAGCGGCGGCGCAGCGCCGCACGCCCGCCCAGCTTGCCGCCCGCGCGCTTTCCATCCTAATCGACAACGGCACCGTCATCACGCGTGCGATGATGAACCAGGCCATGGCCAGTGCCTTTGGCGGAAGCGATGCAAGCGGCCGCTGGACCCAGCGCGAGAGCTTCGAGGTGCTTGAGCACGCGCTTGCGCTGAGCCTCACGTCTCGCAGGGGCGCAGCATTCAGCAGGGACGATCTCGACAAGGCGATGGAGATCGCATCGCGGCTGCCGACCCAGACCGTTCGGAGCGAGGACCAGATCGACTGGCAGCAATTTTCGACGCCCGTCGATCTTGCCGCCGTGGCCATCATGCTCGCGAATGCTCAACCAGATGATATCGTCCTCGAGCCGAGCGCCGGAAACGGTCTGCTGATCGCGCAGCTTCCTCATGTTGCCCAGCTGCAGCTCAACGAGCTGGACGAGGTCCGCCGCTCGCGCCTCGCCAATATCTTCCCGGGCGTTTCGATCACTGGCCATGACGGCGCTGCGATCGCGAGCACGCTTGGCGGCCAGATCCGGCCTTCCCTGATCCTGATGAACCCGCCATTCTCGCGCTCGCTCGGACGCGGAGCGGATCACCTTGCTGCCGTCCGCCATCTTGCCGCCGCCATCACCCATTTGCGCGCTGGGGGCCGGATCGTGGCGATCATGCCGGACTGGTTTGCCCCTTCGGCCAAGATGCGCGAGGTCTTCGAGAACACGCTGGCGCCCGTCACGGTCCAGAGCTCCATCCGCCTCGAGCAGGCCTACATCAAGCATGGGACCAGCATTGCGGTCAGGCTTTATGTCCTCGACAAGGTTCCTGCGACACGAGCACCGGCGACTATCCAGCGCAGGGACGTGGCCGCGCTGGTGAGCAGCCTCGAGATCACGCCTCGGGCAGAGCTCATCGACGAGAAGCGCCCGGCCACAGCGCCCGCCAAGGCCATTTCGCTGTTCGGCGCGACGCGGAACGCCAAGCCTGTGGCGCCTCGCATCTTCCGCGCCCCGGCCCGCAATGATGTGCTTCCTGTGGCCTACACCGCGCTCGACACACCTGCGCCGCTGCTCGAACAGGCCGGGGTCTATCTTCCCTATCGGCCGAGCCGGGTTATCTTTGACACCGCTGGGGAGCACCCCACCGCACTCGTCGAATCGGTTGCGATGGGCTCGATCCCTGCGCCAATCCCCCACCACATCCCCAAGTTGCCGGAACGCACCGTCTCCGAGCGCTTGCTTTCGGCCTCACAGCTCGAAACCGTCGTCTATGCGGGGCACGCCTGGAGCCAGTGGCTTCCCGGCACATTCCGGCCCGATCCCGAAGGCGTGGGCCTGCTGATCGACGAAGAGGGCGCGTCCTACCGCAAGGGTTTCTTCCTTGGCGACGGCACCGGGGCGGGGAAGGGGAGGCAGGTCGCCGCCACCATCCTCGACAACTGGCTCCAAGGCCGCCGCCGGGCGATCTGGATATCGAAGAACGAGCCGCTGCTCGACGATGCCCGCCGTGACTGGGCGGCCCTTGGCGGGCTCGCTGCCGACGTCCAGTCGCTCTCGCGGTGGAAGATTCACGAGCCGCTCACCCTCGACGAAGGCGTGCTGTTCGTGAGCTATCCGACGCTGCGCTCGGCGCGCGGCGATCACAGCCGCCTTGAACAGCTCATCCGCTGGGCTGGCGACGACTTCGACGGTGTTATCGCTTTCGACGAGGCCCACGAGATGGGCGGGGTCGCAGGCGGGGAGGGTGCCTCTGGCAAGGGTATTGGGGGAACCAAGAAGGGCTCTCAACAGGGCATTGCCGGGGTTCTCCTCCAGAACCGCCTCCCCAAGGCCCGCGTGCTCTATGCCTCTGCGACAGGAGCCTCTGAGGTCAACAACCTCGCCTATGCCGTCAGGCTCGGCCTCTGGGGTCCGGAGACCGCCTTCGCCTCGCGCGAGGCCTTCATCAGCGAGATCCGCGCCGGCGGCATTGCCGCCATGGAGCTGGTCGCGCGCGACCTCAAAGCGACCGGTCTCTACATGGCGAGGGCGCTGAGCTTCACCGGTGTCGAATACGATATCCTGCGCCACGAACTCACGCCCGAGCAAATCGCCGTCTATGACACCTATGCGGACGCCTGGGCTATCATCCACCGCAACCTCGAAGCCGCGCTCGAACTGACCGGCATCGTCGACGATCTCGACGGCACCACGCTGAACTCAGGAGCGAAGGCGGCAGCCCGCTCCCGGTTCGAATCCTGCAAGCAGCGCTTCTTCGGCCAGGTGCTCCTGTCGATGAAGCTGCCGACGATCATCGCTGCGGTCGAGCAGCATCTTGCCGAGGGCAAGTCAGTGGTCCTCCAGCTGGTCACCACCGCTGAGTCGATCCTCAACCGCAGGCTCGGCGAACTCTCAGCCGAGGAGCGCGCCGAGCTCGATATCGAGCTGTCACCGCTCGAATACTGCCTCGACTATCTCACCCGCGCTTTTCCGACCCGGCAGATGGAGGTCTACACCGACGATACCGGCGAGCAACATTCGCGCCCCATGAGCGACGAGCACGGCAACCCGGTCACCAACCCGCAGGCCGAGGCTGCCCGGGCCGACCTGATCGAGCACATCTGCGCCCTTCCGCCCATCAAGGCCGCGCTCGATGCTCTTCTGGAGCGCTTCGGACATGACAACGTCGCCGAGGTGACCGGGCGATCCAAGCGGATCGTGCCTGCGGCAGGCGGTCATCAGAAGATCGAGACACGCACCGTGCGCTCGGCCCAGGCTGATGCAGCAGCCTTCATGGACGGGACCAAGCGCATCCTCATCTTCTCCGATGCGGGCGGCACGGGACGTTCCTACCACGCGAGCCTTGATGTCCCCAACCAGCAGCAGCGCGTCCACCTGCTCCTGGAGCCGGGCTGGAGGGCCGATCGCGCCATTCAGGGGCTCGGCCGCACCCATCGCACGCATCAGGCCTCAGCGCCGCTCTTTCGGCCCGTCACGACCGATTGCAAGGGGGAGCTCAGGTTCACCTCGACCATCGCCCGCCGCCTCGACAGCCTCGGCGCGCTGACCCGCGGTCAGCGGCAGACCGGAGGACAGAACCTGTTCGACCCCGCCGACAATCTCGAAAGCGAATATGCCAAGGCGGCGCTCGTCACCTGGTTCCACCTGCTTGTCGCCGGCAAACTCACCAGCACCACTCTGGCCGATTTTGAGGAGCGCACCGGTCTTGCGCTGCTCGACGCAGACGGGGTCATCAAGGAGGACCTGCCGCCGATCCAGCGCTGGCTCAACCGGCTGCTGGCGCTTCCGATCGGACACCAGAACGTCATCTTCGATGAATTCCTCGCGCTCGTCGAAAGCCGGGTAGCAGCCGCCCGCGATGCCGGCACCCTCGATATCGGCGTCGAAACGATGCAGGTCGAGACCGCGACCATCCTTGAAGACACGCTGCTGCGCACCGATCCCATGAGCGGCGCGACCTCGCACCTGCTGACGATCGAAGTCGCACGGCGACGCAACCCGGTATCGCTCGAACGCGCGCTCAAGCTTGCCTCCTCCGACAACACCGCTGTCTTTCTGCGCAATGGCCGCTCCGGCAAGGTCGCGCTCAAGACCAGGGCCCGCTCGGGCATGACCGAAGAGGGCACGCCGGTCCCGCGTGTCGAGCTGCTGCGCCCGACGCGGCGCGAATTCCTGCGTGAGCATGACCTTTTCGAAACCGCGTGGGAGCCCTGCGACCAGTCGGTCTTTGCGGCGGCATGGTCGACCGAGGCCGAGGAAGCGGCCAATACGGTCGATACGGAGATCATCCGGATCGCGACCGGCCTCCTGCTACCGATCTGGTCGGCGCTTCCTTCTGATCATCTCGCCGTCAACCGGATCGTCGATGCCGAAGGCAAGTCCTGGCTCGGACGCATGGTCTTTCCCGAGCACGTGGGGAAACTGCTGAAGGATCTCGGCGTCGAGGCTCCTGCCCCGCTCAGCCCATCAGAGACCCTCCGCGCCATCCAAGGCGGGGGAAGCATCGCGCTGGTGCGCCCGGTCCCCTGCGAACTCAAGCGCTCGCGCGTCAACGGATCGTGGCGGATTGAAATCGCTGGCGCACCGGCAAGCCAGCTTGCCTGGTTCAAGTCACTCGGGTGCTTCACCGAAGTCATTCAGTACCGGACACGGTTGTTTGTGCCGACCGAGAAGGCCGAGGCCATCATCACCGCCCTCGTGCGGGCTCCATAGGCATCCGATTCCCCCTGAAGAGGAAAGGGGAGGGGGAGTGGATGGGGTGGATCCGGGGAGGTTTTCACCGGACCACATCCAGGAGAATGACGATGGAACAGATGATTGCCCTTTCGAAACTGCGCCACTCCGACAGCAATGTTCGCAAGTCCGGCCGCACCGATATCCCCCAGCTTGCTGGCGATATCGAGGCGCGCGGTCTCCTGCAGAACCTGTGTGTCACGGCACTGAAGAAGCCCCGCGGGCATTACGCCGTTTTCGCCGGCGGCCGCCGTCTCGAGGCCCTGCAGCTGCTCGCCGCAGAAGGCCGCATTGACAAGGACATGGCGGTGTCCTGCAAGGTGCTCGAAGGCGATGATGCCACGCTTTCGGAAGCCTCGCTTGCCGAGAACTTCCAGCGCGTCAACATGACGCCGACCGATGAGTGCCGCGCCTTCCAGCACTTCATCGGCGAGGGCTGCGACCTCGATGCCGTCGCCAAGCGCTTCGGTGTCACCCGCCGTTTCGTCGAGGGGAGACTCCGCCTTGCGGGCCTTGCCGATCCGGTCTTCGAAGCGCTCGCCGAGGGGCGGATCACGCTCGACATGGCCAAGGCCTACGCCACCACGGCAGATCAGGCCAAGCAGACCCGGGTATTCGAGCAATACGGCACCTACAGCTACACGACGCCCGACCAGGTGCGCCGTGCGATCGCCGGCGATGCCCTCAAGGCAACCGACCCGATCGCTCAGCTCGTTGGCGAGGACGCCTATGTCGCGGCAGGCGGTACGATCGAACGTGAACTCTTCAGCGAAAATGGTGATCGCTGGTCCGATCCCGAGATCGCTCAGGGGCTGGCGGCTGCTATCATGGAGGCCGAGGCCAAGCGCCTTGGCGAAGAGCAGGGCCTCGCTTGGGTGCGACCGGTGGCTTCCGCGCACATCTACAACGCGACCGAAGGTCTTCACCGCGTCAACCTTCCCAAGCAACCGATGTCCGAGGCCGAGGAAGCCCGCGCCGATGCCATCCAGACCCGCATGGAAGAAATCGGCGACGAGCTGGACAGCGGTGAGCTGGATGACGAGGCGGGCAGCGCGCTTGAGGCCGAATACGACAAGCTCGAAGACGAGTGGAACGAACTTCAGCGCCGCCCGACGATCCTGCCCGACGACCTCAAGGGCCAGATCGGCACGTTCCTGACCCTCGCTTCGGACGGCAAGATGGTGCTGGAGACAACGTACTTCAGCGAGACCCCGATCCGCGATCAGGGCGACGACCGCGGGGGCTCGGGCAGCACCGGGGCGACGAGCAAGGCACCGCCGCCAGAGAAGATCGCGCCGGGCGGCAAGCCTCTGAGCGCCCGGCTGTCCGATGAACTCGCCATGCAGCGCCGGGACATCCTCGCCGCCGCCCTCCTTGCCGATCCGGCGCTCGCGCTCGACTACGCGCTGTTTGCCATGATCGATGGGAACCGCGGCTACGAGCGCTACGGGACCACGATGAAGGCTACTCGCCCGAGCGATCCGGCCTCCGGCACGGACGGCGAGCCGACCCAGGCCCGCATTGCTATCGAACAGGCACGCGATGCGCTCGATACGACCTGGACCGAGGCCGGCGACGTGGTGGCGCGGTTCGAAGGCTTCCGCGCGCTCGATGACACCGGCAAGGCCGCATGGCTGGCGCTGATGGTGGCCGGATCGATCGAGGCGAAGCCCGAGTATTCGGACACGACCAACCCGCTTCACGCCCGTCTCGCCGCCATCCTCCACATTGAGCCTGCGCAGTGGTGGCGGCCCACCTCGGCCAACTTCTTCGACCGGGTCTCCAAGGGGACGCTGCTCGCACTCCTCACCGAGATCGGCGGGGAGGTGCTTGCGGCACGCTATGCGGCCTCGAAGAAGCCTGAAGTCTCGGCAGCCTGCCAGAAGCTGTTCGCCGGTGAAGCCATCACCGAACCGGCAATCAAGGACGCTGCGCTGGCCTGGGTGCCCGACGCGATGCGGTTCGACATCGTGCGTGCCGTCCCCGTTGAGGAAGACCACGACGATTGCGGCAGCGCCCACGAAGATCCTGAAGATGATCCCGCCGACGACTGCGGTGATGATCAGAATGACTTCGAGGTCGAGCACCCCGACGAGACGCTCGAGGCCGCCGAGTAACGCTCTCTCCTGGGCGTCCCTGCGGGCAGCTCGGCGGTGGCCGGGCTGCCCCTTTTTTCGTCATCGCCCGTCACGCGGGCCATTTTCGACAAAGGATCACATCATGGCCAAGACCTTCTCGCGCCGGACAGGCGGCAAAGGAGCACGCCGCGACATCGCCGCCGAAATCACTGCCCTCATTCTCACCAAGCTCGAGCAGGGCGTCATGCCCTGGGTGAGGCCCTGGAACGCCACCCAAGGGGGCGGCAGACCTCTTCGCCATTGCGGCACCGCTTATACCGGCATCAACACGCTGTTCCTGTGGGCCATGGGAGACGCCATGGGCTACAGCAGCCGCTACTGGATGACCTACCGGCAGGCCGAGGCGCTTGGAGGACAGGTGCGCAAGGGCGAGACCTCGTCCCTCAGCGTCTACTACTCGCAGATCAGCAAGACCGAGCAAGACCGGGTGACCGGGGAAGATCACACCCGTGCCATCCGCTTTCTCAAGGCCTACAACGTGTTCAATGCCGATCAGATCGACGGTCTGCCCGCCCACTACTATCCGGTGCTGGCGCCGCCTGAAGATCGGCCGGAATCCGCACATCGCAGTGCGATCGACACCTTCTTCGCAACGCTTCCCATCGACGTCCGGCATGGGGGCAACGCCGCATTCTTCTCACCGGCGGGCGACTACATCCAGATGCCGCCGCGCGAGGCCTTCCACTCCGACGATCACTATGCCAGCACGCTCGGGCACGAGGCAGTCCACTGGTCTGGCGGCAAGACGCGGCTTGAACGCACCTTCGGCAAGCGGTTTGGCGACAAGGCTTATGCCTTTGAAGAACTGGTCGCCTCGATCGGTCAGTGCCTGATCTGCGCGGATCTCGGCCTTCCTGGCGAGCTCCATGACAATCACGCGAGCTACATCAGCCACTGGCTCGATATCCTCAAGGGCGATTCCTCCGCGATCATCCATGCCGCGGCCAAGGCCGAACAGGCCTTCAGCTACCTCAAGGCGTTCAGCTCCGGTGTCTCCAGCGAACGGCCTGAGGTCAGGTCTCAGGACACTCCGGCGCTGAAGCGCGCGGCATAAAGGGGGAGGGGGAAGGGGGCAGGCGTCCAATCAAGGAGACTTCGGATGCCTGCCACCCTCCACCTCGACCTGCCCTTTCGCTTTCAAAGGGCGCTGCAGCCCGACGGGCTGCGCGTCTTGCAGACCTGCAGCGCTGCACTCACCGACGCCCTCAACGATGCCCGGCGCGCCGGGCGCGACCCCGAAAGCGACCCGGCTGTCCTCCTGCTCGGGCGACATCTCGGCCGTGTGGCCGCAGGCGAGTGCCCCGAGACGATTCATCCCGAGGATGAGGCGCTGCGCAAGGCGTGCGAACAGCGGATTGCGGAACTGCGATCTGCCCCCATCCTGGTCCCGCTCGTCCAGCGTGGGCTTAACTGCGATCCAGATCTCATCCGGCTCTACAGGTCTTCCGCGCGCGAAGCCTTGCGCTACCTCGCCCAGACACTGTGCCTCGACCCTGCTGACTACAGCATCGAACAGGAACTGCACTTCACGGCTGACAACCCCGCGATCAGCCTGTTCGCCAAGAGCTTCTGCGTCACCATCGACCCTTGCCGGATAAACCCCGGACGGGAGATCGGATGGGTCCGAACCCATGGGCGCAATGGACCATGGGCAGGCCGGCAGCTGCGCGGCCCCATCGACCTCATGTCCAATATCACGCGATTTGCCGCGACCCTGCGCCGCGACTGCAATCTCAACCAGCCCGCCTGAAGCGGGCGCAATCGAAGGAATTTCTCATGGGATGGCTCTCAATGCCGCTGTCGAGCATGCACCCCCACAAGACACCCAAGGGGTATCTCGATGCGCAGTTCACCTTCGAACATACCTATGACGCTGAAGGCAAACGGATCGAAGCCGGGTCGTCTCCCCAGCTCCCCGAAGGAGCTTCCACCCGAGGCCTGCGCGTGATCGCCTCCTCCTGTCTGAGCAACAAGGTCTGGTATGCGGCCATCGCGCCCGTCGAAAACGGCAAGACCGGATCGGTGTTCGCGGCCGTCGTGCTCGTGCGCTGGAATCCGCGTGCCAGCGATGGATACGTTTTTGCCTACAAGGACATGGATGAAACTGCCGGGCCATTCGAGTGCGAATGCCCGGAGCGCATTCTGCGGCTGCTCGATCCGACCGAAAATCATGCGGCTCTCGTCTGGCGCCGCCGCTGCATTCGCAATCTCATGCGGGAATCGCGCAAGCTCGAGGACGGAATACAGATCCGGCTGCCGTCGAAGATCAGGTTCACCGACGGCTATGAGGGCGATGTGTTCTTCATCCGCAAGCAAGGCCGCAAGACGACGCTCGCCCTCACCGCCGATGGGCCTCCTTGCTACCGCATCGGGAATCTTGCGCGTATGAACTTCACGATCGTACCGCAAACCCGCGTCCACAAGACTTTGTTCGGATAAACGCGCCATGACATGCCAACCTCTCACCCAGACCATATTCAGCCCACGGCGAGGCGATCTGTGCAGCCGAGAAAACGCCCACCGCGTCGCTGAGCGGCTCTTCGAACACAAGCACCGTCCGGTCGCGATCATCCGTACCGGAGACCCGATCAAGCCCTTCCACGTCACCGACGAAGAGGCGTTTGACGCTCACATCGAGGTGGAGCTGCGCGCATGAGCAGACGCCGAAACAACGTATGGGCCATCACCATGTCAGCCGCTCTAGCTGCCCTCGGAGGTTGCACACAGGCTGCGGCACTCCCGCCTGCAGAGCCTGTTACCGGCTGCAGCGTAGCAGACGGCGATACACTGCGATGCGGCGACGAGCGGGTCCGCTTGCTCGCCATCGACGCGCCGGAGAAACCGGGCCAGTGCCGTGAGGGACGGACCTGTGCGCCGGGCGATCCCTTCGCGAGCGAGCGTAACCTGCGTGAAGCCGTAACTCCCATAATGACGATCCGGCGGGTGGGCACCGACCGGTTTGGACGGACTCTGGCGCTTGTCGAGGCGCGAGGCCGCGATTTGTCGTGCCATCAGCTTGAGAGCAAGGCCGCCATCTACAATCCGCGATGGGATAACGGTGGCTTCGTCGGGGCCATGTGCCCCGAGGCCGCCGCACGCCAGACAGTCAGTCGGTGAGCTCGGGATCCAGATACCAGGACGGGCCTTGCGCAAAGTCGCGTGTCACGGCGACCAGAGGACCATCGGGCTCGCCGGCCACATAGGGACGCACCTGTGGCATGACCGGCGCGCGGCGTTTGAACAGCTTGCCCGCCACACGCCCACGCGCCTCAAGCAAGTCTTCCAGCCAATCGAGATCTTCGAGCATCTGGACGATGCCGCGTCCGGCAAGGATAAAATAGAGGCACCGCTGATAATCATCGCACGCATTGCCAAGAATCATCGACAGCTTCAGCTTGCCACCCGGATGACCATCGTGGACCCATTCGATGGCCTCGCGAAGCTCTACAGCCGCGTAATAGGCATCGTTGACTTCGGTGCCGATCGCCGCTGCCGCCAGCATACGGCGGGTCGCACGATTGTGAGGGTCAAGGCTGGCATCGCGCAGGGCCAGATCGAGATCAAACCGACCGACAAGATTGGAAGGCTTCATGTTGCGAGTCTCCTTTTAAGTGAACATACCGTGAACACGCTAGACCGTCAAACACAATTGCAGTAGCTTACACTGCATGTGGCTCGTCCCTCGACATTCGAGAGGCCTCACTCTCAGAACGCCGGTCCCGGATGTTGTCCGGGACGCGCTGGTGCGCTGGTATGAGGGGGAGGGGACGGAGGCAGACCACCGCGCGAGCGTCACGATGGTGACCAAGGCTCGAACGCACGGGCAATGGATCGCCTGCAGCTGCATGGGCGACAGCGACCCGCCGCCGCTGATGTCTGCGGCATACCTTTCCGAAGCTGAAACCTATTACCTCCGCCGCCTGACCAGCAAGCGCCAGCGCCGCCCCGAGCATGCAACTGATTGTCCGTTCTTCCGCGAACAGGCTCCCCAGCGCTTCCGCGAGAAGCGCTCGGCCGAGGCTCCGGTGATCGATGTGCCCGAAGGGCTGTTCATCGCCCATCGTCTCGCACCGGAGAAGCTGGCCGAAGCGCCCTCAGACAGCGAACCCGACGATCGCAGTCGGGGCGTCACCATTCCGCGCCTGGCCCGCCTGTTGTGGCAACTGATGGATATGGCCCACGTCAACGAGGTCCATCCCTTACCGGCGCGCCGCGGACGAAACATGACGATGGCCTCGGAGTTTGCGCGCTTGCGACATGCGGCGACGCGGCTCGAAATCGCGCCCGGCATCCCCCTTTCCGCGCACCTTTACACGCATATCGATCCCTACGAGCGCAAGGCCGTCTTCGCCCGGCTGCGCAAAGCCGCCAAGACATGGCCCGAAGGCCTCGCACCGCAGGCATTCCTTGCGCTCTATGCCAACGACATTTCGGGAACGACGCTGTTTCTGGGGCAGGGCAAGGAGCTCGAACTCAAGACCCGCGTCCAATATTCAGGATCATTAATCGGGCCGCCCTATCTCGTCCTGGTGGTCGTCGGCGAACACAATCCGCGCGACGGCTACGCCGCACTGCGCGGTTTCGCGCAGCCACTGGCCCGCACCTCGGCCTTTATCCCGGTCCACAACCAGTATGAGCGCAAGGTCGCCTGCGAACTGCTCGACCTCCAGTATCACCTGCGCCGCCGGGGCATTGCGCTTGGCTTCAAGCGTCCGCTGTTCGACCTGCCCTCGAAGATCGGAACAGTGCGCCCGGACTTCGTCCTCGACATCCACGATACGACTACCGGCGAACTCATCGAAACATCGCTCGAAGTCATCGGCAACGAGGACCCTGAGTACCTTGCTGCCAAGCGCCATCAGCTTGCGCTCCTGGCCAAGGCCGGACGAGTGATTACCGCTCGGGCCGCCACGATCGATTCCCACGGAACGGGCGCGATCCTCAAGGCCAATCTCGGCATCGGCTGAGCGCGAGCGCACCTCGATAACCCACTGCACTTGCCGGAATCCCTGAAGCACGGCTTCCCTACCCGTGACAACCTCCAGGCTGTGAAAGGGGAGGGGGAGGAAATTGGTCAGATCCTGGAAGGAGATGACTAATGCCCAAATTCAACCCGACTGAAACGCCGCGGGAGACCCTCTGGGGCGCGCCGCAGACCGCAACACAGCTGCTCCCCGGTATCTGGGAGGTGCACACAGCCAGCCATGGCGGCATGATCCTGTCAGACGAACGTCAGGCAGCCATGCCGGCCGCGCTGCGCCTCGATAGCACCTCCTACGAGGAGGATGTTGACTGGGCGCTTGTCGTGCTTGGCTTCGCCGCCGAATTCGCCGACCTGCCACCCAAGGGTTTCGATCTCCTTGTGCAGAACGCTCGCGCAAGCGTGAAGGCATGGCACCCCGATCGCTATGCGGCTCACACGGGCGAGGCCGTCGAAACCAGTGACAGCCCCGTGCTGCTCCGCCGGCAGGCGCTCACCGATATGATCGGCCATCATGTCGTGGTCAGCGCCTCGGGTGACTGGGCCGACTGGGTACCGCAGGGCAAGGTCGGCGTCGTCGCCCGCCGTGTCGTGCGCGTCGATGCTTTGGGATACGCCCAATACGAGGGCGATTCCATTCACGGACTGGTGGACAAGGACGCTTACGATAGCAGCCGGATCGTCAACGGGTTCGATGAGATCGGCGCCGTGCGCATCGAAGCCAACGCGCCCGCGACCAAGGAGGTTGTGCTGTGAGCCTCATGGCGAACCCAGCGGGCACCGCGCATGAATTCGCGCTGATGCTTGCCCTGAGCACCGCCCACATGTCACCACGCACAGCTGCTGACTGGATGCCACAATGTCCCTGGGCCTGCTTCGCCAAGGGCGAATGGGGCTGGTTCATGTATGTCTGCGACGATGTGAGCATCACAGAGGCCGAAGACATTCCCCTCGAGATACGCTCCGCTATCCATGTTGCCCGCAAGCTGCATTGCCAATGGATCATGTGGGACTGCGACGGGCCAATCGTGGCTGATCTGCCCGAGTACGACTGGACCACAGCAAGAGGGCAAACGTCGTGATCGCCGCCCCGAGCTGCACCCGCTCACGCGACCTCCTCGACCTTCCGCGCCCACCAGTGGTGCTCGCTTACGGGATCGGGGTCGATTCCACCGCGATGCTCATCGAGCTTGTCGCGCGCGGCGAGACCCCCGATCTCGTCCTGACAGCTGATACCGGGTCCGAAAAGCCCGCGACCTATCACTATCTCGACATCATCCGTCGATGGATGGAGGCCCACGGGATCGAATTCCGGATCTGCCGTTATCAGCCCCAGCGGTTCAAGCACTGGCCACCCTACACGACGCTGATCGAGAACGTCCTCACGAATGCGACACTGCCATCGATCTCACTAGGTCGACACTCATGCAGTCTCAAATGGAAGATCGCGCCCCAGGACAAGTACATCGCCGGATGGCCACCAGCCATCGAGGCCTGGAACCGCGGCCTGAAGGTCGTCCGTCTGATCGGTTATGACGCATCCCCGGCCGACACCCGCAGACACGCGCACGCTCTGACGATCCCAAGCGAACGCTTCGAGTGCCGATATCCTCTGAGAGAATGGGGCTGGACCCGCGAAAATTGTATCGCCCGGATCGAGGCCGAAGGCCTTCCGGTCCCGCCAAAGTCGGCATGTTTCCTCTGCTGCGGCTCGAAGCCCGAAGAAATCCGCGATCTTCCGCCATGGTGCCTGCGGATCATCGTGCTGGTGGAGGCCCGCGCTGCACCCCGCCTGCGCACCGTCGAGGGCCTGTGGCGCTCTTCAACGCGCACCCGGCCCGGCCGAATGACCGATTTCATCCGCGGTGAGGGCTTGCTCCCTGCCGACGAGATTGACCATATCGAGGCCGACGCGCCGACGTCGCTGAGACTCTTTCAAGAGGCCGCCGCCGAAATACCACTTCCTGAGCGGCCACACCTTGCCGACTGGATCGAACGCTTTCAGCGTCAATTGGAGACAACGCCATGCTGACTGAGCCGATCGCACGAGCCGAGCAGATCGCCAAACTCAACGATCGGGCACGTTCAGGTTTCGACCCCAGCGCTCGTATCATGTTCACACGCGGCTGCCTGGATGCCTTCTGTAGTGGCGACACCCAGAGCGGACTTGTCGCACAGGCCGAGCTAATCAAAACGATGCGACGTCACAGCTTCGAGGAGGATGCCTATGGCGAGCGCGACTTCGGCGCGTTCACTTTCAGGGGCGAGAAGGTCTTCTTCAAGGTCGAGTATTATGACCTCAACCTGGAATACGGGTCCGAAGATCCGGCCGATGCCTCAATCACCGCGCGCGTGGTCACGATTATGCTCGCATCAGAATATTGATCGTCGGCATTACGTTGTGCGGCGCTGGTGCCAGGCCAAACGGTGAGCCTTTTGACTCGCTTTTGCGCAAGCGATGCACTATATCGGTTCAAGGAGATGTGACCATGGCCAATGCTCAAAATCAATTGGTGTCTGACACGGGCTCGCTCAATCCGCGTACGCTTGCTGAGCAGCTCGATATCCCCCTGTCGCAACTCGCTGAACTGATTGGTCTGAGCCGCAACACGCTCGCCGCCGAACCTCTCGGCAAGAAAGGCAAAGAAGCCTTGCTGCCACTTGTGCGCTTGCTGACGCACGCAAGCCAGATCGCAGGCTCTCTCGACCGCGCAATCATCTGGTTCAAATATACGCCCATCGTCTCGATGGGCACCAAGACCGCAATGGAACATGTGCGTGATGGCAACATTGCCTGGGTGCATGGTCACCTGGAAAATGTCTACAACGGCGTTTACGCCTGACCGCCCGCCATGAAACCTGTTATCTGTTACCGGGCGCATACGCCCGAATGGGCCTCCATGCCCACCAGCGGCGCGGGAGCCGCAAAGAACGGTGGCCGGTGGAACGCCAGAGGTCGCCCCGCACTATACCTGTCCTTCGATCCTCTCACAGCCGTGAAAGAGGCCAACCAGCAAATCCTCGATTTCATTCCCGTGACGCTGGTGCGTTATCAGGTCTCGGGCGGGATAATCGCTGACTACGGTGACCCGCACCTTCGGGAAATGCACAGTCTGGGTGACGATCTGATGGATCAAGCGTGGTGGGGCCCGCAGTACGCAAACCGACTATCTCCAACCCAGGAAGCGGCCGAAAAGCTTGTCGCAGCCGGCTTCGACGGGCTGATTTACTCGTCCACCCAGGCCGCCGGGCGCAATCTGGTCCTATGGCGCTGGAATGAGCAGGGCGCCACACAGGTGGTCGCTGAGGACAGGCATGGCCTACTGCCCAAAAACCGCGATTCATGGCGTTAATCGACCATTGCGCCGCAAATCAGCAGACCCGGCGACCACCAAGCATGTCTGCGGTAACCCATAACCCATAACGCTGACCCAGCGAGGTTCATATGAGCAGACGGGAGGTTCCTCTCAAGAAGGGATGCACTCAGATCGATCGCGTTGTGGTTGGCTATGACCGCCCCCTCGAAACCTTCTTCGCGCAGGCCATCGCCATCGATGCTGATGGCGAAGACGTCACCGTGATCTGGCAAGGCACATATCCCGGCGAACTGCCGACCCCGCGCAGCGCGATCGCGCTGATCGAGCAGTACTGCGATGTGCCCGAGGACCTCGCGAGGCAGCTGGAGACAGATCGGCTTGCCACCCTCGCGCAAGCTGATGGCCCGAACCAGCAAGCCGCTAAGCGGGCCCTCATCATCGGCGAGGCCGAACCACCCCGGCCAAAGCCGGGCGGTTAAAGGGGAGGGGGAGGGGGCTTTCGATCCAACAGAGGATCGAAGGAGAACTCCCATGCCCATTATCATCGATATCGGCGTTGCGCCGGCGAACGAAGACTGTGCGCAGCTCGGCATCACCCCCGACTTTGGCGCGGCAAACCGGCTCGAGGTGCTTGCCTACCGCGCGGCGATCATCGCCGTTCATGGGGCGCCGCCCTATGGCTGCCGTCTGGAGCCGAGAAGCAGCCACCACGATTTCGGAACCTATTGCTCACTGACGCTGATCGTCACGGACGAGGCCCCGGTAGGCGCGGCACATGCCTATGCAGCAGCCGTCGAAAGCGGTCTTAGGAACTGGACCGAGGCCGCCATGGCGCCTCCCATCACCTACTGCGACGGCATCGCGCGCTGGCACAAGCGTACCGCCTCCGACGTCGTGTTCGGCGTGCTGATGAGCACGCGGCCCGATGATGACGGTCAATTCCGCATTCCGGCTTTCGCCACCATCCACGCCAACCTCTCGGCTGCCTACGAGGCCGAGGCCGCGCGCTTTGCCGCACTGCAGGGAGAACTCGCATGACGACGGTGGCCGAATCCGGCGATGCAACAATCGCGCGCGAAGACGCCCCCAAGCTGATGCTCGCCGCAATCTGCGCATGCGCAAAGCTTCACGGGATCGCGACGATCACCATCAGCTATGACGGACACGGCGACGAGGGTGCTATCGACGGAGTGACGTTGACTGGCCCCACAGGTCAAGAAGGCCAACCCGCACCCGAAATTGCGATGCCCGACATGCCATGCTCGACATGGACCGTTCCCTACCGCGGCGATCCGTTCGCGGTTGAAACGACATTCGAAAGCGCTCTGGATGACCTCGGCTACGAACTGATCGCACAGAACCACGCCGGGTGGGAAAACGGCGAGGGGGCCTTTGGCGAAGTGATCATCGATGTCGAGGCCGGCCGTGCCACACACGACCACAACACGCGCTATGTCTCCTACGGAAGCACCGCCTATGAATGGGAGTGCTGAGCGATGTCCCACTGCTATTATCACGCGGTCTCATCGGTGAAGCGCTGGGGTGGATGCGTCGACGACTACCGGCCGCTACACGACTGGTTCGACCAGTCCAAGGCGATCATCGCTGACCCGCGCCACCGCGCGCTGCGCCACCATGCCGAAGGCATCTTCATGCTCGAAGCGCTGTACGGCCAGACCATCACCAACAGCGATGGACGCATCGTGCCGGTCCGCCTGATCGGCGAACAGCACGTGCTCGAGGATCTCGGCCACATCCCGTCTTTTGCCGACTGGGCGAGGGCGATCCGCCCCGAGCCCTGGATGCTGCGCAGCAATCCGAAGGGATCACCGGGGCTTGATCCGACCATCACCAGCGTGAGTGCAAAGGAGGTGACTCATGCTCACTGACAGCGAGCGCTTCGCCTTCGTGCCCTATCGGATCCACGTCTTCGAGACGAGCGGCAATGCCTATGACGCCGTTCAAACCGATGACCGCATCGCGACCGGCGACCTGCTGCTGGTGATGGACGAGGCCGTCGTCGGCGTCGCCATGACATGGCCCTTCGCGGTGACCGCCGAGGCCGGACACCTGCATCAGGTCGCCCCCAAACCCGGAGACACTTTCGACCAGCTTGCCACATCACTGGGCGTTGAACCTGCGGCAATGACGCGGGCGATCAGTCTCGCACAGCAACTCGGCTTCAAAATCGAACCCGCCCTCCAATCGCTCACTGCACCCTGACCGGGCAAGTCCAGGACAATCACCATGGCAAACAATTACGTTTCGCCTGCGGCTCCACCAATCACGCTTCCGCAGGAAATCGAGGCCGCCCTGCGAGCAGGCGCATGGGCAGTCTTCAACCTGTCCGGCGGCAAGGATTCTTCGGCCGCGCTCTTCGCCGCCATGCCGATGCTCGACGCCCTGGGCCATCCGCGCGAGCGCCGGATAGCGGTTCACGCCGACCTCGGGCGGGCGGAATGGGACAGCACTCCCCAAACAGTCCAAGCGATCGCTGCACGCGCCAATATTCCCCTTACGATCAGTCGGCGCCAAAGCGGCGACCTCTTCGAGCGCTGGCACCAACGGTTCGAGGCAGGCAAGGCGCGCTACGAGGAACTTTCGACCTACAATCTGATCGGCCCCTGGTCGTCCGCATCGTTGCGCTTCTGCACGTCGGAGCAGAAAGCGCAGGTGATCGGCCCATACCTCGCCCGCAATCTGGCAGGAGCAATCATCATCCAGATCATCGGCATCCGCCGAGATGAAAGCAGCGCACGAAGCGCCGCGCCGAACTGGAAGAAAGACACGCGCTTCGCGGCTGACGGGAACCGCGCGGGCACCAGGATGCTGATCTGGCACCCGGTGCTTGACTGGTCGAACGAGGATGTGTTCGACTTTCACAAAGCGAACGCCATCCCGCTCCACGAAGCCTACACGCAATACGGCTCCACCCGCCTGTCGTGTCGCTATTGCGTCCTGCAGTCACTCGCCGACCAGCGGGCGGCCGCTACCTGCCCTTCCAATCACGAGGCGTTCATTCATCTGGTCGCGCTCGAGGCCCGTTCGACATTCTCGTTCCAGCCAAGCCGCTGGCTCGCCGACACTGCGCCGCACCTTCTGCCCGGAAGCCTCGCCGCCGATGTAGCCCGCGCCAAGAGTGACGCAGTGCAACGGCGCCAGCTCGAAGCAACCATGCCTGGTGACCTGCGCTTTCAGCGAGGATGGCCACCGCGTGTGCCCACATCGGACGAGGCCGGCGCTATTGCCGCAGCAAGGAGGCCTGTGTTGCGACGCCATGCCCTCGAGAACAAGTTTCCCACCGGACGGGCGGTGCGAGATCGATTTGCGGACCTCATCGCTCTGAAACGCTCGAAAGACAGTCTGACACATCCTGCGCAGGACGCCCGGGCATGACACACCCGCCCGAATATCGCCGGATGACCTCCGCGCGCGATACAACCGAAAGACGTCTCAGAGACCTCGAGCGGCGGCTGCGCGAAGCCGCCAACAAAACCGTCAATTCCCCTGCGGCCCACCGCGGCGACAGCGCATGGCGCAAAAGCGACGAAGCGGCCTGGCAAGCCGCGCTTGCCGAACTCCGCTACCGCAACCGCAACGAGATTGGCGCGCTGGCGGCAAAACTCGAGCGGCAACAAGCCGCCATTCGCGCGTGGCTCGCGAAGCCCGCCAGACACAGCGCAGCGCGCAATTGATCCCGGCTTGCGGATCGAACGCGCCCGGGGTCGCGCCGCGATCCGGGACACGTCCCGCTACGGCACAATAAGACCTTGCACTGCAATCGTTTTTAGATTCAAATCCTCTAATATGACGAGGCGCATTATGGAGATCGTGTATCACTTCGACACGGCAAGCGCAGCCTTGCGCGCTTGCGATAACGGCGATGTCGTCACCGGAGCAGTGCTTGTCATCGAATCCGATTGTATCGTCGCACTTGCCAGCAGTCCGCCGCAGGCGATCACTGCGCGCACCGGGCCGTTCAAACCCTTCTTCGGAACATCGCGAAGCGCTATCCTCACGGAAAGCCATCATGGCGCCGAAGAAATCCGCGCCGGAGTAGACGAAGCCTTCCGGCACGGCTTCACGGTCTCTGAAACCCTCGCCGACTTCGCAACGCTGAGATCGGAGATGTCCTCCTGTGCCCGTGAATACCGCCTGACAAGTGACGAGGTTCTCGCCTTGGTAGAAGCAACCGAAGCACGGTGGACCGAATTCAGAAACGCGCTTGCAGGGGCATCACCGGCCTCGAACGCAGGACCAGTGCTGCAGAGCAGCCTCGAAGTCCTTGCCAGCGCCAGACGAAAACTCCTCGACCGTCCGCTTTGATGGTCCCCGCAGGGCAACGCCCCGCAATGCAAACCTGAACAGCCCTGAACCCCTTAAGTGATCCCATTGGCGCGCCTGCTGCGCGGCCAATGGAGGGCGCGCGACCCGCGCGCCTGCTCGTCCCGCAAGCGGGCCGAGGAGAGGAGGGGGATTGAGAAGGGTGTCGAGGACAGGGTGTCCGAGACGCAATCTCAGGAGAAGCATCATGAACATCGGTTCCATCAAGCAGAATGACAGCGGCGTTTTCATCGGCCGCGTTGACACCATGGCCGTCGCGATGACCATCGCACTGAAGCCTGTCGCCAGCAACAACCCCAAGGCCCCGCGCTTCGAAATCCATGCGCTCACCCCGGCCCGCAAGTGGATCCAGGTCGGCGCGCTGTTCGAACTGTTCTCGAACAACACCGGCGAAGCCTTCCTCAACGGCAAGATCGACGATCCGTCGATGAACGCACCGCTGCAGATCTCGGCCTTCAGCCAAGACGACGGCAGCTACAACATCGTCTGGTCGCGCCCGACGCGCCGCCGCGACGTCACCGCGCAGCTCGCCGCCAAGCAGGACGAACTGCCCGACTTCAACACCGGCAACGCCTCGGCCGCCGACAACGGCGTCGGTGCTTCCGACGGCCTCGGCGAATCCACCGCCGAATTCGCCAGCTGACACCAGCTCCCCCAACGCAAGGCGGCTTCCAGTCCTCCGGTCGCCTTGCGCCCCTTCAGGGCCCGTCTCTCTCCCCCCGAGAGACGGGCCCTTTCTTTTGCAGGCACGGCCCGGAGCCGTGCCCTTGGAAAGGACCTGACATGACCATCATCACCGCGATCATCGATGTGAGCGAACACACCGGAGTACCTGGCGACGCTTCGATTGAAATCACACCTGTCGGAACGATCGGCGGGATCAAGCTCGCGGACGGGCGTCTGGTGCGCCCCTGGATCACCTGGGAGATCCAGGAGGCCGACGGCACGCACCGCGATCTCACCTTCGACGAACTCAGCGCGCTCGGCTTTGTCCCGACACTCGACAAGACGATCGGCATCGAGCTCGAATGATAGCGTGATGGATCACCAGCGGACCGCTCTGCTTGAAACGCCGTATAATCCGGATTATACGGATTATCGCTGCTTTGAACTATCAGGGTCAAACCTTGCGGTCAGGCGCACCCAAGCGATTACAATCCGACCTCGGAGATCGAACATGTCCCAACCCTACCACGAAACCATCACAACCACCGCATTCTCAAAGCGCGTCGGCTACTATTACGACGAAGCAATCCGCCGCGCCGTAGGACTTGAACGACACGGAGAAGTTCGCGTTGTCATGGTTCCCGCTGACGAATACGCATCGCTGCGAAAACTCTTCGCTCGCGCCATGAAATCGGAGCAGTTCAAAGATGTCATCCATGAACTCATCTCAGCGCCCTCCTCGTTCCACTCTGACGCCCCGGACAGCTACGAAGACGACAGCGCCGGCGAGCCCGCAGGAGGCGTCCAAGCCAAATCCGCAAGCCGCAGAGCAAAACAGAAACGTCAAGCCGAGACCGCCTGAAGAAGGCGCGATCATAGACTACGGCTACCTCTGGAAACGGGAGGAAGCTGGAGGCCAGGACAATGCGGTGAAAGCGCGCCCGTGCTACATCTACGGGGTCAAAAAGATCGAAGAACTCTACCTTGTGTGTGTCATGCCAATCTCGAGTTCCTCGACCGGTGCACGAGTGCCAATCCATCCGCGCGAGCGCGCAAGCCTTGGGCTTCCCGATGATTGCGATGTCGTGATTGAGGAGATGAACGCGTTTCTGTGGGCAGGGCCAGATATCATCCCCCAACCGGACAGGAGCCTCATGAGACACAACCCAGCGTCGAAAAAGCTGACCAGTGCCATCAATCAGGCAATGGCAGGTCGTACCCCTGCTGTTGTTTACCGCTCACCGTGAAGCCTGCGTCGATCCGCGCTTTGCGCGAGAACGCTTTATGTGAACCCACCACCCAGCGGATCTGACCATGACACGGAAACCAACAATGCCACGCTCTTCGCAGTTTAAGCACGAAGATGATTATCAACTAGCGTTCCCCGGCAAGCTTTCAGCGCACTACGCAAGCCTTGTTTTGAGCGACCTTGAAGGGGCCTGTTTCATCGAAGCAAGCGCTGCCAAACAAGCTGCGCGTTTGAGCATCACAGGCGAATTGGAGGCCCTGAGGTCCGACGACAACTCGAACCGAAAAATCGGTCGGTGCCATCTCGACCTGATCACAGAATGGCACGCCGGGCACTATGAGCCAGAAGACGGATGGAAGCCATTTAAGGCATGCGCCGACCTCCCGAAGGGCTTCATCGGTACGCTTGACCCATTTCATTCGCCGTCACGCGATCCCTTCGCTGATGTGACCGACATCGGCCACATCGTGGTTTCCGACCTGACGATTGACCGCATTGCCCGCCAATTGGCCACAACGCTGACACACAGGCTGCAGATAAGTGGCCGATTGGGAGAAGACGGAACGCTCGCAGTAGAAGACATCACATGGGTCACCCGGCGCTGAACGGCGGGCATTGACCACGGGATTGACCCAACTATCGCTGACCCTCACTGGTCAATGGCCTCATCATCGTCTCGCCCAGCAAAAGCCGTCCGATGAACACTGAACCCCTGAAGGCAAAGCATGCAACCCAGCCACTCAGCACAGGGCGTGGCGACCTCGAAAAAGCGCTGCCAGTGAAATCCAGTCCAGTAGCCTGACCCAGCGACGCGCGCCAGGTCTGCACCAGGTTCACGATGCGCCGCCTTCGGCGTCGAAGACCCTTCAATCGAGCGACCGGACCTCAGTGCATTATCAGGACACGAATGTACGGTAGCCAGTCGCACTCTCCCGTGGATGCTGTTTCCAACAACAAACCTCACCGCTCACGGAACGAAACGCGGGCACCACGATGCCACCCCTGCAGGTGACGACGATGCGATTCCCGAACGATGATCCTTACCACCGCATCCAGTGCCATCATAGCCTTCCTGCGCGGCGGAGAGCCCGGCAGACGCCAGCTGATCGCCGCTTCCTACCCGCAAGCCGGCAGACCCCACGCCGAAACCGGCGACATGCGGAATGCGCCGTCCAACGCAGCCGTTACCAGCATCCCGAGGACCGTCGTCGCGGCAGGCCTCCTGCTGACCAGGGCCCGCCAATGCGGGCTGTCCCTGCCCGGTGTCACGGGCGACGAAGGCGACCCCGGCGAGCCTGTGCACGACGAGAGCGACGCTGTTCAATCGGATTCAAGGCCCCTCGTGTCCGCCCGCCCGTCCGCCGCCAGTGCCCCTGCCTCTCTGGTCGGGCTTTGGAACAACCCCAAACTGCCGGACCGTGTTGCTCGCTGCGCGAGCTGCCCGCACCACTCCAGCGTTTGAGGTTTCCCGCGCGCTTGCGCGCGGTGTTCCAGCCCTTCCGCCGAGGCTCGATAAGGGCACCGGCGGACGAGCCGCCGGCCACAAGGAGGCTTTATCATGAACAACGTCAATCTCGTCGGCCGTCTCGCCAAGGACCCCGTCGCCCGCGACACCAGCGAAACCCGCATCACCGAGCTGATCCTGGTCACCGAGCGGCCCGTCATCCGCGACGGCAAGGTCCAGAAGGATGCCGAGAGCGGCTACGCCCTCAAGGACGCCGAATTCCACAAGGTCACCGTCTTCAACGGCATGGGGCTGCCGCTCCGCGAGCACAAGAAGAAGGGCGACCAGCTCGCTGTCACCGGGCGTATCCACTACTCGCGCTGGAAAGACGCCGACGGCACCGAACGCTACGGCACCGAGATCATCGCTGAGAACGTGATGTTCATCTGACCCGGCAGGGGCGGCACTGCGGTGCCGCCCCTCGCTTCGCTCTTACCGGAAAACGACCATGTCATCGCTTACGCCTATCCTCAACACAGGCCTCACCCGCGCTGCCGAGCAGCTGCCGTCCTCGGACCGACCAGTGCTTGCGCTGCGACCATCATTCTACGGTTCATGCGAATACGAAGTCATCACCGCTCGCTACATGCCGAATTATCGCCCGCTCGCACCTTGGCGCGATCTGTCCGGCGATGACATTGCCGACAGCGGCTCCGATCAGATCATCGGATGGTGCTATGCCGATGACATACTCTCTCCAAGGAGCCGCACATGAGCGACCCCGTCTTCGTCTTCGGCAGCAATATTGCCGGCCGCCACGGTAAAGGCGGAGCCCTATGGCCACCCGAATGGCACTCATGTAATCGTTACGCTTTCTAGCAACATTCACGCCCGAGAAGCATCAAGAAAAGGAGTCAAGAATGCTATTCGACCCGGAGAAGGTTCCTGCGGAAATCTTCAAAAAGCATTCTGTAGCGCTCATCAATAGAACCGACGCTGAGCTGACAGCCGACGAAGTCAAAGCACTCGTCGAAGCCGGCCTGCTTGATGCCCTGCAAATGGGAATCCTCAAGGAGACACCTAAGCCCGGAACGACAACGGAGCATTAAACCAGCACGTACATCACCCGGGATCCTGCATTGATGACGCGCACTGGAAAAAGGAAATCGCGATGCACAAAGAACGATTGCCCAACTACCAAGAGCGGCTCGTCATGGTCAGTTGGCAGGAGCTCTCCCTCGAAGAGTGTCAAGCGCGCGCGCTGGCAGCCGTCTCGCCTATCATGTGCACGGACGCAACCGAACCACACAGCAAATGGCTCTACTGGGATCCGCATGCGCATGACCACTTCGCCGATCACATAGGTCGCTTCAACCACTTTTCCGCACTGCAGGTCGACCTGCTGCGTCCCAGCTTTGATTACCTGCATCTGCGCGATGCGGATCGCCTCCTGGAAACCATCGACGAGGTCGACGATCGCATCCTCTCGATCATCGGGCCGGGCTGCACATGGCTGTTTGCCGCCATGAGCACCGAAAACGACCACCCGCTGTCGGGGGCGCGACGGACGCTCGTCATGCTCGATATCGACGGGGAGGGAGACGAACGCAATAACTCTCCGGATTTCGCAACGCTGCAACGCAGCACGCTGCTCGAGATCGAGCGCGACCTTGAGGAATACATCCTTTCCAGCCTCGGCTGATCGACAACTCCCGTGAATCACGATTGCCGATCAAGGACAGACCCAGTCGCATCGATCTTCGCGCCGCGATGCCCGCAGCTGCACCGCAGGTGCTGCGCGACCACCTCCAGCTTCATAGGAATCGACTTGGCGAAGCACTGATCGCGGAGCCTGGAAGCGGGGACGAGCACTACTCGGCGGCACCTGCGGCATTCGATCTGTGCATTAAGCCCATGCCGAACCAGATCGGCCACCGTGTCGATGCGCTTCATTCCCATGCACGCCGTAGAACATCAGGGGAACGGAATCGTCAATTGGCATGGCAAGCCTACCAGGGGGTAACGTCTCCCGACCTTCGGCCGGGACCGCGCTCTACTTCGCGACCCGCGCCGCAGCCCTGGCTGCGCTAGGGCTGCGCCTGCGGTCCGCTCCGCCGAGCCCCTGAAGGGTCTCGGCCCTTCGGGTAACGATCGCTGACGCATTTTGCCGCGTTCCGCGCTTACGCGTTGCGGCCATGATGAGCGGGGCTTTTTGAGCGGCGCGGGCTGCGCCCGGGCCTTGCGTTTCTGATTGCCCCGCCGGCTCTCGGTCCCGCCGCTCGCGGCCTGCTTGCCGCGCGCACGGTCGGCGACAAATGCCGCCGCCTCGGCGCGCGACGAATCCGGCCTGTCGGACCGCGGCTCCTGCGGGAGCCGTTCCCATTGCGGGCGTCTCGGAGAGACGCGGCTTCACCTTCTATGTCGCCTTTTCGGGATTGCTGAGAGCTTGCCAGATGACCGGCTGTGGGTGATGGGGTGGACGCCCCCCGACGGCATCTATGTGCCATAGTGGAGGTGTTGTCACACCACTAGAAGGAGGCGTCCATGGCAGAGGTTAGCACGATTGGTCTCGATATTGCGAAGGCTGTTTT